>Ga0055584_100000291_pt1 | contig 47835 bp, 40 predicted proteins | sample OSDHelmetaG_FD_58716 | JGI IMG/M metagenome (GOLD analysis project Ga0055584, IMG submission 58716) | Pelagic marine sediment microbial communities from the LTER site Helgoland, North Sea, for post-phytoplankton bloom and carbon turnover... | ecosystem: Environmental > Aquatic > Marine >...
TCATGGTCATGGTCATGGTCATGGTCATGGTCATGGTCATGGTCATGGTCATTTTCTGAAGTTAAATCTTTTTTTAGATCAGGCGTATTGTAAATATTATTATCTAATATCAGTGTTTTTGGCCCCAGTATTATTTCATCTAAGTCATAATCTTTATTAGATTTAATTATAGGAATACTTTTTGACGTTAGTTCATTTATATTATTTTCAATTTTTTTAATTTCTAATTCTGTTGCCAATTCTATTTTATTAATAATGATCAAATCAGAACTTAAAATTTGATCATTAAAAACTTCTTCAATAGATGTATTTAGCATCTTATTATCACTATCTTTATGGGTTGTGTTGTATTTTTCAAAAGTCTCATACACATTATTATATGCATAAGAATCAACTATAACAATTGTTCCATTATACATTATTTTATTTCTAATATCCGGCCATTTAAATGCGTCAATCAGTGGTTTTGGAAGTGCTAAGCCAGATGTTTCAATGATAATATGGTCTGGCGGTGTAGGGCTATTAACAATTTTCTCAATTGTTGGAATAAAATCATCTGAAACAGTACAGCATATGCAACCATTAGATAATTCGATTATGTTTTCAGGGGCGCAGTTACTATTCATACACTCTTTTAATATATCTGCATCAACTCCTAAATCACCAAATTCATTAATTATTAATGCAATGTTTGCATTAGATTTTTTTACAATTTTTTCTATAAATGTAGTTTTACCTGCACCTAGAAAACCTGTTAATATTGTGGTTGGTATTTTTTTTAAATTGTTCATTTTTTACTTTATTTTTTGCCCGTACCCAGCAATAACAAATATAACATTATCTGCTATCTTTGCTATAGCTTGATTCATTTTTCCATTTATTGTTCTAAATTCTCTAGACAGTTTATTTTCTGGTATTATGCTATGCCCTAGTTCGTTTGATACTACTATAATATCACTTTTTTGTTTATATAATGTATTAGTTAAAACTTTTAATTCATTGTTATAATGTATTTTTTTATAAATTAAATTAGAAAGCCATGTAGTCAAACATTCAATTAAAAGTATATTTTCAATTGATGATTTCTCTTCGATGATTCTACTTATAAATACTTCTTCTTCTATCGTGACCCATGAATCATCTCTCCTTTTTTGATGTAATTTTATACGTTTTTTCATCTCATCATCTATTGCAGGTGCTGTTGCTAGATAAATTTTTTTTTCATAGTTATTGATGTTTTGGTTTGCTAAATTTTCGGCATAAACTGACTTACCTGAATCCGCTCCACCTAGTATAAATGTTATTGTCATTTTTGATCAACTTTAATGCTTTATTTAAATATGTATAAATTTAGATTATACTATAAATCTTAATCTATAAAGTTTTTAGCGGAGGAAGAATGGTTAATATTGATAATATCATTTCAAAAATAGATCATAACATTGATTCTAGCTTAAGTAATCTATTTGATTTCTTGAGAATAAAGTCTATATCAACAAATCCTGTTTATAAAAAGGATTGTGAAGAAGCTTCTCAATGGGTAAATAATTATCTTAATAAGATAGGATTAACCTCAAAGGTTTATCATACAAATGGAAATCCAATTGTTTTAGGTAATCTGACTCATAAAAACCAAGAAAAACCTCATATTTTATTCTATGGACATTACGATGTGCAGCCGCCAGATCCAATAGAAAAATGGAGCTCAGATCCCTTTGAGCCCGTGTTAAAAGAGTTTAATGGAAAACAGGCAATAGTTGCTCGTGGTTCAAGTGATGACAAAGGTCAATTAATGACATTCATAGAGGCTCTAAGAGCTTACCTAGAGGTACAAGGAGATCTTCCTGTATCTATTTCTGTCTTACTTGAGGGTGAGGAAGAGTGCGGATCGTCATCTATGGCTACCTTCATTGAAACTCATTCAAGTTTACTAAAAGCAGATTGTATTTTTATTTGTGATACAGGAATGTGGAATCCTACTACTCCAGCTATTACAACATCGCTTAGGGGTTTATTATCAGAAGAATTTGATATTATAGGACCAAACAGAGATCTTCATTCAGGTGAGTTTGGTGGAACAGCATGGAATCCTATTAGAGTTCTATCTAATATAATTGCTGGCATTCATGACCATAATGGTAAAATTACCATTAAGGATTTTTATAATGGTGTTGAAGAGTTAGATCAACTTACAACCAGTCGTTGGAAATCACTTGAACTTGATGCTAAAGACTATCTTAATAATATCGGTCAAAAAACTTCATCTGGTGAGGTTGATCGATCTATATTAGAGCAAGTATGGTCGAGACCAACATTTGAAGTTAATGGCATTTATGGTGGGTATACAGAAGAAGGTACAAAAACCGTAATTCCTTCAAAGGCGACTGCAAAAATAACATGCAGATTAGTAGGAATGCAAGACCCTGATGAATTAATTAAAAACATACACCAGTATATCGAGAGTAAACTTCCTGTTGGAGTGTCCGTTTTTTTTAAAGGTTATGAGGGTGCTTCGGCTATTCAAGTAGATACATCAACAGATTTTTTTAAATCAGCAGAGAATGCGATTAAGAAGGAATGGAGTGTTAGCCCAATTCTAACTGGAGGCGGTGGTTCTATTCCAATTGTTGAAAGTTTTAAGCGTAAACTTGGAATAGATTCCCTATTGGTTGGCTTTGCTCTTGATGACGATTGTATTCACAGTCCAAATGAAAAGTATAATTTAGAATCTTTTCATAAAGGCATTAGAACATGGGCAAGGATTATTAATAATATTAAAAAATAATATTATTTTATATAAAAATTTTTTAGAGAAAATTTCTTTTGATAATTTCTTTTACATCTATAAAATTGTTTGCAATATAATCTGGATTAAGTTGTTCTATTTCTGTTTCGCTGTAGCCAAATGTAACACCAATTACTTTTATTCCTGCTAATTTAGCTGCAATTATATCATTTTCAGAATCACCAACCATTATTGCGTTGAGCTTTTTAATATTTTTTTCTTTAATTAGAGTAAGCAATGGTAATGGATCAGGTTTCATTTTTGAAAGAGTATCTCCAGCAACTATATTACTAAAATAATCCAACAGCCCCATCTTTGAGAGTAATATTTTTGTTAGCTTTTCTGGTTTATTTGTGCAAATAGCTATATTTATGTCATTTTCTTTAAGCATATTTAATGTTTCGATCATATTAGAAAATGGTTTGCTATCTTGATATATATTGTTTTTATAATATTCTAAGAATGCTAGTGTTAGTTGATTGATTTTATCGTCTGGTAATTGAATATTTCGAGATAACAATGACTTTTCTATTAAATATTTTCCGCCTTTACCTATGATTTTTCTTGATTCCTCAATATTTATTGGGTTACTTATTGTATCCCTTAAAGCAAAATTTGCAGAATTTATCAAATCTGGCGCGGTATCTACTAAGGTTCCGTCTAAATCAAATATAACCATCTTTTCTCTGTGCATTTTATAAACTCATTTTTAAAATTGTATTATTATTACATTTTTAGTATTCTTAATAATGGATAATTAATATATTATTATAATAGAATATTACACAATAGATAGCGTGATGGAATCAAATATTAAGAGTAAAAAGTTTCGCGCAGCTAATCTAGCTATGCAATTTATTGAAGATGGTATGTGCATTGGTTTGGGCACGGGTTCTACTGCGAATGAGTTCATCTTATTGTTGAGTCTAGCAATTAAGAACGGTATGAATATCAAATGTGTGGCAACTTCAAAAAAAACAGAAGATTACGCTTCAATTCTTGGTATACCAATATTTGAACTTGATGAAATTAAGGTTTTAGATGTAACAATCGATGGTGCAGATGAATTTGATGAGCAGATGAATCTTATAAAAGGTGGAGGTGGGGCTTTATTAAGAGAAAAAATAGTTGCATCTGTTTCTAAGAGTTACGTTATAATTACTGACGATTCAAAGAAATCAATAAATTTAAATACGTTTCCTTTGCCGATAGAGATTATTAAATTCTCTCCAAAAACAACTATGTTAAAGATCAAATCATCATTAATAGGCGCTGGAATTAATGTAGATATTCAATTACGTAAAAATGATAATGGAAGTATATTTGTATCAGATGGCGGCAATTTTATAGTTGATTGTGCATGTGATTTTATAAAGGATCCGGTTGGTGTAGAAAGCTTAATTAGAAGTATCAATGGAGTAATTGAAAGTGGTTTATTTGTTGGAATGGCAGATAAAATAGTTGTTGCTCATGAAAATACAATAGAAATTATAGAAAAATAATATAACTGTAACCGTAATATGTTAAAAATAAAAATATTATATAAGATTTCAATACTATCGATTGCTACCTTTGTAATATTTCTGTCACAATTTAAACAAGTAGAGGGTGGTGAGTTGCTTGATCTAGCCAATGAACACGTTGATGTTTACTTGGTACCTACGTTAATTGATACCATGAAACCACTAATTGCTGAAAAAATACTTAAAGATATTGAGAGTTTAGATTTATTGTTATCAAAAGATGAAAGTAAGCTTATAGCAGAAAAAATTGCTTTTTCTACTGTAAGTAGAATGACTGAAGACATACCAATAATTGCTTCCAAAACAATGATAAAATATTTTACCAAAAGCGATATTGAAAAATTAACAGAGATTTACTCTTTAGATTCAGATAATGGTATATTATTTGCAAAGAAATCTTATCTTTATCAAAGTGAATTAGCACAAAAGATAAGTTTATATATCTATGCAAATATGGAAGAAATAGTTACCGAAGTGATCGATGATATTGCTGCTAATCAGGTAGATGTTAATACATTAAAATAAAGAGTATATGTTATGAAAAAATTTGACTGTGATTTATTTGTTATAGGTGCTGGTTCAGGTGGGGTTAGGGCGGCCAGGATGTCTGCAAATTATGGGGCACGTGTTATTATTTCTGAAAAATATAGAGTTGGTGGAACTTGCGTTGTGCGTGGATGCATACCAAAAAAATTACTATCTTATGCAAGCAAATTTTCCGAAAGCTATAAGATTTCAGAGGATTTTGGCTGGACAATGAATAACAGAAAATTTGATTGGAATAAGTTAATTTCAAGCAAAGACAAAGAAATCAATAGGTTAAGTAGTATATATTCAAATAATTTGATAAAATCAGGTGTTAAAATTATTGAATCTGAGGCATCTATTTTAGATCATAATAAAATAAAAATTCATTCCACAGGTGAAATAATTAGTGCAAAGAATATTCTAATTGCAACAGGCTCTCAACCTTATATTCCAGATATTGAAGGTTCGAAGTATGGAATAACGTCAAATGAGGTATTTGATTTAAAGATTTTGCCTAAAAGCTGTGTAATAGTTGGTGGAGGCTATATAGCAATGGAATTTGCTTCTATTTTTCATGGTTTGGGTGTGGATGTAAATATAGTGCATAGGGGAAGTTCTGTATTGAAAGACTTTGATTACGATATAGGGGACTCGTTAAAAGAAGAATTCGGGAAGAAGTCACTAAAGCTATTTCTAAATGCTGGCTTAGACTATATCAAAAAGAATAAAGATGGTTATGGAGTTGGCTTAGACAATGGGAAGACTATTCAAACAGATATTGTTATCTTTTGTACGGGTAGGGTTCCTAACACAAAAAGTTTAACTTTAGATAGGTTAGGGGTAAAGTGTACATCGAATGGAGCGGTTATAGTCGATTCTCATATGAGAACATCGATTCCTAATATTTTTTCTATCGGTGACGTTACGGATATATTCCAACTTACCCCCGTGGCAATTAAGGAGGGGGCTGTTCTTGCAAGTAATTTATTTAATAAAACTAATATGAAGGTAGATTATAGCAATATTCCAACAGCCGTTTTCTCACAACCAGAAATTGGTAGCGTTGGGTTAACTGAAAAAGAAGCATTAAATATTTATAAAAGAATATATGTTTACAAGACAAAGTTCAAACCAATGTATTATTCCTTGTCTAGTGATGGAAGTAAAACGATGATGAAATTAATTGTTGATCAAGATACTGATAAAATACTTGGATGCCATATTGTTGGAGATGATGCGGCTGAAATCATTCAAATAATGGCTATTGTGTTAAAAAAAGAAGTAACAAAAGATGAGATGGATAACACAATGGCTTTGCACCCTACAATGTCCGAAGAGTTGGTTACAATGAAAGATAGAATAGCTGTTGAATTGTAGTGTCTTAAATATATATAAATATATTCCATATAATTATATATATAATTATTGCTGTACATAAAATTAAGCTAATGTATAAGTATATTTTTTAGATTTTTTACTTAAGGAGCAAGATAAATGGTTACATGGTCCCCATCAAGCTGGAGAGAGAAACCAATTAAACATGTCCCAGATTATCCTAATTTGGATCATCTAAAAGAAGTTGAAAAAAAGATAAAGAGTTATCCGCCTTTAGTATTTGCTGGAGAGGCAAGAAATTTAAAAAATATATTGGCAGAAGCAAGTGATGGGAAAGCTTTTTTATTACAAGGAGGCGATTGTGCTGAATCATTCTTAGAACATGGTCCAGATACAATAATGGATACTTTTAAATTATTTTTGCAAATGTCTGCAGTATTAACTTACGCCGCTTCTGTTCCTGTTATTAAGGTTGGCAGAATAGCAGGTCAATTTGCAAAACCCCGCTCTTCTGACACTGAAGTCATTGATAATAAAGAGTTAATGAGTTATAGGGGTGATATTATAAACGGTATTGAATTTAACGAAAACTCCAGAACACCAGATCCAGAGCGGCTATTGAAATCATATCGCCAATCAGCAGCGACATTAAATCTTATAAGATCTTTATCTCAAGGAGGTTATGCTAATTTAGAGCATGTGCATAATTGGACATTAGAATTTTTAAATAATTCCCCTGTTAGTGAAAAATATAAAGATCTTGCTAATCAAATATCTCAAACTCTTGGATTCATGAGGGCGTGTGGTATTACCCCCCAATCATCCCATGCCTTAAGAACTACCGATTTATATACCAGTCATGAGGCTCTTTTATTAGGTTATGAAGAGGTTATGGCAAGAGTAGATTCAACTACTGGAGATTGGTATGCCACTTCAGCTCATATGCTTTGGATTGGGGACAGAACAAGAAATCCAATAGAAGCTCATACCGAATTTTGTAGAGGAATTAAAAATCCAATTGGAATTAAGTGTGGCCCATCAATGACTGAAGATGATTTATTAAAGTTACTAGATATATTAAACCCAGAAAATGAGAAAGGTAGAATTGTACTCATTGCTAGATTTGGTTTTGATAATGTAGAAAAGCATTTGCCAAGGTTAATTAGATGTGTAAAAAATCATGGTCATCATGTATTATGGTCATGCGATCCAATGCATGGAAATACTGTTAAAGCATCTAGTGGATTTAAAACACGGCCATTTGAAAATATTATGATGGAAGTTAGGTATTATATGAAGGTTCATAAAAATGAAGGTACTTATCCTGGTGGCATACATGTGGAAATGACTGGAAATAATGTAACCGAATGTACAGGTGGCGCAATGTCTATAAGTGATGCAGATCTATCGTCTCGATACAATACGCATTGTGATCCGCGTTTAAATGCAAACCAAGCTTTAGAGCTTGCTTTTTTGGTAGCAGAAGAAATTAGGTTAGCAAAAAATAATATATAATCAAAAATAATAATCAACATGTCAGAAGTAAATATAAAAGATTCCCTTAAAATAACTCTTGCACAATTGAATCCTGCCGTTGGTGATGTAGATGGTAATTTGAGTATTGTTCGAAATGCAAGAGAGATTGCTAAAAAAAATAATTCTGATTTGGTTGTTTTTCCTGAATTATTTTTATCGGGTTATCCACCAGAAGATCTTGTACTAAAGCCTGCATTCATAAAAAAAATTGATAGCGCGCTAAAAGCTCTTGTTAAAGAAACAAATGACATGGGCCCAGCTATCTTATTAGGCTTACCAACTCAAGGGAAACACAAACCATTTAATTCAATAGCTCTAATTGATTGCGGAAAGATCGTTGCAATACAGCACAAAGTTCATTTGCCTAATTACGGAGTGTTTGATGAAAAAAGAGTATTTGAAAAGGGTTCAATGCCTGGGCCTGTAAATTTCAGAGGGGTTAGAATTGGATTTGCTATATGTGAAGATATTTGGTTCGATGATGTAACTGAATGTTTGGCAGAAACTGGATCAGAAATTATTATCGTTCCTAATGGCTCTCCATATAATAAAGCAAAAAATCATGTTAGATTGAATCACGTGATGGCAAGAGTTGTTGAGACAGGGCAACCATTAGTATATTTAAATCAAGTTGGCGGTCAGGACGAATTAGTTTTTGATGGAGCTTCATTTGTTGTGAACTCAGATTATTCAATACCGGTTCAATTGCCAAGTTTTTCAGAAATGATAATACATACAAATTGGTTTAAAAAAGAAAATAAATGGGTTTGTAATGATGATATTATAACCGCAGAGGAAGATAACCTTACTCTTATGTATCAAGCTTCCGTTCTGGGGTTAAAAGATTACGTTTTAAAGAATGGGTTTAAGGATGTATTGATAGGATTGTCTGGAGGCATTGATTCTGCCTTAGTTGCGGCTATTGCAGTGGATGCACTTGGTAATGAAAACGTTAGATGCATTATGTTGCCATCAAAGTATACCAGTGATGAGAGCAGAGAAGATGCGATTGAATGTGGTGGTAAATTAAAAATAAAGTTAGACGAAGTAGGTATCTCAGAAATAACATCTAAGTTTGAAAGTTCCCTTGAAACGCTATTTTTAGGTCAAAAAAAAGATATCACAGAAGAGAATATTCAATCAAGGTCAAGAGGTGTTATTTTAATGGCAATTTCAAATAAGTTTAATTCTCTATTGATAACAACAGGGAATAAATCAGAAATGGCAGTTGGATACGCAACTCTTTACGGTGATATGTCTGGTGCGTTTAACCCACTGAAAGATATCTACAAAACAGAAGTATACAGCCTGGCTGTTATGAGAAATAAAAAAGTACCTAATAATTGCTTAGGTTCTTCCGGAGTTATTATTCCAGAAAGAATTATATCTAAGGCCCCAACCGCTGAATTAAGAGAAAATCAATCAGACCAAGATAGCCTTCCTCCATATGATATTCTTGACAGGCTGTTAATCGGTCTTATTGAAGACGATCTATCTGTTGAGGAGTTAGTTAAAGGTGGATTTGAGTATGATCTTGTGTGTCGTATACAAAATTTATTATATATTTCCGAATATAAGAGAAGACAAGCGCCCCCAGGTGTAAAAATATCTCTAAAGAATTTTGGAAGAGATAGAAGGTACCCCATTACAAATAATTATCGTGATACTCTAGAGGCTGGTAGTATAGAAAATGAAAAATAAATTACGCTTTGCTCCAAGCCCAACTGGATATTTGCATATAGGCAATGCTAGAACTGTTGTTTTAAATTATTTATTTATAAAATCAATAGACGGAGAAATGTTATTAAGAATAGATGATACTGATATTGAGAGGTCTAAGAAAGAATTTGATAATGCTATTATTGAAGATTTAGATTGGTTAGGTATTAAATACAACGATTTGATACGTCAGTCTGATAGGTCTGATAAATACGATGAAGCAGCAAATATGTTGAAAAAAATTGGTTTATTGTATCCTTGTTATGAGTCTGATGAGGAACTTCAAAGGAAGAGAAAGTTAAACTTATCTCAAGGAAAACCCCCAGTTTATGATCGTTCTGCATTATCGTTAACTCAAAAACAGCATGAAGAGCTTATATTAGATGGTAAGAAGCCTCACTGGAGATTCAAGTTAGATAGAGTGGTAATTAATTGGAATGATTTGATACGGGGTGAACAGAGAATAGACTGCTCAAGTTTGTCTGATCCTATTCTAATAAGAGAAGACGGGACTTACCTCTACACATTACCAAGCGTTGTTGACGATATCGATAAGTCTATAACACATGTTATACGTGGAGAGGATCATGTTTCTAATACTGCATCTCAGATACAGCTATACAAAGCTTTGAAATCTGAGATACCAATATTTGGACATCATAGTTTAATGGTTGCTTCTGATGGAAGCAGGTTATCCAAAAGAACTGGATCGAAATCGATTAAAGATATAAGGGGAGATAAAATAGAAAGCATAACTGTAACCAATTATTGTGCTAGGATAGGAACCTCTAAGTCTGTTGAAGCTTTTAATACAGTAGATGATTTAATAAAAAGCTTCAATTTTAAAGATATTTCAAGATCTCCAGCTAGATTTAATTTTAATGATCTGGAAATAATTAATGCTAAAATATTACAAGGTAGATCTTATGCGTCTGTGAAAAGACAATTAGAAGATTTGAACGTAGGAGGTGAAGATTTATTTTGGGATGCAGTTAGGCCAAACCTAACAAGGATTTCAGAAGCTAAATATTGGTGGGATATTGCTGTTAATGATGGAATATTTGATGTTAGAGATGGAATATTTGACGTTAATGACGGTGTCTGTAAAGTTGCTTTAGAATTATTACCTCCCGAGCCTTGGGATGAGAAGACTTGGAAGGCGTGGACTAATAAAATTTCTGAAAAAACTGGGCTGAAAGGTAGAGATTTATTTTTTCCTCTTAGAATAGCGTTAACAGGTCAAGATCATGGCCCTAATCTATCTACATTTTTACCATTTATTGGCTTAATAAGAACTGCGAAACGTTTAAACGTAAATATTGATACTTTTTAATAAATTTTATTAAAAATTAAATCTATCTTGTATAACTCAATATATCATACTATAATCGAACGGTCGTTCTAAATTGGATTAAAATATGGTAAAAATAACTTCATATAGAGACTTAGTTGATGATCTTGTAAATATTTTTTGCAATGAGGGTTATGATGGTTCTAGTTTAACCATACTTTCAAAAAATACAGGTTTAGGTAGAGCAAGTTTGTATTATCACTTTCCTGGTGGGAAAGAGGAGATGGCAAGAGCTGTTTACGATAGAATTAGTAAAGATTTTACAAGATTAGTTTTGTCACCATTAGCCGCTGACGTTACATTTGAAGAAAAAATTAAAGCTATGGTATCGGGTATTGATTTATTCTATAAAAGTGGCAGAAGACCATGTTTAATAGATGTTTTTGCTATCGGAGGCAGTAAGAAATTTTTCTCTAAAGAAATTCATTCAGCAATATTGTATTGGATAGATTCACTAGCCAGAATATTTATGGATAGAGGTGTGAATGAAGACAATGCAAAGATTATTGCAGAAGAAGCAATAATTACTATTGAAGGTTCATTAGTTTTTGTTAGAGCTACAGGAAATTATGATAGTTTTAAGCGTACTTTAGAAAATATCTCAAAAACCTTGCTTAGTGATATTGGATAATTTAAATAACACATGTTCATAGAAAAAGTTATATTTACAGGTAAATTATAGTGGAATTAAAACTTTATAATACATTGTCTAAAACAAAGGAGCTATTTGTCCCTATCGATAAAGAAGACATTCGGCTCTACGTCTGTGGACCAACGGTTTATGATTTAGCCCATATTGGCAATGCCCGTCCAGTTATAGTCTTTGATCTTTTGTATAGGATTTTAAATAATATATTTGGTAAGGATAATGTAACTTACATAAGAAATATTACAGATGTTGATGATAAAATTAATAATAGGGCTTATGCCGAATATCCAAATATATTCATTAACGATGCGATTAATAAAATAACAGCTGGTGTTATAAAGTCTTTTCATGAAGATATTTTTTCTCTAGGGTGCCTCAATCCAGATTTTGAACCTAAGGCAACAGAAAATATTTCTGAGATGCAGGAGATTATTTTAGCATTAATTAAATCTAAAAATGCTTATGTGTCTGAGAATCATGTTTTATTTGATGTTACCTCTTATAAAAATTATGGAAAATTAACAAATAGAACATTAAAAGAAATGATTTCGGGTTCTCGTATTGAGGTTGCTACTTATAAAAGACATCCTTTAGATTTTGTTTTGTGGAAGCCAAGTTCAGAGATTGAGCCTGGTTGGATGAGTCCTTGGGGATATGGTAGGCCAGGGTGGCACTTAGAATGCTCAGCAATGTCAACAAAATATTTTGGTTCACATTTTGATATTCATGGAGGTGGCATCGATCTGATTTTTCCTCACCATGAGAATGAGATTTCTCAATCTTGTTGTTTTCATAAAAATGATAAGATGGCTAATTTTTTTATTCATAACGGAATATTGAATATTGAAGGAAAGAAAATGTCTAAATCTTTGGGCAATATTCTGAAAATAAAAGAATTATTAAATAAATGGCCAAGTGAAGTTATTAGATTTAATATGTTGCGTACTCATTATAGGCAACCAATTGATTGGACTGAAACAAGTTTAAAAGAATCTTGGTTGATATTAAATAAATGGTATGATGTGACGGAGGATCAAAAAATATTTGATGAAAATAATATTCCGTATGAATTTATTGAATCTCTTTGCGATGACTTGAATAGCCCTTTGGCTATATCTAAGCTTCATGAGTTTTATAAGGAGGGAAACTATGATGACTTAAGGCTATGTGGTAATTTTCTTGGTCTACTAAAGATTGGTAAGAAGGATTGGAAAAATTGGATACCGTCAGCCAGTAATATTGATGTTAATCAAATAGAGATGCTTATTACAGAACGGGAAGAAGCAAGAAAGAATAAAGATTTTGCACAATCTGATAAAATTAGAGATAATTTAATAGCCAAAGGAATTAAATTGAATGACAATAAAGATAAAACTACTTGGGAAGTTCTTTGATGAGTAAAGAAAAAATATATTTATTTGATACTACTCTTAGAGACGGTAATCAGACGCCAGGTATAGATTTCACGTTGGATGATAAGAATAATATTTGTAACGTTCTGGATCAACTAGGTTTAGATTATATTGAAGGTGGGTATCCTGGTGCAAATCTGATTGATACTGATTTTTTTCTTAATCCTCCAAAATTAAAAAAAGCAAAATTTGTTTCATTTGGTATGATAAAAAGACCAGGTAGATCTATTTCTAATGATACGGGATTACAATCTTTATTATCATTTGATACGCAAAGTATATGTTTTGTTGCTAAAAGTTGGGATTTTCATGTTAAAACTGCCTTGGGTTGCACTCTACAGGAAAATTTAGATTCAATTCAAGAATCGGTTGTGGAAGCAAAAAATAGAAAAAAAATGGTCATGGTTGATTGTGAACATTTTTTTGATGGCTATAAAAGCAATAGTGAATATGCATTACAATGTGTAAAAAGTGCCTATGATTCAGGTGCTAGATGGATTGTATTATGCGATACTAATGGTGGAACGTTACCTCATGAAATAACTAAGATAGTAGAAGATGTATGCAAAATTGTACCAGGAGGTTTTCTTGGTATCCATGCTCATAATGATACAGGAAATGCTGTTGCTAATAGCCTTTCTGCTGTAAGAGCTGGCGTTAGGCATATTCAAGGAACAATGAATGGTATAGGAGAAAGATGCGGTAATGCGGATTTAGTTACAATTATTCCAACTCTTATTTTAAAAAAAAGTTTTAATGAGTTTTTTGAAGTATCAATTAAACAAAATGAGCTTAAGAATTTAAAAAAAATTAGCTTAATCATAGATGATATATTGAATAGATCGCCTATAACACAGGCTCCTTATGTTGGAGAAACTGCTTTTGCAACAAAAGCTGGTATTCATGCTTCTGCAATTATTAAAGATCCAAGGACGTATGAACATATTGACCCTGTTCTTGTTGGCAATAAAAGAAAATTATTAGTTTCTGATCAAGGAGGTAAATCAAATATAATATCGGTATTAAAAAGATTAAAAATAGATGTTAAAAATAATGATCCAAGAATTTTAAAATTACTTGAAATAGTGAAAGAACGAGAGGCTAATGGTTATACTTATGCAAGCGCGGAAGCTTCTTTTGAATTATTAGCAAGGAATACTTTTGGTAAAGTTAAAGAATATTTTAAGGTTGAAAGCTTTAGAATAATGGTTGAAAGAAGAACAAATGCTATTGGCGAGTTAATAACTGTTTCAGAGGCTACTGTAAAATTAGAAGTTGACGGAGAAAGAACAATGTCTTCTGGCGAAGGTAATGGGCCTATTAATGCTTTAGATAGTGCGTTAAGAAAAGACTTAGGTAAGTATAATAAATATATAGTTGATTTGCAGCTTCTTGATTATAAAGTGAGAGTTTTATCGGGAGGAACTGGAGCTGTTACAAGAGTATTGGTTGAATCTAGAGATTCAACAGGAAAAAGATGGTTTACAATAGGTGTTTCGCCAAATATTGTCGATGCTTCATTCCAAGCATTAATGGATTCTATTACCTACAAGCTTCTGAATTCAAGTATCGCAGAATAAGAGTTATTTGATTAATTCTATGATTTCTTCTGGTGAGCTAGCCACCTTGTAATTGATTGCTTTTAGATCTCTTATAAAGGTCTGTGATTCTAAATGCTCTAGCAGCTTTATAAAAGGATTCCAGAAACCATCAAAATTAGCAATTATAATAACTTTATCATGAATCTTTAATTGCGACCAGGTCATAATTTCAACAAGTTCATCTAATGTACCAATACCGCCTGGTAGTGCAATAAATGCATCTGAAAGTTCAAACATTTTTTTCTTGCGCTCTTGCATTGTTTTAGTAATAATTACCTTTGAGATATCGTCAAACAGTGTAATTTTACTATGTAGAAATTCTGGTATAACGGCGGTTACTTCTCCACCATTATCTATGAATTTTCTAGCAAATTTACCCATTATTCCGGTGTTTCCACCGCCATATACTGTAGCTATTTTATTTTTTGAAATTAACTTAGCTAAAGCTTCTATCTCTTGATTAAATTTGTTATCCTTGTTGAAGGTACTACAATAAACACATATTGTTTTGATTTCTTTTATTTTTTCAGACATAATACATATACTCTATACTAATGGTTTAAGAATCATTCTAGATTCAAATATATAATAATATTATTAAATTAATATGTCTTGTTGTTTAATATTTTATAGGCTTCTGCACATGGAAAAATACAATAAATTAATATTTGGTATCATTATATTAGTAGTCATTATAATTTTAGCCATATTTCAATATCAAAATAAATCTACTGATACATTAGAGTTAACCTCTGAAAGAGTAGAATTAATAATTGCAGATATTGAGAATGATGATCAGGCAACTGATGAGAAGAATCTAATTAATATTGCCAGCAAAGAAACTGCTGAAGCAAATACTAAAGAAAATATCGAAGCAACTACTGAAGTAACTATTGAAGAAAATATTCTCCCAACATTTGATATAGTAAGAGTTGATGCGAATAGTGTATCTGTCATTGCTGGTAGGTCTGAGTCTAATGCAGAAATAACAATTTTAAATAACAATGAAATTATAGGAAAAGGTGAAGCTAATTTAGAAGGAGAATGGGTTGTAATTATTGGAGAAGGTCAACTAACGGATGATATTCTAAATCTAAGCGTAGTGGCCAAGTCTAGAGAAAATGATAAAGAACTAATATCTAAGCAAATTGTCACTATTATGCCTAATGATCTTAATGGGAGTGATTCCTTGGTTAGTGAAGATAAAATCATATTAATGACAGAGCAAGGCAAGCCTACTAAATTATTAAATGAAAAAATAATTGATGACAATTCTATAATTAATTTAAAGTCAGTTGATTATAGTGATACTGGGGTAATTGTTTCAGGAAACGCAGACCCTTTGTCTCAAGTTAATGCATATTTAGATAATGATTTTATCGGTACAACATTTTCTGATAGTAAAGGAAATTGGACCTTAAACCTTGATAGTAATATCATACCAGGAGATTATGAATTAAGGGCAGATCAGTTAGATGATGATAGTTTTGTTGTTGCGAGAGCATCGACTTCTTTTTCTCGATTAGTCACCTTAATCCCTTTAGATGAAAATTTCTCTGGTAAGGTTCTGATTAAACCTGGAGATAATCTATGGAATATAGCAAGAGATGTATATGGTTCAGGTATTGAATACACCGTTTTATTTCTTGCAAATAATAATCAGATCATTAATCCAGATTTAATCTATCCAGGACAAGTTTTGATGCTTCCAGGAAATGATTAATTTGATATCTTAAATCTTTGCCTTATAATGACTGGAAAGGCTAGCATTGTCGGTAACAATATCAAAGTTAATATTGTTGAGAAAGTAAGGCCAAAAATTATTGCAGTAGACATTTGAACCCACCATCCTGCTGTTATCCCGCCGATTAGTATATCTCTAGAAATGAAATCAATGCTTACTTGAGTGGCCATTGGGATAAGGCCCATTATTGTAGTAATTGTGGTTAATAGTATTGGTCGTATTCTTTCAGAGGCGGTTTTTATAATCGCATCCAATTGATCGATTCCTTGTTTTATATGGATATTATACGTATCAATAAATACAATAGAATTATTAACAACTATCCCAGCTAAAGCAACAATTCCTGTGCCTGTCATTATAATTGAAAAGGTTTGCCCTGTTACTAGCATTCCAAGCAGAACTCCTGCTATTGAGAGAATAACTGTTGATAGCGTAAGTATCGTCTGATAAAAGCTATTGAATTGTGTAATTAAGATTAAAAACATTAAAGCAATAGCTCCTAAGGCAGCTTTAGATAAAAATGCGCCAGCTTCCTTCTGCTCCTCATCGGCACCTCGAAATTTAAACTCAATTTCTTCTGGCCATTGACCTGTTTTTATCCAATTATTTATTTCTGCTATTTTACTATCGCTTGTGATTCCTCGGATTGTATTAGCCTTAACAGAAAAGAAATATTTACCATCCTTTCTAGTTATCGAGGAAACTTCTTCTTTTGCTTTTCTGGTTATAAAATTGCTCAACGGAACAGATCCAATAGAAGTTTGTATTTTTAATCGATCTAGATTATCAATATTTCTTTCTTTTTCAGGAATCCTAATTCTTATATCTAATTCATCATCTGAATCATCAGGTATATATTTACCAATTAATACACCATTAGTTACTAGTTGGATGATTGGACCGATAGATGCAACGCTAGTATTGTATTTACCCGCTTTCTCTCTATCTACTTCAATTTGCCATTCTAAACCAGGGAGTGGTCTTGTATCTTCTATATCTATTAGACCCTCAATAGAAGTGGCAAAATAATCTTTTATAATAACCGTAGCTTCTTTTGCTGCTAGGTAATTAGAGGAAATTATTTCTAACCTAATATCTTTTCCAGTAGGAGGTCCTCCTTCTATTTTTCTAATTTCAACGTATGTTCCTGGCTTTATTGTATTTTTTCTTATTTCATTAAATATCTCTTCAGCAGACCTTCTTTCGTTGTATGATTCTAACTCTAAATATATAGTAGCTATGGCATCAACAGGTTTATCTCGAACATCTCCAGGGTTTCCAGAGTTAGAGTTATTGGTACCAACGGTCATAAAGAAATGCTTAATGCCTTCTATTTTTAATATCTCTTTTTCTATTTCTTTGGATAGAGTATTGCTTTCGGCAGTTGATAAATTTCCTCTAGCGGAAATAAAAACAACAGCTTGCTCTGGTTCTGCTGATACAAAGTATTCAACTCCATTATTGTATTTTATGAATAAAGTAAAGATCGATGCAATTAAGAGGAATGTTATAGCTAGAACAGTGATAGGTTTTCTGATAATTTTTCTAAGCATAATTGGATAAAAACTAAGAAATTTTAATTGGAATGTACCTAAATATTTTTCTGATTTTATCTCTTTTTTCTTGAATTGAATGCTACCGAGAGCGGGAAGGAATATAATTGCTGTAACAAGTGCTGTGGATAATACTATTATAACCATAATAGGCAAATAACTCATAAATTGCCCTGCTAGACCAGGCCATAATAACATTGGTACAAAGGCAGCAAGTGTAGTGGCTGTTGAAGAGGCTATAGGCCAAAACATTCTTTGTGAAGCTGACAAGTAAGATTCTTTTTTAGATTTTCCTTCTTTGATTAATTTATCTGCATATTCAATAATTACAATTGCACCGTCAACTAACATACCAACGGTTATTATAAGTCCAAATAGAACCATTATATTTACCGTCATACCAAGAGTATTGATAATAAAAAATCCTATCAAAAATGATATTGGAATTGCTATGCCAATTAAAAAAGCCGATCTTAAACCCAGGAACGAAACTACTACAATCATTACCAATGCAATTGCAGTTAAAATTGAAGACTGGAGATTGCTAAGCGTTTCAAATATAGTTTTTGATTCATCAAAAGTATAGGTAACTTTGATTGATTCTGGCCAATTCTCGATGTACTTCTCGACAGATTTTTTTATATTTTTATTATGATCTATGATATTTACATCAACTCTTTTAAGAACATTTAAAGCAATATTCTTATTGCCATTAAAACTACTAAAACTTGTTGCATCCTTAAAGGTTCTGTTAATTGTGGCTATATCCTTTAAAGTAACAATAATATTTCCTTGTTTCTTTATTGGAATAGAATAAATATCTTCAGCAGTTTTAAATAGCCCTGGGACTTTTATATTAAATTTACCCTTATTATTATCAATAGAACCAGCTGAAATAAGGGAGTTATTTTGGTTTACGGCATTTATAATATTACCTGGAGTTAACTGATATGATTCTATTTTTGTAGTATCCAAAATGACTTCAATTAGCTCATCTCTTATCCCGTTAAGATCTACTCTCAATACTGTTGATATCTTCTCTATTTCATCCTCTAATGTTTTTGCATGCCGATAAAGGGTTCGTTCTGGTATGTCCCCTGATAACGAAATAATCATTGATGGTATTAGGGCAAAATTAGTTTCTAATATATTGGGTGCATTAGCATCGGCTGGCAGATCACTCCTTGCTTGATCTACTTTTGCTCTTATCTCCGCTAAAACCGTATCGATGTCAGATTTTATATCAAATTCGAGAATAATGGCTCCATAGCCTTCGCTTGCTACGCTAGTCATTTCTTTTAGGCCTTCTAAGCTTTTTAACTTAGATTCCATTGGTCTTATTATTAATTTTTCTGCATCTTGTGAGCTGATTCCAGGTTGTGAAATAGAAACATAAAACACAGGAACGGAAATATTAGGATTTGCTTCTTTTGGAATTGTTATGTACGAATAGATACCGCATATAACTAGAGCTAGTAATAAAGATATTACGGTTCTTGGCCTTGATAGTATTGCTGAAATTATATTATTCATTTTGCTCGATATTGTATTGTACAGGGGCTACTTTTTGTCCAACATTCACATAATCTTGACCCACAGTAATTACTTTTAATATCTTTGGTAGATTTATTGCTACAGCACCGCTGTCATCAAGATTAATTATATCAACAGGATGAAATTCAACCAGGTTATTGTCATTGATTGTTTTTATTCCAGTTGTTCCGTTATCATCTAATGATAATATTGCTGGTGAAAATTTATGGGCCAATTCACTTTTAACTGTAATAATAATTTCTGCTGTAGTCCCATCTTTTATTTTATGGTCTTTGTTATCTAGAATAGCTTCAACTAAAAATGTTCTTGTATTAGGTTCGGCTGACGAGGATATAAAGTTAATCTTACCGTTTAGAACTTCATTTGTGATTAATTTTATATCTACAGACATTCCAATTTTTAATTTATCAATATTCCTCTCGGATATATTTCCAATTACTAACATTGGATTATTATTAATTAATTTTGCACAAATATTTCCTTTTGTAACCAATTCACCAATTTTTGGATTAATGTGATCTATTATTCCTGAAAAAGGTGCTTTTATTTTTATTCTATCGAGTTCAATTTTAGCTTTTTTGAACTCAGCTTTTGTTCGCTCCAGGTCTACTTTTTTGCTAATTAGTTGATTTTCTGGGGCGTAACCATTTTTTACTAACTTAGCAGAAGATGAATAGCTTATTTCAGCTTCTTCTAACTTAGATTCTGCAGAATTAAGTAACTCTTGCCTGTCATTAATTTGTAATTCACAAATAATAGAACCTTTTTCAACAAACGTCCCCTTAGCATATGGTATGCTTGAAATTATTCCATCAGTTTCTGACTTTATTTCTATTTTATTCTCAGCCTTTGTTGTTGCTAAAATTTTAAAATCAGAATAATAATTTCTTGATGTCATTATTTCATATCTGACTGACGGTAAGATCTCATTTAAACTGGTATCATCTTCTGAAGTGATCAGCTGTTTTTGGGTTTCATTTGCATTTGATAGCAAACCAGAGCCAATCCAAAGAACTATCAATAATATTAATATAAGGGCCCAATATTGTGGTTTGATGGTACTCATTTTTATCCAATTTTGATCTATAATTGTTATATTTATAAATTGTAATAATAAAAATATAATAAATACTTTATACTTATATATATAAACGTATATATACCATTAAAAGACCAGTATTAAAAAACTAAATCAATATTTCTTTTATTAAGATGGGGGATAGTTTAACGGTAGAACAAAGGACTCTGAATCCTTTAGTCTAGGTTCGAATCCTAGTCCCCCAACCAATGTAAGTATGATCAGAAAAAGATATAAAAATTGAAGAGAATTTTAGTTCACATTTATTCTTAAAGAAAATGATCGAAATCTAACCATACTCTAGCTTCTTGTGCTTTAGCCCTGCCTTTGAGTTATAGTATAAAATATAATTAACGATCTTTTATCGTATAAAATTTATTTTAATGCGAGTTTTACTCTTTAAATCCGATGGGAGATGTTTATTTAATTTTGTATTTATAATTCCGAATAAACCAATAATAACTAATGTTAGTAGTATAAAATAAAATGCAATAATTGGATACGGAATGAATGGGTTAAAAGTTTTATCTGCAAAATAATTTGCATAATATAGTGCGTCTCCGGATTGTCCCCAAGCAGGAAAGCCTGAGAAAAAAACTAAAGATGTTGCGTGAAACAGAAATATAGCTTCGTTGGTATAAGAGGGCCAAGAAAATCTAAGCATATTCGGATAGATTATCTTAATGAATTTGCTTTTACTGCTAAGACCAAGTGAATTTGCTGCATCTATATCTGCTTTGGGAATTGATTTTAGGGCTCCATAAAAGATCTCTGCACTATAGGCGGTAGTATTTAAATAAAGAACTATCAAAGCTCCTAACCATGCTCTTGTCAGCCATCTTGTTTCTAAGGTTACCTCTATAAAAATTAAATTTAAATCAATACCAATTTTTGGAAAAAGTACAAAAATTTCATAAGCACAAAAAAATTGTATAAATAAAGGTGATCCTCTGAATATAAATATAAAATATTTACCAATGAGGGATAAAAACCTATTTGAACTATTTTTCATTATAGCGATTGATATTGCTGATATAAATCCAATGCTTAAAGCAAAAATTGCAAAATAGATATTCCAAAATAAACCACTGCCAATTAAGACAAATTGTTCACAAATTGTTATATCTGTTTTTGGGAGCAGTCTCTCGCCAATTCCAAGAGACCTAAGACCATAATCTGATATTGTTTGTAAGCAGCTCATTTATTTTTTTCTTTAGGTTGCGTGATTAATCTTATTTGATATTTTTTTAAATGCTATTTCACTTAATTTTGTTACTAATAAATAAAAGACTAGAAGTCCAAGAAAGTACCAAACACGCCAATCTGGATGTGGATATTTGAATATTGAAGTTTTTGATCCACCAATTTCCTTTGCCCAATAAACAATATCGTTAATACCAAGTAGAAATAATAGAGGAGTAGATTTTATTAATAACATCCAGAGATTAGATAGGCCTGGAAGAGCGTAAAGCCACATTTGTGGTATAATAATTTTTAAATAAACTTGATTATTAGTCATTCCAAATGATCGAGCTGTTTCTATTTGTGATTTAGGCACTGCATTTATTGCCCCACTAATTGTATTTGACGCGAATGCTCCAAATACAATAGAAAACGACAATATTGCTAATAAAAAACTATATGTACTATGAATCCATTGTGGGTCTGAATTAAGTGGAAGCTTGGCTGCCGAACAAACCAGAAAGTCAGTTCCCCTCCAAACTGATTCAGTTATTTCTGGACACATTATTTTATGTCTTGAATATTCTAATATTTGATCGATTGTAATTGGAATAAATAAAAAAAATACAATATCTGGAATCCCTCTTACTATATTAGTATATAATAAACCGGTATATTTTAGCAAAATAAAGCTTGATCTGCTAGCAAGTGATCCACAAAAACCAAAAAATAAAGAGATTGGTGCTGTTATGCATATTAAAGAAATTACAATTAAAAATGATAAATAAAAAGAAATATGTTTTCCTGATGTCAAATAACATGAGAACCATTTAAATTGGGATAATATGGATGGATCTGTGCAATATTGAAACATGAATCAAAAAACTACCCAGGGATTAAATTATATCCCTGGGTATAATTTAATTAAAATATGCTTGAATCTTCACCAAACCATTTTTTTAATAATAAATTTAGGCTACCGTCAGCTTTCATCGCGTCTATAGCTTCATTCATTGTATCTTTTAGTGATGAATCGGATTCTCTTAATCCCATTCCAACTCCACCTCCAACTGATACGTCGGTACCAACAAATATTAGTTCTCCATTTGAGTCACTTACTATTGGAGCTAAAAAAGCTTTATCAGCCATCACAGCATCAGCTTCGCCATTACGCACTGCAGCAATAGTTTCATCTGGGGTTGCAAATTCAACAAGTGTTGCACCTGAACTAGCAACATAACTAGCTTGAATTGTACCTGTTTGTGCAGCCACTATACCGATATAAGCCGCTTTATTTCCGCCACTCAACGCAATATAAGCCGAAGGATCTGCTGGAATATACTCTTGTGTGAAATCTATAACCTCATCTCTTTCGCTAGTAATAGACATTCCTGCGATGATAGTATCATAATTTCCTGATACTAGATTTGGTATAATAGAGTCCCAGTCATTAATTACCCACTCACAGGTTAAACTAGCTCTTTTGCATAATTCGTCTCCTAGATCTTTTTCAAACCCATCGATTTCTCCGTCATCATTTATGAAATTATATGGAGGATAGGCACCTTCTGTACCCATTCTAATGGTATCAGCAGATGCAGGGAAATTAATCATTATTAGTACAAATATTGATAAAATGATTTTTTTCATTTTATTTCCTTTCAATTATCTAATTAAAATTGGTTGATTCTAAAAATTTTATAAGTCTCTCAGTTTTAGTCTGGTTAAAAATAATTTCAGGACTACCTTCTTCGGTAATTAACCCATTGTTAATAAATAGTATATAGTTAGATACATCATTTGCAAGTTTCATATCGTGCGTAACCATTATCATGGTTCTCCCTTCTTCAGCTAATTTTTTTATCACCTGAATAACTTCTTGTTCCAGTTCGGGATCTAAAGCGGATGTTGGCTCATCAAAAAGTATTACTTCAGGATTCATTGCAAGAGCTCTTGCTATAGCTGCTCTTTGTTGTTGGCCTCCTGATAAGTTAAGAGGATATTCATAAGCCTTATCTAAAAGATCCACTTTATTTAAAAGTTCTTCTGCTATATTTTGGGCCTGCTTCTTTGATTTTCCAAGAACAGAAATTGGTGCTTCTGTGATATTATTCATTATATTCATATGAGACCATAAATTAAATTGTTGGAATACCATCGATATTTTAGTTCTATGCCCAATGACTTGAGACTTATTAGATGGCACTCTTCCTATTTTATTAAGTTTCCAATTAATTTTTTCTCCGTGAAAACTTATATCACCTGAATCGCTATATTCTAATAAATTTATACAGCGCAGTAATGTTGATTTTCCTGATCCAGATGATCCAATTAAACTTAACACTTGTCCTGAGTGTGCTTTTAAGCTTACACCTTTTAAAACGCTTAAGTCGTTAAAGGATTTATAAAGATCTTTTACTTCTATTATTGGTTGGTTTATCAATGTAATATCACATCATAATTAGTTTATGAATATATTAGATATTACTTATATAAAATGAGCAAGTGATATTTAAATGTACAAAATATTGAAGATTTTATTCACTATTAATTTTTTTTGTAAAGACTGTAGGCTAAGTATGCAAAATTAAGTGTAGCTTTTATTGAGCTTATCTAATTGTTCAATGCCAGGGCATAAATCATTCACTGGGATTGCATTCAAAGGAGTTTTTGAAGTTTTCAGTGTTTGATGCATTTCTTCCGCGTCCTCATTTATATACAAAAGTCCTGTAACAACTTTACCTTCGCCACGGTACTTTCTTAACGTATTGACAACTTTATCCTGATCTCTTGAATCATAATTACTGTCAACTTTTTGTAAATTTATGCTATTGCCATCATGAAGAGTAACATCAACATTCTCTCCTTCATTATACTTAGCTTGAATATTTTCTCTTTCGGGGACGAAATCTAATTCTCCCATAGCTGTATTATGTTCTCTTATATAGTCATAACTTTTTGTAGAATGAGGGTGGTTATTAAAAGTCACGCAAGGTGAAATTACATCAATTAATGAGAATCCATTATAATCAATAGCTTTCTTAATTAGAGGCACTAATTGCTCTTTATCGCCTGAAAAGCTTCTAGCGACAAAGCCTGCTCCCAATTCAATTGCCATTAACGCTAAATCAATTGCACCGAACGGGTTATCTGCACCTTTTTTATTTTTTGACTTTTTATCATTAGTAGCTGAGAATTGTCCCTTTGTTAGACCGTATGTGCCATTATTTTCAACAATGTAAGTAACATTTAATTGTCTTCTTATTGCATGACAGTATTGGCCCAGTCCAATTGACGCTGTATCACCATCACCGGATACGCCGATATATATTAAATCTCTGTTCGCAAGGTTTGCTCCTGTTGCAACAGATGGCATTCTACCGTGAACTGTATTAAATCCATGCGATTGATTTAAAAAGTAATTTGTTGTTTTTGATGAGCAACCAATTCCAGATAATTTAGCAATTTTATGTGCAGGCAATGACATATCGTAGCAAGCTTGAACAATTGAAGCTGTTATTGAATCATGACCACATCCAGCACATAAGGTTGACACTAAACCTTCGTAATCTCTGTAAGTTAATCCAAGATCATTTTTTGGTAATGATGGGTGTCTAAATATTGGTTTTTTTATAAATGTCATTTTTATACTATTTTAATTGGTGGTGCTATTAGTTGATTAATGTCTGTATCTTCTTCTATGTACTCATTTATCTTATTTATTAGAAATTGTGCCGTTAAAGGCATCCCATCATAATTTAAAATAGATAACAATTTAGATGAAATTACATCAATTTCATTAACAAGAAGTTTTTTTATCTGAGCGTCTCTATTTTGTTCTACAATAAATACAATATCATGTTTGTTAATAAATTCATCTATTTTACTTGAAAATGGAAAAGCTCTAATCCTCATATGATTTATGCCAATTCCTTTATTAGATAAATGGTTAAGGGCTTCATTTATTGCTTTTGTTGTACTACCAAAATTGATTATACCAATTTTTGTTTTTGGGCTATTAATAATAATTTCTGGTTGTGGTAATAAATTTTTTGCAGTATCGAATTTTCTTTCAAGACGATCGAGCGTTTCTGCATGTATTATACCGTTTTCTGTATAACCGCCGTATTCATTATGTGATGTTCCGCGTGTAAAATAAGCGCCTAGCTCTGGGTGCGTTGCTGGTATTGTTCTGTAAGGGATACCATCACCGTCAACATCTTTATATCTTCCAAAATCCTTTGCGTTCTCTAGCTCTTCTGAATTTAAGACTTTTCCTCTATCATGTTTATAATTATGATCCCACTCGAATTTATCAACAACCCAATCATTCATGCCAATATCTAGGTCGCTTAATACAATAACCGGTGTTTGTAGTCTTTCTGCATAATCAAAAGATTCTATTGCAAAATAAAAACACTCATTTGGATCGGATGGGAATAATAAAATTTGCTTTGTGTCGCCATGTGATGCATAGGCGCATGATAGCACATCTGACTGTTGTGTTCTGGTTGGCATTCCTGTGGAGGGACCGCCTCTTTGTATATTAAATAAAACTAACGGTATTTCTGCAAAATATGCTAGTCCAATAAACTCGCTCATTAGCGATATTCCGGGTCCAGATGTTGCTGTAAAGGCTCTTGCTCCATTCCAATTGGCACCAATTGCCATTCCAACGGCTGACAATTCGTCTTCTGCTTGCATTATTGCCGCGTTAAATGTCCCGTCTTCATTCTTCCTGAGCTTCATGGCATGTTTTTCAAAAGATTCTACCAAAGATGTTGACGGTGTTATTGGATACCAAGATGCAACGCTTGCTCCAGCATAAACAGCTCCAAGGCCAGCGGCTTCATTTCCATTTATCATAATTTTATTAGTATTTTTATTAGATTTTCTAACCTGTTTTTCAAGAGGGTATTTTATATTTTCTTTTACGTACTGGCGTCCAATTTCTAGAGCCTTGATATTCTGATCGTATAGCTTTGGCTTGCTGCTAAATTGATCTGATAATAATTGTTTGATTACATCAAAATCTATTCCAATTAATAGACTAAGGCTACCTAAATAAACAATATTCTTAAATAGTTGCCTTTGCCTTGAATCAGTGTATGCGTCTGCGCATAACTTTGCTATCGGTATGCCTATGATATTTATATCATCTCTTTTAAAATCTCTTAAAAGGCTTGAATCATAAATAAATATTCCATTTTCCAGCACTTCATTAATATCTTGATCGTAAGTTTGTGCATTCATTGCAACCATAATATCAATACCATCTCGTCGTGCAAGTTGCTCTGATTCTGATATCTTTATTTCATACCAAGTTGGTAAACCTTGTATATTAGAAGGAAATATATTTTTTGCAGATACGGGGATCCCCATTCTAAATAGTGCTTTTGCACAAAACGTATTGGCGCTAGCAGACCCAGATCCATTGACATTTGCAAACTTAAGAACAAGTTCATTGTAAGATGAATTATTCGACATAGTTTAATATCTTACTTTCTTCAGTATGAGCTTCTATGTATGTAAATTTTTGCATATCCCAAGCACCTGTCGGGCACCTTTCTGCACAAAGTCCGCAGTGTAAGCACATGTCTTCATCTTTTGCCATTATGCGACCTGTTTTTAAGTTATCTGAAATATACAAATCTTGATCTGTATTAATTGCAGGGACTTTTAATTTTAGTCGTAAAGATTCTTCAGTATCATTTTCGATGAAATTAATGCAATCCACAGGACAAATATCAACACAAGCATCGCACTCAATGCATAAATTTTCGGTAAATACTGTTTGAATATCACAATTTAAACATCTTTTCGATTCTTCCAGAGCTAGCTTTTCATCATAACCAAGTTCAACTTCAACTTCTATGCTGCTTAACGCGTGAGAGTGATCTGTGTGAGGAACAGCAAATCTATTTGAATTTGATATGTCATTTGGATAGGACCATTCATGTATTCCCATTTTTTGACTAAGCAAATTAGTAATTGGGTCAGGTCTCTCGTTTAGGTCTATATTTTCGCAAAAGTTATTTATAGAAATAGCTGCTTGATGCCCGTGAGCAACGGCCCAAATAATATTTTCAGGACCCCAAGCTGCATCTCCACCAAAAAATACATTGGGTAGAGATGATTGAAATGTTATTTTATCAACAGTAGGTTGACCCCACTCGTTGAATTCAATGCCAATGTCCTTTTCCATCCAAGGAAAAGCGTTTTCTTGTCCAATTGCAAGAATTACATCATCGCATTCAAGTAAAACAGGATCTTCGCCTGAAGATATTAATTTTCTTTTTCCATTTGAATCATATTCAGCAATCATTTTTTCAAAAAGTACGCCTTTTAATTTACCGTTTTCAATAACAAATTCTTTTGGAGAATGATTATCAAGTATAGGAACACCTTCTAATTCTGCTTCTTCGATCTCCCAATCTGATGCCTTCATGTCAGATTTCGGACTTCTGACTGTAACCTTTACGTCTAATCCGCCTAATCTTAATGATGATCTGCAGCAGTCCATTGCTGTGTTGCCACCACCAATAACAACAACTTTTTTACCAATTTTATCAACATGTTTGAACGCAACGCTAGTTAACCAATCAATTCCAATATGGATATTTTTAATCGCCTCTGCTTCATAACGATTTTTAATATTTAGATCTTTTCCTTTTGGAGCCCCGGTACCAACGAATATAGCATCGTATTTTTGATCTAAAATTTCTTTTAAACTTGTAACCTCTTGATTGAATTTTTTAATAACCCCAAAATCTAGTATTGTATCAACTTCTTCATCAATTACAGCTTCAGGTAATCTAAATGAAGGAATATTTGTACGCATAAGACCCCCAGCTTTTGGATCTTTCTCATATATTGTGCAATCGTAACCAAGGGGCATTAGATCACGTGCTACTGTAAGTGATGCTGGTCCGCCTCCAATTAATGCGATTTTTTTACCATTTTTAGTTTTTGGAATATCTGGCAAATATTCTGTAATATCGGATTTATTATCTGCAGCTGCTCTTTTTAATCTGCATATTGCAACTGGAGTTTCTTCTACTCTAACTCTTCTGCACGCAGGCTCACATGGTCTGTCACATGTTCTTCCTAATACTCCAGGAAAAACATTCGATTCCCAATTAACCATATAGGCTTCAGTATATTTTCTTTGCGCTATTAACCTAATATACTCAGGTACAGGAGTATGAGCTGGACAAGCCCATTGGCAGTCAACAACCTTATGAAAATAACTTGGGTTTTTTATGTCTGTTGGTTTCATCATTTTAAATTAATCTAATAGAACACTTCTTATGTTTTGTATATTAAAAAATCAAAAAATAATTAAAAAAAAGATGATAAATAATCATCAACTTTAGAGTTATATAATATACCAATTAAGATATAATTATAAGGAAAATAATTACAATAGTTAAATTATTTTTATTGATTTAAGTATTGGATATTTAATTGCAATCTTAATATCTTTTGATAAAGAAAAATTTAATATAGAGATAGTTCTTAAACTAAAATTTTACTAGGTGTAGACATAACGGTACTTTCTAATATATAAAAATATTAGAAATAATTTATATGATAAGGGATAATGAAACATGGATAAATTAAATGTAGGTGTTATTGGTACCGGTTGGTGCGGAGGGATAAGAGCTGAAACTTGTGCAAAAAGTGCTATAGTTGATGAATTGCATGTAGCGGAAATTAAAGAAGATAGATTAAAAGAGATTATTGGTCTTACAAATCCTACATCATCAACTACTGACTACAGAGAGATTATTGAAAATAAAGATATTCAGGCTGTTATAATATCAACTACTCCAGAAAATCTTCATTTTCCAATGGCAAAAGAAGCTCTCATGGCAGGAAAGCATGTTCTCTTAGAGAAGCCGATTGCAAGAACATTGCTAGAAGCAGATGAGTTAATTAAAATATCAGAGGATAAAAAATTAAAATTTCAAATAGGATATTCGCAAAGATTTAGGTCTAAATATAATTATGCTAGACAGAAGTTATTGGACGGAACTATAGGCGAACCTGTCAGTGTCTTTATTTCTAGAAATATTACCCAGCAGTTATCAAAAAGAATAGTTGGTAGAACTCGATTGTCCCCAGCAGCTATGGAGGCTACCCATGATTTGGATTTTGCGCTTTGGTGTTTGGCACCAAGAAAACCAATAAGAGTTTATTCTCAGCAAGTTGAAAAGGTTCTGATTAAGAGTTCTAATTCACCAGATTGTCAATTTATTATGGTTACGTTAGACGATGGAACTGTGATAACAGTAGGAGCTGGATGGGTCTTGCCTTCAAGTTATCCAAACTATTCTTCCACTAAGATGGAATTCATTGGTTCTGAAGGCGCGGTAATTATTGATGATACCCATAGTGATGTTACCTTAATGACACAAAAAAGAGGGATAGAGTATCCAATGTCTTCGATGCCTGGAGAGCCAGTTGGGCATGTTTTTGCTGGCCCAATGGCGGAAGAAACAAATAATTTCCTTGAATGTGTATTATTTGATCGCCCTACTATTGTTCAAGCGAGAGAAGCTCGCAAAGTTATGGAAGTTTATTTGGCAGCAGATTTATCTGCCGAAAGAGGCGAACCAATATCAATGCCAATGAATATGGATCCGTTGGCTGACAAAGGAGAATAAAAATGAATGAAGTTGGATTAGCGGTTGTAGGTTGCGGTACTATTGGTAGAATTAGAGCCGAACTCGCTAGAGATTATCCTGGAGTTAAATGGTTAGGGCTTTGTGATATAAGAAAAGATGCAGTAGAAAAATTAGCCGATGATTGTAATGCTGATTTTTATACAACGGATTTTAACGAATTAATTCGCAGACCTGAAGTTACTGCTGTTATTATTGCAACAGATGAAAATGCTCATGTTGAGCCAACTTTATGCGCAATAGAGCAGGGCCACTCTCTTTTTATTGAAAAGCCTTTAGCAACAAGAGCTAAAGAATCGCAAATGTTAATTGATGCTATTGAAGATGCTGGAATTGACTGTGTTATGGGCTATACTAATAGATTTAGAAGGAGATTTTTGGCTGTAAAAGAAAGGTTAACAACAGGCCAGATCGGTCATGTGCATTCTGTGGTCACAAGAGCTTTTATGAATAAGATGGTTCCTATTGCAACTATACAGAAAACAAATGATAGAGCAAATCTAACGCCAATGGTTGTTTCGGGTACGCATAGCCTTGATATGTCAATGTGGTTGATGGAAGGCAAGAATCCTGTAAGCGTTTATGCAAAGTCTGTTGAAAATGTTTTAACTCAATATGGAACTAAGGATTCAACTTTTGGTATTTTTACAATGGATGACGGTACAATATGGAGTATGAATATTTCTTGGGCACTGCCTGAAGTATGGCCAGGATCAGTTTACGGTCTAGAAATTGGTATTGTAGGAACAGAAGGGGTAATTGATATTGAAGATACGCATAGAGATTTAATTCTTGCATCTAATATTGCACAAGGCGCAGGTTATACATCAAGAGACTATGCTCCACCACACGCAAGGCATGTTGATTTTCTAGGTAGCTACCCTGCTGGTGATATTCAAGGAGGGCAATTCTGGGGGCCAATGAGAGATGAGACTATTACTTGGTTTTCTCGTCTTTGTAATAATCAGCAGACACCTCATGCAACTGGAAAAGATGGACACCGTAATCTGATGTTAACAATGGCAATGGATTTATCTGCTAAGGAAGGTAAAGAAATAATCTTACCTGAAAAACTTAGCGATATGTTCTAAACCTTATTTAGTTTATTGAATTGACCAATAACATTCGGGCTGAAGGTTTTTATTGTTTTTTGGACTAGCTCCTGAGATATATTCTTAAATTCAAATGTATTTTTAGCGTTAAGATATGTGATATTGGTTCCTTTATTAATTAGATAATCTAGACATCTTTTGTCTTCGCTTATTGCTAAGCTTCTTTGAAATTTTGTTGCTTTTTTCATAACGCTAGCTAAATTTCTTCGAAAATCTAGAGGCCATTTATAATAAGTATCATTATTTGCTAGAACAACAGAATTTCCGTAAAGATGCGAGGTCATGGTTATATATTTGTGATAATCCTCAATTCCATAATTTATAATATTGGTAAGAGGGTTTTCTTGTGCGTCAATTTCTTTATTGCTTATCGCATTAGGTAAATCTTTAACGTCAACAAATTTTGCTTTAAAGCCCATTCCATTGAAAGCAATTCTATGAATATCATTTTTTGCTATTCTTAAAACTAGATCTCTACAGTCATCGACATTATTTATTTTGCGAGTATTATTAGATAAATGCCTGATACCATTATCCCACCATCCTATTAATTTATATCCTGTATTATCGTTAATACTCTTCGCTAAATATTCACCCAAATCTCCATCTAATAGTGAATAAATGCTATCTCTAGATTCTATTTGGAAAGGTAATTCAAATATATTTAAATCAGGTATTCTTTCGGTTAAATAGCTTGAATAAAAATAACAACAATCAACATCACCATTTTCGACTAGTTCTAGCAAGTCGATGGCTTTATATCCCAATGCACCGATATCTGTATCAAATTTAAAAATAATGTCAGTATCGTATAATTTTAAAAATTCTTGCTTAATGTAATGTATTGTTTGGGCTTGAATTGAAGTCGCGGGATGATAGCCTGCCCAATAGATAGATATTTTTTTCAATTACTTGTTCCTCTTATGTAAACTTTCGTATAATTATTAAACATATAAAAGTTATATGTAAAAGAATTTTTAATTTTTAGTTCAAGGATAAATATGATGAAAATAAATAGTGTTGGTATGATTGGTCTTGGTGTCTTGGGTTCGGCGATTGCTCCTAATATATTGAAATCTGGGGTTCAACTCTTAGTTAATGATATAGATCGCGATAAAGTTAATTCGATAACAAACGACAATATTATTGGAATAGATTCAATAACAGAATTATGTAAAAAATCTGATATTATTATTACATGTCTTCCAAGTACGAATGCTTTAGAATCTGTTGTGGAAGAGATAGCTGAATCAATTTCTAATCCACTAGTAATAGAAATTTCTACGCTATCTTTGAAAGATAAGCTAAGAGCGAAGGATCGTTTAAAAGGTTCTGATATTGAAATGCTAGATTGTCCTGTTAGTGGAAATAGGATAGCGGCGTTAGCATCAGAATTGACGGCATTCTGTTCTGGCAGTGAAGAAACTTTTTCTAAAATTAACTTTATACTTCAATCTTTTTGTAGAGAAACTCATTATGTTGGAGAATTTGGTGCTGGTATTAAGACAAAGATGTGTGGAAATATTCTAAATCTTGTCCATAATGCTGTTGCAGCGGAAGCAATTGTACTAGCAATGAAATCAGGGCTAGATCCAGAATTATTTCATAAAACAATTTCTGGATCATTTTCTAGTTCTCGTGTTTTTGAGATCCGAGGAAAGCTTATGGTTGATGATGATTATGAGAGGGAAGGTATGAATTTCTCAACTCCTATGAAAGATTCAAAAATTATAGCAGACCACGCTATAGATATGAATTGTCCTATACCATTATATCAAACTGCAATGCAAAGTTACCACACTGCAATTGCCCATGGATTATATGGTTTAGATCAATCTGCAGTTTGCAAGGTCATGGAAAAGGCAACTAATCTTGATAGAAAAAAAATAAAGAATAAATAATAATATTATTTTTTATTATAGAGATTGACTAAGTTTTCGTACTCTAAATATATTTTAGAAAAGTCAGTATTCTCCATTCCTATTTCCATCGCTTGATCCAATAAGTCTGATGTTAAAGACCCGTATGGATTAGGTATGTTCTTTTCATTGAGAATATCAGTAGCCATTTTTAAATCTTTTTGAAGATTTGAAACTTTAGACCTTGCATTCCACTCACCTGATAATACATTCACAGGAAAGCGAAATTCTGATATATAACTTCTAGCATTGCCTGCATTAAAAACTTCTATCACTTTCTCTGGACTAATTTCAAATTCTTTTGCAGCTCTCACAGCCTCAACGTTAGAAAAGAATATAGTATGAGTTACCATATTATGAAGAAGTTTTAGGGCGTGTCCTGATCCTGATTTTCCTACGTGAAATAATTTATTTGTAAATGATTCAAGGATAGGGCTTACCTCATTTAATTTTTCAATTTTTCCACCAATCATTAGAGTTAAAGTTCCATTATCGGCTCCCGTAGCGCCACCAGTCATTCCGCAATCTAAGTAAGATATTTTATACTCTTCTAATTTTTTTGACAATCTTGAGCTTTCTTTTGGATCTGATGTTGTTAGGTCAACGATAACGGTGCCTTCTTTTAGGTTGCTAATTATACCGTCTTGGTCGAATATAATTTCTGATATCTGTTTTGTGCTTGGAACAACAAAGATAAAAACATCACAAGAATTACACATATCAATATTATTATTTACCAAGATCTTTTCTCGTGAATTATAAGAAGAAATTGCATTCTTATTGTTATCTACTACAGCTCCTAGGAAACCTGCGTTATCAATATTTTTTGCAATCCCAGAACCCATTTGACCTAGACCAATGACGGCAACATTATTTTTCTGTATTTTAGTCATTTTGTGACTTTATCTCCAGAAGATAAATGTTGAACGGTTTCACCAGTTTCGGTAAATGTTCTGGTTACATTTGTTTCTCCATAAATCCAAAGTATAGTTAGCGGTGTCGTTCCAATATTATTAAATCTATGAGGAACGTTCGCTGGAATGAAAGAGGTGTCCATATCTTTAAGAACTGTTTTAACTCCGTCACATTCAACTTCTGCATCACCTGATATAATCAATACCTGCTCACAACAATTATGGCTGTGCATTGGCGCCGCTCTGCCAGTTGGGAATGTAGTGAATCCTGATGTAAATACCGTTCCTATTGCATTGTCTTTTCCAAATAATAGCGCTGTTGAAACACCATCACCTCTATCGAAATTAGGGCGATCTTCAAATTTTACAACTGTTGCTTTCATAGTATTTCCTTTCATTTTTATAATTTATATTTTTATTATATTAAATTTACATGCCTTCTACAAATACGATATCTACATCCCCAGAACCATTCCTTCTATTTGAGGCGGCATTTTTATACTCAGTTGAGTTAAAACATCTTTTGGCATCCTCGATTGTTGGAAATTCTGCGATTACAAACCTGTCGAAATGATCAGTTCCTTCCATAATTTCATATGAGCCTCCTCTTGTCAAAAAATGTCCTCCATATGTCTCTACAATATTTCCAGCAACATCCATATATTTTTTATATGAAATAGGTTCGTTAATTTTTGCCCTTGCAATCCAATATGCTACCATTTAATTTGCCTCTTTTATTGTATTTATATAATTACATTAGAATTTAATATTTGTTGTACAATAATAAACACCTATCTTGCTAGTTTTGTTTTTTTAAAATACTATTTCTTTTAATGGAGGATTAGAAATGTCACAAGATAATTTAAATTTAGTTAGTGCTGAAAAAATAAATAGCTTTATATATAATGCACTAGTCAAGGCTGGTTTGACATCAGATAATGCAGCTAGTGTTGCTGAGTTAATGACGGAGTCAGATGTTATTGGTGGCGATGCCCACGGAATATTTAGACTTCCTTCATATGTAAAAAGAATCATCGCAGGAGGAATCAATCCCACTCCAAATATTACTATTTCAAAAGAAAGAGATGCAATGGCATTGATTGATGGAGATAATGGTATGGGTCATTTGGTTATGAAAAAAGCTGCTGAAATAGCTATAGAAAAAGCTAAGAAAAACGGAGTTGCATGGGTGGGGGCGAATTCATCAAATCATGCTGGTCCAGCTTCAATTTATGCAAAAATGCCATTAAAACATAATATGATTGGTATATATGTTGCAGTGGGTAGTGCGAACCATGTTCCGCCTTGGGGGGGGACAGAAATGTTGCTTTCTACAAATCCAATAGCAATTGCAATACCAAGTAAAGCTATGCCACCTATTATTTTAGATATGGCGACCACTGTGGCGGCATATGGGAAAGTAAAAGAGAAGTTGCAAAGAGGCGAGGAAATGCCAGAGGGTTGGATGATTGATAAAGAAGGCAAGCCTCTTACAGACCCATCAAAATCAGGTGAAGGCTTCTTGTTGCCTATTGGAGGCCCTAAAGGATATGGCTTGGCGTTAATGTTGGGTATCTTAGCGGGAACTTTAAATGGTGCTGCATTTGGGAAAAATGTAGTTGATTTTAATGCTGATGTTACTAGCTTTACAAACACTGGGCAATTTATAATCGCAATAGATATTGAAGCATTTTCAGATGTCGATGTATTTAAAGGCAACATTGATACTGTGTGGAAGCAAATGAAAGCTTCTCCATTATTACCAGGATTTGATGAAATTAGATTACCGGGTGAGAGATCTGATAAAGTTGCGAAGGAAAGAAGAGCTAATGGTATACCTATGCATGAGAATTTGAAAGCTGCACTTGATGGTGTTGCCGATAATTTAGGTATAGATAGGATACTTTAATCTATCTCTAGAAATTCTGATATCGCTTTATTAAACTCTATAGGGTTGTCTACATTGGCTATATGAGCAGCTCTTTCTATTGCAATGTACATTGACTTTGGTGTTAAAATAGACATTTCTTCCATAATATCAGCTGGAGCACCTGCATCATTCAAGCCTCCAAGATATAGTGTTTTATTTTTTATCTTTCCTAGATATTTTTTATAATCTAGTTCTTTCAAAGCTGCCCCACATCCAGTTAGTCCATTTATTGAAGTATTGCAAAATTCTTTTTCAAAAGTTTCTATTGTATCTATATTCTGATTATAGAACCATCTTTTTTTTGTGCCTGCCCATATTGATTTGACACCATTATCTTGCATCGCAATATCTCGTTCTTCCCATAGCTTTATAAAACTTTCTGTAGCCTCAGCTCTCGCATCAGCACATATTAGTTTATTGATTCTGTTAGGATAATTTATAGCAAGACCAAGGCCAACCATGCCTCCAATTGATAATCCAAGAAAATTAGCTCTTAAAATACTCAATGCATCCATTAAGCTTATAACATCCTGTTCCAACTGGTTAAATGTATAAGGACCATCTGGCGCATCACTCTCACCATGGCCTAAGGTATCATATCTTAAAACTTTAAAATTTTTATTGAGCAAGTCCATTTGAGGGGCCCACATTTTATGTGTTGTACCCAAGCTATTTGAAAGAATTATCCATGGTTTGCTCTCTGTTCCAGAAATATCAATTGCAATATTATATTTTCCAAGATTTATTTTTTCCATAATTGTATTCCATGTATAATATAAGTTGTGATTTAATTTTATTGTTTTTAATAGATTATAACAATAAAATTATGTTTAAATTCTATTCTAATAGAAATATAATAATAATAAGAATAGTTAATTTATAACAATAAATAAATTGGTTTAGAGTATTGGATCTATGACAGAAGAAAAAATAATTAATAATAAAGATCTAAGAAGAGCGCTTGGCTGTTTTCCAACTGGTATAGCTATCGTTACCACAGAAAACGAAGCTGGCGATCCTATTGGATTAACAGTTAACTCTTTTAATTCTGTATCATTAGATCCTCCGTTAATAATTTGGAGTATTTCTCTCTCTGCTCCAAGTATAAACGCCTTTAGGTATAATAAATCCTTTGCAGTAAATATCTTATCGTCAGATCAGAAAGAGCTATGTCAAAAATTTTCAACTCCATCAACCGATAAATTTAATGGCACTGCTTGGGAAAAAAGTGTGATGGGAGTTCCTTTGATAATTGATTCAATTGCACAATTTGAATGCATTACTCACGCAACATATCCTGGCGGAGACCATGAGATATATATAGGAAGAGTAATTAATTATACCCACAATAACAAAGAACCTTTAATTCTATCAAAAGGTAAAATAATCAATTCTTAGAGTAAATTTCTCTACTTAACCTGTTATTGGATAAACTGCAGGTTTTCCAGACAAAATATTTGCTACATCTGCTGCAGCTTTTGTTTGTAACTCCTCAAGTGCCTCTACAGAATAAAATGCCGTATGTGGGGCTAAAATAACATTATCTCTACCTATTAAAGGTGAATTAGCTGGAAGAGGTTCTATTTCGACTACATCAAGTCCTGCACCGCCAATTTCATTATTATCAAGAGCTTTAATAAGATCTTTTTCATTTATTAATGGGCCTCTTGCGGTATTAACTATCACTGCAGTTTTTTTCATTTTTTTAAAAGCATCTGCATTTACTAATCCTATTGTTGAGGGCAAGAGAGGTGCGTGCACTGAAATAAAATCTGACCTTTCGTATAATTCATCCATTGTAACTTTTTCTACAGAATGTTTTTCAAAAAGTTCATCTGGGGCATATGGGTCACAAGCAATTACATTAAATCCAAATGCTTGGGCTTTTGGTGTCATTAATCGAGGAATATTTCCAAAACCGATAAGACCAACTGTTTTACCACGCAATCTATAAATTGGAACTACTGCAGGCATTTCCCATCTTCCAGATTGAACTAGTTGATTGGATAACGGTATTTTTCTTGCCATCGATATTATCATAGCCATAGCTTGATCTGATACTTCATCTAAACAATAATCTGGTACATAGTTAACAGCGATTCCAAGCTCTCCTGCAACTTTTAGATCGATGTTATCAACGCCAATGCCAAATCTTCCAATTGCTTTACATTTTTTTAATTTTTTAAGTAGATCGCCATTTAATTTTGCATAGGTAACTAATATTCCGTCTGCATTTTCAGCTACCGCCATAATATCTTCTTCAGATCCACTTTTAGCTTGGATTATTTCAGCGTCAATTGATTCTAAGGCTTTCTTTGCCGGATCAAGATTTGGAAAAGGGCTATCTGTTACTACAATTAATGGTCTATTGCTCATTTAATTAATCTTTCTCTTATAGAACTTCTGGATTTGCACAAGTTGGTGGTGTTTTGCCGTCAATAAACGCTTCGATATTATCAACTACTCTGTGGGCCATAGCTTCCCTAACATCTTTAGCGGCGCTACCTAAATGAGGTGCAAGAACAACGTTTTTCATATCGAATAATTCTTTTTCAATAATTGGTTCTTTTTCATAAACATCAAGGCCAGCTCCGGCAATTTCTTTATTTTGCAGAGCTCTTACCATTGCTTTTTCATCAATAATTGGTCCTCTTGCAGAATTTATAATATAGGCTGATGATTTCATAAGTTTGAATTCTCTATCTGATATTAGATGAAATGTTTCAGGTTTTTCCGCAGCGTGAATTGATACAAAATCAGATTCTTTTAATAGGACATCAAAATCTCTATACTCAAAACCTGTTGCAGCTTCGTCTTCAGGGCTCATTCTGTTTGGTCCCCAGTATAATACTTTCATATCGAATCCTTGCGCACGTCTACCGGTAGAACGGGCTATTCTTCCTCGACCACCAACAAGACCAATTGTTTTACCTGTTACATCTCCTCCAAGAAATAGCGCTGATTGAGCTCCCGGATACCCTCCGGCCCGCACAAATTTATCTGATTCAGAAATTCTTCTTGCAACGTTTAACAATAAACCAAAAGCAATATCAGCCGTTGCATCTGTAACAACGGCAGGAATAACTGTTACAGGCAATTTTAATTCACTGGCTCCTTTTACATCTATGCGATCTGGTGTAATTGATTGCGACGCAACAGCAATTAAGTTAGGATTTGCTTCCATAATTTTTCTATCCACTACATCGTGAAGAAGACAATATAAAATATCACAATCTTTTACTTCTTCTAATAGAGTTTCGTAAGGTAAGATTTTTGTAGCATCAGGATTCATTTTTATTTCAACGTCACCTCTATTCTCTAATCTATCAATAGCGCTTTGTGCGATTGGTTGGGTTATATATATACGTGTTTTCTTCATTTTATTATCCTTTATTATTTACTAAGAAGTTTCTTATCAAAAGGTGTTCTTGACATGATATGTGGTCCATTTTCGGTGATTTGAACCATTTCTTCTAACCTAACTCCACCGCCACCTCTAACGCCTTCAACCCAAATTAATGGTTCTACAGCAAAGACCATTCCTGGTTTAAATTCATATTCTGGAGCTCCAGGTAAGGTCTCTCCAATGTAAGGAGGTTCGTTTGCACCAATACCAACTCCATGTGCTATAAATAAAGAGAGAAATCTTCCACCTAAACCATATTTATCAGAAGCTTTTATTAGAGCTTTGGCTGCATCTATATTGGTTTTTCCTGGTTTCATTTCAGCTACACCAGCTTGAAGTCCTTCGTACACTGCTGTATAAATTTTCTTTTGTTCATCTGAGGGCTTTGAGTTAGACGAACCGCAATAAACAGTTCTTGCCATGTCACCAAAGTAACCATTCCAAGCTGCGCCAATATCAATAAAGACTAAATCACCATCTCGAATTATTTTATCCGAACATATTCTATTGGGAGGAGACATGTGTTCTCCTGAAGCAACGAACGGTGTTGTTACATGTGAGTATTCACCACCAAGTTTATATAATGTGTGCATTGCATTTGCTGCCACATCACATTCACGTACACCTTCTTTTACAGTTTCTATTGCAGTTGCACATACTGCATCAGCTATGGCTGTAGCTTCTTCTAATAATTCAATTTCTCCTGGCAGTTTAATCATTCTAGCCTGTTGCATTGGGGTATCACCATCTTCAATACTAATATTGGGAAAGTGTTGAACTAAAGCTTGGTAGAAAATGACATTTGCTTCATCGAGACCTAGTTTGCATTTGGTAAGCCCATATTTCTCAAGCACTGGACCTAAAATATTCTTAACTAATCCATGGACTAAAGATTTTTCTTCAATTATTGGGATTGTATGAACCTCTTTAATCCAGGGCATAGTGTTTTCAATTCGATCTCTTTCGCCGCCGGAGCAAAATAATATAGGATCTTTTCCATCTATTAGTAAGGCGCCATTTAATGCTGTAGATTTTCCATGAATTATTTGAGGTCTAAGGTCTGTCAAGTAACGTTGATTTTCATCTTTCCATACTAAAATTGCATCAAGGCCAGCTTTTTTTAATTGGTCTTGAGCTCTTTTAACACGATCGCGTCTAAGATCCTGAGGATTTACACGTTTCTCGTAACTTACATTAAAGCCGCCTCTTGCATATCCTTGCATAGATATCTCCTGTTTTTATTTTCTATAGAGAATGCCTCTATATATATTGATAGTAAATATTAGCCAATTGTTTTTTCAACTATTGTTCTGAATTCATCATCTGTCATTAACTTTTTATGAATTAGTCCCCAGTCTTTTATAGCCATTAGAATATCCATAGCTTGTTTGTCATCAGCGTTTATTTGGAATCTATTCAATCTATCTTTAATTGAATCTATGCCGGAGCCTTTTCCAATCACTATTTCTGGCTCCTTTTGTCCAACTAGGCTAGGCCTGAAAGGAAATAGCTCTGTTTGATGCTCATAACCACAGTTAAGTAACCAGTTAGCAATAATCCCTGACTCAACATTAAAGAGATCGTCTCCAACTATTGGTCTATTTGAAGCTACTGCTACACCAGAAATATCCCTTACTAGATCAGAAAGAGCTTTTAATTTTTCAGTCTTAATACCAATATCTTTATTATATAATGTTTTAAGGGCCATAACGGTTTCTTCCATAGGAACATTACCAGCTCTTTCGCCTAATCCAAGAACAGTAGAATGTATTACATCAACGCCCATGGAAACAGCCATCAATGTATTTGCAATCCCAAGACCAAAGTCTTGGTGGAAATGTGCTTCTAACGGTACTTTTATTCTATCTTTCACGGCTTTTACAAAATAAGGCATAGCATGTATCGAAGTTGCTCCCATCGTATCAACGAGTGCAAGTGCATCCATATGACCTTCAGATCCTACTTTCTCTATTAAATCAAGAACCCATGTTAATTCAGATCTAGTGAAATCAATTGGGAAGAATACTACTTTTAAACCATTTTCGTGTGCAAATTTTGTTGATTCAATTGATAATTCAACAGCACGTTCAAATTCCCATCGATAACCAAGTTCAATAAGGTGTTGGCTAGAAGGGACTTCCATAACAACTCCTGATACACCAGAATCAACGGCCCTTTTAACATCATCAACCATACATCTAGCGAATGAAAATATTTCTGGCCCTAGGTTTCTTTTGGCTAAGTCAGCTACAACTCTTGCGTCGTCTTTTGATACAACTGGCATACCAGCCTCAATTCGGTGAACTCCAGCTTCAGCCAACGCTTCAGCAATACGAATTTTATCATCGTAATTAAAGGCTACACCAGTTTGTTGTTCGCCATCTCTTAGTGTTATATCATGAATTTGTATTTTTTCTGGAAAATTAATCTCAGATATAACTTCGGGTGCAAAATTCCACTGACTTGTAAGCCAGTTATCTGTTTTCCATGGTGTATTTGTCATAATATCTCTCCAGTATTTTTTATAATTGTCAGGTGTATTTTGTAAAATAAATTAATTAATCTAACCTTGATATATTAAAATGTAATATAAATCAAATTAGATAATTAGGAAATATAATTTTGATATATTTAATTAAACGTTTTTGTAGCAATTTTGTAATTTGGATCTAATTTTAAAGCAAGTGCATGATATTTATTGCTTTCCTCCAATTCCCCCATGAACAACAGAATATCCCCAAGAATGGAATATGATCTAGCAGAATTCGGATCTATCTTAATTAACTTTTCTGCGTATATTTTTGCGCTACTATATTCCTTGTTCTTAGATAGGGCCCTTATCTGCCAAAGAATTCCTATTACATTTCCTGGTTTGTATTTAATTTCTTTTTCAAAGCTTTTAATTGAATCTTCAATACTTCCTATATTAAATAGTATTTTACCTTTAATAAAGTTAATACTATGATCTGAAAAACTTTTATTTAACTCTTCTGCTGTGTTTATATCATTGAGTGCAAGTTCATATTTTTTTAAAGCATAATATATTTGAGATCTTTCGAAATATGCATATGAATTGCTAGTATCTAATTTTATAGCATTGGAATATTCTTCGCTAGCTTTCAAATAATTTTTATTAACCACAAATTCTCTTGCTTGCTTTATTGATATTTCAGCTTTTATTTTTAGTAAATGTTCATATATTTTTTTAGCATTATAATTATTGGGATCTGCATGTAAGACTTTTTTGATATTATACTCTGCCATTTGATAATTATTTAATTGCATTAGAATGTTTGTTTTTTTAATTAAATAACGATTATTATTATTTTCAATTCTAAGTGCTCTTGTTATATCTTCAAGGGCTTTTTTATCATCTCCTTGTAATGATTTTATTTGAGATCGTATGAAATATGCATTTGAATAATTATTGTTTAAAAAAATTACCTTATTAATTTTCTCGATTGCTTTTGAATAATTTTCTATTGAAATATAAGCTTTTGATAATTCTGTTAATAAGATTATATCCTTCGGCTCTGTTAACGTAAGTTCAGTAAGTTTAAGGATAGCATTCTTTTTATCATTATTTTGAAGTAAGGATTTTGCATATAATCTAGAAAGTTGTTTATTTGTGTAATTTAATAATATTGCATTTTCAAAACTTTCTTTTGCAAGTTTTGATTTTCCTTGTCTTAATAAAATCACACCTTTTAAGTAATGCGCTTCTGGATAATTTTTATCATTTTTAATTAAGTTAGAAAAAGCTTCTAGAGCCTTATCAGGTTGGTCTAATGAAAAATAAGAGTTGCCAACATAATATAGAGCTTTGTTAATTTCTATATTACTAGATTTTTTATTATTAATAACAATCTTACAATGATTGATTGCGGGTTCATGTAGACCCATTTGACTATAATTTTCACATTTTATAATGCCTGCATTGGCGTAGACGATAGATGTTATATAAATTAATATAAAAAATAAAAAACATCTAACTGTGAATCTGTATTTATCTAAGTAATTATTTATCATAATTTTTCATATATTATAGTTAATAAAAAATTTTACTATAGTTATTAATTATTTATAATATAAATATTTTTTCAAATAACAATAATAGAGATATTATACAGACTAAACTCTCTTTATACTTTTAGTCTATTTAATATCTTAATAACCTCATTCATATAGATGTCTCCATCCATAATTGCGTATTGTATCAGGGGCGTTAACATGTAAATATCTTTCCTGTACTTATTAAAATCATCTTCTATTCTGATGTGATCATTGTATTCGTTATAGAAAGTTTTTGTAAACGTGCCGTTCATTATTAAATAAGCTAATTCATATTCTGTATGAGCATAAAAAATACCTGGATCTATAAGACCTACAAAATGCTCTCCGTTTACTAATATATTATCCTTCCAAAGATCTCCGTGGATCAATGACGAATTCTCAGGCTCAATAAGATATTTTTCTAGGGATTGTGAAAATTTATAGATTCTTTTATAAAGATCAATATCAATCAGACCAATTTTTAGTGCTATCTTTGAATAATATAGAAGACGATTTTCTCTATAGAAGTCAATCCATTTTATATGCTTTGAATTAGGCTGAGTTAAATTTCCAATGGTTGTATTATACTCGTAGCCAAAGTAATTTTGTTTTACTGAATGTAATTTTGAAATAGCTCTTGCTATTTCAATTTCATGTTTTGGTCTTATTGCGATATTCTCGCATTCAATATATTCTAATGCCAATAGATTGTCATTGAAGAATATCACGTCAGGTGTTTTTATATGAATGGATTTTAAGTCTTCTAACATTCTTTTTTCAGTTAAAAGTTGGTTAGATTTTTCTTTATTTAGTTTTATAACAATTTTTTTGTGATTTATTAAAGCGTAATATATTTCAATATTATACTTACCCCCCAATAGCTTGATATTTCTTAACTCTTTGGCATTTTTAATTAGACCAGAATTGATAAGGTTGGTGATTATATTATTATCGTGCATCGATTCTTTTTTTTCTATCCCCACAAATTGCTTGAGGCAATGCTCATATTGCCGTTCGTATAAGTTATAGAATTTTCCCTATCTTTTTCTATAAAATTAGCTCCATCTAAATCAATATAATCTGCATCTGTGGCGATTAATTGAGCTGGTGCAATGCCAATTGAAGAGCATATCATACAACCAATCATAATTTTTAGACCTTTTTTTAAGGCAAAATCTTTTAATAGTAAAGCCTCTGTCAAACCTCCGGTTTTATCTAATTTTATATTAACGGCATCATATATATTTATAATTTTTTTAAGGTCTGCGATAGTTTTGCAGGATTCATCCGCGCATAATACTATTTTTGAATTTATTTTTGCAATTTCTTTGTCGTATTTTTTTTTAACGGGTTGTTCAATAAGCTCGATATTCATTTTTTCTGATATTGACATCAGATCATTTAAGTCTTTTGGATGGATCGACTCATTTGCATCTAATATTAAACGTTTTTTTGGTAATTTTTTTCGAATTAATTCTATTCTTTTTGAATCATGACCATCACCGGATAGTTTTATTTTTATTAAATTGAAATGTGAATTTAAGCACGCTTCTTTTGCCATTTTTTCTGCTGTATCTAAACTAACGGTATAAGCTGTTGAGAGATTAAAGGGTTTTATTTTATTTCCTTTTTCCCAAATAGTTGTTTTTTCTAGTTTTAATTCTAAATCCCATAGCGCTAGATCTATTGCATTTCTTGCTGCACAGGCTGGGAAATTTTCTCTTAGTTTATTTCTTGAAATTCCATGTTCTATATAGGAGCAGAATTTTTTTATTTTTTTTATTTCGGTTTCTACAGTTTCCCCATATCTTGATGATGGAGTGCATTCTCCATAACCAGTTACACTTCCTTCTGTTATACTTAAAAGTATAATTGGAATTGTTGTTCTTGATCCTCTTGAAATAACAAATGGTTTTTTTAATTTTAATTCTTCTGCTTTAAAATGAACTTTTCTTAAGTTCATAGTTATCCCAATCTATTTTTTATGGATTTATACTTTAATCTAGTTTTCCAGTAGCGTGCGATAAAAGTAGATATATTCTTCCCATTTCAGAATCTAGGTAAGCATTGATATTGTTCTCATCTTCATTGTCACTTGGTTGATTTTTTAACAAAATATCAAAATCTCTAATATATTTATTTAAAAGATTTCTAAAAGAACGATTTTCAACGTACTTGTCTCTTATGGTTAAAAATATTTTTTTCCCTCTTCTTGTGTAAATATTCTCGTTGAATATGTTTTCTCCACCATTATAATAAGTCTCCCATAATTTATTTGGAAAATCGCTAATAATTGCATCTGACATATCTGATGATTTTATTTTAACTAATTTACATATTTCTGATTCAATAACTTGAATTTTTGAATCTGTGAATGTTAGTTTTTTTTCATTTCTTCTAGAAGTTGGAGCTAAAAGTTCAGGTAATATCCTATTGTAACTTCTATAGTTAGCCACGTTCTCATTAATTTCATCTTTAGAATATTTATCATTTATAATTATTTTAGAATTATTATTTAATTTTTCTGGTTTAATTAGATCAATTGATTCATCATATTTTGATATTAAAGAATTTAATCTAGTTAAAGCTGTTATTTGCTCTCCAACAACGGTTCTCATTGACGCCATGTATTTCTTTGTCTCTTCAGGTAATTCTATTATTGCTTTTTTCATACTTAATCTTGTTTCTTCTAATTCGCGTGCAATTTCTTTTGATACAAGTCTCATTTCTTGAGCATTTTCTGAATATAAATTTTCTGCTTCACTAATATTTGCATGCACCTCTTTAATTGTTTTTGCATGAAGGCTATTAAGTTCATTATTAACATTATTTGTTAATCCTGATATTTGATTCAGAATATTGTTAGCAATAGAAGTAGATGTATCCTTTGCTTCATTTAGTTTTTCTTTTGCATTGTTTGATATATTTTCAAGATTAAATAATGCAATTTCATTTGCCTCATCAGAATTTTTAATAATTGCTTCGGTGATTTTAGATGCTTTTGTACCAGCCTGTTCTATCATTAAGTTTAACTGGTCTGTAATTCTTTTATTAGTACCATGTATTTTACTTGATAGAGATTCAGACAGATTTAACGCATCGTTTTCTGCGCTTTCAATTGCTATATTGAGATTATTTATTATTTTTCCAATAGATTTTTCAGATGCATTTTCCATTAAGTTGTTAATATCATTAGCTACTATCATGGCATTATTCATACTATCGGTTAATTCTTTAATTGTTATTCTAGATGTTTCTTTAGCAGCTTCACTTAAATTCAAGGCAACTTTATCAGCTTTTATAATTGTTTTGTCCATTTCTAACTCTAGAGATGTTACTGCAAGTTTATTTGCTTCCTGTGTAGCATTTAATATTCGATCCGAGATATCAGTTATCGCTTTGTTTAACTCGACGTTACTATCTCTATTAGCATTCTTTATAGAATCAATCACAAGAGTTGATTTATTATTAATTTCTAATAATCTTTGATCCATCATGCTTTGGATTTCTTCAGATTGTTCTTGCATTAATTCACTAGTTTCATGGCTAATATTTTTTAAAGTATCTGCAATTATATCTGATTTCTTTTCTATTGATTCCAGTGCTGTATTTATGGATGTTGATGATGATGCTGTTGATTCTGTTATTTTATTCTCAATCTTTTGTGATGCTTGTATAGCTTGGTTTTCTAAATCTGAAATTGAAGAATTAATTTTTTCTACTTTTTCATCTAAAGTGTTTGAAAATTTAGATAAAGTCTGTTCGCTATTATTTATAAGTTTATCAATATTATTGTTGGTTTCTTCTATATTTATTGTAGAAACTTTTAAATCAATATTTTGTTGATTAAATTGTGCTGTTATCGCATCTAAGTCTACAACCAGTTTATCAGAATTTTCTGTTAAGATATCTGACTGTATTTTTAATTTTTCATAGGCTTCGTTGGATGTGATGTTAATATTATTTGACACTTCATTTGCCGAATTAACGGTTTCATGCATTTTATCTATAGAAATTTCAATTATATCTGTTTTGTTTTTAATACTACTTTCTATATCTGAAAGCTTATGAATAGAGCTAACAATAAGTTGGTCTAAATTTTTAGTATCATTTTTAAAGTTGTTTAGAATAGGCTCTAACTCGGCTCTAATATTATTGCTTAGAATTTTAATTTCATCTTTTTCTTTTTTTATTAAATTGAAGATTTCAATCATTTTGCTTTCATTTTCATTATAAGCATTTTCTATTACAGAGACTTCAGAGG
>Ga0055584_100000292_pt1 | contig 47747 bp, 38 predicted proteins | sample OSDHelmetaG_FD_58716 | JGI IMG/M metagenome (GOLD analysis project Ga0055584, IMG submission 58716) | Pelagic marine sediment microbial communities from the LTER site Helgoland, North Sea, for post-phytoplankton bloom and carbon turnover... | ecosystem: Environmental > Aquatic > Marine >...
ATAAATGTAAAACAATTAACATTAATACACCAACTACTCCAACAGAATTGGATTATGTTGCTGATAACAGAAGACCTGGTATTTCAGATCAAATTCAAATGACTACTACTGCGGATAAAGCCAATAAATGGTTATGGTCTGTATTCCCAGTGACGGCTTCATTCTCAGATGCTACTGAGAAGAACCCAACAGTGAATTTTTCAGCACCAGGTCCTTATACCTTTACTTTAAGAGCATGGAACAGTATTGATTCTGCTGCTACAGTAAAAACATTGGTAAAAGACAAGTATGTTGTTGTGGTTGATTACTGCAAGCCAGTAGTTAATATTTTATCTTCTGATGTTGCCATCAGCAGCTTTATTCTTCGAAAAGACGCTACTGATTTAATAAACAATCCATCTAGTGTGGGTGTGAAAGGTTATAATGATTTTTCAGCAACCAGCTCTATGGAAGGAACTTTTGGAGCAACGTATAATTTCACAATCGAGCGACCAAGTACAGTTGATTCAGCGAATACGAAAGTATGGGTTGATTTCAACTTAGATGGTGAATTCACTGTTCCTGAGGAGATGGTTGCATTTTTCCCAATGTCAGCTGCGAAAGTATTGACAGGAACCTTTACTGTTCCAAATATCTCTAAATCCTTTATTGGAAACGGTAGAATCCGTGTTTCTATGGCATATGGTAATACATCAAACACTCCATGCGGTCCATTGGCGGCAGGTGAGGTTGAAGATTACGGTATGACATTGGATAACGATAATTTGTCTCCAATCATTGCCTTGATAGGAAGTGCAGACACAACTATAGAAAGAGCTTCTATACCTAACTATGTTGATCCAGGTGCTACAGCATCCGATCCAACAGAAGGAGATCTTACTTCTAGTATTAAGCCAACCACAGATATGGATCAAACTACTGCAGGTATTTACTCGGTAACTTATTGTGTAACTGATGCATCTGGTAATGGACCAATATGTGTAACTAGAACCATCAAAGTAGTATTGGATAGAACAGCTCCAGTATTAACATTGAATGGAAACGATCCAATCGACTATTGTTATGAAGTTGATCCATCAGCTATGTTTATGGATCCAGGAGCAACAGCATCTGATTTAGTAGATGGTAATTTAACTCCTTCAATCACTGTAACAGGAACTGTAGATAGCAAGACTACTGGAACGTATGTATTAACATACAGCGTATCAGATGTTCAAGGTAACGCTACCAGTTTAACTAGAACGGTAAATGTTGTAGATTGTGATCCTCCAACAATTAACCCAATTGGTTCTGAGCAAATTCAAATCAATACTATCTGGGCTGATCAAACGACCATTACAGATCAGTATGATGGACAGCTTGGAAGACCTTTTTCTATCTTGACACCAACACCTGGTCCAAACGGAATGCCTAACACAACCGTAAGAGCTGCTTACCCAGTAACTTATACCGGGTCAGATCGTTATGGAAATGCAGCTGTTCCAGTATTGAGAAACTATGTAGTAGATGATTTTATCGCTCCAGTAATTGACTTGAAAACGTTGGATACAGTGTTCCACAGAGTTAACACGGAATACTTTAGCACACCAGCTCAAGTAAGCGATAACTTCTATAACAATAACAACGTGTCATTATCACATATTGATAAAGGCAATGTAGATGCATATACTTTGGGAACATACACGGAGACTTTTGTAGCAGTAGATGGATCTGGAAATAGAGATACCGCTATTCGTTATGTAAAAGTAATTGATGATGTTTCTCCAGTAGTATTTGCTCCTGCCATCAACGGATGTGCTGGTTATGCAATTGATAATATGGCTGACATTCAGTTAAGCGATAACTATGATGCACCTAGCTCATTGTTACCAAATGTTATATTTGTACAAAACAACGTAAATGTTCACCTTCCAGGTGTATATACGATGACGTATCAAGTAACTGATTTATCTGGTAACGTTTCAGTACCATTTACTCGTCCAGTATACATTACATACTGCCTACCAGGAAAAACAAGTGTACAAACAGTTAACTTAGATGAGTTGACAACAGTTTATCCTAACCCAAGTGCAGGAAACATCAATGTAAAAGTAGCCGGTGCAAGCAACCAAGTAGTAGAAGTAAAAATCTACAATGCATTGGGTGCTGAAGTAGCCACGGCAAGCAACTCAAACGGAGAAGAAATCCAAGTTGACTTAGCAAATCATGCTGCTGGTATTTATACAGTGAAAGTAACAACAGGTGGTCAATCAATCACCAAGAAAGTAATCCTTACCAAATAAGGAACTGCTTCATACACTATATCAAAACCCTGATGGTATTCCATCAGGGTTTTTTTATCGAAAAGATTAAGTCTTTGGCACAGCAATTGAATATTAGATTAGTAAATTCGCATACGAAATGAAAAAAATCTTATTATATATATGTATCGCATTAATTGGGGCTCAATTAAATGCTCAACAATCATCAACTGATATGGTTGAAATACAACGAAAAATCAATGAGTTTGCTGTAATTGACTTAAAGTATGATTTAAGGAAATTACGTCCTCATGAGATGTATATTGTTCCTCACCTTTTGCGAGCAGCAGAGATTGCAGATAGCATATTCTGGATGCAGACGTATGGGGATAAAAATGCATTAATGCAACGTTTAGAAAACGACACGCTTAAACGATTTGCTGAAATAAATTATGGACCCTGGGAAAGGTTAAATAACAACAAACCATTTGTTGAGGGATTTCCTGAGAAACCCAAAGGTGCAAGATTTTATCCAGCTGATATTACGAATGAGGAATTTGATCAGTTTAATGATTCCAACAAAAGCAGTCTTTATAGCATAGTAAAAAGAGATCCACAGGGCAGGCTGTATACCTCAGACTACAACGAGGCTTATCAGAGCTATGTAAGTGGAATAAAAGACTATTTGCAAGCGGCTGCAAAAGGAGTGGGACGACAAGATTCATTTTTTGGCGTATACCTTTGGGAAAGAGGAGAGTCGATGGTAAACAACACCTACACGTATTCCGACAAACTATGGATGAATTCACAGAATAATATTCTGGATATTATTATTGGCCCAATTGAAACATATGAGGATCAGTTCAAAGGAATAAAGACTGCCTATGAAACCTATATTGTTGCAAAAGATACTGCATGGAGCAAAAAGCTGCAACGCTTTGTTAAGCTGCTTCCAAAATTACAGGAAGGACTTCCTATTGAAAAAAAGTATAGAACAGCACTGCCTGGTCTAAAGAGCCAAATAGGAGCATATGATGTGTTGTTCTATTCAGGGGATTGCAATAGTGGAAGTAAAACCATTGCAGTTAATTTGCCTAATGATGAGTCTGTTCAAGCCGAATATGGTACACGCAGGTTACAATTTAAGAATGTTATGAAAGCGAAGTTTGATTCAATCCTTGTGCCTATAAGCAAAGTGCTCATTGATTCGACACAAAGGGATTATATTAATTTTAATGCATTTTTTTCAAATACCATGTTTCATGAAGTAGCCCATGGCTTGGGAATTAAAAATACTATTACGACCGGGGAACCAGTATCCAAAGCGTTGCAGCAGTATTATTCTGCGCTGGAAGAGGGTAAAGCAGATGTATTGGGATTATATATGATTACCGAGTTGTTGGAATCAGGAGATATAAAGGTGGGTAGCATCGAGGAATACTACACTACTTTTGTTGCTTCCATATTTAGGTCAGTTCGGTTTGGTGCGGCTAGCGCTCATGGAAAGGCAAATATGGTGCGCTTTAATTACTTTTTAGAGCAAGGAGCGATTAGCAAAAATGTTTCTGGAACCTATACTATTAATTATGAGAAGATGAAGAAAGCGGTTTATCAATTGTCTTCAATCATATTAAAAATCCAAGGTGATGGCGATATTATTGCCGCAGAGCAATTATTAAATACTAAGGGCGTTATATCTGAGTCACTACAAAATGATTTGAATAGATTAAAAGACTTTAGTATACCGGTTGACATTATATTCAATCAAGGGGGTAAATATTTAATGGATTATACACAGGCATTGAAAAACGAAGAAAGAAGAAGGAAGTAAAATGCTAGCGAGAACAAGAATAATAATTGCGGTAGTATTGCCAATGGCAGTAATGCTGGGTTTTTGCAACAGCATTAACAAAGCGCCAAAAGAGACTTTAGTAGATGGCGTAATAGGTGTAATGAAATACCAGCATTACCAACCACTAGAGATTAATGATTCTTTCTCGCAAAGGGTTTATACGCTTTTTTTAAATCAACTGGATGAAAACAAACTGTTTTTCCATGCAAAAGACTTGGACCGCCTCTCTAAGTATACCTATAAAATTGATGACGAGGTGCGTGCAAGAACTTATACAAGTGTTGATGATATTATCGCAACATATATGGAGAGAATTGCCACGGCTCAAACCTATTCAAATGAAGTATTTTCAAATAAAATACATTTGAATCAGAACAGGGTCTTTGATATACCTGATAAAAATAGAAAAGAAAGTAAGAATACAAAGGAACTAAGGCAATATTGGAAAGACTATAATACCTTTTTAGTTATGGAAAACTATGTCCGTAAAATGATTAATCAGGAGAAATCAGTTCGACTTGAGGGAGACAGTTTTGTTCCTAAGCCGTTAGACTCTTTAATGAATCAAGCTGTTTTGGAAGTTAAAAAGAATCAAAAAGAGTGGTTTAAAAGGTTATTGCGTTTAAAGGATAAGGATTATTTTGACATGTTTGTGAATTGTATAGCGATGTCTTATGATCCACATTCAAGTTATTTTCCGCCTCGCCAAAAGGAAGATTTTGATATTCGTTTAAGCGGTCAGTTTGAAGGCATTGGTGCTTCTTTAAGCGAACGAGATGGATACATTAAGGTAGAGAATATTATTCCGGGCAGTGCAAGCTATCGGCAAGGAGAATTAAAGTCTGGGGACTTAATTACTGCTGTAGCGCAGGCGGAAGAAGAGGCGGTGAGTGTTATTGATATGCCACTGTCCGATGTGGTGCAATTGATCAGAGGAAAGAAAGGCACCGTGGTTAATCTTTCTGTAAAGAAACCCGATGGCAGTAGTACAGTCATAGCCATAAAAAGGGATGTTGTTGTTTTGGAAGAGGGATATGCCAAGTCTGCACTTATTAAAGATGAAGTGGGAAACTTGGGGTATATTAATTTACCAAGCTTCTATGCTGACTTCAATAAAAAGGGAGGTAGATCATCTGCTGAGGATATGGCTAAAGAAGTTGCTAAGCTTAAAAAGGATGACATTAAAGGATTAATTATAGATCTCAGGTACAATGGAGGGGGTTCTTTATCTGATGTAGTTGAGATGGTAGGCCTGTTTACAGGCAAAGGCCCTGCGGTTCAGATTAAATCAAAGAACAATGCATTGGATGTATATAATTCACATACGCCAAAAGCGCTATACAATGGTCCTCTAATCATTCTAGTTAATTACTATAGTGCGTCTGCAAGTGAAATATTAGCGGCCGCACTGCAAGACTATAAACGAGCTGTAGTTGTGGGAACCAAACATACCTTTGGTAAAGGAACTGTGCAACGATTTATGGATTTAGGTTCAGTTTTTAGATCCGATGATGCAGAGGGCTCCGTTAAATTAACGACCCAAAAATTTTATCGAGTGAATGGTAAGACTACTCAATTTACAGGTGTAATTCCAGATGTAATTATGCCAGACCGATTTGATTATACTGAACTGGGTGAAAGACAGCTGCCTTACGCTTTAAAAGAGGATAAACTGAAACCAGCTATCCCAACTATGAAATATACTCAAGCATATTTGGAGGCTATTTCCAATGCGCAAACAAGTGTTTCCTCCAATGCGTTTTTGCAAAAACAAAGTAAAATAGCCTTTAATATCAATGAAAGAAATCAAAAAACAGCATATCAACTCGATGCAGAAACTTATAAATTGTATTTAACTGGATTGATGGGTAAACAGGCTCAATTAGACTCAATCAAGCCAGACTATAGTATGAATCTTGACATCTTATCAAAAGACAGGAGTGTTTTAGCATCTGATTCTATCCAGTTAAAAGTTAGAAAGGAATGGGTAGCTAAATTTTCAAAAGACGCTTACTTATGGGAAAGTGTTAAAATCATAAGAGATCTACAATAAGATTTACCATAAAAAAGCCCCACTTGGAAACAAGTGGGGCTTTTTTAATATGTGTTTTTTATTATTGCGTTAACGTCAATGTTGAGTTTGATTTAAATGAAATTTTTGTACCTGCTGCACCAGAAGATTCAAAGCTGTTTGAAAAAGCTTGAGTAAGTACGATTTCTTTATTTTTTAATTGGTCAACAACATAGGTGCCTCCTTGGATATAATTGTTGTTTATTTGGTCGCCACTTACGGATAAATTGATAATGGACTTGTTTTTACGGCTATCCATCCATGCCCAATTACCTTCTTGTACAGTGGTTGAACTGCTATTTCCTTCTGTTCTAGTCTGCGTATATTTCAAGGTGCCATCTTTAAGCATCTCAAACATAATGGCGTAAGTCCCTTTGTCAATCGGTGGATTTGCATTAGAATTGGTGGAAGAATAGTTGCTTCCATCATACGCTACTTTTACGGTAGTAGTATTGTTGCCATTTACGCTCGCTTCATCATAGGCGTAACTTGATACTTTCCATTCTCCAACAACCCTTGCATCTCTACTTCTAAATGATAAGAATGGATCATTTTCCCCTTTTTTACATCCAGCAAATGTGGCTAGAACAATAACTGCGATTAATAGTTTTTTCATAATAAGATTTTTATAATTGATTATAGTTTTTGACAAATTTAGAGTTTAATTGGTTAATTCAACTTGTTTTCTTTGATGTAATTAATTATTTCATTCATTGTCGTACCAGGATTAAAAAGCCGTGCCACGCCTTTTTCGTTTAAAAGAGTACTGTCCTTATCTGGAATAATGCCTCCTCCGATTAAAAGGACATCATTCATTTCTTTTGCCTTCATCAAGTCAATAACCTTTGGGAAAACGGTATTGTGAGCTCCAGAAAGTATGCTAATACCAATCACATCGACATCTTCTTGTAGAGCTGCATTAACGACCTTTTCAGGGGTTTGTCTTAGCCCAGTGTAGATTACTTCCATTCCTGCATCGCGCAGTGCAGCAGCAATAACTTTGGCTCCTCTATCGTGGCCGTCCAGTCCGATTTTTGCAATTAATACTCGAATGGGTTTCATGCGTGTTGTTTTAGGTTAAGTATACTTTCTTCTATGCGTGCGCAAACTTCCTGTTTCCCTAAGAATTCAAAAATCTTAAAAAGGGGAGGTCCACCACCTGCTCCAGTTGTAACAAGTCGTAATGCTGGAAAATAATAAAATTTCTTATTGTCTTTTACCAATGCATAACTTTCAACTAAGGCGTCTAAGTCAGCTTCTATAAAAGCGGGAGTATCTTTAAAGTGAGCTACTAACTCTTGCATTGCACTTTCCATTTCGGAGCTCCATTTTTTAGCAACGGTCTTTTCATCATAAAGGGTAGGCCTCTGAAATAGATAAGGAGCGTTAGTGCAGCATTCGCTTGGGAAGATTGCTTTTTCTTTAGTTAACTCAACGGCAGCGCTTAACCTGCTTAAGTCAAACGAAGGATACGCTATTTTTACTTCATCTTGAATTAATGAAGCAATTTGTTCATTCGCCAATTGCATCAAATAATGATGATTGAACCACTGCGCTTTTTTCAAATCGAATTTTGCACCACTTTTGCTAACTCTACTAATATCAAAAGCTTCAATTAACTTGTCTTTTGAAAACAATTCTTGATTATCTGCAGTATGCCATCCAAGCAAAGCGAGCATATTGAGGACTGCCTCTGGAAGGTATCCTTCTTCTCTATAACCAGTTGAAACCACTTCTGTAGATGGATCTTTCCATTCCAAAGGAAAAACAGGAAATCCAAGCCGGTCACCATCTCTTTTACTTAGTTTTCCATTGCCATCAGGCTTAAGTAGCAATGGTAAATGGGCAAATTTGGGCATTTTGTCTTCCCAGCCTAAGTAGCGGTATAGCATAACATGCAATGGTGCAGATGGTAACCATTCTTCACCCCGAATAACATGCGTAATTTCCATTTTAAAGTCATCCACAATATTGGCCAGATGATAGGTTGGCATTCCATCCGACTTAAGAAGGACTTTATCATCCATTTGAGTAGTATTTACTACAACCCACCCTCTAATTTCATCATGAAAACGGACTTCCTCGTTTCGAGGCAATTTAATCCGAATCACATAATCATCGCCAGAAGCTAATCTGCGTTTAACCTCATCTTCAGGTAAACTCAAGGAGTTTTTCATGGTTGAACGAGAAATCGCATCATACTTGGGCATCATTTTACTTGCCTCCAAACGTTCGCGCATTTCATTTAATTCTTCACTTGTATCAAAAGCATAATATGCATGTCCTTTTTCAATTAGATCATCCGCATACTGCCGATAATCAGGTTTGCGTTCGCTTTGTCGATACGGGCCATAGTCACCTCCTGTATGCGGCCCTTCATCAAATTGAATACCCAGCCAATTAAGGGATTCGATGATATAATCTTCGGCACCTTTAACATATCTTTTTTGGTCGGTATCTTCTATCCTAAGAATTAGCTTACCCTTATTTTTCCGTGCAAATAAATAATTATATAATGCCGTTCTAACTCCTCCTATGTGAAGAGGTCCTGTTGGACTTGGGGCAAAGCGTACTCGTACCATAAACGTTTAATTGACTGTGCAAATGTACATATTAAAGAACAAATTTTAGACTTGAAAGAGCGTGCCTATTATGTGATCACTTTGCCACCATCCTTCAATCGTTAGCTTCAATTTGTTGTCACTAATTTGTGCTAAATTTTGTTGTAGAAATGAATGTACTGGGTGTTCCTTATTATTCATCGCATTATTTATCAATTCAAGACTAATTCCTTCTGCAGTGCGCAAGCCCACCATTATTTTTTCGTTTTGGCGCTCAATGGTGTTCAGTTGCTCCGAACTATGGTAATTAATATTGCCCGAATTCACCAAATCAATGTATTTCCAATTGTCAGAAACATTCCAAGATCGTGTGTTTATTCCATCGAAGCTGTGTGCTCCTGGCCCAATACCCATATACGGTTTTGAGTTCCAATAAGATTGATTGTGTGCACTTGTATGGCCTTCCTTTGCGAAATTGGATAGTTCATAATGTTGCCAACCCATTTGGATGGCCGTACTATGTACATATTCAAATTGTTTCCAGGCATTGGTGTCATTTACCAAGCGGATATTTTGCTTCCTTTGAATCTTAGCAAATGGGGTGTTGTCCTCAATGGTGAGTGCATAGCAAGAAAGATGGTTCAACCCAGAATTAAGCACACGTTCAACATTGTCTTTCCATTGGGCCATGGTTAAATCCTTAAATCCATAAATCAAATCAACGCTGCTTGTATCAAAACCCTTTTCCTTTGCCCATTTAATGGCGTTTGTAGCTTGTTTTGATGTATGTGACCTATTCATCCATGAAAGATGTGATGAATGAAAACTTTGGATTCCTATGCTCAACCGATTTACCCCTAAAGCTCGAATGCGATCTAAATAATCCAAATCCAAATCATCCGGATTGACCTCAAGGGTGATTTCTGCACTTGGGTTTGACTTATGATATTCCTTTATGGTTTTGAGTATTCTTTCAAGTTGAACTATTGAGAGCACAGACGGCGTACCTCCTCCAAAATATATGGTTTCAAGTTGAACTGAATTTGTGTCACCCCTGAATTTAATTTCAGCACAAATGGCCGCCACCATTTCATCCATGTTTCTTAAATTGGTAGAAAAATGAAAATCGCAATAGTAACATGCTTTTCTGCAATACGGTATATGGACGTAAAGGCCGCTCATAATAAGCAACAATAGTAAAAGCCTAAATTAAATCCTATCATTCAAGGCTATTTCTTAAATTTGTGCTACTGATGCACAGGCGCCTAGTCCTTATCTTTTTTTTATTCATTTCTACTTATCCTGCTTTGCTTGCACAAGTTGCATTGTTTGAAGGCAAGATAATGGTGGAAAATATAGAAATAAAAAGAATCCAGAGTACAGACAGCCTCACATTTGATATCGAATTACGAAAACTAGTAAAGAAATGGGTTTATAATGGGTATTTACTAGCAAGCTTGGATAGTATTGAGTTGTCTGGAAATCCGCGTAAAGCTTTTCTGCATAAAGGAAAAAAGATTGGCGGGGTTCAAGTGGAATCTATTAAGGCTCCAATAGAAGTTTCTACTCATTTAAATACGTTGTTACGGATAAAGAATAAAGTGGTTTCTATCCCGAGCTTCACAACAAAAATTGAAAAGAGCTTGAAATGGTTGGCCAATAATGGATATCCATTTGCAAAGTTAGAGATTAATGTTTTAACCATTTATGCGGAACATGTGAGATGCAACGTTCAAATAGATAAAGGAGCTTATGTAACCTATGATTCGGTCGTTCTTTTTGGGGAAGTGAAACTAAGCAAGTCCTTTATCAAGTATTTCCTGGGCATTGCACAAGGGGAGGCTTTTAATGAGAGCAAAATTCAAAACTTACCAGACCGATTAAGTTCGCTAAATTATTTGAGTTTAGATCAAGATCCGATTGTGCTCTTTCAGAAGAATAAAGCTTCAGTTATTATTCGGTTAAAAGAAGTTCAAGCTAACAAGGTGAATGCACTCATCGGTCTTGCACCTCAAAGCACAAACAATAGCAACAAATTGTTGCTAACTGGCATGGCGGATATTGGGTTGGTTAATTTAACAGGAAATAGAGAGGAAATTAGTTTGGATTGGCAACGCTTTTTAAAGAATTCACAATCCTTAAAAACCGGACTATACATTCCCTATATCCCGTATGTGAACATTGGTACCACATTAAACTTTGGATTAATTAAGTTTGATAGCAATTATTTACAAACCCAAACACGCATTGGCTTAAGCTTATTCAGCTCCAATAATTTAAAATGGAGTATATTTTATAGCGCGGATGTAACCTCATTACTATCCGCTGATACGGGCAGAATTCGCTCTACATTTAGTTTCCCCACTATAAACGCCACTTCAAATAAGGCATATGGGATTCAAGTTGAGAAAATGAAATGGAAAAATCAATTTAATCCATGGAAGGGATATTATATAAGCTTAATGGGCTCTGCTGGAACCAAACGAATTAACCGAGACAATCGAATAGAGCAAGTAGAATTTGTTGTGAATAATAGAACCGTAAATTTGTATGATACATTGCCACTAACTTTTAATCAGTATTTGATGGAAACTGATTTTCGATTTGTGCAACCGCTAAAAGGCAAAAAGTATGTACTTTTTACTCAGGTTACATCAGGTTTTAACCTTTCAAAAGAGATATTTTTTCAAGACTTATACCGTTTGGGAGGATATCGGACGTTAAAAGGTTTTGATGAACAGTCCCTATTTGCAAATCAATTTGTAACTGCTTCAATGGAACTGAGGTATCGCTTTAATGATTTATCGAATGCGTTCTTATTTGTGAATGGGATGTACTTGAAGAATGAATCAATCCAGTTTTCAGGAAACAAAGAGGATTTACCTTACGGATTTGGATTAGGGGCCAATATCAATACAGGTAATACGGTTCTTTCGATGGCATATGGATACGGTGTTCAAAAAGGAATTCCGATAAATATAAATCAAGGGAAGTTTCATTTTGGATTAGTTAGTTATTTTTGAAGCCTTGAAAGTTAAATTCAACTTAAAATGGAGTGCCTTACTAATGGTTGGATTATTAATGATGGTTCAAAGCAATGCACAAGGGATATTAGACACCCTGGCACCCCAAAATGTTGATACCGTTTTAGTTACTCAAGCCAAACCGCTTATTAAAGGTTATACGAAACGCTCCTACGTTAAAGACAGCCTTCAACTAAGCATTTTACATGATTCTTTGGAAAAAAAATGGACGTTTGACGATACATTGCCTCCAAAACGCCCAGAACAAATCAGTTTCCCAAAATGGAAAAACAGTGAAATAGGGCAGAATAACTATAAGCCCATATTATTAACGATTCTATTTTTCTTAATTACAGGATTATACGTGCTAAAATCGGCTATTTATAAGGGTAAAACCAAAATGGAATACCGTGCAGTTCTGCGTAATATTTATTATCGTGAATGGATACAGGAGCAGCAAGATACCCTAACATTTTATGTAGTATTCAGCAAAACAATTAGTCTTTTACTTGTAGGGTTATTCTTTTCCTACTTAGCCTTTAGATTGGATGTTCAAGTTTTTGAATTGCAATGGGTGACATCAATGGCAATTTTCTTAATCCCATTCATTCTTGTGTGCATCAAATATATTGGTGCAGCAGCACTTTCCTATTTATTCGCTGATACCGAAATGTTTAGGCACCATTTTTCGTATAATCAAATAATAGACAACTTCTTTTTTGTGCCGCTTTATTTGAGCTTTTTATTGGCGTATTTTATGATTGGTGTTTGGGATGTACAAATATTTGTCGTTCTAGGATTGGCTATATTATTGATTTCTCGGCTGGTTTCCACCCTGTTTTTTATATTTCATACACTATTCAATAGACAGTATAAAAAATTGTACGTTATTTTTTATCTTTGCAGCCTTGAAATAATGCCTACCGTGATCTTGATAAGGTGGATTGCTAAATACTATACATGACAAGGGAAAATAAGGTTAAGAGCGTTCTAGTTACATTGAACTATCCTGATTCAGGAAAATCTGTGTTTGATGTTTTGAATAAGGACTATAAGGTTAAAGTTGACTTTAGGTCATTTATACATGTTGCCCCGGTGCATGTGCGCGAGTTAAGGGCGCAACAACTTAATATTTTGGACCATTCGGCAATAATATTAACTTCAAAAAGTGGAGTAGATAATTTTTTTCGAATAGCGGAAGAGATGCGGGTTGAACTGCCAGCTACTATGAAATATTTTTGTGCGAATTCAAGCATAACAAATTATATCCAGAAGTATATTACGGTTAGGAAGCGTAAAATGTTTACAGGTAAGGGGCCAGAGGCCGATTTTTTACGCCTCATTAAAAACCATAACAAAGAAAACTTCTTGTTTGTCTGTTCCAATATTCGCAAGGATACCATTCCTAATTTCCTAAAGAACAATGATGTAGTATATACAGAGGCCGTAATGTATGAGACGGTTTCAAGCGATTTAAGTGATTTAGAGGAAGTTTTTTACGATATCATTGTGTTTTATAGCCCTGCGGATATAAAATCACTGTTTGAGAATTTCCCAGATTTTGAGCAAAATAAAACACGCATAGCGGCTTTCGGTAATTCTACCAAAAAGGCCATTGAAGCAGCTAATTTGATACTTGACATTCACGCTCCTAGCCCAGAGAATCCATCGATTGTTACGGCTTTAGAAAACTATATAACAAAAGTAAACAAGCGCTAGACTCTACTAGTGATATAAATTGTATTTGATTTATTATTTCCGAAAATAAGAATAACTCGACTCGAGTTCTCTTTCATTTGTAAAAAGGATTTAGCTGCGTTAGAATTAAGTGAGCTATTGCGAGCAATGATTGTTGCTTTATTTAACCCTATAGATTTTAATTGCTTTTTGAGTTGTTTAAGGCTCATGTTCAACACTTCATCAATTCTATAAAGTTGACCAAAATCGGAAAGTTGGGTGTCATCGCAATGAAAAAACTGCGTGTTGGGAGAAATGCACAAATTGGGGTCTCTCAGCAAATTGCTTTTAATAATGGCATTGTGTGGATGGAAAATATATTTTGACGAAACATCAGCTTGATTCAAAAATGATTTCATGTCTACAATCTGTACTTTGTTTAAAGTGTGATTGAGGGAGGCTTTAAAAAGTTCTGTTACAAATATTTCAGAAGGGATATTTTTCTCGCTTTTCTCAAGTTTTAAAAGAATTTCTTTGACTTCATTTTCTAAACTGATGATATGGATTTCACTTACCATAGGCACATTGGCTCGAATCCAATCCAAATCCGTTACGCCAGAAAGCTTAATAAAAACAACATTGCCCCTATTAAGCAAGGCAGGGGTAAGTTCTATAATATTTGGGCTAAATAATGCTACATTTTTATTTGTTGCTCCTTGTTCAGCCTGTCTATCTGGATCTAAATAAATGATACCGTTATGAATGGGATTCTCTACAAGATAATCCTGGCATGACATATTGTGACGTTCAATATGGGCTATCCCTAATTTTTGATTATTGTAAAGGCTGATTTCATGGAGCAAGGGGTCCAAGTCAATGGAAACTACTTTGGTGAAGTGTTGTGATAAGAAATAGTCATCTGCCCCCAACCCTGCGGTTAAACTAATGATTGTGTTAGATGTGGTTTGAGAGGAAATATATTTGGCTTTCCATGCTGCTACCTGGTGATGAGTTGCCTGCATGAGTGCTTTTTGCGTATAAAAGCACTTTTTTTCATTCATGAAGGGTAATTTTTCTTTTGCTTTTCTTTGGCATATTATTTGTTCCATTAGAAAAGGAGCTTCATTTTTAAATTTTGAAGATGCAACGAATTGCCGCCTTTCCTTGTTAATAGAAGTAAGAAACGCAATTTTGCTGTGCAGCTCATCGTTAATTAAGAAATGATTACCTTCGCGCATTATTTGGCGCCATAAATATAAGACCATGAAAAGAATAAATATAATATTAGCCGTAATTACCGTATTAGCCATTTCAGCATGCGGTGCTAGAAAAGACAGATGCCCATCTGTAGGTGAAAACAGTGCTCCATTGGAGCAAGTTGATAATGCCACTGTTTAAGAGGAAGAAAAATAATTGGATCGGGTTAAATAGTCCGGAGCAATTAGATTCTATTCTTAATAATAAAGCAGGTAAATCCTACATTTTTAAGCATTCAACAAGATGCAGTATTAGCACTATGGCTAAAGCGCGTCTGGATTCGATTGCTTTTGATGATGGCAGTTTTTACTACTTGGATTTACTTTCGTATCGATCTATATCTAATTCAATAGAGGAAAAGTTTGGGATAGAGCATCAATCGCCTCAATTGATTGTATTAAACGAAGGTAAAGTGATAGGTAGCTTAACGCATAATGGCATATCAGGCCCAAATATTCAAGAACTAGAAAATTCTATTTAGCCAGAACTTCATGATAAACGGTTTCATTAAATTGCTTAAGCAACGGATTTGAAGCCATTTTGTATTTATCTGATATCTGATAATTGTAGATTGAGTTTATATAAACATCATCGATAAGTTCGACTTCAAAAAGCTCTTTTAGCTCACTTACCAAATTACTAACTCTTTCCGGAATACGATCAGTACAACAAGTAAAACTAATGGCTGAGTTCTGCATAACGTGCATTCGTAATTTGTGTTTGCTGAAAATGCTAAATATGTTTTGCAAATGATTTTCTGCAATAAAGGATAAATCTTTCGATTTAATATTGATTAAGCATTGATTATCCTTAACAATGATACAAGGTATTTGGATGCACTTTTCACTTTCCAATACTTGGGTTCCTGGATTTTTTGGATTAATAAATGATTTAACAAACAAAGGAATTTTCTTCGCCTTTAAAGGTTGGATTGTTTTAGGATGAATTATAGTAGCCCCATAATAGGCCAATTCAATGGCTTCATTGAAGCTTATTTTGTCGATTTTCTCCACTTCATCAAACCGTTTGGGGTCTGCATTCATCACACCATCAACATCTTTCCAAATGGTAACTGATTTGGAGTCCAGGCAATGTGCAAGAATAGCAGCGGTATAATCTGAGCCTTCTCTACCTAAAGTAGTATTGGTTCCTTTATGGCTCCGGCTTATAAACCCTTGCATAACAACGGTGCTTTTATTGGCTAGTTTACGCAGTTGGTTTTTAACTACTTTGCATGTGCTGTCCCAATCAATGCGTGCTTCCCTATGGTAGTCATCGGTTACGATAAAATTACGACTATCTACCCAATGGCTTTTTACCTGGACAAAATTTAAGTAATGTGCTAGAATACGGCTCGCAAGAATTTCTCCAAAAGGAACAATCTGGTCATAATAAAAATCGTAACTCTCTGTTTTATTTTCCCGGTCTAAAAAGCACTCCAATTCCAATAAAATATTTTCTATATCGTTGGTGATGAAAGGGGTTTTTCCTTCAAACAAAAAATTGATTATAGACAAATGGTTTTCTTTTAACGTATTAAATAGGTCCCATTTAGCGTCATCTTCATTATAAAAAGCACGGGTAATGCTCTCCAATAAATTCGTAGTTTTACCAATGGCAGAAACAACTACAATGGTATGCTCATTAAAGTCTTTAATGATATGGGAGATGTTTTTTATACCCTCCGCATTTTTTACTGACGCTCCACCAAACTTATTTACCTTCATGGTTTATCTTTGCAGCAAATTTACACAATTATGCAGCAAAAAGGCTTAATTACCTTTGATCAGTTCATTGCAAGTGAACAGAATAAATTCCCAAATGTGCAAGGAAACCTCAGTCGCTTATTTCGTCATATACAATTAGCCAGTAAATTGGTGAACAGCGATGTGCGGAAAGCCGGATTAGCAGGTATCCTGGGTTCTGCTCAGAACACCAATGTACAAGGGGAAGATCAACAAAAGTTGGATGTTTTGGCCAACAACACATTCATTAAAATGATTGAATCAAGTAAAACTTGTGCGGCAATTTTAAGCGAAGAAGTGGATGAAGTGTATTACTGCGAAAATAATCCGAAAGGCAAGTATATCGTTGCTATGGATCCTTTAGATGGGTCTTCAAACATAGATGTAAATGCTTCCATTGGGACGATATTTTCCATCTACAAAAGAATAGATTTGGATCAACCTGTATCGGATGCAGATATTTATCAAAAAGGAAGGGAGATTGTGGCAGGAGGATATATTATTTATGGTTCAAGTACGATGTTGGTTTTTAGCACGGGTAATGGTGTCAATGGATTTACATTGGATAGTGGCATACAAGAATATTGTTTATCGCACCCAAATATGCAAATGCCAGCCAAAGAAGGAATCTATTCTGTGAATGAGGGAAATATGGGAACTTTCCCTGAAAGCGTAAAGAGATATATTGCAAAATGCAAAGGAGAAACGGGTGAAAAACCCAAGAGTGCTCGTTATATTGGGTCACTAATTGCAGATTTTCATCGCAATTTAATTAAGGGTGGAATATTTATGTATCCTTCTACCCAAAGCGCACCCAATGGGAAATTAAGGTTGCTTTATGAGTGTGTGCCAATGGCATTCGTTGCAGAGCAAGCTGGTGGAAAGGCTCATACAGGTGATATTGATGTGCTAGATATCGTTCCGAATGAGTTGCATCAAAGAGTTCCGCTCTATATTGGGAATAAATCTATGGTAGAAGACTTATTGCAGTCATAGAGATTAATTTTTGAGCCAAATACTTACTTGTACTGTTTCATGCACTAGCTTGTAAACAGAATCTTTACCAGGGTAATCGATTTTATAGGGAGTGATAATACATTCTGATGTTTTATAATTATGCTTGCCAACTGAACTAGGGATATTATGACGTGGCTTTAAGAACCAATTGAATTGGTAGTATAATTGGAGATCTATACCAATTGTTTTGGAGGGAAAATGTTTATTGCAATAGACTATGGCATCTAATGTTGCCTCCTTACTTTCTTTGTAGGTCTCAGACTGATTTCGATTAATGGCATTTGCCATACCTAAATATGCCGGTTTAAAACTAATCAAGAATGGTAGGAGAATAAAAAGAGGAGTGAATCTCCAGTACCTTTTCTTTTTTCTTGCTATTTCAGAGGCAAAACGGAAAACAAAGGGTATCAGCATTACCATGCCAATGAATAAATAAAACACCCATAACCTTTTCGTAAAAAGCATGATAGGAATTATAGCAAGGGCAGCGAAAATCACATAAGATGAATATTCTCTATGCTTCCTGAGGATTAAAGCTGCACAAATCAGAATAATCAAAACCAGAATTGCACTCAACCAGAATGGCAATGGATCATAATATTGCAAAAGCCTTATAATCCAATCTCCAAAGGTAATTTTTGGATTGTCATAAGGCTTAGATGCAGTTGTTACTATTTTAATTAGGCCATTGCGGAAATGTGGGCTAATTAATGATAATGGGAGAGCTGGAAGGGCAATGATTAGTCCAGTCAAGCCATAAAAAGCCTTATTTAAGAACTGTCTTAAGTTGATCTCTTTTTGATAAAATTGATACAAAATCACCCCAACCAAGAATAAACATCCAAATGCGATGCTGATCTTACTGCCAAATGCTAGTCCCAATAATAGCCAAGCCCAGTCTTTGCTGTTAAATGTAAAAAACAAGCCTATTAGCAGCAATTGCATAGGCTCGGGTTTGGGCATCCCGATAAAGTAAAGAGTATAAGGAAAGAAAAAAAACACGATTAAGGATAACAACCGTGATAAACCCAATTCTTTATTTATGTACCGATTGATCAGATGAAACCCGAGGATTAGATAGAAGGCATGTGCCATTCGAATGGCAAAGACTAAGCCCTTAGTCCCAAAAACATAAAAGGGAATAGCTGCTATCAAAGCATCACACATGTAATTAAACCTTCCATAAATATAACCCTTGCCAGCTATAACGCTTAGCACAAATTCTTTTAAATTTGAAGCATTCAGAATGTTATATACCTCCCTTAAGAAAATGAGCTCATCAAAAGCGGTAAAGGGGTTGCTTCCTCCATCATAGCCAATTAAGCCGATGCTATTGATCTTAGCGCACAACAGCACAAAGAAGCCAATAAGGACCCAATAAAGAAGTTTTATACTGCCCTTACCCATTTATTTTTTCAATTGATTAACGTAATTGAGTGTTCGCTTGATAATCTTAATTTTTGTTTTTAAACTACTTCCGCTACCTCCTTTGGCTTCTCCAGCAACACGAGGGAGGAATTGAACTGGAATAGTTTTTATGCTACCATTTTTCTTAGCAAAATATACCCAATGTAAATCAAGGGAAAAATCATTTGGTGCATTTGTTTTGGCTGGGTCATAAAATGATCTGCTAAACATTTTGGGTTGAGCATTAATTTCGGTAATCCATGATTTTAGTTTCATGCTTGAATAAAATGCCATACCATAAGATAAAAGGGTTTCTGCGATTCCACGCTCTATGCGAACCCCTTTAACAAGCACATTTGATGGGTTGGTTTGCTTTTGATAAACATCAAATGCCGTTATACAATCCATCAAGTCAGTTTGAAGATCAGCATGGGTCCATGCTAAAACATCTGATTTCGCAAGTTTAAGCCCTTCCAGAATACCAAACCCATAACCCTGATTTTTCTTAACATTTGCGATAGAGATATGTAGGCCATTATTTTCAAGACGAAAAGAGTTCATCAAGGAAAGTGAGTTATCCGTTGATCCATTATTTACCAAAACAATTTCTGCTTTGGGCTCTTTTCGCAGCAGATCAAGAACTCTTAGAAAAAGCGACTTAAGGTTGTCTTCTTCGTTGTAACAAGGAATAATTACACTGAATATTGGGATCATAATTCTTTTTTCAAAGCCTTTTGGTTGATGTATACTTAAACAAATGTATGATTTTAAAGGTTTTATTCTATCAAAGCAAAAGGTTACTTTTGCACCAATATATTTAACCAATGCAAAACAAAAACATATTTATCACTGGTGGAGCAGGATTTATTGCAAATACCATTATCGCTAAACTAATTGATAAAAACAAAATCACGGTATATGATAATTTTCTTAGGGACACGTTGACCGACTCTCCATTTGCAAAGCACCCGAACATTAATATAATCAAAGGGGATGTGTTGGATGCACTGCATCTAAAGGAAAGTATGAAAGGTATGGATATTGTGGTTCATGCTGCAGGAATTGCAGGTATTGATACCGTAATTAAGAAACCTGTCAAAACAATGGAAGTAAATATGATTGGTACAGCAAATGCTTTAGCTGCTGCTTATGCAAATGGGATTACAGATCGTTTTATTGATTTCTCAACTTCAGAGGTTTTTGGCAGTATGGCATTTAGAAGCTCAGAAACGGATCAAACTGTTTCAGGTAGTGCTGGGGAAGCTAGATGGACTTATGCAGTAAGTAAGTTGGCCGGGGAGCATTTGGCTCATGCTTATGTATCACAATACGGTATGCCAGTAGTTACAGTACGCCCTTTTAATGTGTATGGACCAGGGCAAACCGGTGAAGGAGCGATACAAATATTTATCAAACGTGCCATGAAGAATGAAACTATTAAAATTGATGGTGATGGCACCCAAATAAGAGCTTGGTGTTATGTAGATGATTTTGTTGATTGTTTAATTCGCTGTCTTAATAACCCAAATGCAATTGGCCAAAGTTTTAATATAGGCAATGCAAGAACAGTTACTACCATTTTAGGTTTGGCTGAAACGGTATGTAGAGTATTGAAATCGGATTCTAAAATTGAACATATGCCTCCATTAAGTGCTGATATTGCACTAAGAATCCCTTCAGTTGATAAATCTGAAGAGTTGTTGGGTTTTAAAGCTCAAGTGGATTTAGAAGAAGGTATAAGAAGAACAGCAAAATGGTTTCAGGAAAATAATATGATTTGATAAACAGATGCTATTAAAGGATCAAATATGCACATTAAGGCCTGTAAGTCAGGATGATATTGCGCGTTCTTTGATTTGGCGTAATGATCCTTTGATCAAGAAAGATTTGCAGACCTATCGCCTTCCAATCACGAAACCAATGGAGGATGACTGGATTGAGAAAGCAATGAATGGCGATCAAGATCGGGTAGTTTTTGCAATAGATGAAAACTCCTCACATCAGCATGTAGGGTTCATCGAATTGAATTCAATTGACTATTTTAATCGTAGCGGACAGTTTGCTATTGTTATTGGTGATGTATCAGCCCAAGGCAAAGGTATTGGAATGAGTGCAACTCGTCAACTTTTAGATTATGGCTTTAATCAACTCAACCTCAATAAAGTATATCTTCAGGTGGCAGAATATAACAGGACTGCGCTAGGGCTCTATGAAAAAATGGGTTTTATTACTGAAGGAACGATACGATCCCAATACTTTAAAGATGGAGCATACTTCGATATGATCGCTATGGGCCTATTGGCTAGTGAATTTACCGCATGAATTTCAAAGTTTTAACAGATCCACAACGATATCAGAAATTCGTTGAAAATGCGTCTAATTCAATGTTATATCACACGAATAATTACTTGAGTTTTGCGAGTGACTTATTGGGTTGTCAAGTTGAAATACTTGCATGGGAGGTGAATAATGAGATTGTGGCTGCCTGTCCTTGGTTGTTTAAAGAAGGGGCATTTGGAAAAGTTTATAATTCTTTGGCTTATTATGGAGCTAACGGGGGTGTATTATATACAGAAGTTGAATCTGTAGGCCCTTTTATTGCTGAAATGGAAGCTTATTTAACACAGGTTTCTACAGTCCATACTCAAATCAGCAATCCTTTTGACGAGCATTTACTGGTTAAGTCAGATTTTACCCAGAATAGGGTTGCACAAATAACTGAACTACCAAGTCAATCTGAAGATAGTGTGGTAATGGAAATTTTCCATTCCAAAACGAGAAATATGGTCCGCAAAGGACTTAAGGAAGATGTTGGTGTTCAAGTTGCTACTAACTTGGAATTTCTTGCCGAAACTCATCTACAAAATATGGAGGCCCTTAATGTTAATCCAAAAGGAGATGAGTTCTTTAAGTTATTACCTAAATATTTTACTCAAGGGGAAGATTATCAGGTTTTCGAGGCCTTAATTGAAAATGGAAAGGCTGCGGCCTTGCTTGTTTTTTACCACCTTAATATGGTAGAATATTATATGCCCGCAATTCATATTGACTATCGAAATAAACAAGCGATGTCCGCATTAATATTAAGGGTAATGCAAGATTCCATTGACAAGGGTTATACCATTTGGAATTGGGGCGGTACTCCAATTAGCAATGAAAATTTGTATCGCTTTAAATCAAGGTTTGGTGCAATTGATAAACTATATACCATTCAAGGAAAGGTGAATGATAAATCAATCTTTTCCCATTCTATTCAAAAAATTACGGATTCTTATCCAGGGATGTTTGTTGTGCCCTTTGACATGTTAAATCCTTAACCTTAAGCATTTTTATGTGCGGATTGATTGAGTCCAATAGATAAACTTTAAAACAAGTTCTAAGACTATCCTCGAACCGATGTGCTTGAAAGTAAATCACTTTATCATTTAGTCCAATTTGACTCATGTACTGTTTGTACGAAATCTTGTATCCTTGTTTTTCCCCCAAAAGGATGTTGTAGACTTCATAATGCGGGTAATAATCATTGTCAAAAAGGAGATAATGTCTTTTTAAATTAACCTCTCCATTTATCGCCTTTTTTAATAGTAAACTGGGTTCATAATACTCGGGTCCTTCCCAACTAAAGCGTTTCGCTTGTATACTTTTAGTTGCATTATGCAAATAAGGAACCACTAATAGTCCGAGAGTCATTATTATCAAAATAATTTTTGAATACTTAATTGATTTAATATGCGTATAAATCATACTTACACCAACAGCAATTGTTAAGGCCAAAAATGGCATAATAGGTGTGTCGTACCAATATATTTTAGTCACAGATTGTGAAATCAATAGGATAAAACCAACGCAAAAAAGCCCGCTAAATAAAAGAATATTTTTTCTTTGGCTGGGTTTTGATATAAGACCAATGAGCATAAAAACAGGAAAAAGTGCACTAAAGTACAAGGCACGCTCTACCCATAATTTTTTAAAATAATAGGGGTAAGGTTGGGCATGACCATCTATTGCAGTGCCATATCTGCCGCCAAAGTCATTGAACCAAGCAGATTGTATATAACCAGGATCAAATAATTCGCGGAATGGATACAAAAGCAGCATCATGGAAAGAGGTATAACCAAGCCAATATATAAATAGCGGGTCATTAATATTGATCCTAATTTCCTTTTATACAAGGTCCAAATAAGTAAAATCGGCAATGTTAAAAAGGGAACCGATGCTTTTGTGGCAATACCTAAGGCAAAAAATAGATAAAAGAGCATTAAATGTTTTTGGAGTCCTTTCTCAAGAAATAGATAAAACTGAATGAGAAAGAGTAAGATCCATAGCGTTATTAACGCGTCATAATCCCCAGTCCGTGTACCGTGCAATTCAACAAATCCTGAAATGGAAACAAGAATGAGGGCAGCCAAACCACCGATTAAGGGTCGTTTCAAATAGTGTGAGCAGAACCCTAATAAGACTAAACAGCAAATTAGACCGGCTAGGGCAGAAGGTAGCCTGAGTGACAGTTCAAGGTGGTCTGTGATCAAATAAACACAGGTCTGCATTATGATAAGCAGGGGAGGTTTGGTGTTATAATGGTCAGGTGCACCTTCAAAATACGTTACCAATGGGTTTCCATTTTCTGCCATTTCTAGCATATTCATGGCTTGCCTGGCTTCGTCCCAATTAAAAACAGGATGTAATGTTAGGTTGTAAAATAAAGGTAATGCAAGAAATGGAAATAGGACTAGGGAAGTGCATAAAATGGGTTGCTTGGTACAGAACCGATTTATAACTTCTCTAAAATTCAAAATCCTAGCCTTTAAATGCTTCTTCTAGGATAGCCTCTTGTTCAAATTCGTGTACTTTCTTGAACCCAGTTGCGGGACTCGCACTACTTTTTCTAGCAATACAACGGATGCCATTAAAGAGTTCATAGCGCATTAAAAACGTATATGCGCCCATGTTTTTTGGTTCTTCTTGTACCCAAATGAACTCAGCACCTTTATACTTCTTTTCAATTTTTTCAAGTTGACTTTCTGCCAAAGGATATATTTGCTCAATACGAACAATGGCTGTTTTCTTGTCTTTTAGTTCCACTTTTCTGGCCAGCAAATCATAATATATCTTACCGCTACACATCAATACCCGTTTGGTAGTTTTAGCAACGGCACTGCTGTCATCAATAATTTCTTGAAATCCTCCTTGGGTGAAATCCGTCCTAGTACTAACACATTGTGGGTGGCGCAACAAACTTTTGGGAGTCATAAAAACCAACGGTAAACGAATGTTTTTCATCTTAAGCTGCCTTCTTAAGGCATGAAAGTAATTTGCTGGTGTACTCACATTCATCACTTGCATATTGCAATTTGCAGAAAGCTGTAAAAACCGTTCTAAGCGAGCGCTCGAATGTTCAGGTCCTTGTCCTTCATATCCATGCGGTAACAACATCACTAAACCACTGTACTTACCCCATTTAGCTTCTGCACTGCTGATAAACTGATCAATTACAATTTGAGCTCCATTGCCAAAGTCTCCGAATTGAGCCTCCCAAATGGTCATGGTATTTGGATCTACTGTGCTATATCCATATTCAAATCCTAAAACAGCATATTCTGAAAGTAATGAGTTGTATATCTGAAATTGGTGTTGCTCTTTAATATTCGCTAAAGGGATATATTCTTTTTCAGAATCTTCTTTTTTAATAACCGCATGACGATGACTAAATGTTCCTCTTTCACAATCTTGCCCACTCATGCGAATGCTGTGGCCTTCATCAATTAATGAAGCATATGCCAAAAGCTCTCCCATTGCCCAATCTAACCGGTCCTCTTTTACCATTTTCAAGCGATCTTCAAATATTTTTTGTGTCTTCTTGATTGGTAGATTGTCCTCTGGAATAGTATTGATTTTTTTAGCTAACTCAGTTAACTTGGGTGCACTTATATTGGTTTTTACTTTAACCGCTATTTTATCATGGGTGGGTTTTACAAATTTGCTCCATTTACCTATTTCTTTAGGCGCTTTAGAAGGGTTATTGTCGTTTTTTGCTTCGTCTAATTTGTCTTGGAGAAGTTTTTTAAAGCTTAACTCCATTTCTTTAGCAATTTCAGCATCAATATCTCCTCGCTCCAGCAAAGTGTTTTTATAAATCTCTCTGGGATTCAAGTGAGACTTGATTGCTTTATACAAAATGGGTTGGGTAAAACGAGGCTCATCGCCTTCATTATGTCCGTACTTTCGATAACCAAGTAGGTCGATGAAAATATCATCATTGAATTTCTGTCGATAATCCATTGCAAGTTTAATCACATGTATTACAGCTTCAACATCATCCCCATTAACATGAAAAACAGGACACTTTGTGATTTTAGCAACATCTGTACAGTAAATACTTGTTCGGCCATCCTGGTAGTTGGTAGTAAACCCTATCTGATTGTTTGTAACGATATGAATGCAACCTCCAACATTATAGGCATCTAGACCACTCATTTGAAGTAATTCATACAATACCCCTTGCCCTGAAATTGCGGCATCTCCATGCATGAGTATTGGTGCAATTTGATGGGTGTCGTCATTATAATCCGTGGCCAGATTAGCCCGGGCTATTCCTTTCACAACCGGCCCCACAGCTTCCAAATGACTTGGGTTAGGGCTTAATGTTAGTTCGACATTTTTATTGCCATCTGTTTTTATTTCTCGGTGATACCCTAAGTGGTATTTAACATCACCTTCAAAGGAACTATCCTGAAATACTTTCCCTTCAAATTCTTTAAATATTTCGGTATAGGTTTTATTAAAAATATTGGCCAGCACATTTAACCGTCCACGATGTGCCATGCCTAGAAAGAAGTGTTTAACACCTTTAGAAGCACCATATTCTATCACCGTATCCAAACATGGAATCAGGCATTCTAAACCCTCTAAAGAAAAGCGTTTTTGCCCGATATACTTTGTATGTAGAAAGTTTTCAAAAACCGTGGCTTGGTTTAATTTGTGTAAGGCATGCCTCTTCTCTTCTTGGCTTAGTTGAGGCTGATTTTTATTTGTTTCTAACCGTTCCTGCAACCAAGCAACACGCTCGGGGTCTGAGATATATACATACTCTACGCCAATATGATCGCAATAGGTGTCTTCTAATGTTTGAATGATATCCTTAAGTGGCACATTGCCAATGCCAATCTCATGTCCAGCATTAAATTTTTTGTCTAAATCAGAAGTCTCTAAATTGTAATTCTTTGGGTCTAAAGTGGGTGTGTAAGTCCTTCTTTGCCTAACTGGGTTCGTTTTAGTGAATAAATGACCTCGTTCCCGATATGCACTGATCAGATTAAGCACATTAATCTCCTTAAGCATATCGTCACTCACCTTTAGATTGCCTTCTTGAAGTGCTTTGCCTGTTCCTAGGTCAAAACCCTCAAAAAACTTCTGCCAGCCATAATCTACCGAAGTTTTATCGTGTTGATATTGATTATAAAGTTGATCGATATAATTGGGGTCGGTATTGGAAATGTAAGATTGCGTTTGCATATAACTTATAGGAAGGACTGCAAAGGTATTTATTGCTTTGCATTTATCATAAACAAAGCATCTTAATATTGAGACACAGGGACTTTAATTAATATCTCCCGTCCAGATCTTCCTTTTTGCCCTTAACATCATCTACTTTTTCGTCAAGCACTGTTTTTCCTTCCTTGAGCAAGTCTTCAATCTTTTCAGTAACTGAATTATTCACTTGCAAGGTCTCCTTGATAAACAAACTCCAAAGTTTTTCATTATCGGTTTGCTTCAAACAAGACTTGGCTTCAGTTGCAATTTGGGCCATGCTTTTTTGAAAAACATAAGCACATTTTATTCGATCTTCCTTCATTTCGTTTATTTCAGAATGATCGAACCGGCTTTTAATATCCGCTTCCAATTTGTTAACAATACAATCGCAAATTTCTGGAGTTTTGCCAGTACAGTATTTATCTTTTACAACTTCAATATGTGCCAAATTAGACTGAAAGGGTCCTATTTTGAAATAATATAGTCCAAAAATGGCCAATGCAATAAGAACCAATATGAGCAGCAATTTAAAGAAGATACGCTTGGCAAATTTGAATAATAGAAATAGCACTACACCACTTCCTGCGATATAAATGAGTCCGTCCATTTTAGTTAAAATCAGTTTTCTTTTTTAAGATTTTTGCAAAGATAAGGTCCTGAATTTCCATAATGAGTGATTCGTCATTGAGCACACCCCAGTATTTATCGATCTCATATTCAAGAAGACCGCCTTCCTCATCCGTTGCTTCATAGGTGTTAACTTGAATGGGTTTTCTAAAAAGTTTTAGTTGGTCAATTTGTCCATTTTTTTGCGTTACAGTGATAGAAAAGAATGGTTCACTCTTGGCAATGCTGTCGGCTTTACTAGGTTCAAAGTCTTTATGATACCCCTCACAAGCTAAATTGTTGTTTTCATATACCATAAAGAGATTCAAATAAGCCTTTAATTTCAGTTCGTTTATCTCAGATAGTATGGTGCCATTAGCGTCCATTAGTTGTGGAGCGGCTGCGGTGTTCTTAATGATAAAACTGAAAGTCGGGTTTCCTGGCCAATTTACATCCACCTGTTTAATTCCTTCTCGAGGTATATTGAATATGTTTTTATTACGCCATTCTACGCTATCTGTAAAGTAGCGTGAACTTACAAAACCATTCATCCCAGGTATATGAACAACCATAGGCGTGCTGCTGCCCTCTTCCAAAATGTAGGTTCCCATCATATTGCTAGTGGGTGTTCCAATAAAGTAACTCTTAATCAACTTGTCACCCCGATATATCATGGTTTTTACCCCGTTTGCTGCTATTTGCGGAAGAATTTGTTCACGGGCACTCTTTTCAACTTCATAATTAACTTCTATATCTCGTATCGTTTCAAGCAATATTCGCATCCTGCTTTCATTAACCACCCAATTATTGTTCACCCTCCAAACGTTTTGCGGATCTTTGTGAAGCAAAGCATATTTTTTAGTCTTGTTTTCAGAAATGAATATTCGATCGATTTGCTCTAAGTTTTTGATTGCAAAATGTCCCTTTGGCACAGTTGTGTTGGTTTCTACATCCCTGTTCAGAATAAAATATACAACCGGTAGAATGACCAGAATCAGGACAAGTATTACATTTTTTTTCTTCATTTTTTATTGTTGTTTATGTAGAGTCCATAGCGCTTAATGAAGTCTGCTTTATAATCATCATATATTGCAAGTTTAACATTGTTGTTCAACTCCAGTTCAGTATCAGTGGTTTGGGGATATTTATTGACAGAATCCATTTGCACAAGATAGTCTTTGTTGGGTTGGGCAAAACTATGGTTTTTTAGTAAATGAATATACTTTGAAAAAGGATACCAAGAAACGATATGTTCCCCCTTCAAAGTAACAAATGCTGACTCATTTCCATTTTTAGCGATATAGAGTAATTCATTGTCGTTAATGAAGGTAACTTTAAAAACGTCTATAATCGGGATTATGTTAAATTGAGAATTAAGAATATTTAGGATGATACTTACATCTTCTTGAACAGTAACGATTTCTGTTTGCTTTGCTTTTACTACGGCTCTTTCTAGGTCATCAAGATCAATAGGCTTATTTAGACATGGGATCCTAGTGAAATTAATTGCTTGAGTGGCGTATTCATCAAAAGCGGTTATAAAGATAATTTTGAATTCAATTTTATTCAATTGATTGAGAATGGCAAAGGAATCCCCATCTTTTAGGCTAATATCTAAAAAAACAATTTCAGGTTTTTGGGTTTCAATTAATGCAATACCCCCAGATATGTCAGCCGCTCCACCAATAATTTCTATTCCTTCAATAAATTGTCGAATAATAGAGCCTAGTACCTCTCTACTTTTTAATTCATCATCAATTATTACTCCTCGCATTATGCTACTTCTAAAATAACTCTTGTACCCGTTGGAATATTTTCTACTTGAAGGTCAATGATTTCCATTTTTATTTTGGTATTTGCACTGGCATTTAGAATTTTAATTCTATTTTCAATTGCTATCAATGCCGTAGACTGATGACTTCTATTTCGTTTTTTATTCAGTTCTCTTGAAGCATCTCTACCGATACCGTTATCTTCAATGACACAACGAATTCCTTGGTCCATTTGTTCTATCAAAATTTGAATTTTTCGGTCCCCATTTTTAGGAAGTAAGCCGTGGATAATTGCATTTTCTACAAATGGTTGCATAAAGAGTGTAGGAACCAATGTTCGTTCTTTGTCGATTTCAGGGTCCGTGTGAATCTTAATATCTAAGGTGTTTTCTAGGCGCATATTCTCAAGTTCCAGATATAATTCCAAAGACTCGAGCTCATCTTTTATTGGCAGAAAATTCTCTTTTGAATTTTGTAATGTTCTTCGCATCAATGATGAGAATTTAGTAAGGTATTTATAGGCAGTTTTAGAGTCTGAATTCAGAACATAATATTGTATACTGTTCAATGAATTAAAAATAAAATGAGGGTTCATCTGTATGCGCAAGGCACGTAGCTCTGCATTGGTCATTTTAGCTGCATACTCCTTCCTTAAATTTTGCGTGCGATATCGATAGATATAAAATATTATTCCAAAGAATCCTATAATAAGGAGACCCAAGAACCAAAAAGTTTGATAGAATGGTGTTGCTATAATGAAGATGAGTTCTTGGGTTTGTTCATCACAATATCCATCTTCATTGCATGCTTTTAATAAGAATGTGTAGGTGCCTGGTGATAGATTATTATAGCGCACAAAATTTTCATTAACCGCCATGATCCAGTCACTTTCTAAGCCATCTAATTTGTAGTAAAAGCGCGTTTTTTCTGGAACTGCAAAACGCATTGCTTTAAAGTAAATTTGGATATAATTCTCTTCAGACTTTAAACGCAACGGTTTATTTTGGACCGTTGAATTATGAAAATCTTTTTCTGTATCGTTGGCTTTGAAATGCGAAATAATCGCTAAGGGCGTATGCGTGTTTACAATGATTTCTTCAGGCTTAAAAAAGTTCACCCCATTTACTCCGCCAAAGTAATAAATTCCGGTGCTGCTTTTGAGAAATGCATCCTCGTTAAACTCTAAACTTTGCAGTTGAATAGGGAGGTCATAGTTTTTGATTTTGATACGATTGGCATACCATTTACTAATGCCTTTGTTTGTGCTGAGCCATAAGTTCCCTTTTGAGTCTGGTATTATTCCATATACAGAATTGTTTCCTAGTCCATCTTCCTCTGCATAGTTCAATGCAGTTCCTGTATTCATGTCAAATAAAGAAATTCCCCCACCATAGGTTCCAAGTGCTAAAGTATCTTTGGAAATTGGAACAATTGACATGACATTATTAGAACTAATCGCGTTGGGTTGATTAGAGTGCCTATAATTTTCCAAGGACCATTCTTCGCCAAGTTTGATTTTATAAAGCCCATTCCCAAATGTGGCAACCCAGAGGATATTATTCTTAAGGTAAAGATCATAAGCAGCCACATCTACTTCCAGCTGATAAACCTTGTAATTTTTTGTTTTATAGTTATACGTGGCAAGTCCTCTTCCGTAAGCGATTAGTAGCTGGTCAGTGTCATAGTCAATGATTTTTTTTATTTGGGGCAAAGGAATGCCTGGATTGCTCAATCGTTTGAAATCTCCACTTTCTGGGTTAAACTCGAATAACCCATTCTCGTTGGTGCCAGTGAAAAAAGTTCCATTTTTTGCCTGATGAATACTGCGAATTCGAATATTGCCCCCAATGCTCTTAATATTAGGTTGATAGGTGGTGAAAACTTCATCTTTCAATCTATCTAAGGTTCCATCATAATTTACAAACCAAATTGAGCCGGATCGGTCTTCATATATATCATAAACCTTACTGGAGCTTAGACTATTAAAGTTGTCATTCTGCCGGTATAGTTTGAATAAATTATACGCCTTTTTATAAATCGAGAGACCACTATTTGTGCCAATCCAGATATTATCATTCGGGTCTGCATAAAGTATAAAAATATTATTGTTTAGCAAGGACCATCGATCGGATTGGTTCTTTCTGTGGTAGTACGTAGTTCCTTTATTTATTTCAACGATTCCATTGTCTACAGAGCCTAACCACAAAGTGCCATCCTTTTGATTTGCAATTGAAATAATGGGTTCTCCTTCGATTAATGTTTTTGAAATTTTTGTTGGATTTAGAATAGTACTTTGGGTCACCTTTAAGCTGTCATAAAAACTCAGGTAAAGATTATTTCTAAACGTGTGGACTGTGCTGATTAACCTTCCATCAAAATAATGTTCAGCACGGTTAAGGTCGGGGCTGATTTTGGACAACCCTGAAGCGGTGGCAACCCAATTAAAGTCCTTTCCCATATGAACAAATTGAACAATATCACTTTTTATTAGACCAGAGGCTTGGTCTATTTTTTTAACCACTTTACCTGCCCTGTTCAGTACTATTATTCCATTTTCATAGGTGCTCAACCAAATATTACCCTGGGCATCTTCCAAAAGTTGCTTGGCAGAATACATGTCTTCCCTAAGTTCATTAATTGGGGCAATTTTCTTGACCTTTTTTGTTTTTACATCAATTTCATTAATCATTCTGCCCTGGGTAATTGCCCAGACGGTGCCATCATTAAAAGGCAATATGGCATAAACAAAATTGTCACTTAGCGAATTGGAATCATTGTATCTATTTTTGTAAACTTCAAAATTGGAACCGTCAAAAACATTTACACCGTCTGCTGTTGCCAGCCAAGTATAGCCCAATGCATCTTGTTTTATATCCGAAATGGTGGATTGGGAAAGACCATCTTCTAAAGTGAAATTGATGAAACGCCTTTCAATGGATTGCGCATGGATGAACGCAGGAACAAACAAAATGAGTATACATAAATAGCGGAGATGCTTCTTTACCATTAAATTTCAATTATACTATTTAATTGTGTCTTTATGCTCCGTTTTTTGTCCTGAAATGTCAATAATAATTAGACTTTAGACAATTGGGTAAGGAAACCTTCTCTCTTTCGTTTACTCACATCTGCACTATCTCCGTTACTCATAATCACATAACCGCCATCGCCACGCATATATTTCTTCATATGACTTAAGTTAATGAGGTATGACTTATGAATCCGATAAAAACCTTTATCACCAAGCAAATCTTCAAACTCTTTTAAATTTTTTGAAACAGTAATCTTCGAACCGCCTTCGATAAAGAAATAGGTATATGCTCCATCTCCTTTACAGTAGATGATTTCTTTGACTTTTAAGAAAGTCAGGCCTTCTGAAGATGCAAGAGCGATTTGCTGTTCGGCCGAATTCTTGAAATTTTTAATAAAGATATCGAAATTTTTATTCACTCTGTTTTCTTTGCGTTTTTCAAAAACACGGTCCACGGCAGTTTCAAGTTCTTCTACATCCACCGGTTTCAATAAGTAATCTAAGGCTGCAGTTTTTACAGCTTTAACAGCGTATTCTTGGTGCCCTGTAATGATTATCACCTCAAAGTCTATTTTATCCAAGCGTGTAAAGAGATCCAACCCATTGGCATCGGGCATCTCTAGATCAAGAAACACCAATCCAGGTTGATGCGCCTTAATGGCATCTAACCCTTCTTGAAAATTAGAAGCCTCTGCAACAATAGAAACGCCTCTGCAATAAGTGTTCACCAGTTTAGATAATACTTCCCGGCTGTTTTTTTCATCGTCTATAATAATGGCTTTTAGCATAATTGAGTTATTTTAATTGAATATTCAAGGTTGCTGTAAATTGGTCAATTTCACGAGAAATTTGGTAGTTTTCTTTCAAAAGTTCCAGCCTTTCTTCCAATAGTTGTTTGCGGTTATCTTGTTCAGCATTTAGGTGTTCAGATAGGGTTGAATCTAATCGAAAGTTACAGGTAACTTTAAGTCCCTTTTGTTGTTCATTTTGGATATGTATTTCAAGTTGATCTACATTACTTGCCAATCCCGTTAAGATGATTTGTTCTACATACGGCACAAAAAGAAATGAAGCTGTTTGGATTGGTTCGTTTAAATTTTCATCTATTTGAATAGATAGTCGATCACCAAAACGCCACTGTTCCAAAGTGCAATATACTTTTAACATTTCCCATTCTTTGGCAAAACTTCTGTGTACACTTTCAATGTCATCGGCTGTTTTCCGAATAAAATTTGCAAAAGTAGAAAGTGCTTTTAGGGCCGCTCTTTTTTCATCTGCCGCAATTTGGTTTTGCACATACGTTAAGGCGTTAAAAACCGCATGTGAAGCGATGTAGGCCTTTAGTAATTGCAAAGTATTATGGGATAATTGGTTGCTTTTCATGTTCAATTGTTTCACTAATTTAGTCCAATAGGCAGGGATCTAACAAGCTAGAATAAACGGTATCCTGTTTTGCTTTGAGGAACGGGATGTTTTGATTGAGGAGCGGGATTTTACGAGTATATATATAAAATACTGGCAATCAATAAGTTATATTTTTTTCAGTTCAACTTCCACTAATTTGGCACTGTCTACCTTGGTCACCATATATTTCCAATTTTCATCTTGCAATACACTCCCCCGAATAGGGATGGTGCCACTTAAATCAATGATATAACCTCCTAAGGTTTCGTATTCTCCCTCCGGTATTTGTAAATCATAGGTTTCATTCAGATAATCAATTTCATGGCGGGCAGAGAAAATGAAATGTAGATTGGTTATTTTTACTTCTTTATGGCCGTCCTTATCATATTCATCATCAATTTCACCAAATATTTCCTCCAAAATATCTTCAATGGTAATAATGCCTGCAGTTATACCAAACTCATCTACAACGACAGCGATACTTTTTCGTTTTGATATGAGCTCCTGCAATAACTCACTGGCTAACTTTGACTCATTGGTAACTGGAATAGGAATAAGAATAGATTTGATGCCCTCCGGTTTCTTAAACATGTCAATTTGATGCACATAACCAATGATGTGGTCTATGTCCTCACGATAAACCAGTACTTTGGAATGCCCACTTTCGATAAAAGTGGCCAGGAGTGTTTTGGGTGTTTCATCTTCAGCAACCGCAATAATCTCTGTTCGAGGCTGCATGCATTCACGCACTTTTAAATCACCAAATCCCAAGGCATTTTTAAAAAGTATGGTATCTATCTCCTGTTGTTCATTCTCATCGGATTCATTATTCCCACTAATCATATGGTCTAAATCTACTTTAGAAAAAACATATGCCTCATTACTAATCTCTTTACCCAATAAATTTACAAGGACTAATTTCGATATCCGTTCAACCGACCATGCAATTGGAAGCAGAAGGTAAAAGAAGAATTGGAAAGGATAGAGGAGTAAATTGAGAATATAATCTGGGTTCATTCGGAATAATACCTTGGGTATAAACTCTGCAGTGATAAGTACGATGACCGTAGATATAATTGTAATAACGATGAGTTGCAATGCTTCAAAAGAATTGTTGAACAGGGCATTGATTCCAGTATTCAGCAATAGCCCCATAAAAATACCATACACTACTATAGCAATATTATTTCCTACTAAAATGGTACTTAGGTAGCGGGATGGATTCTTAACGTAATAACTCAGGATTTTACCTTTTCTTGATCCAGTTTGGCTTTTGAGCTCAATCCGTAAACGGTTTGCTGAAAGAAATGCTATCTCCATTCCTGAGAAGAATGCTGACAGAATTAAACTGATTACAACAACAAATAAATACGTGACCGAAGGGTCTTCCATGAGCTCTACAATAGATACTTAAGCAAAGCTACAATTTTTTTAGGAATGCTTACTATGGATTAGATAAAGAGCCCTTACTTTTATAAAATATAGCAATTACGAGGAAGATTGAATTTATTTCAATTCTACCGCTTCGGATAAAATATCCAATCCTTCTTCGTCTTTTATTTTATTGAACCCGCCCAACACATTTTTTATCAATTTAAAGCCATTTTGCCTTAAATAACTGGCCGCAATCATACTTCGATATCCTCCAGCGCAATGGATATAAACAGGGTTTTTGTCATTTTCAAAAATTTCCAAATTATCGGCAATTTTACTTAGACATACATGTTTGGCCTTACCTAAATGAGCGGTATCCCATTCACCTTGTTTTCTGACATCCAGAACCTTGATGTCATCGTGTTTGTAGTCCAATGAAAACTCATATGGGTCTATGGAAATGATCAAATCAATCTCTTTACCAGAATCAGCATACGATTTGAATCCCCCTTTTAAAAACCCAGCAACGTTTTCAAACCCAACTCGAGCTAATCGGGTTACACTTTCTTCCTCTCTTCCTTCTGAACAAACTAAAATTATTTTGCGATCCAGGCTAAACAATTCTGCAGCCCAAATGGCATATTGCCCATTGAGCCCAATATTGATGGATCCAGGAATAAAACCGCGTTCGAAAATATCAGGAACACGGCTATCAATAACCAATGCCCCTTTTTTCAATTCATTTTCAAAATCTTCCAAATCCATAGCATTTAGACCTGTTTTAACTATTACATCAATGGGTTTATATCCGTTTTTATTCATAGCCACATCATCAAAGAAATAGCTTGGTGGGGCTTTTATTCCGTCCAGCACTTGCTCCACAAATTCAGCCTTGTTCAGGTCTTGCATTGCATAATTATCAGCTTTTTGCTCTCCAATTGTGCTGAATGTTTCCGGTCCCAAGTTTTTCCCACAACTACTTCCAGGCCCATGCGCAGGATAAACAATTACATCATCTGCTAATGTTTTGAGCTTTGTGTTTAATGATTCGTAAAGCCAAGACGCCATAGTCTCTTTACTATGCACAGGGGTTTTATCGAGTAGGTCGGGTCTTCCAACATCACCAACAAAAAGAGTGTCACCAGTAAAAATACAATAATCATTGCCCTCTTGGTTTTTCAATAAGAAGCATGTTGATTCAGGAGTATGTCCTGGTGTATGAATAGCAGTTAATGTAATATCACCCAGTGAAAGAACTTCTCCATCTTCAACAATTTGGATATCGAAATTGGCTTTGGCATTTGGACCATAAACAATGGGTGCTCCAGTTGCTTTAGCTAAATCAATATGTCCTGACACAAAGTCTGCATGGAAGTGTGTTTCAATGATGTACTTGATTTTCACTCCTCTTTCTTCAGCCTTTTTTGTGTAAATGGAATAGTCCCGTAATGGGTCAATCACCAAAGCTTCACCATTACTCTCAACCCAATACGCAGCTTGAGCCAAACAACTTGTATACATTTGTTCTACTAACATACTGCAAAAATAAGCATAAGAGGCTACTTTCCAGTATAAATATCTTAGCTTATTAAATGATAAATGTCTTAGTTTTTGTTTAGTAGAAGCTGTCTTGCTGCAATGAAAACAGCATCTTTACGCAATACGAAATTGGGTAATTCACTAGGGCCATAAATCACAGCACCGAGAGCGGTATAGAATAAAAAGGAATCGCTATGGTTCACAACCGAATTGGCAAATTGTGCTGATGTTGGATACTTTTCTTTCCAGTTTTGCTGATAAAGTGCAATGTCGGTTGCCCATATAAAGTGTTCAGTAGTTGGGTAGATGTTCTTTGTTGCTATAACACTAAAATCTGGACGAACTCCATAGTTTGAGTCACCCTCGATATAAGGATACGCCCGTTGAATGGATTTATTTTTTGGGGTGTAATACCGTGATATTGTCATATTGAGGCTTCCTCGGTTACTTAACACATAAGTCTCTTGAACAAGCCCTTTGCCAAAAGTATGCTCACCTACAATTTTTACTCGATCATTATCCTGCAGTGCAGCTGATAAAATTTCACTCGCACTCGCTGATTGCTGATCGCTTAGGATAATCATTGGTAGCTTAATAAACTGACCATCACCGTTTGCTTTAAATGTTTCTTTATCCCTACGTAATCCTTTGGTATAGGTGATCAACTTATTTCTTGGTAGAAATTCATTTGCTATGGAAACGGCCTCGCTCAGTACCCCTCCACCATTGCCTCGGAGATCTAATATCAAGTATTTCATGCCCTGTGATTTTAGACTTTTTAAACTGTCGATTAATTCCTCATGTGAATTATTCGTAAACAGATTAAATTGCGCGTAACCTACTTTCTGGGAGGTCAAGAATATTTGACTTGTGCTACTAAAGCTCATGTTTGATCGGGTCAAGGTTTTGCTATGCGTTCGATCAAAATGGGCATTGTAAAACCGAATAGTTACTGAGCTATTTTCAAGTCCCAGAACGCGTTCAATTACAGAAGTGTCTGATGCAGCAATTTGTTTTATAGAGATTTCATTTACTTCAATTATTCGGTCGCCTGGTAGCACACCAGCTTTAGCTGCAGGGCTGTTAGGCACTACATAAATAATAATGGGTGTATCTCCTTTAAATTGTAGTTGAACACCAATTCCAACGCGTATCCCGTCTAATTGGTTTTTGTTTCGTTGGGCATTTTTAGGCTCCAAATAGTAGGTATGGGGATCTAATTGGTCTAACCATTCGTTTATGGTTATACTATCTGATTTGGAAGGCAAGGATTTGTCGTCCACATAATGCAGTTGAACCAGTTTACGGATTTCCTGTTGGACGCTTTCTTTTTCGTTAAATTGAGGGTATTGGTTATATAAAAACCCAAAAATCAAAAGCCCCAATAAAATTGGGGCCATTGACATTAATTTTGAATTTTGAGGTTTAGAATCTTTCAAAACGATTGAAGAAAAAAGCACCTTCTATCATGGCATTTTCATCACTATCAGAACCGTGCACTGCATTTGCGTCTATTGATTTAGCAAAAAGATTTCTTATGGTACCTGGGGCAGCTTCGGCAGGATTAGTGGCACCAATCAATGTTCTAAAGTCTGCAACCGCATTCTCCTTTTCAAGGATGGCAGCATAAATCGGACCTGAAGTCATGAAGCTCACTAAATCATTGTAAAAGGGTCTTTCTTTATGGATTTCGTAAAAAGCACCCGCTTGAGCACTACTTAAATGAATGTATTTTAAAGCGACTACTTTGTAGCCATTTTCAAGAATGATATCAAGGATTTTACCTGCGTTACCTGCAGCCGTAGCATCAGGTTTAATCATTGTGAATGTTCTGTTTGTTGCCATTATCTGTTAATTTTTCTTTTTTAAGCGGTGCAAAAATAGCCTTCGCAACGCTCAATATCAAACCTATTCATCGGTTATTTAACCTATTTTTGGATAAAGGGACATTTTCCTGCTATATCCTTGATTTTTCTGTGTCTATCGGAATTTCTGTGGATAATGTCAAGGATTTATTACAACTTTGCCAGCTTATAAAATGGCATTTCAACAAGCAGAAATAGAGAATTTAATTGAATCTTGTGAAGGTAAAATAGTGATTACTACACATCATAAACCAGATGCTGATGCGTTGGGTTCTTCGCTCGGGTTAAGGAATTTATTGATTAAGTTAAATAAAAACGCGATCGTAATTACTCCTACAGATTTTCCAAAATTCTTGGATTGGATGCCAAACCGCAATGAGGTGTTGATTTATGAAGGGAATGAAGCTGTTTGCACAACGATTGTAAATGAGGCCCAGATTGTTTTTTGCTTAGACTTCAATGATTTGGCAAGAATTAATGAATTGGGAGCCGTGGTTGAGGCTTCCAATGCAATCAAGGTTATGGTAGATCACCATCAAGAACCTAAAGATTTTGCAAAATTCCAGTTTCATACCATTGAAACAAGTAGCACATGCGAATTGATTTATCATTGGATAAAAGCAAGTCCATATTCGAATGAAATAGATGCGGATATTGCTTCTTGTCTATATGCGGGAATTATGACTGACACGGGTGGGTTTAGACATGGAAATACATCTAGCAAAACATTCCACGCTGCAGCAGACTTGCTTGAATTGGGTGCAAATAATGTAAAAATTAATCAGGAAATATTAGATCAACATTCATTAAGAAGATTTAGATTGATAGGCTATAGCCTAAATGAAAAACTATCATTAATCCATAATAAAAAGGTAGCCGTACTCAGCTTAACGGCTGAAGAACTGCAACGTTTTAATGTTCAAACAGGTGATACAGAAGGGTTAGTTAATTATGGTTTGTCGATTGCAGGAGTTGAAATGAGCGCACTGATAATTGATCGGACCATTCGGGTGAAAATGAGTTTTAGGTCAAAAAATAAGTTTCCCTGTAATATCTTTGCAAAAGAGAACTTTAGCGGTGGTGGACATTACAATGCGGCTGGTGGACAAAGTGAGCTGAGTTTAACCGAAACCTTGGCTAAATTTGAACGAGCGATTGAAAATTATACAGAATGGTTAGAATAAGTATTTTTTCTTTATGGTTAACTCTCCTAGTCGGTTGCGGCGGGAGTTATCAAACCTCTGAAACAGGCTTAAAACACAAGTTTCATATTCAGAACCAAGGTGTTAAAAAGCCTCAGATTGGGGAAGTAATGTTTTTGCATTATTCGATTTTAAATTCAAATGGGGAGCAGTTGTTTTCTACTTTTGAAAATAGAAATGGACAACCCGATGTAATTAACTTAGAAAAACCTTATTACAAGGGAGATTATTTTGAGGCATTGGCCATGATGTCAGTGGGTGACAGTGCCACATTTTTAATCGACTCAGATTCATTTTACAATAAAAATCTACGAAGATCTGTCCCAAAAGAAGTTAAAAAGGGGTCAAAACTTATTTTTAATATTCGCCTATTGGATATTAAAACGGCCCAAGCTGCAGAAGAAGAAAAGAATAAAGAGAAAGATGCACGTTTCAGAAAAGAGTATGAAATGATGGTTGAATATATGGAGATCAACAATCTTGAGATGGAAACACTCTTGCCAGAAGGTATTAAATACAAACTGGAAGAAAACGAAGCAGAAAAGTTAGATTCTGGTAATACGGCAACCATACATTACATTGGAAGGTTACTGGATGGAACTGAGTTTATTAACACTTATGCCGCTAATCAACCTCAAGAGGTGATTATTGGGGGTGATTATGAAATAGAGTTTTATAATTTAATATTACCTCTCTTAGGAGAAAAAGAGAAAGGGACATTTATTGTACCTTTTATCTATGCTTTTGGTGAAATGGGCGTGAAGAACAAAGTGCCTCCCTATGCTACAGTAATTTATGAAATAGAAGTAATAAGTACAAATAAGAAAAAAAATGAAAAATAATATTTTAACATCACTAGCTGCAGCGATGCTAGTAATTATGTCCAGTTGTTCAGGTAAGTCAATGACGGATGAGGAAAAAGAAAAAGAAGTGGCACCAAAAGAAGAAGTGGCCCAACCTGCAACAACAAATTCATTACTGCCATCTGAGTTTTCAAAATCAGTAACAGATACAGTGACTACTGCCAGCGGATTAAGAGTAGTTTATAGAAAGCAATTGAATGATGCCAAGCCAGCGGCAAATGATGTGGTGAAAGTGCATTACAAAGGCACGTTAACCAGTGGTTCTGAATTTGATAATTCCTTTAAACGTGGAGAGCCAATTGCATTTCCACTTGGAACAGGAAAAGTAATTAAGGGATGGGATGAAGGCATTGCATTATTGGGTAAAGGAGACATGGCCACGTTTATCATTCCTGCTAATTTGGCATATGGAGAAAGAAGTATGGGCAATGGATTGATTCCTGCAAACTCAACCCTTGTGTTTGATGTTCATTTGGTTGATTTTTCAGAAGGATATAAGAAATATGACATCACTGGAAAAACGCCAATAACAACTGCCAGCGGATTGAAATTTTATGTAATTAAGGAAGGTGATTTATCCAAAAAACCAGTACCGGGACAAACGGCTATTGCACACTATGCAGGCTATTTAACCAATGGAACCAAGTTTGACGCCAGTTTTGATAGAGGACAGCCCTTCCAATTTCAAGTAGGTCAAGGGAATGTGATTAAGGGATGGGATGAAATAATTCAATTGATGGGCGTTGGAAGTCAATATCAAGTGCATATTCCCCCAAGTTTAGGATATGGCGAACGTGGTTCAGGTGCACAAATACCTGGCAACTCTACCCTTATTTTTGACATGGAATTATTAGGGATTAAATAAGTGATAAAATGAAGGTATTAATTACGGGAGGAGCGGGTTTCATTGGTTCACATGTGGTAAGACACTTTGTGAATAAATACCCGCATTACCATATTTTTAACCTGGATAAGTTGACGTATGCCGGAAATTTAGAGAATCTAGCCGATGTGGAGCAAGCCAGCAATTATAAGTTCATCAAAGGAGATATTGTGGATACCAAATTTATTGCAGACCTCTTTGAAAAGCAAAAATTTGATGCAGTTATTCATTTAGCAGCTGAGAGTCATGTAGATAGAAGTATCTCAGCACCCATGGAGTTCGTAATGGCAAACGTGGTAGGAACAGTAAATTTATTAGCATCTGCACGAGACACTTGGTCCAAGGATGGTCAATATGATGCGAAAAACATTTTTTATCATATTTCTACTGATGAAGTATATGGAACTTTAGGAGATACAGGTAAATTTTTAGAGACTACCCCCTACAGTCCAAATTCGCCATACAGTGCATCAAAAGCCTCTTCCGATCATTTTGTTAGGGCTTGGCACCACACGTACGGTATGCCCATAAAAATTTCCAATTGTTCCAATAATTATGGATCTCATCAATTCCCTGAAAAATTGATACCTCTGTTCATTCATAACGTGAAGCACAATAAACCCCTTCCTGTATATGGGAAAGGAGAGAACGTAAGAGATTGGCTATATGTAGTAGATCATGCCTTGGCCATTGATGTAATTTTTCATGGTGGAAAGTTAGGAGACACCTACAATATTGGGGGGAACAATGAATGGAAGAACATTGAATTAATCAAGTTGCTTTGTTCAATCATGGACAAGAAATTAGACCGTGAACCGGGGACATCAGAAAAACTAATTACCCATGTTCAAGACCGAGCGGGTCACGATTGGAGATATGCTATTGATTCGAGCAAACTCATGGATGAGTTAGACTGGAGTCCGAGAGTAACCTTTGAACAAGGGTTAGAAAAAACAATCGATTGGTATTTAACCAATGAAACTTGGCTGAATAATGTAACAAGCGGGGCTTATCAAAATTATTATAAGCAGCAATATAGCGAAAGGTAACAATGAAAGGAATTATACTGGCAGGAGGATCGGGTACACGTTTACACCCATTAACACTAGCGATGAGCAAGCAGCTGATGCCGGTATATGATAAGCCCATGATTTATTATCCGCTATCTACCTTAATGATGGCAGGGATTAATGAAATATTAATCATAAGTACACCACACGACACCCCTCATTTCAAAAGGTTGCTAGGTGATGGAAGTAAGTTGGGATGTAAATTTTCATATAAGGTGCAAGAGGTACCCAATGGTTTAGCACAGGCATTTGTTTTGGGCGAGGAATTTATTGGTGATGACAAAGTAGCTTTGGTTTTGGGGGATAATATATTTTTTGGCTCAAACCTAGCCGAATTGTTACAGGCCAATTCTGATCCAGATGGTGGGGTGATTTATGCCTACCATGTTTCTGATCCAGAACGCTATGGTGTGGTTGATTTTGATGATGATATGAAGGCCTTAAGCATTGAGGAAAAACCGACCCATCCCAAGTCCAATTATGCGGTACCTGGCCTATACTTTTATGACAACTCAGTAGTGAAAATTGCCAAAGAACTTGAGCCCAGCGCAAGGGGAGAATATGAAATTACAGATGTAAATAAGGTGTATCTTGAACAAAGCAGACTTAAAGTAGGTGTGTTAGGACGCGGTACAGCATGGTTAGACACGGGCACGCATCAATCTTTAATGCAAGCCGGACAATTTGTTCAAGTGATCGAAGAACGCCAAGGATTGAAGATTGGTTGTATAGAAGAGGTCGCTTATCGAATGAATTTCATAGATAAGAAACAATTAGCGAATTTAGCCACCCCGTTATTAAAAAGCGGTTATGGGAATTATCTCATGAACTTAATTAGATAGCATAAATGAAAAGAAAGGCACTACTAGTAATACTTATGAGCGTCCTAGGACAAGTTTCTTTGCACGCCCAAATACCTCCTACCTCAGGATTTTCAGGCCTGTTTGGTGGGTTCGGACAACAACAGCAACAAGCACCTGTAATTGTTCAAGATACATCCAAACCTGCTGCTGCTGCTCAAGTCCCTCAAGACAAAGCCAAGCTTAAAACATCGCAAGACTTAGAGTTAGACAATAAAATAATGCAACTTAAAACGGAGCAGATTTTACTAATAGAGGAACTTGCGAAATTGCAAAATACGGATGATACATCTGCCCAAGATTTAATAAATATAGCCATTAAAAAGAAAAACCTTGAGTTGCTTTATTTGAGAGAACAGGTTTTGCTGAGAACCGAATTGCAGAAATATGGTTTAGCCAATAAGGAATTGCCACAACCGGTAATATTTGGGCAAGAATATTTTAGAAATCCGAGTATGAGAACGTTGAATACACCAAGTGATGTTGCACCAAGTGAGTTTTACGTTTTGGGCAGTGGGGATCAAATTCAGGTTGATATTTGGGGCCGTGCAGGATATTCCGGGAATTATACGGTAGATGATAAAGGTTTTGTAACAATTCCTAAAAAACAACGCATATTTGTTAAAGGCAAAACCCTTTCTCAAGTTAGGTCATTAATCAGAAGTCGATTTGCTCAGATAGTAAATTTATCAGGCTCTAATTTTAATGTTTCAGTAAGCAATACACGTTCAATTACAGTGCATGTTACTGGGGAGGTTTTCTATCCAGGGACCTATACCTTACCTGCTTTGAACTCAGCTTTTAATATTCTTACCATTGCAGGTGGTCCAACAAATATTGGCTCATTAAGAGAAGTGTTGGTTCAAAGAGGTGGAGTAATTGTAGATACATTTGATCTGTATAAATATCTTTTTGGGGGTGCTGGAAACACTGAAATATTTCTTCAAAATAATGACTACCTAATTGTTCCCACGGTCTCTAGATTAGTGCAAATAAATGGTGCAGTTAAAAGGCAAGGGAAATTTGAGATGTTACCAGGAGAAAAATTCAGTGAATTATTGAGGTTCTCGGGCGGTTTTACCACAACTGGTTTCAGGAAGGATATTATAGTTGAACGTATCATGGATCATTCTTACTATAAAGCGTTAACATTTAATTGGGATTCAATATCTGCTATAGGAGAAAATTTCAATCTTGTTGATGGGGATGCTTTCAAAATAAAAAGCATTCTAAAAGAAAATCAGTATTTGGCACAAATTTCTGGAGGGGTGAAAGTACCGGGTGTTTATAAAGTACAAAAAGGCGAAAAACTAGTGGATATCATTCAAAGAGCGGGTGGGCTACATCGTGATGCATATATGCAAAAGGGATATTTGATTCGTAGCAACAAGGATCTTACCAAGAACTATTTTACGTTTAAGCCTAGCGATGTTTCAGCGAATACAATGACCTTAGAGCCCAATGATGAGATTATGATTTTCACGAAAGGTGAATTTATTGATGTTGCTTACTTATCGACTATGAATTATGTTAGAAACCCTATAAAGATTCAATATATTCAGGGCCTAAAAGCAAGTGATTTAATCAAAATGAGTGGCGGGGTAACCGAAGATGCCTATACCGTAAGAGCTATAATACAAAGAACTAATCCAGATTTCACAGAAACAATATTACCACTTGAATTGAATGATAAAGGAGAAGTGGTCACAGATATGGTTTTGCAGCGAAATGATGTAATCAAAGTCTTTGATAAACCAAGCAAGTATGAAAAGTACAAAGTGAATATATTTGGGGAAGTAAACCGACCTTCGGCCTTTCTTTACACTCAAAATGTGACACTAAAGGATTTAATCATAATGGCTGGTGGAATCAAGCAAACCGCTGAGTTTACTAAAATAGAGATTGCGTCAGTGGTAAAAAGAGATCCAAGCACAGGTAAAATAGTCCCATTAGAGAAAACGGCTATAAGAACCATAACATTAATGAATGACTTTGATCATGATGAAGTGTCAAACACAATAATCATTCAACCAATGGATCGAGTATTTGTAAGGAGAGCCTATATCAATGATCAAGATAATATTGTTTTGGGAGGAGAGGTAAAATATCCAGGTACATATGCCATTGCAAGCAAGGATGAAACATTGTTAGATGTGGTTGAAAGAGCAGGGGGGTTCACTGAATATGCATTCTTGGCAGGATCAGAATTTAGAAGAACATATAATGATACGCAAAGTGTTCGAGTTATTGTAAATATCAAGAAAGCTCAGAAGCGGCCAAATTCACGATTTAATTATTTTTTAGCAGCTTCGGATTCTTTGAAAGTACCACGAATTGATCAAACGGTTCGTATAACTGGAAGTATTGAAAATCAAGAGGAGGAATTAATTTCATCTTATTATGTAAAAGGGAAACGAGCGAAACATTATGTTAATAAATATGCGGGTGGTTTTGCCCAGGGCGCCTCGCGCAAGTCAGTTTATGTTAAGTTACCCAATGGACAGAATATTCGTACGAAAAATTATATTTTTTTTAAGGTATATCCTAAAGTGAAAACAGGTACTATAATTTATGTACCGAACCGCGAAAGTAAGAAAGGTAAGAAATTCGATTTGGATGGCGCACTGACTAAAATTCTAACTACAACGACTACAGCACTGACCTTATTTGCATTAATTAATATAGCCACTGGTATATAATGTCTGAGAGTACAGAAAATAGCGGCAACATATATGACCTTCTTGGTCTTATTAAACCATATTGGAAAAAAACGAGGTGGTTTATCCCTATATCCCTAATCATAGGTGTTGCGCTTGGAGGTTTTTTGTATTATAAAAAGTCCCAAGAAATAATTAATTTCTATGGAAAATCGACATTTATGCTCAGTAGTGATGATGTTGCCTATAGTCCAGGTGGTTTAGGTGCATCTTTGGGAATTATGATTCCTGGAAGTGGTGGAGGAGGAAACAAAACGATTCTCTTGGAGTTGCTCAAATCACATCGTATGATTGAAAAAACGATGTTATCTTCTGCAATGGTGGATGGGAAAAAGGATTTATTGATTAATCATTATATCGAATTGAGTGGATATAGATCAGCATGGAAAGGTAGGCCGGATTGGGCTAATTACGTTTACCCGAAGGACTATAAACATGACAGCATGGAAGATCGTGATGGTTTTTTACGTGATGTAGCTATTAATATGGCTAACTATTATACTCCGGTTAAAACGGATGAGGGAATTTTTGAAATTTCATTTTTTTACCCAAATGAGAGTTTTACAAAAGCATTTTTAGACAATTTTGTAGTAACGGTAATAGAATATTATACGGAGAAAAAGACAGCTAAGGCCCGTATTGCATTGAATTATGCAGAACGTAGACATAGTCAGTTATATGGTAGAATCAGTGGACAACAAAGGTCATTGGCACGAAACCAGGATCAAACCAGTGAGTTTGTTTTTATTGAAGATAAGGTACCGCAAATGAAGATGAGTAGAGATATTGAGGCAACGGCTGAAATGTTGCAAGAAGCTTCTAAAAGTTTGGCTGCCGCTCAGATGTCCTTGGTACAAGAAACTCCTTTTTTACAGGTGATTGACGATGTGCGATTGCCATTGGCAAAACTGGAACCGAAAAAGGAGAAATTTGGACTGATTGGTTTTTTGGCGGGCTTCTTAGGAAGCCTAATTCTGATCGTAGGAATCATTGTGGCGCGAGATTTTCTTAAAAAGCAAAAAGAAGAATACCTGGCCAAAACAGCATAGCATGATTGTCGGAATTGTTAAAGGGGGGTTAGGCAATCAATTGTTTCAATATGCTGCAACCCGTACTTTGGCAAAATACCATCAAGTTCCTTTCCAACTCAATATCGCAGCGTTTTCAGCTTCAGACCATCGATCTTTTCGTTTAGATGATTTGTTAACCTTGGATCAAACATGGATTACAAAAAATGCGTTGCCGAAAAATACCTTCGCAAATCGGATATTTGATCATCTAAAACCATGGTATAAAAGGTTTTATATCAAAGAGCGAGAAGGTCATTCCAAGGATTATTTTTTCAAATTCCCTGCGCAGTGCATAATTGATGGTTATTGGCAGCAGTTGACTTTTATCAAATTAACAGATATGAAAGTCGAGCTTAGCGCAGCGCAACATCATCCAGCACATCAGGTTGCAGTGCACTTTCGGGGCGGAGATTATATGGACAATCCTGACACTGCGGATTATCACGGCAATTTGAATGAGGCGTATTACAAGAAAGCATTTGCTACCATGCTTGCCAAATTCCCACATGTGGAGTTCTTTCTTTTTTCGGATCAGCCGGAGCGATTTAAATATACTTTTTTAAAAGAATACAACGTAAATTGGATCGATGAGAAGGATGAAGTTAAGGCCTTTAGAAAATTACTGCATTTTCAAAGTTTTATCATTGCCAATAGCAGCTTTAGTTGGTGGCCTGCATTTATTAATGATGACAAAGAAGGTTTGATCATCGCTCCAAACAAATGGTTTCAAGTTAAAGCCTTGCAAAATTATTCTCCGGTTTTATCTCATTGGTTACGTTTATGAATAAGCTGACGGTTATAACGTATGTACATCGGAACGAGCAAAACTTAGATCGTTGTATCAAAGGGTTATTGGAACAAAAGACGGAGTTTAATTGGATTGTGCTTTGTTATAAAAAGATTGAAAATCTACCTAAAACAATACCCATCGACCAACTAATTCTGAAAGAAGAAATCACCAATAAAGCTGCAGCGTATAATTGGATTTTACCGCAAATACAATCGGAATTCATTGCCTATAATGATACGGACGATATATCCTTAAGTCAGCGATTTGAAATGCAAATGGCCTATTTGGAGCAACATCCCAGCATTGACATCTTGGGAACA
>Ga0055584_100000293_pt1 | contig 47617 bp, 43 predicted proteins | sample OSDHelmetaG_FD_58716 | JGI IMG/M metagenome (GOLD analysis project Ga0055584, IMG submission 58716) | Pelagic marine sediment microbial communities from the LTER site Helgoland, North Sea, for post-phytoplankton bloom and carbon turnover... | ecosystem: Environmental > Aquatic > Marine >...
CACAATGCAAGCGATGTTAAAGAAAAACTGAATGCTATTGCATCCATGGGATATCGCGATTTGGTTAAAAAAGAACAAAGCGTCGTTTTAGAAATCTTTGAATCTATTTTCAACCACAAATCTTTTACAGGTCGTTCAGGTACATTTTATGGTTACGAAGGATTGGGTTCCATTTATTGGCACATGGTTTCAAAACTCTTGGTAGCCGTTCAAGAAAATATTATTTCCGCATACCACAAAGGAGTTTCCAAAGACATTCTGGGAAATTTAATAGATCATTACTACGAAATTCGCGCTGGAATTGGTGTCAACAAATCTCCTCATTTGTATGGTGGATTCCCAACCGATGCGTATTCACACACGCCGGGTAACGTTGGTGTTCAACAACCAGGCATGACCGGTCAAGTGAAAGAAGACATTCTTAATCGATGGGCAGAATTAGGAGTTGTGGTACACGATGGCTGCGTCACGTTTGAGCCCCTTTTATTAAGAAACGCCGAATTCCTTCCATCAGAATCGGAATTCGATTATTATGACGTAAATGATGATCAGCGAAAGATGAGAGTACCTAGTAACGGTCTTGTATTTACGTATTGTCAGGTACCGATAGTATACGTAAACGGTGAATCGGAATCAATAAGACTAATTTTAACAACAGGTAAAACAGTGGAATTTGCAGAAAATGCATTGCCATTAGAGTGGTCCAAATCATTGTTTGAAAGAGATGGCAAAATTGAAAGTATTCAGTTTACCTGTGTTTCATTACTTGTTCATTAACCATAAAAAAAGCCACTAAGTAAACTTAGTGGCTCGTCTGAAAAGTTAAACCTATAAAAGGCTATATTAAGTTATTAGTTCTTCGTTGCTTTAAAGCTTAGTGTTTCATTACTAGTTTGTAAGATCACAACATACATACCAGAAGTGTAAGATGCCATATTTACGTTCACTGCAGTACTATTAGGTTGAAGCGTTTCTACCACTGAACCTACTGCATTTAACACTGTTACTTTTTGTACTGCGTTGTTTGTATTGATGTTTAACACGTCATTGACTGGATTAGGATAGAATACAACTGTCGCTTTTTCAGTATTTATTACAGAAGAATTATCAGGCTCACCGAACATCAAATCATCCCAGTAATACGTTTTTTCACCTGCAGCAGCCCCGGTGACACCGAAGTTGAAGAACAAAGATGCCTTACCATATGCTGTAGTCAAATCTAACGCTGGAGTACCGTCAACTTGTTTACTAAAATCAAACACCAACACTTCCCATTCATTGGCTTTGGTAGTCATTACATCAACTTCACAAGACTTGCTTCCAACATTTCGATCTTCTACCTTCAAACGAACTTTGATGTTTGCATCTGGACTATACAATCTCACGGACATTTTAGTTTCAGTCGCTGTGAAAGGAATATCATCTTTAAAACCGAATGGTGTACTTGCAGTTACTCCTGCCCAATCAGGACTAGAAACAGGTTTTGTAGACATTGCAACCATGTTCATTCCACCTTTAGGATCAGCTACTACTGACGACACCATATCTCCAAAACTTGTAATGGTGTAATCAACCATTGTGTCATCGAAGGTTACGGGTAAATTGATTTGTTCTTTTGTAGGTCCTGCAGAAACAAAACTTACGTCATCCCAATAATACGTTTTTGCTCCAGCAGTTGCACCATCTGTATCAAAATTGAAAAATATCGAACCTTTGTTATAGGTATAGTCAAGGTTTAACGCTGCTGTACCTGTTCTTTGATTTGAAAAGTCAAAAATCAACGTTTCCCACTCATTTGCTTTTGTGGTTGTAGCAAGAGTTTCAACCGATTTTTGAGCATCACCTGCATCTTCAACTTTAAATAAAACTGGAATACCTGCATCAGGTGACCAAACTCTGATCGACATTTTAGTACTTGTAACCGTGAATGGCAACTTAGCACTAAAACTGGTCACTGTACCACTTTGGTCAATTCCAATGGTTGTTCCAGCCCATGTTGCAGCCGCTGCAGTTTTTTCACTTTTAACCACCATGTTGCTTGCGTCGGATGGATCCACCACTACAGAAGAACTGTTTCCACCGAAGTCAACAACGCCATAGGTTACCGATCCGTTGTCAAACGTAACTGGCAAATCATAGCCTTGTGCGAAACTCAATACTGATGCTAACATCAATAATGAAAATGTAAAATTCTTAATCATAATTCTTTTTTTTTAATCTCTTTTTTAGTCGTCAACCGAAGATTCCCACATATAGGTCTTTCGATTGAAATACGAATTAAATAAAACTTAAGGTATTTGTTACTATAACTTATGGTATTTCTTACAATAAAGTTATAATTGAAGTGTCAAAACGGTTTTAACTCGTTAAAATGGTTTAATGTACACGTTTGACAACGGGATAAGCTCGTTACATTTAATAAAATATAATTAAGCAATAAGTATCGTAACAAGATACCATAAATCGTATGAAATTAATAGCAGATAGTGGGTCTACCAAGTGTGATTGGATGATGGTTGGAGATGGCGAAAACCGTATAGCTAAGACAATGGGTTTTAACCCGTTCTTTCACACGCAATCATTTATTCAAACAAAATTAATAGAGAATAATGAATTGAGTGTTTTCAAGAATGACATTGAAGAAATATACTATTACGGTGCGGGATGCAGTAGTAGTGAACGTAATGAAATATTAAAATCTGCATTAGCGAGCGTTTTCACCAAAGCACAGATCATCGAAGTCTCTGAAGACCTAGATGGTGCGGCTTATGCTACCTGCGGTCAAGAAAAAGGCATCGTTTGCATACTTGGCACAGGTTCAAATTCTTGTTATTTTGATGGTAAGCAAGTACACAGTAGAATACCCGCACTAGGTTATGTATTGGGCGATGAAGGAAGTGGTTCTTACTTTGGCAAGTACCTCTTGTCGCAATTTCTTTATGACACTATGCCATCGCATTTGTCTAATAAACTTCAAGAAAAATATAACATTGATAAGGAATCTATTCTTCATAACATATACAATCGACCAAATGCCAACGTTTATTTAGCGTCGTTTATGAAATTTGCATCGGAGAATAAAACCGATCCGTGGCTCAAACTGATGATACACAATGGCCTAAGCACTTTTGCTAAGATTCATATTTTGAGTCACCCTGAATTCAAATCAGTGCCTGTGCATTTTGTTGGCTCCATAGCCTACTACTTTAATGACACACTTCAAATACTTGGCCAGGAGCTTGGGTTTACGGTTGCGACAACCATTAAAAAACCTATTGAAGCTTTGGTAGCCTACCACATGCATTCACAAGTCAAAGTATAAAAACAACAAACATTTTACGGCGTTTACGACCCGTTTCTTACCATGGCGTACTGGATTAAGCAAGATTGACATTTACCTTCTCCGTTGAAAGGTTATTATATTTGGGTAAAGAAGAGGCTATGAAATACGTATTTACAATTGTTACTGCACTTCTGGCATTGGGTCAAATAGCAAACGGAGAAGTCGGCAGTAATCACGGGAATTTATATTCTTTGCTTATAGCAGTAGACGAATATCAACCTCAAAGATTGCGGTTCGACAATTGTGTTTCTGACGCAAAGCATTATTCCAACAAACTCCTCAAACACAACGGACCAAGTGCAATTGATTCTTTACGTTCTATCGAAGGATATTCTGTAGATTCAATCTTCACCTATGAATTATATAATAAAACTGCGACTTTAGAAACCATTATTGAAACGTTTCAACAAATCGCAAGAAAAGCTACTCGTGAAGATGTTTTTTCAATCTTTATTGCAGGAGAATCTCATGATTTGTTAAACGGTTCAAGCGTTTTTATTCCGTACACCACTGACAGTTTCTCACGGTTGCATTTTGATATGGATCTTGACAAAGTCATCACACTTACTGATTTGGCTAAATTGATGAATCAAGTAAGTTGTACAAATCAACTTGTAGTGGCACAAGTCGGCACTAAGAAAAAATTTGCAGGTAATTTATTATTGGAACTTTTTGAAACCAATGCCTCTAAAGCGTTTAACAACGCACATAACCGTGTGATATTGACTATTGAATCAAAAGGAGTTGGCTATACAGGGGAATTGGGACTCGCATTATATGGCCCGGTGTTTACGTATTTATGTTCCGCAGACAATCCACTCAAAGCTATTTATGAGACTGAAGCTTATAGAATTCAGTTGCTTCGAATTGAGTTATTGAATGTTTCTAAAACTCGACTTCATTGCAACCTATACAACGAAAAAGATTACACAAAATTCATCTCCTACCAAACCAAAATGCAAGAGGTGGAAACACGAAGAAACTTCACAGTGATGCAGTTGACAAAAAAACAAAGCCTAAAACCTATGGCGTATTTATTGCGACCGACACATATGCTCCTTTGTCTAACTGGTATAACTTAACTAATCCACTGAATGACGCCGTGGAGATAAGTAAGATACTGGAGAAGAAGTACGGTGTGGAAGTACATGATTTCTACAATGTACCCTTCAATGATTTATGGGATGGAATCAATGAACTTATACCACTCATTAGGGAAGAGGATAAACTGATAGTCTTTGTTGCTGGTCATGGATATTTCGAATCAAAAACTAAAACAGCCGCAATCGTATTATCCGACAGTAAAGCAGCAAATATGGATCCTCGGTTAGATTCATATTTCCATTTTTCAAGGCTTAGTCAGTTATTAGAAGGACTTGATTGCAAAAATATCTTTGCAATTTTTGATGTATGTTTTGGAGCTAGTTTTAGTCCAAACGCGGATGATTTACCACTTACGAATTACGATAAACAAGACGTTGACTTAACGGTTTTTGAAAAACGAATGAACGAGGGAACGACAAGGATATTTCTTGCTTCTGGGAAGTACGAGGTACCTGACTATTGGAATAATTCATTAGACCACTCCCCTTTTGCCGCAAAAGTTATTTATGCGTTAAATGAAGAAAAGGAGTTTATAACACCTTCTAAAATTTACGGATATGCTAAAGGCAACGCAACCGCTCCCGAGATTAAACAATTTAGAGGACATGATGAAAATACTGACTTCATTCTAAAAGTCAGATAACAATTTACCAACTCTATTGACTACAAAAGAATTTGTCATAAAACGACAAAGCTTTATGCGCAGAATTTAGTACCTTCGCAGGCTTTAAAATTCGACACAAAAGAATCTTCATGAAACTTTCAAAATTCAAATTTGAACTACCTGAAAACTTAATCGCTCAAAGACCAGCTGGATATAGAGGTGACTCTAGATTAATGGTTGTTAACCGCAAAGACCGGTCAATAGAGCATAAACAATTCAAAGAATTGTTAGACATTTTTGATGAAGGTGATGTTTTAGTCTTAAATGACGCGAAAGTTTTTCCAGCCAGATTATTTGGTAATAAAGAAAAAACGGGTGCTCGGATAGAAGTATTTCTTTTAAGAGAATTGAATCCTGAATTGCGTTTGTGGGACGTTTTGGTTGATCCTGCGCGTAAAATCAGAGTGGGTAATAAGTTATTTTTTGGCGATGACGATTTAGTTGCAGAAGTAATTGATAACACAACATCTCGTGGACGAACAATCAGATTTTTATTTGATGGGTCGGCTGACGACTTTAAAGCCGTTGTTGATAGAATCGGCGAAACGCCTTTACCAAAATACATCGATCGCTCGGTTGAAGAGCATGACAAAGAAAGATATCAGACCATTTTTGCTGATACAGAAGGTGCCATTGCTCCTCCCGCAGCAGGCTTACACTTTACCCGTGAATTAATGATGCGTTTGGAAATCAAAGGTGTCAATTTTGCGAAGATGAACCTGAATATTGGTTTAGGGTCGTCGAGAAGTGTTGAAGTTGAGGATTTGACCAAACACAAAATGGATTCTGAAAAATTCAGCATATCGGATGACGTTGCGAAGCAAGTGAACGATGCCAAGGAGAACAAAAAGCGTGTTTGTGCTGTCGGTTCAAGTGTCATGAGAGGATTGGAATCTTCGGTTTCCGCCTTCGGCAACTTGAATTCTGCTGACGGATGGACCGACAAGTTTTTATTCCCTCCTCACAACTTCAAAATCGCGAATTCCTATTTAACTGGGTTCCACCAACCTGAGTCAACTTTAATGATGTTGACGAGTGCGTTTTTAGACGATGTTGACTTGACTCATGAAATCTACCAATCAGCAATCAAGGAAAAATACAATTTCCTTTGCTACGGAGATGCGTTGTTGATTATCTAAACGTTTATCTACGTTCTAGTCCAGAAACTTGGCAGGAACAACAACAAGATTGTAAACAACTCTAGTCGACCTAATAACATTAGGAAGCTAAGAAACATTTTGGCCGATTCCGGAAAGGACGAAAAGTTATGCGCTGGTCCAACCCCACCAATACCTGGTCCTATATTGCCTAATGACGAAATCGTCGCTCCAGCTGCGGTCACCAAATCGTAGCCATAAAAAGTCATAACGATGGTTCCCACAGTAAACACGGTTAGGTAAATGAAGAAAAAGGCAAGAATGTTATAAATAATTTTTTGCTCCACGGCTCTTCCGTTGTACCTAACAGGTATGATGGCTGATGGGTGTAGCAAACGCTTTAACTCTGCCATTCCGTTTTTTGCAATCAATACGTGCCTGACAATTTTTATCCCTCCCGCTGTCGAGCCAGCGGAAGCACCAAAGAACATGAGCAAGAAAAAAACCAAAGTTAAAAAATACCCCCAAGTAGTATAATCTGCCGTTGCAAAACCTGTTGTGGTTACAATACTTATAACCATAAACAATGCCTCGCGAAACCCTTTTTCGAATCCACTAAGGTCCAAAAATAGAATAGAGACAGTGGTTACGACAGTCGCAAACAGGACTAAACCAGAGTAAAACCTAAATTCTTCATTTTTGACTATTTCCGCAAATTTGAATTTTATGATGAAATAAAATAGGGTAAAGTTTAGTCCACCAAAAAACATAAACAAGCTAATCACATACTCAATTGCTGGTGAGTTATAGGCAGCAATACTTGCATTTTTAGTTGAAAATCCACCAGTCGATACCGTCGTAAACGAATGATTCACAGCATCATACCATTCCATACCAGCAATTTTCAAAGCAAACACTTCCACCAAAGTAATGATCGCATAAATTATCCAAAGTCGTTTAGCAGTTTCAGTTATTCTTGGGTGCAACTTGCTCGCGGATGGGCCTGGCGATTCTGCCATAAAGAGTTGCATCCCACCAACACCCAGAATTGGAAGAATGGCGACAGTTAAAACAATGATACCCATACCACCAATCCATTGCGTTAGGCTTCGCCAAAGCAAGATTCCTTTATGTACACCCTCAATGTCGTTTAATACTGAACTGCCAGTCGTGGTATATCCAGACACTGTTTCGAAAAAAGCCGAGGTGAATTCTGGAATGACACCACTGAGAATGTACGGCAAACTACCTCCAAGCGATAAGGCCAGCCAACCCAAAGTCACAATTAGGTAGCCATCCTTTTGTCGGACCTTCTTTTCATGTTCTCGAGTAAAGTACCACATCATGAAGCCTAAGTTCAGGTTCATGGCAGACGATATCAAAATTGGATACGTATCTCCTTCAGAGTAATATATACTGGTTGGTAAACATAGCAGGATAAACAAGCCGTTTAGCATAAACAGCAAGCCTGTTACGTTGGAGATTAGTTTCCAATTAATGTAAGAGCTAGAAGAATTTTTCAACTTCTTTAATTACTGATTGTTCAGAAAGCACAACTACTTTGTCGTTGGGTTGGATTTGGTCATGTCCCCCAATCATTTTTGCAACGCCTTGTCTCAATATTCCACCGATAATCGCTTTTTTGGGGAAGTGAAGGTCTTTGACCAGGCCTTTGGTAATCTTAGACTTCTCGGTTGCGTTGAATTCGAGTATTTCGGCATCTAAGCCATGAACCGCTGCAATACTGATGACATCCCCTTGTCGTACATATCTAAAAATATTATTGGCGGCGATTAGTTTTTTATTAATCAATGTATCGATTCCAATGGTTTGTGATAGATTGATGTAATCCATGTTTTCGACCAAAGCAATTGTTTTTTTAACGCCGTGTGCCTTGGCCATTAAGCAAGACATGATATTGGTTTCCGAATTCCCAGTCACGGCTATATAGGCGTCCATATCGCCAATGTTTTCCTGCTCAAGGACTCTGACGTCATGACCATCCGAATTAATCACTAAAACGTCCGCATATTCGTCGGCAATCTCCATACAACGTTCGGCGTTTTGTTCAATCAGTTTGATTTTACGTCGCTTACGAATTTTATTAATCGCGCTTAAGCCAACTTTGCCTCCACCGAGCATCATGATATTCTTAATGCGATGTTGTTCTTTACCTGTTAGGTTGATGATCTCATCTAAGCCAGCAGGTAGCGAAAGAAAATAAATATGATCTCCGAATAAGAACTTTGTGTCTCCTCGTGGAACCATCGTTTCCCCATCACGTTGAATACCTATTGGAATAAAGTTAAAGTTTGGATTTAGAGCTGCTGTTTCTTTAATGGTTCTATTGACAACGGGTGCATGGTTGTCGAGGTTTATGCCCACCAACACCAATTTACCCATTTCGAACTCAAAAGCATCTGTAAAAGCGGATCGTTTTACGAGACGCCAAATCTCTTTAGCAGCCAGTTCTTCAGGGGAAATCATCACATCAATCCCCATTTGTTTAAAGTCAATTGAACATTTAGGGTCTAGGAATTCCGTGTTGTTAACCCTGGCAATGGTTCGCTTCACACCAAGTTGTTTCCCTATGGTAGAAACCATAAAGTTTGTTTTCTCAGAAGATGTAACAGCAATAAGCAGGTCGGCACTTTGGACTTCTGCTTCTTTTAACATTTTAATGGAACAGGCGTCACCTTTAATGCCAATCACATCCAATTCATCTTGAACTCGTGAAAGAATTTTGGCGTTGTCGTCGATCAGGACAATGTCGTGTGACTCGTTAGACAATAGTTTAGCCAAGTAGAATCCTACTTCTCCAGCACCTGCAATTACAATTCTCATGTGTAAAACGTTGAGCAAAAGTAAATACTCTTTAGATTAGTTGTTCATTAAACCATTTATTATGAATGATTTATTCTCAATATCAATAGCCGAATAATTATTATTAAAAAAAGGTCTATAACTTGCGGTTTTTGAATGCAAAAACACATACTTTTGCGAAAATTTTTTGAGATGGCAGTAACTAGATTAGAGCGAAAAGCAAGAAGAAATAAAACCAAAGCGAAAGAGAGAACTTTGGCTATAAAGAGAAACATTCGTCGGAATTATGTGGCTTCGCCGTATAAAGAAGAATCTGGTGTTATTTTAGAGGATGACGTACTTACCGTTGCTAAAAACTTGAGCAAGGCGAGTAAGCCAGCTCCTAAAAAAGAGGCAAAGGAAGAAATTAAGGAAGAAGCACCAAAAAAAGCGACTGCAGCAGCGAAAGCTCTAGCGGCAAAAAAAGGTGCTGATAAATTAAACAAGATTGAAGGTATCGGTCCAAAGATCGCTTCTGTATTAACTGAGGCTGGTGTTGATTCATTTGCAGTATTAGCGACTAAATCACCTGAAGATATCAGAGCAATTCTTGATGCTGCGGAAGGAAACTTTAAAGCACATGACCCAGGTACATGGCCAAAGCAAGCTGAAATGGCTGCAGCTGGCAACTGGGATGAATTAAAAGCTTGGCAAGACGAATTAAACGGCGGAAAATAATTTCCGTTTATAAATTTGAAAAGCTCCAATAGACTTATTGGAGCTTTTTTTGTGTCTAATTGGTTTAATGCACAAAGTGAGTTTACCAATAAAGATGGATGACGTTATATGTATTCTACCTTTGGCTCAAGTTATTTTACCCGCAAATTCAGTCAATTTGGTCCGGAACGATATTGCACTGAATTCGTCAGCAATTCTGTGTTTTTGCGTCCAGCGCTAACACTTAGTCGTGACCTAACCTCTAGAATGACAATGGCCTATACTATGAGTTATTCCTTACTTAGCACTGATGAATTTGATGCATACACCTTTCCCACTTGGGCGAACACAAGGAACGACGCCTATTGGTCATTCACTTTGGGATTACAGTGGATACTTCGTAAAGCTGACGTTAAAAACTAGCTTATGCAGTCTCTGACGCAGCTTCAGCCATTTGCTTAAACTTCCCTTTACTCTTACGTAATCGACAACTAACGACTTTGTATTCAGGGCACATGGCCTCTGAACAATGCTCATCAGAGGTTATGATGTTCAGCATCACTTCTGGAAAGTGGAACGTTGAACTCAAAATACCAGGCTTCATTTCGTCCGTCACAAATGCCTTAATATCTACTTTTCCTCGGGGTGATTCTACACATACAAATTCTCCGTCAGTAATACCTTCTTTCTTTGCATCTTCAGGGTGAATCATTAACACATCTTCCGTTAATATCTCAACATTACCTGTACGACGAGTCATCGCACCACAGTTATAATGTTCCAACTCCCTATTGGTTGTAATGATATAAGGATAATCCTTACTATACTTTTCAATCTCTTTGGATTCATTAAATGAAAAGAAAGCAAATTGACCTTTGCCATTTTTAAATTCCTCAATGTGAAGCATCTGCGTGTCTTCACCATCAGGTTTAACAGGCCACTGCTTACCATTTACGCCCAATTCATCCCACTTAACACCTGCGAAAAATGGTACGATTTGAGAGATTTCCTCCAACATACCCTTCGCCGTGTAATCCGGCTGAGGGTAACCCATCCTGTTCATTATATCGACAATGATTTGTCCGTCGGGCTTTGTACCTTCAATTGGCTCTACCACTTTATTCACGCGTTGAATTCTTCGCTCTCCATTGGTAAATGTTCCTTCTTTCTCTAAGAAACTAGCTCCAGGAAGAATCACAGTCGCACGCATGGCCGTTTCAGTCATAAACAATTCTTGAACCACTAACAGTTCAAGGCTCTCCATTGCTTTTATGACTTTGTTTGTGTTCGGATCTGTCTGAACCACATCCTCCCCTATTATCCAAAGTGCTTTCAAATCCCCACCAATTGCAGCGTCAAACATTTCTGGAATCTTATATCCAATATGACTCGGCACATCTCTCTTATAGAATGTGTTGTATCGATGGTTCATTTCAGGATCGGTAACATCGAGATATCCCGCACCCTGGTGAGGTTGCGCACCCATGTCGGCTGCACCTTGCACGTTGTTTTGACCACGTAGTGGGTTCATTCCTGCGCCAGGTTTACCAATGTTTCCTGTAATCATCACTAAATCAGCAATCAACTGAATCGCAAACGTTCCTTGTGAATGCTCGGTAACACCCAAACCATGGAATTCCATTGCCGCCTTAGACGATGCATAGGCGTGTGTTGCTTCTCGAACTAAGTTGCGATCGACACCAGTCAAACGCTCCATTTCGTCAACATCTAACGCTAATATTTCTTTCTTTAATTCTTCAAATCCTTCTGTCCTGTTAGCAACAAACGTTTCATCTGCCCAACCTTCTGATATAATATAATACAACATCATATTCAACATCGCCACGTTGGTACCTGGACGAAGTTGAAGGTGATACGTTGCATATTTAGCAAGTTCAATTCGTCGTGGGTCAATAACAATACTGGTCACCCCCTTCATGAATTTTTGCTTGATCTTCACTCCAGTCACTGGATGCGCGTCCGTTGGGTTAGCACCAATCACCAAAATACAATCTGTATGTTCCAAGTCATCAATTGAATTGGTAGCTGCACCCGTACCAAATGCTCGCTGCATACCTAAAGCCGTAGGTGAGTGACACACTCGTGCACAACAATCAATGTTGTTGGTTCCCACAACCGCTCGGATAAACTTCTGCATCAGATAGTTCTCCTCATTCGGCGTCCTGGCCGACGATATTCCTGCAATTGAATCAGGACCGTGATTCTCTTTAATTCTGTTTAACTCGCTAACGATATGGTCATACGCTTCATCCCAACTCACTTCTTCAAATTCGCCGTTCCGTTTTATCATCGGACTTCTCAAGCGATCTGGATGGTTGTAAAACTTAAACGCATATCGACCTTTCAAACAGGTATGACCTCCATTGGTCTTGGCGTCATAAGGTGCTTGAATAGACAAAATCTCTCCGTTTGAAGTATTCACTTCTAAGTTACAGCCAACACCGCAATACGTACAAATAGTTCGTGTCGTCTCCTCACCTTTCACAGACTTTGACTGGAACACATCAGAAATTGCAGAAGTTGGACACGCTTGCGCACAAGCGCCACAACTCACACAATCAGACTCCATAAACGTCAAGTCGCTGCCTTTTACAATGTGGCTATCAAAACCACGACCTGCCATACTCAGCACAAATTCCCCCTGCACTTCATCACATGCACGAACACATCGATAACAGTTGATGCATTTCGACATATCGGAAGTCATGTAAGGATGGCTTAAATCTTTCTGACGATCTAAGTGGTTCGCTCCTTCAGGATATCGTACTTCACGTATTCCCACTTGGGCTGCAACATCTTGCAACTCACAATTACCATTCACTTCACAGGTCAAGCAATCCAATGGATGGTCGGTAAGTACCAACTCCATGATGTTTTTACGAAGCTTTTTAACGCTTTTTGAATCAGGATAAATGTATTGTCCAGCAGAAACTGGTGAATGACAAGATGCCATCGTTTTTGTTTTTCCGTTTTCCTCCAAAGCAACGTCAACACTACAAACACGACAAGATCCAAACGGATCTAAGTTTGGTGCATCACATAAGGTTGGAATCGCATTTTCTTTCCCAGTAATTCGCTTTACAAATTTCAACATGGTTTCTCCCTCAAGAAACTCATGAGGTTGATTATTGATATAGGCTATTCTATTCATTCTTCGCTCTTAATTCTGTGGTAGATTATGATAAATATGTGCTTAGTTCGTCGTCGAAATATTGTAATGCGTTTTTAACTGGTAATGGTATACCACCACCATGGGCACACAATGATCCTTGCTGCAGTGTATCCAGCAAGTCATTCAACAATTCCCTATCAATCTTGTAATTTTCGTCGTTTATTGCTTTTGCAAACATCTCCTGACCACGTGTGGTACCTAGTCTGCATGGAAAACATTTGCCGCAACTTTCATAAGCCGCAAATTCCATCAAATGTTCTAAATATTTAATGATTTCAATTTTTTCTGGAATACACACTACCGAAGCGTGACCGAGTAAAAATCCATTGCTTGAAAAGGATTCAAAGTCTATGGCAAGATCATCTATCTTCGACACTGGCACCATACCTCCAAGTGGACCGCCAATATGCATTGCTTTTACTGGTTCTTTAAATCCACCTCCAAAATCATCCACAACTGCCCTTAAGCTCGTTCCCATTTCAACTTCATACATGCCTGGTTTGTTGAAAAACGAATCCAAACACACCAATTTGGTACCGGTTGATTTATCCGTTCCAAGATCAGCATATGTTTTTCCGCCGTTCTCCAATATCCAATGCACAGCCGCCAACGTTTCTACGTTATTTACAATCGTTGGTTTGTTATACAATCCTTGAATTGCTGGAAATGGTGGGCGGGTTCGTACTTCAGGTCGTTGACCTTCAATTGAATTAATCAATGCAGTTTCTTCACCACATATATACGCCCCTTGTGCTTTGATTACTTTAAAATCAAAGTTAAAGCCTGAGCCTAAAATGTTTTCTCCCAGTAGGTTACGATCTCTTAGTTCTTGAATCGCGTTCTGAACGATGTCAACTGATTCAGGATATTCTGCACGGATATATAAAATGCCCCATTGTGCACCCATACAGTATCCACCTACCATCATTCCGAACAACACCGAGTGTGGTCGTTCTTCTAATAAATATCGATCAGAATACGCTCCTGGATCTCCCTCATCCGCATTGCAAATGATAAACTTGGTGTCTGATTCTGCTTTACGACAAAAATCCCACTTAACACCCATAGGAAAACCTGCGCCTCCTCTACCTCTAATATTCGAGGTTTTTATTTCTTCTAAAACTTGCTCCGGACTTTGTTTAAAAACGTCGTTCAACAAACCATAAAACGCATCTACGTCGGTAAAAGGTGCTGTTAACACTTCTTTGTTCGACCCAACATTGTATTGGTCTTTAGGTTGCAACGCCCCTTGAGTGCTTACAATCTGAGACAAATTATTTGCGGCTTCACCAGAGTAGTTTACACCACCAATATGAAAAGCAGCATTTTCATGACAACGACCCAAACAAGTCATGTGTCCTATTTCTTCCCGCTTGTAATGTTTCGACAACGAATCCATCACGGCATCTTGAGTCCCAGCGCATAAACAGGCTGAACCATTACAGATGTAGGCTTTCTTTCCCTGGTTTTCAGGCTTCATGAAATCATACGCCGTTATAGTGCCGTATGTGTTGGCTTTTCCAACTAAGAATTCTTTCGCGAGTTTATCCAACTCCTCCTGTGGAACGGTTCCACTTTTCTCAGCCGCCTTTCCCATTTTTTCAAATAGGTTATCGACTATACCACCTCTACCTGATAATTCGCTTAGATTTTTTGACATAAGTTCCCAATTTTGAACGTGTTTGCGTTCTCACGACCAAAGATAATTGATTTATTGGAATCAGAAATCGAGTCTGACCTAAATTAAAGACCCTTTTTAGCCAATCCGTTCAGGATGACTGTAGGCTGTCAGTTTATCTGTCCTACAAAATCCTAATAGACTGATTCCAAATTGTTTCGAGATATCAACGGCCAAATTAGAAGGCGCAGAAATCGCTGCCAAAATGGGTATTCCGGCATAGTAGGCTTTTGAAACAATTTCATACGACACACGACCACTTACCAGTAGTACTTTGGCATCAGCAACAGTTTGTTTGTTTAACAAATGTCCTATCACTTTATCGACGGCATTATGTCTACCAATATCCTCGCGCAAAACCAACATATTGCCTTTTGAATCAAAAGCAGCCGCGGCATGACACCCACCAGAAGAATTAAACGCATGTTGTGCTTGAGCCATTAAATCAAACATCGCATTAATCTCATGAGCCGAAACAACGATGTTATCTTGTACTGGGACACCACAAAGTGTTATGGACGACAAATCCTCTTTGCCACAAATGCCGCAAGACGACACAGAGGTTAAAGATCTACTAGATTGAAAGCCGAAATCAAGCTGTTCTTCAGGAACAATGGCATTAACCAAGGTAACATTGCCATGCTCGTCTAAATCCATGCTTTGTGTTTTCAAAACCAAGTCTTTTCGGGTAAATACATTTTCTGAATGAAGAATACCTCGAGTTAAATCGTGTTCATAACCAGGTGTACGCATGGTCACTGAAAAAGGTTTCCCATTTACATGAATTTGCAATGGTGATTCGTTGGTCAAAACATCTTCCACCAAACTAACTCCATCTCTGGTGTATTTGTTAGCTGTGTGTGTTGATGTTGATTTCATGTTGTAAAGATACTTGTATTTTGGTGGTTGGTATGTGATTGACAAATACAAAAAACTGCCATTGCGTTAACAATGGCAGTTTACAAAATGTTCTTTAACAGTAATATTTAAGACAATCCGCTAATTTTACCATTACTGTCGATGCTCATTCCTTCTGATGCTGGAACAGCAGGTAACCCTGGCATACGCATCATGTTGCCTAGAATAGGAATTAAGAATCCAGCTCCAGCGGCAATTTCAAATTCACGAACAGTCACTCTAAAACCTGTTGGTCTCCCAGTTTTCTTCTCGTCATCGGAAAATGATTTTTGCGTTTTCGCCATACAAATTGGCAGATGCGACAATCCTAATTTATCGATCGTTCGAATGCCTCGTTCTGCTGCTGCTGCATAATCAACCCCATCCGCACCATAAATTTCTCGTGCAATGGTTTCAATTTTTTCTTTTACCGGCAAATTCCAATCGTACAACGCTTTGAAATTATTCTTACCTGATTCTATTTCTTTTACAACTGCATGTGCCAAATCCTGTGTTCCGTTTCCACCTTCAGCCCATCCTTTGCTCAAGACAGCTTGTACACCAATACTAGCGCATTTCTCGATTAACCAATCGATTTCTTCTTGCGAATCGGTATAGAAATTATTGACAGCAACCACAGGGTTTAATCCGAATTTTTTACTGTTTTCAATGTGTTTTTCAAGGTTGGCAAATCCAGCTTTCACTCGGTCAAGATTGGCATCGTTGTATTGATCAGGTGTGGCACCACCATGGTGACGTAACGCTCTGATGGTTGCTACCAACACCAATGCTTCTGGCTTTAAATTTCCATAACCGCATTTGATATTCAAAAATTTCTCCGCTCCTAAATCAGCACCAAAACCTGCTTCAGTAACTACGTAGTCACCAAGAGACAAGCCCATTTGAGTTGCAATAATTGTATTTGTACCTTGTGCAATGTTGGCAAATGGTCCGCCATGTATAATGGCAGGATTTCCTTCAAGCGTTTGTACCAAGTTAGGCTTCACTGCGTCTTTTAACAGAATCGCCATGGCATTTTCTGCATTTAAATCACGGGCATATACCGGTTTTCTATCGAATGTATATCCACAGAAAATATTTCCTAATTTTTGCTTTAGATCGTCTAAGTCGTTCGACATACACAGAATCGCCATCACCTCAGACGCTGCTGTAATGTTAAATCCATCTTGTCGTGGGATACCGTTCCCTGTTCCTCCAAGACCAATTACGATGTCTCGTAAAGCACGGTCATTCATATCAATAACCCTTTTCCAGATTACTGTTCTTGGGTCGATGCCTAAACTGCGCGTTTTACTTTGAATATTGTTGTCAATAACAGCTGCCAAAAAGTTGTTGGCTTTTTCGATTGCTGAAAAGTCACCGGTAAAATGAAGGTTGATGTCCTCCATTGGTACCACTTGTGAATGACCTCCACCAGCAGCTCCACCTTTAATCCCAAATACTGGTCCTAAAGAAGGTTCTCTCAATACAACTATACTTTTCTTTCCAATTTTATTTAAACCTTCATGTAGTCCTATCGATACAGTAGTCTTACCTTCTCCAGCAGGAGTTGGGGTAATCGCAGTAACCAAAATAAGCTTGCTTTTAGCTATTTTGTCCTTGTCGATTAAATCCAAAGGTAGTTTCGCCTTATACTTACCATACTGTTCGATGTTGTCGGAATCCACTCCAAGTTTTGCAGCAATGTCATTGATGTGCTGCATCTTTACGGCCTGTGCTATTTCTATATCTGTCATAGTGCTATAATTCGGGCACGAATATAGAAAAATGCACCAATTTTGCTTCATTATATAACGGGTAATCGTGTTATCCATGCAACGAAATGTTCCAACTACGCATCTAGCAGTTGTGGTATTATTATTGATACTAAGTTTGTAATATGAAAAATGTCATTCTACTTTTTGCTTCTTTGATTATGGGTTGTGCTGTGGCGGACGCTCAAGAAGTTCCAGTAATTCAATTTAAAGACACCATGCAGTATCACATGGGCACATTTCGTCCAGGTGAAAAAGCAGAGCATGTTTTTGAATTCACGAATGTTGGTTCTGGTATGTTTTACATCAAAGAAGTCAAGTCAACGTGCAGTTGTACGGCAACAGACTGGCCGAGAGGCGGAGTTGCTCCAGGTCAAACAGGGTCTATTAAGGTGACGTTCGACACAAACGATAAAAATGGTGAATATGCCAAAGGCGTCAACATCTTTTCTAATGCTGGGGAGATCAATCTCATCATCATGGTCAATGTAAGTGGTGAGCCAGTCGCTACACCTAAAAAAGTGGATCCAATGCCTAAGGTTGATCCGCACGCCGGACACAACCATTAATTGGGAAGACCTAAATACACTACAAATGCACCTTCATTCCTAAACGAACACCAGTGGCCCACTGGTTCTGTTTGATTTCGTAGGAGTTTTTAAAGGTGGGTGTAAAAGAATATTTGAATTGTGGGTTGGCAAAGACTTCTATTTCGTGGCTAATGTATTGAGATATTTCTGCACCTACAATACCACTAAAAAAATGTTTGTTCAACAGTTCAAAGTTTGAACTTGGAATCCAGAAATACTTGTTTGTTTCGTAATTATACATCAACACATCTGCATGGTCCAAGTATCCATAAGAACCTCCTAGCTGTACGCTAATATGCAACATCTCTGATAAATCAACGCATTGATAGCTTGCTAAAATCGGCACTTCCATCAAACCATAATAATTTGAGAATGGCACCTCTTCGTTGTCGGTATACTCAACCATTTCGGGCGACTCAAAAACACTTTGTTTTGTTAAGAACGCACTTCCACTTGAAGGACTAGAATTCACTTCGTTTGGATCATTCTTATTAACTACAGTAAGCTTTTCACCATGTGAGGAATAATAAAAACCTGCTTGTACACTCCATTTCTTGTTGATGTGCGCATATATGTCAAACCCAGAATAAAAATTCATAATGGCTTTGTCGTTGTTGTTTCTATACTCCTTGCTTTGTCCGAATGTATAAGCAGTTTGATTGTCAATTCTGGCAACGCTATTTATATCACTATACCTCAATCGACGGTATGAAATACCTGGTGTAAAAGAAGCACCAACGGCAATTCTAGATCTACGTGTTTTAATATCATGCGGAATAAGAAATTCCTTTTGCTGCATGTCTATGTGTCGACCAGACTTAAAATAATTAAAAGATTTATCAGGTTGAATCATATCCACTTCCACCGTCTTAAACAATTCACGTGTATCCATGAAATTGGCCAAGCCATCAGAAGGTTTGTGTATGCGTACAACTTTGCTCACTGGACGAATTTGAACGGTTTCAACCTCGCGTAATTGATCATCTTCTAATCGCGATGTTACTCGGTTATTCGGAACAATAATGCGGTCGAATTCGTTGATAGACTGAACTTCTTCTGTTGGTTCACTTGATGCCCAAGACCACAGTTTACCTATTGAAAAGTCGAAAGATTCGAAACCACCAGAGGTTAATTGGTAAGCAATAGATAGGCCTCCCACTGCAATGAATGGAATCAAAATATACGCGCTGATCTTGACGCGTTTCTTGATTTTATTCTGGACTATTTTCTGATTTGAACCCACTTTACCCTATAACAACATGCGAAACTACCGTTATATTATGGGCTTACAGTCTCATTTTCAGTCATTTTACCAAAATATGAGACTATCAAATACAGCGCAATTCCCGCAATTGGGAAGGTAATGTAAAACGGAACGCCAAATCCTGCCGGTATAGTACCCAGGAGAATAGCGACTCCACCCACGGTCAGAGCATAAGGCATCTGGGTTTTTACATGCTGCACGTGGTCACAGTCGGCAGACAAAGAACTTAATATAGTTGTATCTGAAATGGGAGAGCAATGATCGCCTAAAACAGAACCTGCTAACACCGCGGATACCACATTGGCAAAAATGCCTAATGATGCCTCTAGAGCAAGTGATTCTGCGGCACATATGTTCCAACTCGTTACCAATACAATCGGATATAAAATCGACATAGTTCCCCAACTAGTACCCGTTGAGAAGGCGATGCTTGCAGCTAAAATAAACACAATGGTAGGGATGAACTGCGGCATAATATTCCCTTTGCTTAACTCGGCCAAATAGTTTGCGGTACCTAAGGATTCAGTGATAGCTCCTAATGTCCAAGCTAAGGCAAGAATCAATATGGCTGGCATCATAGTTTTTACTCCTGCTTCGGCATATTCCATGGTTTTTCTGACAGATAAAATTCCAGCCGAAATTGTAATTAATATCGCCATAAACAACCCGCAAAATGAGCCCCATATTAGGGACAAATAACTGTCGGCACGACCAATGATTTCTGAAAGATTCGTCACAAATGATAATGAACTGTTCCAAACGTATTCTTCCCCTTCCCCACTTCCAGCTAAGCCCGTATAAAACAAACCAATGGTCGCAGTAATAATCATGACGGCAATTGGCAGTACGGCACTCCACACGGATTCTTTTTTATCTTCTACCTCATCAATTTCACCCACCACAGCTTTCTCAACCGTTGTCTCAGTCTTAGCACGTGCAGCGCGTTCTGCTTTTAGCATCGGACCAAAGTCACGCTTTTTCCAAATCAAAATGAATATAAAAAACAAGGTTAAGATGGGATAAAACATGTATTGCAGCGATTGAAAAAACACACCGTAAGCGGAACCGATTTCATTGGCACCGTTGGGTATTTTTGATATGCCATCTGAGATGTAACCAAGCTCTGCACCAATCCAAGTAGTTATAAAAGCTATAGCCGCTACTGGTGCTGCCGTCGAGTCAACGATATAAGCCAGTTTCTCGCGACTGATCTTCAAACGGTCGGTTAAAGGCCGCATGGTGTTACCAACGACTAAGGTGTTGGCGTAGTCATCGAAAAAGATAGCGATGCCCAACATCCATGTGGCTAGTTGTCCAGAACGGGCCGTGGTGGCGCGTTTTGAAATCTTTTTGACCAAGGCCATCATTCCTCCATTTTTAGATATGATGCCTACCATGCCACCTATCATTAAGGTAAAGAGAATAACGCTGATGTGGTCTTTGTTCACCAGAGAATACAGAATCGCGTTCGGTACTTCGAGAAAAGCTTCCCCTAAAGACTTCGACGACTTCATGCCCATTAAAACCAAACCAGAGAAAATACCGATGGTTAAACTCAGCAAAACTTCTTTTAACAAGAGTGCTAAACCTATAGCTACTATTGGCGGGATGATGCTGGTCCAGTCAGGAATGTTCGATAATTCAGACATGGTGGCAAATTAGGATTGCCAATTGAGAATTAATAATTAAAGATTGAAAATTGTATAGAAGGGTGTATGATGACCCAAGACTTATTGACACAAGACTCAGGACTGTCTATAGGCGAATCGTTACTTCGGAAAAGCTAGAAGCACCGTTTTACCAGCTTGTTCTGTATTCTCCCCAACTTGTAGTTTGATCAAGTTTGGCTTCCATTCTGTCAGCAGTATTTCCTGTATTAAATACCCATTTGAGATCTTTACCTGTAGATTTTACATGGACTATCATAGTGTCACTGTCATTTAACCACTCCCAAGTGTCATTAACACTGTAAGTTCCGTCACTATGAATCCTATGAACGACTGTGTTTGATTTGTTTTGCCACCTCTTATCATACAACAATTCCTTATTCAATGTATTGGAAGTTGTTGGTTCAGGAGTGTCGTCGCCTCCGCAACCAATGGTGAATAACGGTAGAATAAATACGAGTGTTAAAAGTTTTTTCATTGTTGATTAATTAATGAGTCAAAAGTGCTGTTTTTTTTAATTCGTCAAATTGAGTTTCAAATCGTTTTATCCTTTCCTCATAACTTAAATGAGATCCTTCGTTTCTCCTACCGTCGAATCTCTGGATGACGCGTAGCATATGCAAACCAAAGCGCTAATGCGCCAATGTGCTAACGACCCAAACCACCCAACGACCCAACCACCTAAAACGCCAACACGCCAACACACCAATGCGCCAATGCGCCAAAAGCGAAGCGCCCCTAATTCCCTCAGCCAACACTTTTTCCTCCTACATCGACAATTATTCTAAAAAAGCATGGCTAGTATTGCACCGACAAAAAACAAAAAATGAAATCTACCACCCTAATTTTAGGCATTTCCCTATTGTGTTTTGGCACAAATGCTCAAGCGCAAGAATCATTAGACACAACCGTAGTAAGCTCTAACAGATTACAAGATAAGTACAAAGAAACGGGCAAAACCGTTGTCGTATTAACCTCAAAAGACATTGAACAATATGCAGTTAACTCCGTTGAAGATTTGCTGCAAGACGTTGCTGGCGTCAACCTAAACAGTCGAGGCGGGTTTGGCGTACAATCGGACATAGGCCTACGAGGCAGCACGTTTTCTCAAGTATTGGTCTTGATCGACAACCAACGATTAAACGACGGTCTAACTGGCCATTTCAACAACAATATTCCTATCGCTTTATCTGAAATTGACCGCATTGAAATTATCAATGGTCCTTCTGGTGTATCATATGGAAGTGACGCTGTGGGTGGCGTGATTCATATCAAAACCAAGACATATACTGCCGTTCCGAAATACCAATTCAACTTTGGCGGTAAATTGGCTTTTGGTCAAGATAAGTTTTTTAACAGCGATATGGGCGTTTTTCTAAACGCTAAAAAATGGGGATTCTCTGGTGGTGTAAAATCACTTAGGTCAGATGGTGAGACACGCGTCAATCCTAACTTTGGTAAAAACAGTGTGGCAGACAGCACGTATCAATCCTATTTTGATATTAAGAACTATACCGTTTCAGGCATGTATATGAAAGAGGCATGGAAGGTTTACTTACGCGGCGCCATAGACGTTCGTGATTTTGATGCCAAATATTTCTATACGGCCAGTTCTTTTGATGAATCTGTGGAAGCCATTAAAGCCTACTGGATTCAATCAGCGATAATCAATGAAGACGCGAAACAACGAACAGAATTTAACATTGGTTACAAACACAATCAAGATACGTTTGCGTTTTTACCTACCGCTGTTAATGGACATACCACAACCAGGCTCAATGCTACGTTAACGCAAAACCGCGGTGTTGGTATATACAAATTTGCTTATGGATTTCAATACGATGGAACGACTATAGAAAGTAGCGACCGTGGTGACCACAACAATTATAGTGTTGCCGCATTCGGACAAACCAGAATCAATTTTAGCAACAAGTTTTTGGTGATGATTGGCGCCAGAGTAGAAAACGATGGTTACTATGGTTTACATTTCGTTCCGCAATTAACAGGAACCTATATATTACCTAAGCTCGTGCTTCGAAGTTCAATTGGACAGTCCGTTAGAAACCCAGATTACACAGAACGTTTTGTTTCATACAACATCAATCCATTAAGTCCGTTTCGAAACGCTGGCAACCCAGACGTAAAACCTGAAAAATCATTGTCGGCCGACCTAAATGCCAATTGGACACCAAACGATAAATTGAACATTAGTCAATCGATTTTCTTCAGGACTTCTGACAACCTTATTGATTACATTTTAACTAACTCCAATCAGATTACGAACTTGACCAATTTGCTCCCTGATACGAGTTACTTCTATACCCAAAACATCTCGCAGAGTAGGAACATGGGTTATGAATTGAGTTTGAAATACAGTCTGTTTGAAACGGATACAACATACTTAAAGTTCATGTTGGACTACACCTATTTGCAAACCTCTAATGAGGACGAAGTGGTATCTAAATACATTGCCAACCACCCTATCCACCTAGCATCACCAAGGTTGCTTTTCCGCTACAACCGCATAAGACTCAGTGTATCGAGCAACTTTATCACGCGTAATGCGGAAGAAGTTCCGAACATCAACGGTGAAGTTAAAGACCAATATTTCTTAATGAACATGCGGTTTTCGTACAAACCTAAATACGTGCCAGCGCGCATATTTGTTGAAAGCAGAAACGTGTTAGACACACAATATCAAGAAATTTTAGGTGCTCAAATGCCTGGTCGAATTGTTTATGCGGGATTTATATGGCGATGGGGAGAAAACAAACTTATCTAGCCGTACAGAATACCCAATAGTAACCATAAGGACTTGAGGCGTCATACGCCACACCAACACCGACATATTTACTTACTGGATTAAACATATTGGCATAGTGGCCTTTGCTTGTGAACCACTGATAATAAGTATCTGCAGCTGTTTCACTGCCTGCAGCAATGTTTTCTGAATTCACAAAACGCAAGTCGTAAAATTTGCGAATTCTTTTAAAAGTTCCACCTATTTCAACTAGATCTCCGTCAATACGGTCATACGTGTTATGATTAAAATAGCCTTGCGTTGCCATGTCATTGGCATGATATCTTGCCGCTCTGGTTAAATTAAAATCCCATTTCAAAGCTTCCATTCCCTTGCGCGCTCTTTCGATGTTAATGAGCCTGATCATTTCCTTTTCTTTCTGAAAACTATGGGAATTGATGTCTTCGTCGCCTGAAGGCATTCCGTAATACTTCCCATTTACAACTTTAGGTATTTGCAACAACAGTTTGGCTTGTTTGATTCGCTCATCTTCTATCGAATCCAATTGCTCTAAAGTTGGCAGTTTTACTCCTGTCAACCGATGGTAATGCATCGCCAGTCTTTCTGACTTATCGTAGTCCTCATACTTTAAAAAGGTATCTCGTTGTGCTTTTAAATCTAATGCGATTCGGCTTATGATTGAATCTTGTAGGTCTTTGAGGTACGCATGGTTTACGCCAAACTTCTTCATGCGGTACGCCTCTGACGCGGCGCGGTTTAAGGCGCTGTATTTACGCAGCATTTTTGCTTCTGAATCGAGTTTGTGCAAATAGGCGTTGGCCAAAAAATAATACCCATCGGGTTCGCTCGACCTTTTCGATTTTAATTTCTTGGCGTAATTCATACCAGCCTCGTGGTTGCGTTCAAACTTGCGCTCTAGCTTTTTGAATAGGCGTTCATCTCCTTGAACAGAAGTCGCCAGAATAGCCAACATACAGATTCCAATTGCCTTTTTCATAACCTATGTTTAGGTATTCATACCCTATCACCTCAAAACATAAACGGTTGGACCAAAGTTTTATGTATACGAGAAATATGTTTGAGTGTAATACCTGTACATTTGGGTAATGTTTATGTTAAGACCGAGAACATCGTCAGCCCACGCCTTTTGTCTTATGCTGCTGCTTTTATGCATAGGTTTCTGCACAAGTTGTAGCAAGAAAACCACAAAAGGAATCACTCAAGCAGAAATGGCAAACACCACATTCTCTAAAGAGTTGACCTTATCGTATCAGGTACAATCGTGTGTCACGGACGACAATGACTTAAGTATTGATTTGATTTGTTTAACCCTTGACAGCATAATTGAAGATTCAAGGTGTCCTATTGGTGTAAATTGTATCTGGGAAGGAAATGCAAAGCTTCGCTTTCGTATGACGACGAGATCTAATGCGTATCAATTTGACTTGGATACGCAGCCAAACGCAACAGCATTTAAGAACGATACCTTGATTGGTGGCTATCGGATTAAAATGGTTGATGTTGCGCCTTATCCGACTTCTGAATATGAAATTCAGGATTCAAATGTTACCGCCAAATTGGTCATTTCTTCTAAAGAGTATACAGAGTAATCATTCTCATTTAATTTGGGCAAAACCTTATTTTCCAGATAAAAGGAATTGTACCTTTGCTGCCCTTTAAAAAGCACTGATATGTCGTTTAATTTTAATGAGATTTTGTCTGTCACCATGGTGTTGTTTGCCGTGATTGACATTTTGGGTAGCATCCCAGTAATACTATCGCTTAGAGAAAAAGTCGGACACATTCAATCTGAAAAAGCCAGCATTGTTTCTTTGCTTATCATGGTTGTGTTCTTGTTTGCCGGAAACAGCATTCTAAAATTGTTGGGGGTGGATTTAAACAGTTTCGCAGTTGCGGGTTCAATTGTCATCTTTTTCTTGGCTTTAGAAATGATTTTAGGACTTCATTTATTTAAGTCGGATACACCAAAAACGGCTAGTATCGTACCGATAGCCTTTCCTATCGTAGCGGGAGCCGGAACACTCACTTCCCTCCTATCGTTACGTGCAGAATATGCGACAGAAAACATTTTAGTCGCCATATTAATCAATACGGCCTTGGTCTATTTAGTCTTAAAAAACACAGCAAGACTTGGCAAATTATTGGGTCCTGGTGGTATTAGTATTTTGCGAAAAGTATTTGGCGTTGTCTTGTTGGCGATAGCCGTTAAGCTATTTGCCACCAATATAAAGGAGTTGTTTTAGAGGTTATTCACTTTCCCCTCATCTTCCTCTTCTTCCTCTTCCTCCTCTTCTATTTCCTCTACTTTTTTAAGTTTGTCCTCCGCATTCTTAATAATGCCTTCAGCCTTTTTTATCTTCTCTTCTTTTTCGGCAATTTCTTCATCACTTAAGCTACCATCTTCTTTGGCTGCCTTTAGCTTTTCCTTTGCCGCTTTCACCTCAGCTTTTGCCTCATCAATTTTGACTTGAGCTTCGGTTTTTTTCGCTGCTGCTCTTTCCAAAGCTTCTTGTTTATGTTGCTTTGCTTCAGTACTTCGTTCCTTTCCAAATTCTTTACCTGACTGAGATTCTTTATCTCTCATTTTACCATGGCCATTCCCCTTTTGGTTACCAGAATCTTTCTTAATTTTCTTTTCTTTCTTACCTTCATTTTCTGAGTCATCGTTGTCTGACTCATCATCGTCTTCATCACGATCTTCCATCTTATTAGGCTTAGATTCTTTCTGCGCTTTTTTAAGGCTGTCTTTTGCCATCTCGGACCAATCTGACTTTTTATCTTTTTTGTCCTTTGCCTTCTCTCTTAGGTCTTTAGAACCATTGTTGTTCTCTGGCTTTCCTTTACCTTTTTCTGATTGCGCATAGCCTTCTCCTACCCACAGGAACATCACTAACAATGCGCTAAATAATACCTTTATCATTTTGCTATCTTAATAAATTTTTAATGTCATTTAATTCTTGCAAAGCACTGTCCAATTCTTCAACTGAATCGTCTATTTCTTTGGCGGATTCTTCTAACTCAATAATCTCCTTTTTTTCCTCTTCAGTCACGTCAGATGCTGTTTTTGTTGAACATGCAGTTAAACACATTACCGATAGAAACAAGGCAATTTGAAAGCCCCTAATAATTGATTTTTTATTGTACATATGTCAAACCTACACAATTAATCCAAACATATCGACAAGAAATGTTCTTCTAAATCTTTAGCGATCCCGTCCCAACTAAACTTAGTTCGAGCCAATTCAAGTCCTTTTTGTCCTGTTTCACGACGTAGTGATTCAGAATCCAACAGAGCAGAAACATGTGCAACAAATTGGTTGTCGTTTTTGGCGTGAAAAACGCCTTCTCCAGATTTTATTTCCAATCCTTTGAAACCAATATTGGTGCAAACAACAGGCACTCCCATGGCTAAGGCTTCCAAGACTTTATTTTGAGTACCAGCACCGAACCGCAATGGCGCAATGACAATATCTGCTTGTGTGTACATTTCAGAAATGTCTTCCACAAAACCAGTTACCTCAATATTATCCGTTGCCAAATCTAGGACCTGCTTTATAGGTCGTTGACCTGCAATGACCAATCGTAAGGTAGGATACTTGGTGGTTAACTCTGGCCACATGTTTTCAACGAAATACACTACGGCATCGACGTTAGGCGCATAATCCATATTACCTGTAAACAACAATGTATTGGCGCGTGAGTAGTCTTGATTTTTGTATTGAAATGTCTCCAAATCCACTCCGTTCCGCAACAGTTTTACGTCGGCTATTGGGTGGATGTCTCGTAAATGATCTCGGTCTTCTACCGAACAAACCAAGTTCAACTCAAAATGAATCACGATGCGTTCAGCTTCAATAACGCGCTTAGATTCCATGGCATCAAACACCCTATTCCACCAGGGTCTTTGTACTTCTTTCCTTCGTTTCCAATACAACGAATATGCATCGGGCAAATCCAAGATTCTAGGATACTGAATTAAGTCCCATGTATACTGTGACATGCGCAAATGCTGGGTATGAATGATGTCTATTGGATGGCTCGCTAGAAAACTCTTAACCGTTTTAGCCATTTTTCGACTTTTGAAATAAGCCAGTTGAAACGGTGCGCTATACAGCAGATTCCAGGCTGTATTCACATAGGATCTCCATTTGGGTTGGTAGATCAAATGCACTTCCTTAAAAATTGGATCTAACTCTTTTTTATACTTGAGTTCTTCTCTTGATTCCACGAAGGCGATTAAGTACAGTTCATGGTCTTTACACAACCGTCGACTTAAATTGTAAATCTTAAGTTTATCCCCGCGAAACGGCGGATACGGAATACGATTGGCTAAAAATAAAACTTTCAAGGCCGCTAAGATAAAAACAGTGTCGTATTTAATAACACAAATTCCTGAACACTTTTTGAGGTTCCATAACACCTCAGGAATTGCTTGAGATAAACCCGTCTGCACAAAGCAATTTTACTTTCTTGAAAAACCTACGGAATTCGAAGCCAAACTTAAATGACATTCTTCTGTTTCATTGAATAAATTACCTTTGCTGTGAGTATGGAAAACATTACGCTAAACACAATAGAAGAAGCCATTGAAGACATCAGAAATGGCAAGATGATTATTGTGGTTGATGACGAGGATCGTGAGAATGAAGGAGACTTTCTGACGGCGGCTGAAAACATGACCACCGAGATGGTCAACTTCATGTCCAAAGAAGGTCGTGGGTTAATTTGTGTACCGTTAATAGAAGAGCGTTGTGAAGAACTGGGCTTGGAGTTAATGGTGGGCAAAAACACCGCACAATACGAAACACCATTTACGGTTTCGGTTGATTTAATCGGCCATGGAACGTCAACTGGTATTTCGGCATACGATCGAGCCATGACTATAAAAGCCCTAGTAGATCCTAAAACCGATCCCAACATACTTGGTAAGCCCGGACATATTTTCCCACTAAAAGCAAAAACCAACGGCGTATTACGTCGTGCTGGACATACTGAAGCTGCAATTGACTTAGCGAGATTGGCTGGATTTCAGCCGGCAGGTTGTATCGTTGAAATCATGAATGAAGATGGGACTATGGCCCGCCTTCCTGACTTGGTTCATGTGGCTAAAAAGTTTGATATGAAAATCGTATCTATTGCAGATTTGATTGAATATCGCCTTCAAAACGAAAGTTTAATTGAACGGCAAATAGACGTAAAGCTACCAACGGCGGTTGGTGATTTTGATTTGGTTGCCTTTAAACAAACAGCAAATGGTCAGGACCATTTGGCTTTAGTAAAAGGAGAATGGGATTTAGATGAACCTGTTTTGGTTCGTGTCCATTCAAGCTGTGTGACTGGTGATATTTTTGGATCTTGTCGTTGCGATTGTGGTGAACAACTGCAAAAAGCCATGGAAATGATTGAAGAAGAAGGCAGAGGTGTCATTGTATACATGAATCAAGAAGGACGTGGTATTGGTTTGTTGAACAAGCTTAAAGCGTACAAACTTCAAGAAGAAGGCATGGACACGGTGGAAGCTAATATTGAACTCGGCTTTAAAATGGACGAGCGTGATTACGGTGTAGGCGCACAAATATTGAGAGACCTTGGTGTTCGAAAAATTCGCTTAATGAGCAACAATCCTAAAAAACGTAAGGGATTGATTGGATATGGGTTAGAGATTGTTGAAAGTGTTGGGTTACAGGTAAAACCAAATCCACATAACGCACAGTATCTCGACACCAAACGAGAAAAAATGGGTCACGAAATCTCAAAGTGATTACCATATACACAGACGGCTCTTCAAGAGGAAATCCAGGTCCTGGGGGATTTGGAACAGTAATCAAAAAAGACAATCGCAGAAAAGAGATTTCTGGCGGATTTCGATTGACTACTAACAACCGCATGGAGTTGTTGGCTGTTATTGTTGGCTTAGAAGCTTTGCTAAAACCCAATTTGGATGTCACCATATACTCCGATTCGAAATATGTGGTGGATGCTATTGAAAAGAAGTGGGTGTTTGGATGGGTTAAAAAGAATTTTAAGGACAAAAAGAATCCAGATTTGTGGAAACGATTTTTAAAAATCTACCCAAAACACAATGTAAAAATGGTTTGGGTAAAAGGCCATGCTGGCAACCCCGAAAACGAACGTTGTGACCAACTAGCCACGGAAGCAGCTGATGGAAATAACCTAAAACTCGACCTTGGATATGAAAATAGCCTGAAACAAGGCTAGTGTATAGAGGAACTGTCTGAGGATTATTCGACAACTTCACCTTTCATACAATTATTTCATTTATCGCTATCTTGCTCAAAAAAATGTATGCCTAAATCGCCGATAAACGAAGACCATCATCTTGTATCATTTTACATCAATGTAGACGGAACTAGAATTAAAGACACGGTAGAAGTGATGTCCATTTCCATTGAGCTAGACCATAGTGGCATTCAACTCGCAGAAGTATCTATCCGCGATGGCTATGGAGATATTCCTTTTGAGGTAACACAATCTGGAGAATTTAAATTAGGTCGGAAAATTGAAATCGGTTTGGGATACATGAGTAAAGAAACGAAAGTTTTTTCTGGAACGATTGTATCAAATGATGTTGAGCAACATGAAAAAAAAGGCATTGTTTTAACCATCGACAGTATCGGCAAGTCTTCAAATGTTGAAGATAATGCCGGCGCGGCTTCAGGACTTAAATTGACGTATGGATTTGATGTGATGGACTTCCATTTGTCTAGATACCAAAATGAACTTGACGGTAACGAAACAACTACTGAAGGTGCTTTATTATTTAATGGCTCGCATTTAGCTGAACCTGGAAAATCAATTGACTTAGATGGCTTTGCTGTACAATACAACGGTACGTACGACATCAAACAAGTGCATCATTTGGTGAGTGATGGACAGTGGACCACTGAAATCGAAATTTAATGCGACTGCCGCATATATCATCAGTCGCTAAAAAATCATTCAATCTTGAGGGACGAAGAGCCTTAATTATTACAACAAGTCAGGCTACCTTAGACAAAGTTGATTCAGTAACAAGAGAAGTTATCAAAACTGGCAAACCCACTGGTGTCTACGCGTCGGAAATGACAGAACCGTATTACGTGTTTAAAGATGCAGGCATGAACGTAGATATTGCAAGCATTCTAGGTGGAAACATCCCTATCGAAAAGCTCTCTCTACGTCCGTTGGTGCGAACTGCGGAAGACAATCGATTTTTAAAAGATGACGAATTTCAAAACAAGGTTCAATCTTCCGTTTCTATCACCGACGTAAACATTGATCTGTACAACGTCATTTTTATAGCTGGAGGCTGGGGAGCGGCATACGATTTGGCACAATCAGAGGAATTAGCGAGAAAAGTCTCGTCTGCATATGCGTCTAAAAAAGTGATTGGCGCTGTATGTCACGGTCCGCTAGGATTAACAAATGCCATAAAACCCGATGGTTCGGCTTTGGTGGAAGGAGTTAACGTTACTGGGGTTACGAACAAACAATTGAAGGAGCTCATGGTCGGGAATACGCCCAAACATCCAGAAACAGAACTGCGAAGTAAAAATGCACTCTATCAATCAAATAATGGTTTAATCGACATGTTTAAAAGCCTTGTGGTAGTGGATCACGAGCATCGAATTGTGACTGGACAAAATCAAAAATGTGGCGTCGAAACAGCACAATCGATGTTGCAGTTATTAGTAGACAATCAGTCTAATTAAAAGATTTAGGCTTGCTTTTATGTTGGTTACTCATTGCCCTTAGGCGGTTATCATTTTATTATGCAAGTATAGATAATCCTGCATACCTTGTGAGAACATGACAGATATTAGAAACAATTGGAAAGTCTCTACCGGAATTGGAATATGCTTGTTGGTGATTGCCTATCTGTTATTCGAAACCAAAAAATCCACTAAGCCCCAAAGTAACCAGATAACGAACAAACTTGCCTTAATGTATCTTCAGGAGGCACGTGAACATGTAATGGCACAACAACCAGAAGCTGCCATTGTGAGCATACGAACAGCCTGTAAAAAAGGAATCAGTAACCCTATGCTTCTTTTGCAAGACTCGTTGATTTACACGTTGGTTAAAGATTCTAGTACTCGACCCGCTATACGGGCATTAATGGAGCAATATGCTGAATATCCGGAGGCCACCTCTTACCTTCAAGGAGAACCAGGAACACCAATCATTGTTCGAGGTATTGTAGAAAACAGTGCAGATAAGACACCTGTAGAAGGAGCCAAAGTCATTTTAACACATGCTGACCATAAGGGTTATTATTTTACCGAAAAGACCAAATGGAATCCACGGTTATTCGCTGTGGTTATGACTGATTCATTAGGCCACTTTACCTTGCGTGCCATTGCACCTGGCCGCTATAAAGATGGAAATGGAAATTGGGTGGCAAGTCACATTCATTACACCATCACGGCATCAAACTACACCCCTATTGGCAGCGAGTTTACGTTCGATAACGATTCGATATTTAAAGCTAACGGAAATGTCGACCAAGTCGCTGTAGCGTTTCTAAAACCTAAAAAAGCTAATACCTCAATTACGTTTGATGTGACTTTATCCATAAACCCAATGTAATTTGTTTGTTTCTTTAAAACCCTTTACGATTTCAATCGTATACCTTGGTTACAACAAGTTAAAAGGCTTAAGAACTACTGATAGAAAAGATAACATTCGAAATAAAATCAATATTCTTTTTTTACCTAAGTTTGCAGCACTACTTACTTATGAAACTTTCTATCGACACGGATAAGAATTCCGTAATCATTACGCAAAAATTTTCTGTTAAGCTTGAAACGCTGTGGAATAGCTACACGCAAAGTGATCTTTTAGACCGATTTTGGGCACCTGACCCATGGGTTACTGAAACCAAACACATGGATTTTAGAGAAGGCGGTACATGGATTTACGCTCTGACTAATTCCGACGGTTATACCCATATGGCCAGACTTGATTATTTCCAAATTCACCCACTGAAGCGATTTAAGGCGGTTGATTCCTTTATTGAAGATGACGGAACTATGGAGGACGCGACTTCACGCGCCATTGGGGATGTCTCGTTTGAACAAATTGGAAACGAAACACTCGTAACCGAAATCATCACGTTTGCAAGTGCGTACCATTTAAACGCAACTCTTGAAATGGGGTTTGAACAGGGTGTAAAAATGGTGATGCGCAATTTAGAGACTGCCCTAAAATCCTCAAATATCAAACAATAAGGCCTTCACAAAAATGCTATTTTTGAGGACTGATTGAATATCTTCAAAAGCAACATGATGAATCCCTTTTTAGCGCCATATAAAACCAAATTTGACACCATTCCATTTAGCAAAATTAAATTGGAGCATTACGTTCCTGCTGTGCATGAAGGAATAAAGCAGGCTAGTCAAGAAATCAACCAAATAGTTAAAAACATAGAATCACCGAGTTTCCAGAATACAATTGAAAAGCTTGACAATGTTGGTGAGATTCTTGACAAAGTAACCAATGCGTTTTTCAATTTAAACTCGGCCGAAACGAGTCCGGAAATGCAGCAGTTAGCACAGGAAATATCGCCATTGTTAACTTCCTACAAAAACGACGTAATGATGAATACAGAGTTGTTTCATCGCGTTAAGTCCGTTTACAACAATCCTCCAAACGATTTGAATGAAGAGCAAAAGACTTTGCTTAAAAACACGTACAAGAGTTTTGACCGGAATGGTGCCAATCTTTCTAAAACGGATCAAGATACACTTAGAAATATCGACAATCAGCTATCCAAACTGTCTCTCACCTTTGGTGAACATGTTTTGCTTGAAAGCAATGCGTTTCAGCTATTTTTAGAAAACGAAAGAGACCTTGATGGTTTGCCGGAAGGCGTTAAAGAAGCCGCAGCGATGGCAGCTGAGCAAAATGGTGAAAACGGAAAATGGTTAATCACCTTGGATTATCCGAGCTACATTCCTTTTATGACGTACAGCACTGTGCGTGAATTAAGAGAAAAAATGTATAAAGCATTTAGTTCTAAAGCCTTTTCTGACAATGAACAAAACAATGAATCCATCATTAAGCAAATCGTGGATTTACGTCACAAACGAGCCAACCTACTTGGATTTGATAGTCATGCGGATTTTGTGTTAGCGGAGCGAATGGCTGAATCGCCAAACAAAGTGTATTCATTTTTAAATGAAATACAGGAAAAAGCCCTTCCATTTGCCAAAAATGAATTTAAAACCTTAACAGATTACGCCAACAAACAAGACGGAATCAAAGAACTCAAAAAATGGGATGGTGGCTATTATGCAGAAAAACTAAAAAAGGAAACATTCAATATTGATGACGAATTACTGCGGCCCTATTTCCAGTTAGAAAAAGTAGTGCAAGGCGTTTTCCTTACAGCTCAAAAACTATTTGGACTTCACTTCCACAGGAACACCGACATTGACGTGTACCACAAAGACGTCGTAACCTATGAGGTAACTGACGCAGATGGAAAACACATTGCGGTATTTTATGCCGATTTCTTTCCTCGACCTGGTAAGCGACAAGGGGCATGGATGACTTCTTTTCGGTCACAGAAAGTGGTTGATGGCATAGACCAACGATCTCATGTTTCTATCGTATGTAATTTCACCAAACCAACGGACACAAAGCCTTCCCTACTCACATTTAATGAAGTCACCACCTTGTTTCATGAATTTGGTCACGCCTTACATGGCATGTTGGCTAACGGACAATATGCGAGTTTAAGCGGCACCAGCGTGTATTGGGATTTTGTGGAATTGCCATCACAGCTTATGGAGAATTGGTGTTACGAAAAAGAATGTTTGGACTTGTTTGCAACACATTACGAAACCAATGAACCAATCCCAACTGAATACATCGACCGGATTAAATCATCCGCCAATTTCATGAGCGGTATGGCCACGATTCGACAAATTAGTTTGGGAAAGATTGATATGGGTTGGCACGCCAAAGAAGTGGGTGCTTCCTTGGATGTAAAAGCATACGAAACAAGCCAGATTGAAGGCTTAGACTTCTGCCCTTCTGTAAAAGAAGCCTGTACCAGTACTTCCTTTTCGCACATTTTTCAAGGTGGTTATTCGAGCGGTTATTATAGCTACAAATGGGCAGAGGTGCTGGATGCCGATGCTTTTGAAGCCTTTCAGGAAAACGGCATTTTCGATTCAGAAACTGCAGAGTCATTCAAGAAAAATGTGTTATCGGCCGGTGGCTCAGTACATCCCTCCATCCTATACAAACGTTTTAGAGGACGAGATGCCAAGCCCGATGCGTTGTTGAAGCGGGCAGGATTGACGGGTTAGATTTGAGACTGTTGATGTTACAACGTCTTCATTGAGTAAAGACGCACGACTCAAGACTAAGGATGTAATGGGATGAAAACACATGCGACAAGACACCCCATTTTTTTATTCTAGAGGCTTCAGTGCATCACCTATGTTAAGCAGTTATTATGATCTGGTTATCGAGACATAGAGGTAATCAAAAAAAACCGTAATAAATTAAAGTAATTTTGATTCCGCTTCGTCTTCCAACATATGAAGGCGACCGTGTCTGCAAAAATGGCTGAGAAAAACAAGCGTACATTAACTGAAACCATTAAACAATATGGTACTCAGTTGGCTGGTTTTATTCGGTCAAAAGTGGGAAACAACGAAGACGCCAAGGACATTCTACAGGACGTTTGGTATCAATTCAGTCGCATTACCAATTTAGATGAAATCGAGAACGTAAGTGGTTGGTTGTACAACGTCAGTAGAAATCGGATTACGGACAACTACCGTAAAAAGAAACCCGCATCAATTGAAGATTTTACCGTAGAAAACGAAGACGGAGAAGTATCCATAATGGATATTTTATTGATTGATGACGCCAACAACCCGGAGTTGGGTTTGTTTAAGGAAGTCTTTTGGGAGGAACTACTTAAAGCATTAGATGAATTACCAGACAGCCAACGATCGGTCTTTGTGTTAAACGAGTTGGAAGACGTAACATTAAAAGAAATTGCCGAACAACAAGGCGAAAACATTAAGACCATTATTAGTCGTAAAGGATACGCTGTCAAACACTTAAGAAAGAAATTAAACTATTTATATCAAGAACTTAACAATTAGAATTATGGATATCGAAAACAGCATGCGCGAAGGTTCAAGTATTAAAAAAGTCTTTATCGTTCTATTTTTTGCAGCAGCAATGGCTGGAATGGTTGCGGTATTAATGCTCATATGGAATGCCATTTTACCCAAAGTTATTGGCGTTACCGAAGTCAATTATTGGCAGATGCTCGGCATCCTATTTTTAAGTCGCATTCTTTTTGGTGGGTCAAAGCTTGGATCAGGTAAAAGCAAACACCGAAAGCGAAGTCAGATGCGTGAGAAATACCAATCTATGACGGACGAAGAAAAAGAAGCGTTTAAAGCCGAATGGAAGTCAAGGTGGGGAAAGTGTTAGTGCCACTGTGAAACATGTAAAAAATTCTTGTCTTTGGTTTATGTCTAGTAAACTGCTCAACATAAAATTATTTTTGAACTAATCCTGGACTGGTCTTCAGTATCAATAAATTTTCAATTTCAAATCCCTAAGACGCATAATCTCTGTCCTACTCCAATCTGGTGCCAATATGTCGTTCCACAACTCTATTGAAAGTAGTTGAACATTACAATTCAAAAGTTAAAGTGTCACACTTTGTAGATCCCATATTAACCAAAGACAATTAAGAAAATGGGTTGAACCTAACTTAGGATAATAAGCGAAATTTAGTGGCATTTTTAAAAACGCGTACAAACTAATTATTCATTGATAGTCCCACAACACTATGTGCACCGTCAAAAGTTTGTATTCCTTACCTGAAGCAGTTTTACAATAAAATTTTGAGGAAACTTTTAATTCTTTCAAATGAGTTTAAAGTAATTCCACACCTCATCCGTCTAACCTATTAAAAGAACACACATGATTAAATCAATTTTTAGAACAATCGCTATCGGCGTACTTATTGGATTGTTATTCTTCATAGCCTTCCGATTCTTTGTAGTCTTGGCCATCGTTGGACTCATTTTTAAACTTTCAGGAAAAGGACGTTGGAAACGAGAACAATGGCGTGAACGAAAGCTGGCTTTTGTTGAAAGTGTTAGAAACATGGACGGCGAAGAGTTTGAACAATTCAAAACGCATTATGGTCAAAACCATTGTCACCATTATTACCGCAAACCAGAAAACAGGGAAGCACTAAAAAGAGAAAGTCACACATCGCCTTAGCATTCGTTGTTGCCCTCTTTACCTTTGGATCTTTGAGGGTACTTCAACACAAGAAACACCACCACAAAGCAGTTCATCAAACACATCATTGTTGGCAACACAACCACAACCAATAAAAAACAACACACTCATTGAGTGCGTTTTCTGTTTAATCGCCGTAGCTTTGAAGTAAACGATTGTTTTATGAATCAGTTGAAGAAGTATTTGATGATTAATAGTGCCTTTTCATTGCTTAGTGGATTGCTATTAACTTTTGCTTCTTCGTCAATCAACACACTTTTTGGAATCTCAAACAAAATCGTTCTGCCCATCATCGGTATCAATTTGTTGATTTTTTCTTTGATGGTGTATTATGTCGCTGTAAAACAACTAAAGAACAAGTCGCTTGTAAATCTAATCACTTCACTCGACCTACTTTGGGTTATTGGTAGTTTGGCGTTACTCATTTTTCAATGGTTCAATTTAACTTCTATTGGATATATCGTCATTGGCTGCGTTGCCATTTGGATTGCCTACTTGGGTGCTATGCAGTTTAAATTCAATAAGGCTTAAGTACTCGTTAACTTACTGCATTCGTCAGAAAATAGATATTTTGTTTTAGTCGATTTACTATATTGCGGCGAATATTGAAAAACATGAAAAAACTTATTCCTATTGCCTTATTAGCGCTAGTCTTAATCTCCTCTTGTAAAGAAGACGATACTCCAGACACAACCAAAACTGAAACCACTGCTGAGAAGATTCAACACACCTGGAACATCACATCCATTATGGATTATAACTTTGTTGGTGCGTCAACTACGCTTGATTATATAGACACTTTTGACTTAGGTACTAATGCAACTATTGACTTTAGAACCAACAACAAAGCTTATGTAAATTTTGATGGGGATATGGACACTACGGATTACCAAATCGTAAACGATCAAACCATTAATTTCGATGGCGATGTGTTCACAATTAACACGTTGACCGCTACGGAATTCAAATTAACGTACGCTGAAAGAACAGATACGCCGTATTACGACAATGTGTTGATCATGAATAGATAGTCGATTGCGATTATTCTATTTTTAGAACCTTAAAGGTTTCATTTCCTTCATCAGTGACTACTTGAACGACGAACAACCCGCTTTGTTCGGGTAGATTCAATTGCATTTTTTGTTGGCCATTGAATTGGTAGATGCCAATATCAACACCATTCATTGCACGTACATAAACCGTTGCATTACACGGTACACGACTGTTTATGGTAATCCTGCCTGTAGATGGGTTTGGATACACTGCAAACTGATTAGTCTGAACCTGTGGCACATGAGTCAAGGTGACTGGAATACATGCAGACGTATCGGTACACTGATTTTTGGTCAAAACCAAGGAATACCAATTGTCTAAGAGCACATTAAATGTCCGGTTTGTTGCTCCATCAATCTTTTGATAGTTCACGCCTAGATCACAGGTCATCCATTGGTACTGCGCTGTTGTATCCACAGCGGTTAAGGTATTCGTACCTTGGAATATCGAATCGTTTATTCTGGTAATGCGAAGATCAAATGAGTAGAAACTGTCACAACCATTTTGCGCGACTAGGGTATCATGATAAACACCATCGTTCATATACACTTGATTTCGATACGTATAATCACCACAACTCGAAATCGTGTCCAAACGACTCACCGTATTTCGAATGGTCAAATCCATCGTATAAACACTATCGCAGCCGTTTCGAGAAGTCAACGTATCGCGGTAAACTCCAGAAGTGGTGAACGACTGACCTCGATAGAGGTGTTCCGTACACACATCAATAACGTCGGTGACCTTATACACAGGTAAAACAGTTAAATGAAAGGTATAGAAGCTGTCGCAACCCAAATAAGAAGTGAGTGTGTCGTGGTAAATACCTGAAAGCTCAATGGTCTCTCCACGATACGAATAACTGTGACATACTACAATGGTGTCGGTGACATGCGGTATAGGAAATACAGTTAAGTCCATTGTATACACGCTGTCGCAGCCGTTTCGTGCAACCAAGGTATCGTGATAGGTTCCTGATTTAGTATATGATTCATTCCTATACACATATTCGCCACAGGCCTGTATGGTGTCAATTGTTTCGAATTCAGGCAAGACAGTCAAGTGCAAAACAAATACACTATCACATCCTAAATCGGTTTGTAAACTATCAGCGTATACTGTTGAGGTACGAAAAGTAGAATCGCTATACACATATGCATGACAGGCAACTACAGTATCGTGTTCCACAGCAGTAGGTATAACGTTTGTTAATTCAACAACCACACCTATGGCCAGTTGAGCCAACTTGTGGTAATAAGGAAGGTCGAATAAGTTGATGCGGTCTTTCGCACTGTGGTATGCAGGATTTGGGTCGCCACCAATAAATGATTCTCCGCAAAAAACCGCTGGATACCGGTGTTTCCAGAAGGCTGCATGGTCACTCCGGGTAGTTCCTGGGTTAATGACGTTTGGAACCAAGTCAATGTTCAAGGTATCCAAGACAAACAACACCGTGTCTTTTAATCGTTGATTTTCTGGATTTGAATTGGTGTGAATATCAAAAACTTTGTTGCTGTCACCATCGTATCCCATCATGTCCATATTCAACACACCTGCTATAAAGTCACCTCTAGCATTAGCTGAATCGGCATAATATCTACTGCCAATTAATCCCAATTCTTCTTCATCCCAAAACGCAAATTTGATGGTGTTGTGAAAGCAATATTGCGACATGATTCGGGCCGCTTCCAACACCGTAGCACTCCCACTTGCGTTGTCATCAGCGCAGTAATCCGCAACCGCATCATAATGTGCACCAATGAAGAATACACTATCGGGATTCGTTTTGCCAACCAAAGTTCCCACTACGTTTCTACCGCCGTTTCGGTAGTCGATGGTTTCGACCTTTAAACCATAGGCTTTCAGTCTACCTACCAAGTAATCTGCTGCGAGGTTATTGCCTCTTTTGCTCACGCGATGGACAATGCGTACGGTTGAATCGTTAACCACTGCTGAGTCCTCTCCTGAAAACTCTCGCACCGTTTTAATGAGAGAATCTAAACTTACTTCACTTACTAATGATTTTGTTGATTGGCCATTAGCACTAAGAAACGTTGTTATGGAGAAAAGGAAGAGTAGGGTTTTATGCATTGAAACCAAATATAACGGTTTTTTTCGCACGGGCGGAAACACTTTATGTGCCAACTATATACGGCTTAAACAGTTTATACATGTATTTACTGACGATTAGGGCTTTCGCCCTATAACCCAATTTCATTTTTGTTGGGCAAAAACGAAACAAAAACCCGCTCACAGAAATATGCTTCCAGCGCTCTCTTTCGAAACCCAAGAAAATCTAACAAAAGGCCTTCCTACTGTCGGGAATGCAAGCACTTTTATTGATTTTCTATGGCTTTCTCAATTCACCCCTCCGCCGGCTCGCATTTCTGTAGGGCCGTCGCTCGCTTCGCGCTAACCATAAATCCTGCAGAACTCCATACGACCTTTAGATTTTTCTTTAGAAATCGGAAATGGGCATTGTGTAGTTGGTTTGCTCTAAATAAGCAGAAAAGTAAAGCGATAACGCGTTCAGTGAGAAGAAACCATTCATGGAGAACAACCCACAACTAAAAATTAAGAATTAAAAATTAAAAATTAATTCAACTCTACTTCAATAGGAATTATCATCTGCATACCAGAAAGACTCTTCAACCGCTGTAACTTGTTATAGATTGGATAGTAAGAACCAAGTTCTTCCTTCACCCATTTGTTTTTAAGCGATGTTGCACCGAAATCGCCACCAAAGAACATTTCAAATGGATTATCCGCTTTAGGGTAAGACGCCACCTTGTAATCCTTTAAGCCTGCCTTATTCGCTGCAATGTCAATCGCGTCTTGGAGTCCGCCAAAGGCATCCACCAAACCTAAATTCTTTGCATATGTACCTGTCCATACACGGCCTTCTGCGATGGTATCTAAATGGTTGCGATCTAGGTGTCTACCCGTTTCAACTCTATGTAGGAATTGGTCGTAAATCTGTCCTATCATGGCATCCAACAAGCCTAATTCATTTGTGTTCAATTGTCGGTCAATTCTACCAAAGTCAGACATATCCCCAGTTTTTACAACTTCAGAATGTAAGCCCAACTTATCGAACAACGCCTCTGCATTTGGATACAAACCAAACACACCAATGGAACCAGTAATGGTCGAAGGCATTGACAAAATCGAATCACCCAAACAAGCGATGTAATATCCACCACTTGCGGCAACATCACCCATCGATACAATTAATGGTTTCTTTCCTTTTAGCAATTGCGTTTCACGCCAGATTACATCACTCGCTAAAGCGCTTCCTCCCCCACTATTGATTCGCAATACAACTGCTTTTACTTTATCATTTTCTCGTGCGTCTTTTAAGGCTTTTGCAAACTTGTCAGAACCGATTTCATCGCTTTGACCGTTGCCAGAAACAATAGAACCATCTGCATAAATCACTGCGATTTTATCACCAGATTTGGATTTGCCTACTGGGTTAACTACGGAGTTGTATTTAGCCAAGGTGATCATATTCAACTTTTCTTCACCCGTAGCTTTCTTCATCATATCTTCTACTTGATCGCGATACGCCAAATGATCTACCAATTTATGCGTTACGGCATCAGTCGAAGTTTTAACACGAACTTCATTGGCAATGGCTCTTAATTCTTCAACACTCAGGTTTCGAGAAGTTGATATTTTTGACAACAATTCGCCATAAATAGATTCAACGTATTCAGTAATTTGTTTTCTGTTTTCAGGACTTAACTTGTCTAATACAAAAGGTTCGACAGCTCCTTTGAACTTGCCTCTTTTAATGACTTGCATTTCAATGCCCATCTTCGCTAGAGTTTCTTTTAAGAAGGTTACGTCGGCAGCCAAACCATTAAACAACATGGTTCCGCTTGGGTTTAACATCACCGAATCTGCAACTGAAGCGAAGTAATACGACTGGTTATACAACACTTCTCCATAAGCATAAATAAATTTACCACTGGTTTTAAAGTCTTCTAATGCTGCTCTGATCTCACTAAGCTTTCCATATCCTGCTCCTAAAACTGAAACATCTAGGAATATGCCTTTGATGTCTTCATCGTCTTTAGCGTGTTCGATACATGTGACAATATCATACAATCCAACAGGTCGATTCATATCTCCAGTTAAAGACGCCGCAAAAATGTCCAACGGATTGTCTTGTGGTCGGTCTTTTATCTGGTAATTAAGCTTTAGGTGTAAGACAGAATTGTCTTCTATATCAACGGTTTGCTTCTTCGACGAACTGGCGATAATGCTGGCAAACACTATAAAAAAGATGAACATCAACAAGAACACACCTGTGATGGTTGCTAAAACGTACTTAAAAAACTGCTTCATGTATGAAATCTTTAAAATTCAGGTCCGCGATTAAGGGATCAGAATTTTAAGTACTTCAGGTACTTGGTCTCTCCCAATCGCTTGCACGAAGTAAACACCGCTTGTTAAATGGGTCAGCTCAATTTCGGTCAAATCGGACTGAATTTCGTTGAAGTACACTTGTTGTCCTCTAGAATCTATGACACGTACCTGATATTGATTGGCATTTCGAATTTGGAGGTAATCGCCCTGAATTACTGCCGATACAACCGGTTTCGCTAAGAATGAAATACCCGACAAACCAGCAATGTTGACAGGAATGGATAGATTCACATTGTCTGACGTCAATTTAATAAGGTCTGTTATGACATTGTTTGAAGGAGATACAGCGATATTCAAAGTATGTGACGCCCCTGGCACCAATTCGAAAGCTGTTTTGGGAAACGTGACGGCACTGTTACCATTGGCAAATCCAGTAAATAACACCTTTTGATTACCCGTATTGGTCAAAACCAATTGATACGTAAATGACCCAGCTGTAGACAGTTTTGAAATATTAATGGCTTCTACTGAAGGACTTACACGATGAACGGTAGCAACCGTTGACGTTGAACTAACGGAAGTAATACGATCTAGAAATTCAGGATAATCGACAAATGGGTTTCTGTTTTTTTGATAATTGAAAATCGCATTGTTTCGATCGATGGATTGTTGACTTGGTTGATACGTCGTTGCCCAAGTTCTCAAAAGGGATTCTTGGTTGGTTAAAAACGACGAATAATTCTGATAACGAATCGCGAAGTACAACATGGCACGTGCACAATCTCCTTTATGAGCGTCGCGTGGTTCAAACACGTTACCACCCAATTTAGAACCTCCTTCAGTCCATGTAGCGCTCGACACTACACCAAAACTGTAATTGCTTCTTCGGCTATTTGCGTTTACGTCAGTTGGGAACAAGTGATGAATATCGGCCCGCTCTGGTTCGTTTTGATTAAACAAACTTTGTGGCCATGTATGCTCACAATTAAAACTATTGCTATTTGCTCCACTTCGCGTGTTAAACGTCGCTACTCTTCCGGTATACACACACTCAACCTTGCCACCAACATTATCGATGGAGCCGTACATGGCGTCTCTTGCTCCTGAATAACCTAAGTTTTTGTATCCACTGGCCAAAACAGATTTTAATTCATCTTTTAAATCTTGTTCGAACAAATTAAACGTTGCGTTATAATAGGTGTCGTATTCACCATCTCCCTTCAAATCAACTGAAATCGAACCCGTTTTGCTATTTGAAATCACTACCAACTCGGTGTTGTACTTGATATTGTGAACTGGCTTAAAGTGGACTGTAATCGTTTCGCTAGAATTCCCTTTTACGGTTATCGTTGAATCATCCACGTAAAAATCTGGATGGTATGAACGAATAATCAGGTCTTGGTCTGATCCGTACGCATTCACCACATTAAACTGTAAATCAGAGACTTCCTTGTATTTCGTGGTTGGATAATCCAACACGGTCTTCGACACAGTTATTTGAGAAAACCCAATGAACGGGCACAGTAAAATCCAGAGAATGATTGAGGTTTTTTTCACGGAGCAAATCTAAGGAATGTTTATGCTTAAAGTTTAATGTTTCGTTTATTCAACCTCAACAATTGTATCCGAAATGAGTGTTGGTATTGATACGCTTTAAAAGTACCCTGAACAAAAAATTCATCAGAACACGACCAATTATCAACTATCAGTTGACACAACACCTAATTGCAATTGAGTTCATTAAATTTGCACCTCAATAAGAATCTATGCAGCTTACCAGTTTAAATGCGATAAGTCCAATCGACGGAAGATACCGTTCAAAAACCCAAGATTTAGCTCCACATCTTTCCGAATTTGGTTTGATCAAATACCGCGTAATGGTGGAGGTTGAGTACTTAATTGCTATGGGTAGAACCGGCATTACGAAACTTAAACCCGTATTGGATGGTGCTGTCATCGACCAACTAAGAGCCATCGTCTCAAACTTTTCTGAAGCGGATGCACAAAAAATTAAGGACACTGAAAAGGTTACCAACCACGACGTAAAGGCAGTTGAATATTTTGTTAAAGAAAAACTTGACGAAATCAACTTGTCGGACATTAAAGAGTTTGTCCATTTTGGTTTAACGTCTCAAGACATTAACAACACGGCCATTCCATACTCCTTAAAAGTGAGTTCAGATGACGTGGTGATGCCACAGATACAGCAAGTGATCGACCTTATCACTGAAAAGGCTGAGGAGTTTAAAGATGTTGCTTTACTGGCGCGAACGCACGGTCAGCCAGCATCTCCTACCCGATTAGGTAAAGAGTTTTACGTGTTTGTTGCCAGACTCGAAGAACAAGTGAGTCAGTACAACATGATTAAATGGCCAGCTAAGTTTGGTGGTGCAACTGGGAATTACAACGCCCACGCTGTAGCTTACCCAGAGCTAAGCTGGAGTGATTTCGGTGATTCGTTTGTAGAATCTTTGGGATTACAACGTTCATCTCCTACCACTCAAATTGAGCACTACGACAACCTTGCTGCTAAGTTTGATTGTTTGAGACGTATCAACGTCATCCTCATTGATTTCTGCCGCGACATTTGGACGTACATCAGCATGGATTACTTCAAACAAAAAATTGCTAAAAACGAAGTGGGCTCTTCTGCCATGCCGCATAAGGTCAATCCAATCGACTTTGAAAATGCAGAAGGCAACCTTGGTTTTGCGAATGCGACTTTGAATCACCTTAGTGAAAAACTTCCGATTAGTCGGTTACAAAGAGATTTGACGGATTCAACAGTATTGCGAAATGTAGGTGTTCCATTGAGTCATATGGTCATTGCCTATCAATCTATTTTAAAAGGAATGGGTAAGTTGTTGCTGAACAAGCCGAAAATAGACGCTGACTTAGAAAACAATTGGGCAGTAGTGGCAGAAGCCATACAAACCATATTACGCCGTGAAGGTTATCCAAATCCCTATGAAACCTTAAAAGGATTAACCAGAACCAACGACGTGGTGAATCAGTCAAGTATGCATGCGTTTATCGACACACTTGACATTGACGAAGAAATCAAAACGGAGATGAAGCAAATCACCCCGTTTACTTATACTGGCATATAATGAGTGTAAAAAAGAAAACCTTGGTATTGGGTGCAAGTCCAAATGAATCACGATACTCATATCGTGCTGCGATGGAATTGGCGCATTACGGACATCCAATTGAATTGTTGGGCATCCGAAATGGACAGATTGCCAATCAAGAAATTGATACTACTCCAAAACAATACTCGGATATCGACACGATCACCATGTATTTAGGAGCCAAAAATCAAGTAGAATATTATCAATACATTATGTCGTTGCAGCCTAAACGCGTTGTATTTAACCCAGGCGCAGAAAATGAAGAACTTTGCAAACGCCTAGAAAAACAGGGCATCGAATGTTTAGAAGCGTGTACCTTAGTAATGTTAAGCATCGGTAACTATTAATCATATGAAAACAAAAATTCCATTCTTTCTATTAGCCGTTTTCTTCCTGACAGCTTGTACAGACAAACAAGCGGAATTAAAAGAAGACATCATAGGCTTAGTCTTTACAAAACGCCATAACGATAAAACCAGAGCACAATTGGCTCTTTTGCAAGAGGAGTACATTGCTCAGTATCCAACAGATAGTTTCACGCAATCGTGTCTCGAAAATGTGAGCTTTTTTTATCTCAATGTAGATTCATTGGAAAAAGCCAAAAGCTATGCTCGACAATACGTGAAGGCGTATCCTGAAAGCGAAAACGCCAAGGACGTCGAGTTGGTGATTGCCAAAGCCTTTTACAAACAAGCACGATATCTTGAAGCGGTAGAAGTGTACGAACGTGTTCAAAACAGAGGAGATTTCTCAATCTCTGATACGCGAAACCTGAGCTTTGCTTTAAAAGATGCGTCAAGAGATACAACACTTCCCAACTCTGATTACCTATACTACAAATCAGTAGCCTGCGAAGAACTCGTAAACGGGTTGCCAGAAGCCATTGTAGCATATGAAGGCTTTCTTGACAAATACCCCAACTCTCGATATGTGCCTTCAGCACTCGCTTTGTTGTCAGACAAACTAGAGCGCAACGGTGAAGTCGAACGAGCTAAAGAGGTGCTAAAAACCATCATTGAAAAGTATCCTGAGTCAGAACAAGCTGCCACGGCACGGACCATGCTCGAAAAAAACTTGGTTGGTTTGTCGGCTGAAGAGCAATTGGAACGCATTTTAAAAGACAAGGCTGCAAACTAACTAGTCAACCTGCCATAACCGTTAACAGTTTGTCCACTTTGGACTGAGTTACAGAAGATTGGTATGAAAATTGATTAATTTTGAGAAATATCTTTTAAAATTTTCATAATACAAAGTAATGAGCAAATTCGACGAAGCAATGTCAACCTACAAGTCTTCTATGGACAAAATGGGTATCAAGTATGATGAATCACTATTAACAGCAGTAGCTAAAGGCCTAGGTCCGTCTATCTACAACAAAGACGCTAGCACGGTTTCTTGTACGCAAGGAAGCGAAATGGAAACTGTACAAAACAACTTCTTGAAAAAGAAACTTGGTTTGGGTGATGGCGATAAATTAGCTGCAGCGTGCGACGCAGTATGCGAGCAAATGGGTTCATCAAACCGAAATAAGTATCGTGCGATATTCTATTACTTACTTGTAAAGCATTACAAGAAAGAATCAGTTTACGCATCTGCTTCTAACTAGAAAAAAACAATTTTAATAAGGCCTCAGTTCAGATGAACTGGGGTTTTTTTATGCCTTCTGAATTCTGTAATACACCGAATTCTCAATGCCTTCGCATGGAGCGTGTTTCCAAAACTTCATCCCAATTTTCTCCAACACCCTAATGGATGCCGCGTTGTCTTGAGCCGTTCTCCCAACAATCTCCGTTAAACCAAGTTGATGAAAACCATAGATAACACAAGCGTGTGCTGCTTCAGTTGCATAACCTTCTCCCCAATGCGCTTTCACCAATCGGTATCCCAAATCAACGTACCCTTCATCAGGATGGTTTTTCAAACCGCAAAATCCGATGGGCTCTCCCGTTTTTCGGATTACAACGGTCCACCGGCCGTAACCATGTTTCGTATAATGGTCATAGTCGACAATGAACTGTCTCGCTGCTGATACACTTTCAAAATTCACATCTCCCGTATACCTGAGCACTTCAGGATCGCTGTTCATTTCGTAAAAAAAAGCGGCATCGTCGGTTTCAAACCGACGTAAGTCTAACCGCGGTGTTTTGAGCACAGTCATATCATAAATCTATATAGCCGTTTAACCATTCTGGATCT
>Ga0055584_100000294_pt1 | contig 47421 bp, 31 predicted proteins | sample OSDHelmetaG_FD_58716 | JGI IMG/M metagenome (GOLD analysis project Ga0055584, IMG submission 58716) | Pelagic marine sediment microbial communities from the LTER site Helgoland, North Sea, for post-phytoplankton bloom and carbon turnover... | ecosystem: Environmental > Aquatic > Marine >...
GAAGCCGAATTAGCGCTGAAAGAAATAAAGGTGAGCCAAAATAAAAAAGCTTGGCTTCTAGAGAAATAGCAAATGACTAAATTTAGCATTATCCTATTGTTTCTTGGCTTTGGATATTGTTCTCATGGCCAGGTTTATAAAGCGGATTTAGTTTGTGTTAAAGAGGATGAAAGTTTTAAATCAATAGCCAACATTGCCTACTTAGATTATAACACCAAGAAGAAATATGTGGAGTTAGCTTTTCAAGATACTTTATATCGCTATAAGATTTTACAGACCAAGAGACCAAAAGACAAGCAGAGATTTGTTGTATGGTTTAAAAAAACAGACGATAATATGCTTTGGAATACCACTGAAGAAGGCAACTATATTTTTGGGTTTAAAATAGGAGAACAAACGTATTGGTATAGAGAATTAACTAATCCTTCTCGCGCAGAGTACGACCAATTTGTGGAAGGAAAACCACGCAAAGTTTATTAGCAGTGTTGTTCTCAACAACAACTGTTGAATAAATTGGATTTGACTTCGTTACTTGTGAGAGGCTTCGCAAATAACTTTGTTGTTTAGTTAGTTATTCCATGCGTATCGAAGATAAGATAGGAAATCTATCGTAGAATTAATGGACGACATTTTAAATATTTATACTCAATGCAAAAATTAGTTCACTTATTATTCATAACTTTTTCTTGTGTTGGAATTGCCCAGCCGGTTCAAATTTATGTTGATTATTACGATCGAGACGAGGAGCACATCAGGAGTGAGGGTAAATTTGAAAATGGAAAAGAGGTTGATACATGGAAATACTATTACAAATCAGGGCAATTAAAAGAGGAGTGCGAATACGTTAGGGGTGGGTTTCATGGTCGAACTACTATTTGGCACGAAAATGGGCAAATGCAACATCAAGGTTGGTTTAAATCTAGTCAGCAAGATAGTTTATACACAGAGTGGAATGAGGCTGGGAAAATCATTGCACAAGGTATGTACGATACTGGTGTTAAAGATAGTATTTGGAATTATTTTTATGATGATGGAAGTCAATTCAAGCATTCTCAATACGATAATGGAGATGTTAAAATTTTGAATTATTGGGACAAGGAAGGTGCCCAGACTATCTCTAACGGCAATGGTAAGTTGATAGAATATTATTCTGCTGGGAGCAAAAAGATGGAATATACCTTTTCTGAAGGATACAAAACAGGCCAAGGCACCAAGTACTATAATTCAGGGAAAGTAAAAATGCAAGGCAATTATATTCAAGGACAACAAGACGGTCTATGGACAACCTGGTATGAGTCCCAAGAAATCAAAATAGCATGTAACTATAAAAAAGGTGTATTAAATGGTGATTACATCCGTAACTTTAACGATGGCCAACTTAACATCAAAGGAAAGTATCTAGAAGGCAAGAAAATGGGAGTATGGCAGTGGTATTTTAAGGACGGCAAGCTAGATATGGAGGGGTCTTTCAGCAGTGACTTACAAGACGGTCATTGGCTATATAATTACTTTACGGGAGAAAAAGAGTACGAAGGCGATTACGAAAAAGGTAAAGAGATAGGGCTTTGGCAATTTTGGTATGCTAATGGAGCTAAATGGAAGGAGGGCACTTATATTAATGGTGAAAAACAAGGAATATGGACTACGTGGTTTGAATCCGGTAAAAAGCTGCAAGAAGGAAATTACGAAAGTGGGAAGGAAAATGGCCTATGGACTTCTTGGTACGAAGACGGAAAAATTGCAGATAAAGGAATGTATAACTTGGGCTTAATGGAAGGCCTTTGGGAAGGTTGGTATCCTAATGGAAATCAAAATTATAAAGGCACACTTTTGGTCGGTCAAAAGGAAGATGCATGGTCTTTTTGGTACTTACACGGTACTAAACGTGAAGAAGGTACTTATAAAAATGGACTCAAAAATGGTTTTTGGATTTTCTATGACGACCTTGATGTAAAGATGCGAGAGGGAAATTATAAAGATAATGCGCAATTTGGCAAATGGATTTACTATTATCCAACTGGGCAAAAGCAAAGAGAAGAAACATATGTTAATGGCAAACTAAATGGGAAAAGCACTACATGGCATCAAGGCAAGCAAGTTGCTTCAACTGCATCATATAAAAGCGGACGCCTCGATGGTAAATTTACAGCTTATGCTAAGGATGGAACAAAACAACTTGAGGTACTATATAAAAAAGGTGTCAAGGAAAAAGACTTTTTGCAGAACAAATGAATTGCTTTCATTAGTTTTTAAATAGATAGCTTCTTCCTTATTAGTTGTTCCAATTTTGTCTGGTCAAAAATCAATGTTTATGTTTTTACTCGATATAATTTATATATCATGCCTTTTGCCCAACAAATAAATTTACTATATATTTGCAAAGAACTTACATAGTGATAAATTAGAAAAGAGGGCTCAGCCCTCTTTTTTATTACCATGATTACGCAAGAGCAAATAGTAAAATTAGTAACCGATAAAATCGAAGGTACCGACCAATTTATGGTTAGTGTTGAGGTGAAACCAGTTAATAATATTCAGGTAGAAGTGGATAGTATGTCTGGCGTTGGGGTGCAAGAATTTATGGCAATTAGTCGCTATATTGAAGGAAACTTAGATCGTGAGATAGAAGATTTTTCATTGCGTGTTTCTTCGCCTGGTGTTGGAGAGGCATATAAGGTTTTAGACCAGTACAAAAAGAACGTTGGTCGTAAAGTAAAAGTGACAACCTTTGACGATAGAGAGTTATTAGGCGAGTTGATTAGCTTTGATGATGGGCAAATTTGTTTAAAAACAAAAGAGAGAAAAAAGGTAGAAGGAAAAAAATCAAAGCAAGTTGTTATAGAAGATATTACAATTAGGTTGCAGAATATAAAAGAAACAAATACAGAAATTTCATTTAAATAATAGACTAATGGATACACAAGAATTAATCGAATCGTTTGCAGACTTTAAAGAATTCAAAAACATCGATAGAGTAACCATGATGAACATCTTGGAAGATGTTTTCAAAAACATAATTGCAAAGCAGTCTGGGGATAATAACAACTACGATGTTATTATAAATCCAGACAAAGGTGATCTTGAAATCTGGAGAAATAGAATCATTGTTGACGAAGGTGAAGTTGAAGACGGCAACAAAGAAGTTGCACTTTCAGAGGCTATTTTGGAAGAACCAGATTTCGAAATAGGCGAAGAGGTAACAGATCAAGTGCACTTGGAAGATTTTGGCAGGAGAGCAGTTTTGTCCATGCGTCAAAACCTTATTGGTAAGATTATGGAGCTCGAAAAAGACGGTATTTATAAAAAATATAAGGACAGAGTTGGTGAAATTATTACTGGTGAAGTTTATCAAATCTGGAAGAAGGAGATTCTTATTATGGATGATGAAGACAACGAGTTGATTCTTCCAAAATCTGAACAAATACCAAACGATTATTTCAAAAAAGGTGACGCTGTGCGTGCAGTAGTTTCGAAAGTTGAAATGAGAAATAATAACCCAGTTATTATTCTTTCTAGGACATCGCCAATGTTCTTGGAGAGGTTGTTCGAATTAGAAGTTCCTGAAGTATTTGATGGTTTAATTACAATTAAAAATATAGTTCGTGAGCCGGGTGAAAGAGCAAAAGTTGCCGTTGAGTCTTATGATGATAGAATTGATCCAGTTGGCGCGTGTGTTGGGATGAAAGGCTCTAGAATTCACGGTATCGTTCGTGAATTGAAAAACGAAAATATTGATGTTATTAACTATACGAGTAACGATCAGTTATTTATTCAACGGTCACTGAGTCCCGCGAAAATATCTTCAATTAAATTAACTGACGGCAGTGACAAAGCTGAAGTATATCTCAAACCAGACCAAGTCTCCTTGGCTATTGGTAGAGGAGGATTTAATATTCGTCTGGCAGGTAAATTAACCGGATACGAAATAGATGTATATCGTGAAGCTGGAAGTGAGGCTGAAGATGTAGACTTAGAAGAATTTGCAGATGAAATAGAGCACTGGATATTGGATGAATTGAAAGCTGTTGGCTGTGATTCGGCAAGAAGTGTTCTTGAAATTGGTAAAACGGACCTAGTAAAACGGACTGATTTGGAAGCAGAAACTATCGATGAGGTGTTGTCGATACTACAAGCAGAATTCGAATAACATTTAGCTATCTTCATAACTCTGTTGATTAATTGGAATAGAGTTATTCGGACAGCAATAAATAATTTTGAATATTGATCTCCAATTAGTTTTTAGAGTGTAAGTAAATAGTAAATAGTATGGCGAAGCCAAAAAGATTAAGCAAAGTAGCAAGAGAGTTAAACCTAGGTATATCAACTATTGTGGAGTTCTTAGGAACTAAAGGTGTAGAGGTTGAATCTAATCCGAACGCCAAAATAGATGGTGATACTTATGAAATTTTAGCTGAAGAATTTCAATCAGATAAAAGCGCTAAAGCCAAATCTGATGCGCTTTCTCAAAAGAAAGTAGAGGTTAAAGAGACCATTACTATCGAAGATACTGACCGTAAACCTATGAAAAGGGTTGAAGAGCAAGAGGTAATTATTATAAAAAACCTTGAAAATGCTATTACTGAAGATCAGAAAGAAGAAAAAGAAGACAAAGGCGAAGAAGTTAAAGAAGAGCCGAAAGATGAAGAACAACCAAAACCCAAGCAACCAGGAGAAGTTCGTGTTTTAGGCACAATAGATTTGGAAACGGTAGATTCTAAAAAGGCAAAGAAAAAAGCTGAAGTTAAGCAAAAGCCTAAAGTAGAGGAACCAGCTAATGAAGAATCTAAAATTATAGATGAGTTAGATAAAGCTCCAACTCCGGAGCATATCTCTACTAAAATTGATAATCTAGGGGGGCCAACAGTAGTTGGTAAAATTGAGCTACCTGTTAATAAACCTAAACAGAAAAAACCAGTTGCCTCATCTTCAGATAAAGCAGATTCAGATAAAAAGCGAAAACGTAAGAGACTTAATACTGGCGGCGCGGTAGATAAGAAAGATTTTTCTAAAGCTCGAGGAGCAAAACCTGCAGCTAATAAAGGAAGAGCAAGACAGCAAAAAGAAGAACTTACCCCTGAGCAAATACAAGCCCAAGTAAAAGAAACATTAGCCCGATTAAGTGGTGGTGGCAGCGGTGGCAAGAATAAAGGTGCTAAACATAGAAAAGCAAAGAGAGAAGCTGCTGGATACCAGGCTGAGGCTGATGCCATTCAAGAACAGATAGATAAGGGAACTCTTAAAGTTACTGAGTTTGTTACAGCAAGTGAGCTTTCGGTAATGATGGATGTTCAAGTGAACGACATTATTGCAGCCTGCATGAGCCTTGGTATGTTTGTTTCAATTAATCAAAGGTTAGATGCAGAGACATTAACAATTGTTGCCGAAGAATTTGGTTTTAAGGTAGAGTTCATTAGTACTGAAGTTCAAGAGCAAATTCTTGAAGTTGAAGACGAGGAGTCAAGTTTAATAAATAGAGCACCAATTGTTACTATTATGGGTCATGTTGACCATGGTAAAACTTCATTACTTGATTACATTAGAAAAGAAAATGTTATCGCAGGTGAGGCGGGTGGAATTACTCAACACATAGGAGCCTATAGTGTTACATTAGAAAACGGAAAAAGAATAGCATTTCTAGATACACCAGGCCATGAGGCTTTTACAGCTATGCGAGCTAGGGGAGCACAGGTTACTGATGTTGTTGTTGTTGTTGTTGCTGCAGATGATGCAGTAATGCCCCAGACAAAAGAAGCTATTAATCACTCGCAAGCAGCAGGGGTGCCAATAGTTATTGCGATTAATAAAATAGATAAAGAAGGTGCAAACCCTGACAAAGTAAGAGAAGAACTTTCTCAAATGAATGTTCTAGTTGAGGATTGGGGAGGTAAATTTCAATGTCAAGAAATTTCAGCTAAACAAGGATTAAATATCAATGAATTATTAGAAAAAGTTTTGCTTGAGGCCGAATTACTAGAGTTAAAAGCTAACCCAGAGAAAAAAGCTGTCGGCACTATCATAGAATCATCGCTGGATAAAGGTAGAGGTTACGTTACCACCGTTCTTGTTCAAGCCGGAACAATGAGAGTAGGAGATGTTATTGTTGCTGGATGTTATTCAGGTAAAGTAAGAGCATTGCAGGATGAACGTGCGAACAACATCAAAGAGGCTGGACCTGCAACTCCAGTTACTCTACTTGGTTTAAATGGCGCACCAAATGCAGGTGATAAGTTCAATATTTTGGATGACGAAAAAGAAGCTAAACGTATTGCAGACAAACGTATGACATTGCAGCGAGAGCAAGGAATTAGAACTCAGAAACATGTTACACTTGATGAGATAGGTAGGAGATTGGCAATAGGTGATTTTAAGGAATTGAACATTATTGTAAAAGGTGATGTTGATGGTTCTGTGGAAGCACTTTCTGATACTTTGATTAAACTGTCTACAGAGAAAATACAGGTAAATGTTATTCATAAGTCAGTGGGACAAATTTCTGAATCCGACGTATTGTTAGCAACAGCTTCGGATGCAATTATTGTTGGCTTTCAAGTTAGGCCTTCAGGTACTGCTCGTAAATTGGCAGAAAAAGAAGAAATTGATATCCGTTTATATTCTATTATCTACGATGCTGTTGATGAAGTTAAGTCAGCAATGGAAGGCATGCTTGAGGATAAGATTGAGGAGAAAATTGTGTGTAATATCGAAATTAGAGAGACATTCAAAATATCTAAAGTTGGTACTATTGCAGGTTGTTATGTGTTAGATGGTAAAATTACTAGAAATACTAAAGTTCGTATTATCCGTGATGGAATTGTAACCTATACAGGAAACCTAGGTTCGTTAAAAAGATTTAAAGATGATGTAAAAGAGGTTTCTGCTGGATACGAATGCGGTTTGAATATCGAAAAGTTCAATGACATCAAAGTTGGTGATATTGTAGAGGGGTACGAAGAAGTTGCAGTTAAGCAAAAGCTAGGAAACTAGTATGATAGATCTACTGTAATTTAGGTAATTCAATTTTACTTGGCACGATAAATCCTTCCGGGAAATAAGAAGACATTTCTTTTAGGAATTTCTCCGCATCCATTTTTGTTCTGTAGTCTCCAACAGTTGTTGTATAATTGGGTGTATTCCAATTAACGTAAACCTTTTCTTTAGGGAATTTTTGCAGAAACTTTGCTTTAGTTTGATTTGCATCTTGTCGGCTATTTGCCCCAGAACCGAAATATATTTTTATTCTATAACCATCAATTTGAGGAGGATCATTTTGTTGATTCAGAAATTTATCTTTTTCCAATAATTGCTTAATCCTGTAGTCTTGAATAACCTCAACAAAAGCTGGCCCATTGTATTTCTTGAGGGTATCTGAGCTTAAAGTGTCTAGAACTAAAATTGGTTCTTTTTTGCTTGAGTCAGAGAAGGCAACAGGTAACCCGTTAGGATATAGTTTCCAGTTTGCTTCTGTGTTTTGTTCTTCTTGACAGTAACCAAAGGAAAGGTAAACAAAAAACAATGCGCTTAAAGTATATTTAGTTTTGTTCATTGCTGCAAAACTACTCAAAATCTATACCTAATTTTTCTAAGGAGTATTTAAATTGTAGTATTCCAATATTGCTGTATAATTTCGAGGAAATGCAAGCTACTTAGGTTTTTGCTTTTTAAACTATGTAACTGGTAATTAAGTTTGTAAAGAATTTCTTATTTAGAATCTTTCTAAATTGGTTTGACTGTGTCTAATTTTAAACCACAATTTAATTCTAAGATAATGTTTCTTCTACTTTTGCGAACAATAAATAGACTATACGTTCCAATAATCGATTAGTGAATAAACGTAGCAATATGAGCAATATCAAGGCTTGCAGAGCAACCAGCAATTTGCTGTGCTCTATCCTCTTTCTAGCATTTCTTTCGCTTAATTTTAATAATGTTTCCGCGCAGGATGTAGAAGCAGGGCAAAAATTATTTAAACAAAATTGTGCAACGTGCCATAGGATAGACGATAAAATGTCTACAGGGCCTGGTTTAGCAGGTGTAGAGGAAAGGGTGCCATCTAAGGAGTGGTTGTACCAGTGGATTAAGAATAACAACGCATTAAGGGAATCGGGAGACGCTTATGCAAACAAAATATTTAATGAGAACAAAAAGTCAGTAATGACTCAATTTCAATTCCTCTCTAATGAGGATATTGACAATATTCTTTTTTATGTAAAGAACCCCCCTTTGCCGCCTCCTGGAGAAGAGCAAGTTGTTCAGACAGAAGTTAAAGAAGAAGATAATCCATTGCTATGGTTGTTGATTCTTTTGGTTGTTTTTGCGATTGTTGTAAACGTATTAGTTGGAGTTAAACGCTCTTTAAAAAACTTATTATTAGAAAGAGAAGGGAAAGATTCTCTTCCTGACGTTTCTCATTGGGAAGCTTTTAAACATTGGGTTTCTAACAATCAAACAAAGGTTGTTGTCATTTGTTTGATACTTCTTATGGTGGGTTCTAAAAATGGATTTCATTATTTAAAGGACAATGTTGGTGTTTATGAAGGATATGCACCAGAGCAGCCAATAGCATTTTCACACAAAATACATGCGGGTCAAAACGGTATTGATTGTGTGTATTGCCACCATAGTGCGGAAAAAAGCAAGACCTCCGCTATTCCATCAGTAAATGTTTGTATGAACTGTCACAGCTCTATTTCTGAAGGAAAAATAACTGGTGAAGCTGAGATTGCAAAAATTTATGAAGCGGCCGGATATAACCCAGAGACCAGAGAATACGATAAACCAGAGAAAGCGATTAAATGGGTTAAAATACATAACTTACCAGATTTCGTTTATTTTAATCATTCACAACATGTTGTAGTTGGAGAGCAAGAATGTCAAACTTGTCATGGCGAGGTTCAAGAGTTTGGATATCCAATGCATCAAGAAAATGATTTAACGATGGGGTGGTGTATAGATTGTCATCGTGAAACTGGTGTTGCTTTGGAAGGTAATGGTTATTACGATAAAATGCACACAGAATTAAAAGAGAAGTATGCTGCTGAAGGTAAGACAACTTTTACAGTAGAAGATATTGGTGGGCTAGAATGTGCTAAGTGTCACTATTAATAATTAAGGTAATTTATTTATAATATGAGTACTGAAAATAAATACTGGAGAGGAGTTGAAGAATTGCAGGAAGATCCTGAATTCGTTGAAAATGCTAAAAACGAATTTCCTGAACAGGTTCCTGTTGATGAGTTTTTGGCTGATTCTAAGTTGGCGGAAACGTCAACATCTCGTAGAGATTTCCTTAAGTTTTTAGGATTTAGCACTGCGGCAGCAACACTAGCAGCTTGCGAGACACCTGTAACAAAAGCAATTCCATACGTAGTCAAACCAGAAGAGGTCACCCCTGGCGTTGCTAATTACTACGCTTCAACTTTTTCTGACGGCAATGATTATGCAAGTATTTTGGTAAAAACTCGTGAGGGTAGACCAATTCATATTGAAGGGAACAAGTTGAGTACCGTTACCGGAGGAGGAGTCAACGCTAATGTTAATTCATCAGTACTTTCTCTATATGATGGTACAAGAATTCAAACACCATTTATTGGTGAAACTGCATCAACATGGGATGCGGTAGATTCGGAAATTACTCAAAAATTAGAGGAAATAGCATCTAGAGGTGGAAATATTCGAATTTTAACGAATTCCATTATTAGCCCTTCAACCAAGGCTGTTATTGCAAAATTTACAAGTAAATATGCTAGTGTAGCGAATGATATAGAAGAGACCGAATTAGATCAAAGCACAGCAAATGTTCAACACGTAACGTATGATGCAGTTTCTAATGCTGGTATTATCAATGCAAACAAAGTAGATTTTGGCAAGGCTGTTATTCCCACATATGATTTTGCAAAAGCGAAAACAATTGTAAGTATTGGTGCAGATTTCTTGTCTACATGGTTATCTTCTATTGAGTATTCTGGTCAGTATGCGTCAAGAAGAAATCCCGATGGAGACTGGATGTCGAAGCATTATCAGTTCGAGGCAAATATGTCAATGACAGGAACTAATGCTGATGTTCGTGGTGCAATCAAGCCTTCAGAGTTTGGTAAAGTTGCCTTGCATTTGTATAATGCTATTGCTGAGCAAATGGGTGTGGCAACCGTTTCTGTAGGAGATGTCGATAATGATAATGGTATTATAGAAAAAATTGCTTCTGCGGCCGCAGATTTAGTTGCGAATAAAGGAAATGGATTGGTAATTAGTGGCTCTAATGATCAAGCAGTTCAGTCGGTTATAAATGCTATTAATACACTACTAGGTAATTATGATTCTGCGCTTGATATTGTAACTGCTTCAAACTTGAAACAATCAAATGATTCTGACGCTTACGGTTTAGTTAACGAAATGGCATCAGGAAATGTAGATGCATTGATTATTTGGGGACTTAACCCATCTTATTCTATGCCTGCTGATTGGGGTTTTGATGAAGCTTTAAGTCAAGTATCTTTAACTGTTTCTTTAACAGGAAGACCAGATGAGACAGCTCAAAGCTGTGGTTATATTTGCCCTGACAATCATTATTTAGAATCATGGAATGATGCATCTCCAAGATCTGGAGAATATAGCTTAGCTCAGCCAGTTATTAGTAACTTGTTTGATACAAGACAAGGTGCTGCCAGTTTAATGCAATGGTCGGGTCTAGGTTCTGATTACCATCAATTTATTAAAGATTATTGGAAAGAAAATATGTTTCCATTAAGTGGTGAAATTTTATTTTCACCTTTTTGGAATAAAGTATTACAAGATGGGATTTACTCTACGAAAACTAACTCTATTTCAATGCCATTGGTTGATTTAGAAGAAGTCGAAGATCAAAGTGATGTTACTGTTTTTGCATCTGGTATTTACACAGGAGATATAAATAAAGCTGCAAGTTCCATTAATGCAATTGAAGGCGGTGCTTGGGAGATGTCAATTTATTCTAAAACAGGAATTGGTGATGGGCAGCAACTAAGAAACCCTTGGTTACATGAGACTCCAGATCCGGTTACAAAAGTGGTTTGGGATAACTACATCTGCATGAATCCAGTGGATATGAAAGAGCTAGATTTTAATACTAGTATTCAACAACAAAAACCAGCAGATGTTGCTACGGTTACGTCTAATGGTAAAACAATTACCTTACCTGTAGTTGCTGTTCCTGGACAAAAAAGAAAAACAATTTCTATTGCCTTAGGTTATGGCCAAGCTGGTGTTGCTGTAGATGGTGTTCAAATAGGTCAGAATGCTTATCCATTAACTTCTTTCTCAAACGGCACCATTAGCTATAATGCCTATGATGTCACAATTGTTGGGACTGGGCAGACTTACCCTTTAGCTTGTACACAAACCCATCATACAATGATGGGCCGTAAAATGGTTAATGAAACAGATTTAAATTCATACAAAACAAAAGGTAAAGATGTATGGAATCCTAAGGGAGAAATCCTAGATGCTTACGGAAAGGCGCAGCCTTTTGACGAGCTTAACCTATGGAATGATCACGGTATTAAAACCGGACATAGGTGGGGAATGTCGATTGACTTGAATACTTGTACAGGTTGCAGCGCATGTGTTACCGCTTGTTATTCTGAAAATAACGTACCAGTAGTGGGCCGTGATGAGGTTAGAAGAAACAGAGAGATGAATTGGATGCGAATTGATCGTTACTATAGTAGTGATGCAGATCCATTAGCGCATTCAAGAGATAAGAGTGACCGTGATTATGATGCGATGGAAATACCTGCCGAATATCCGACTCGTGTGGTCCATCAACCAGTAATGTGTCAGCACTGTAATCACGCACCATGTGAGACAGTTTGTCCAGTTGCAGCAACCACTCATAGTGACGAAGGGCTTAATCAAATGACTTACAATAGATGTATTGGCACACGTTATTGCATGAATAATTGCCCTTATAAAGTAAGACGTTTCAATTGGTTCAACTATAACGCTGATTCTAAATTTGCTGACATCAGTATTGCTCAGGATGATTTGGGAAGAATGGTCTTAAACCCAGATGTTGTTGTTAGAGCAAGAGGGGTTATGGAGAAATGTAGCATGTGTGTGCAGCGTGTGCAAGCAGGTAAACTAGATGCGAAGAAAAAAGGCAAACCTGTTGTAGATGGTGAGGTTAAAACAGCTTGTGCATCTGCTTGTCCTACAAATGCAATTACATTCGGTGATCATAATGATGCTGCTTCTGAGGTTAGAAAGTCAACGGAGTCCGAAAGGGCATATCATCTTCTAGAAGAAGTTGGAACTCAACCAAATGTATGGTATCTAACTAAGGTTAAAAATTCTGAGGAAATGAGACATTTAGCAGCTGAACCTGCTCATAATCATAATGAAGAAAATGGCCACGGGCATGACCACGAAGAAAAAACTGAAGAACACTCTTAAAAAATAATAGAATGCACAAAGAAGCAGATATTAGAATACCACTTATTTTAGGGGATAAAACGTATCATGACATTACAGAGGACGTTTGTGCCCCTGTAGAGGGTAAAGCAAATAAGTTATGGTACATGGCATTTACTTTTGCAGCAATAGTTGCACTATGGGGTGTTTGCTGTATCATATATACAATCGGCAGGGGAATCGGAGTGTGGGGATTAAATAATACTGTTGGTTGGGCATGGGATATTACGAACTTCGTTTGGTGGGTTGGTATTGGTCATGCAGGAACCTTAATTTCTGCTGTACTTTTGTTATTCCGTCAACGTTGGAGAATGGCAATTAATCGTTCTGCTGAAGCGATGACCATTTTCGCTGTAATGATGGCTGCGGTTTTTCCAGGAATTCACATGGGGCGTATTTGGGTTGGATATTGGGTTTTCCCACTTCCCAATGCATTTGGGTCTTTATGGGTAAACTTTAACTCGCCATTATTATGGGATGTATTTGCGATTTCTACTTATTTCAGCGTTGGACTGGTGTTCTGGTATGTTGGGTTGTTGCCGGATTTTGCGACAATAAGAGATAGAGCCGTTAAACCAGTTTACAAAACTGTTTACGGCATATTAAGTTTCGGCTGGACGGGTGATGTAAAAGCTTGGATTCGTTTCGAAGAGGTTTCTTTAGTTTTAGCAGGTATCGCAACCCCTTTAGTTTTCTCTGTTCACTCAATTGTGTCAATGGATTTTGCTACATCAGTTATTCCAGGATGGCATACAACTATTTTCCCTCCATACTTTGTTGCTGGTGCAATTTTCTCTGGATTCGCGATGGTACAAACGTTAATGTTAACGTTAAGAAAAGTAGTTGGTTTAGAATCTTATATTCATGTGAAGCACGTAGAGTATATGAACATTATTATTATAATAACTGGTTCTGTAGTTGGTGTAGCATATATCACTGAATTATTTATCTCTTGGTACTCTGGTGTTGAATATGAAGGATATGCATTCATGAATCGGGCGACAGGACCATATTGGTGGGCATATGCAATTATGATGAGCTGTAATGTTCTTTCTCCTCAAATATTTTGGTTCAAAAGCCTACGAACAAACTTAACTTTTACATTTTTTATGTCAATTATCGTCAACATTGGTATGTGGTTTGAACGTTTCGTAATTATTGTGACATCATTGCACAGAGATTATATGCCATCAAGTTGGGAAATGTTTCACCCAACTTTTGTTGATGTTGGGATCTACATTGGCACAATTGGAATTTTCTTTGTGTTATTCCTTTTATACGCAAGAACATTTCCAGTATTAGCATTAAATGAGTTGAAATCAATATTGAAAATAGCTGGAGAAGCTCAAAAAGAGAGAAATAGAGATACTAATGCGTCAACCCCATCAAACGACAAATAATGAGCGAGACTAAAATGATATACGGACTTTATGACGATGATGGCACGCTAACCAAAGCGGCTAAGAACTTTGTTTCAAATGGCCTTAAGATAAAGGATGTTTATGCTCCTTTCCCAATACATGGAATAGAAAAAGTAATTGGAATTAAATGGACGCAAATTTCCATTGCGGCCTTTATCTATTGTATGATAGGATGTACTTTAGCTACCATAGGTATGCGTTATTTTATGATTGTTGATTGGCCAATGAATATTGGTGGTAAGCCAAATTTTTCATACATTCAAAACTTTCCATCCTTTGTTCCTATTACCTTTGAATTTTCCGTTTTATGTGCTGCGCATGGTATGGTCATTACTTATTTAATTAGAAATTGGACGCTACCTTTTGTGAAAGCTCGTAATCCGCATCCAAGTACTACTGATGATCATTTTTGTATGGAAATTAATCCAGTTCAAAACAAAGCTTCTGAAGACGAAATAAAATCAATGCTTAAAGATTCTGGTGCAGTTGAAATATTTGAAAAATAATAGAAATTACAGTAGATATGAAGATCAATAAAATAAAAGTTACTTCGACAAACGTGATTATTGCCATTTTGGCTTTTGCTTCTGTTGTTATGACTTCATGCAAATCCGACCCTAATAGTGCAGGGTTTGAGTTTATGCCTGATATGTATCGTTCACCTTCTTACGAAACGTATTTAGAAAACGCAGTATATGGAGGTAAAGACAGTATGTCTGCGAGACTGCCAGTTGCAGGCACTATACCAAGAGGCTTCGAAAGTTTTCCATTAGGTGTATCAGAAGAAGATTATAAATTAGCGGATTCTCTCAAGAGTCCTATAGCTTATTCCGAAGAAATGATGACCTACGGTGAAGATCGATATACTAAAATGTGTTCTCATTGTCATGGAGAAAACGGTGATGCTGATGGACTTGTAGTTACAAATGGTGGTTTTCCGCCGCCACCTTCATACATTTCTGGCAGGTCAGGTCGTGGTGGAATGATGAATGAATTGTCCTCAGGTGAAATTGTTCATACGATTACTTACGGATATAAAAATATGGGACCGCATGCTTCGCAAATTTCATTATCTGATCGTTGGGCTATTGCTATGTATGTTCAAAAGTTATCAGGAAAAGAATTTGGAGAAGTTAAAGGTGAAGACGAATCAACTGAAACTCCTGCAGAACAAGAATCAATTGAAGAAAATGAAACTATAGTTGAATCCTCAGCCTCAGAAGCTTCTGTTAAAATGGAGGGTAACCTAGAAAACGAACATTAATAAGAAAACGAATTATAATGGATCAATTTGAATTTACATCAAGCCAAAAAAAGTTCACTTTCGGGTTAATGGGAATTGGCTTATTGGCCTTAATTTGGGCAGTGTACTCTATAATGGTTAGTGATGGAGCAGATCACCATGCTGCATCTGCTAGATTATGGTCTAACCTTCTTATTTGTGGGTTTTTCTTTATCGGCATTGCTGTAGCTGCATTATTCTTTTTGGCGGTGCAACATGCAGCGGAAGCTGGTTGGGCAACTATGTTTTTAAGAGTTTTTCAAGCAACAAGTTCCTATTTGTATGTTGGGTCTGGTATTTTAGTTCTGGTATTACTTTTTGGAGGACATGATTTATACCACTGGATGCACGAAGATGCTGTCGCGCATGATGATTTGCTAGCGCACAAGAGTGATTATCTGAATCCTACATTTTTTTGGATTAGAACGTTAATGTATTTAGGTGTTTGGATATTCTTTATGCGCTTATTTAAAAAATTATCTTTAGAAGAAGACGAAATAGGTGGCACTGAGATTCACTTTAGAAACCAAAAGTACGCAGCTATATTCTTGGTATTCTTTGGGTATTCCTCATCCACAGCTTCTTGGGATTGGATAATGTCTATTGATGCGCATTGGTTTAGCACACTATTCGGATGGTATGTATTTTCTGGAATGTGGATTAGCTCTTTAGTCTTCATGACATTATTAATTATCTGGTTAAAAGGGAAGGGATATTTGCCTAAAGTAAATGAGAACCATATTCACGATATGGGAAAATGGATTTTTGGGGTTAGCTGCTTATGGACCTACTTATGGTTCTCGCAGTTCATGTTAATTTGGTATGCAAATATTCCAGAGGAGATTATTTATTTTAAAGCTAGATTTGACGATTATAGGATTTTATACTTTGGAATGATAATAATAAATTTCGTATTCCCTTTCTTTGGTTTAATGGATAAAGACAATAAGCGTAGCATAGGATGGGTAGGCACTATTGGTGTTATTATTTTCATTACGCATTGGTTCGATGTATATATGTTGGTAACTCCAGGAGTTATGAAAGATCATTGGCATTTTGGTGGAATTGAAATAGGATTATTCTTAGGTTTCTTAGGGTTATTTCTGTTCGTTGTTTTAAACGCTCTTAGTAAATCACCATTAATAGTTAAGAACCATCCATTTTTGGATGAATGTATTCACTTAGAGCAAAATTAATTAGGAATAAAATTAGATTGAGATGATCAGTTTGTTAACATACGCGGTAATAATCTTAGGGATAATTGCAATTGTTCAATTAGCACGAGTTTTCGAATTAACTGGGGAGCTGAAAGGTAGAAAAGAATGGGAAATATCGGAAAAGGATAACTCTACACAAGCTAATCTTTGGCTATGGTTTGGAATAATATTATTCATTCTTTTCGGTTGGCTAGTGGTTGAATATGGCGATTCTGCACAGCCAAACGGTTCTCTCCATGGAGTTGCTTACGACAATTTATTGATGGTAAACTTTGCTATCGTTGTATTTGTATTTTTACTTGTAAATGCGGTCTTATTTTATTTCGCTTGGAAATATAAAAGAGATGCTAATCGTGTGCCTGAATATTTTACGCATAGTACTAAATTGGAAATGATATGGACAATTGTTCCTTCAATAGTAATGGCAGGAATTATTATTTATGGTATTTTATTTTGGTATGAAACTATCATGACTAAACCAAGTGAAGATGCAATAGCAATTGAATTGTATTCAAAGCAATTTGATTGGACTGCCAGGTATGGTGGTAAAGATAACCAAGTTGGAAGCGCTAATGTTCGGCTGATTGAAGGGGCTAACTTTTTAGGTATCGATGTCGAAGATCCTTCATCTAAAGACGACATAATTATTAAAGGAGAATTCCATATTCCTGTTAATAAGGAAATAAGTTTTCAACTTCGTTCTCAAGACGTTCTTCATGGTGCTTATATGCCAAATTTTAGAATGCAGATAAATACTGTTCCTGGTCAAATGACACGTTTTCATTTTACACCTAACAAGACCACGAAGCAGCAAAGAGAAGAGTTAGATAATCCTGATTTTCATTATGTTTTGTTGTGTAATAAGATTTGTGGTTCTGCGCACTATAATATGCAGATGAATATTATTGTTGAAACTGAAGAAGAGTACAACAAATGGTTAGGAGAGCAACAAGATTTTATGGCACAAGTTCCGGAATTGTTCGAAAACAATAACGAGAAGCTTATGGCAGAAAAAAAATAAGAATAATAGTTAATGCAAATAGATAAATATGTCAACTGAAACCCAAGCAAATGCGGAGCACCATGCTCATGAAGAGCATCACCATGAGGAGACATTCATAACTAAGTATATATTTAGTCAAGATCATAAGATGATCTCTAAACAATTCCTACTAACTGGAATGTTTATGGCTGTTATTGGAATGATAATGTCGACATTGTTTCGTATGCAGCTTGGATGGCAAGGTGAGAGTTTTAAAGTATTTTCATGGTTACTGGGAGATAGATGGGCTCCGGACGGAGTTATGGATTCCAACATTTATCTTGCATTAGTTACGATTCACGGTACTATAATGGTATTCTTCCTTCTCACTGCAGGATTAAGTGGTACGTTCGCTAATTTCTTAATACCATTGCAAATTGGTGCTAGAGATATGGCCTCTGGATTTTTAAATATGTTATCCTATTGGTTCTTCTTTTTATCAAGTTGTATCATGTTTGGTTCAATATTTATTGAAACAGGTCCTGCATCTGGTGGTTGGACAATATATCCACCTTTAAGTGCGCTTCCTGAGGCTATGCCAGGTTCTGGATTAGGAATGACTTTATGGTTACTAAGTATGACATTGTTTGTTGTTTCATCGCTCTTGGGTGGCTTGAACTATGTGGTAACAATCATTAATTTAAGAACAAAGGGAATGTCAATGTTAAGATTGCCACTATCAATTTGGGCATTATTTGTAACAGCAATTTTAGGGGTTTTGTCTTTTCCAGTTTTGGTATCTGCTGTGTTATTGCTAATGGCAGATAGGCTTTTAGGAACTAGTTTCTATTTGTCAGATATATTTATCAACGGACAAGTCCTAGATTTCCATGGAGGTAGCCCAATTTTGTATGAACATCTTTTCTGGTTCCTTGGCCATCCTGAGGTATATATAGTCCTTCTGCCTGCATTAGGTTTAAGTTCTGAAATTATTGCAACAAATTCAAGGAAACCTATTTTTGGGTACCGGGCTATGGTAGGTTCAATATTAGCTATTGGATTCCTTTCATTTATTGTTTGGGGACACCATATGTTTATGACAGGTATGAATCCATTCCTAGGAGCCGTGTTCACCTTTACCACATTATTGATTGCTATTCCTTCAGCTGTAAAAGCATTTAACTACATCACCACACTTTGGAAAGGGAACATTGTTTACACTCCTGCAATGTTATTTGCTGTAGCGATGGTATCTACTTTTGTCACAGGGGGCGTAACAGGCATTATCTTAGCCGACTCCGCCTTGGATATTGCAATTCATGATACGTTGTTTGTTACTGCTCACTTTCACGTTGTAATGGGATTATCCTCCGTAATGGCTATGTTTGGTGGAGTATATCATTGGTTCCCGAAAATGTATGGTAGAATGATGAACACTAAATTGGGCTACGCTCACTTTTGGTTAACGTTTGTTGCAGCATATGGTGTGTTTTTTCCGATGCACTTTACTGGCATTATGGGAGTGCCGAGAAGATACTATACCAATTCGGAGTTCCCTATGTTTGATGCAGCACTTCCGTTAGATTTAATTATTAGTATGTTTGCTATTTTAGGAGCTTTTGCGCAAGTGATATTCTTCTTCAACTTCTTCTACAGTATTTTTAGAGGTCAAAAAGCAATTCAAAATCCTTGGAGAGCAAATACATTAGAATGGACAACACCTGTGATTCCTGGCCATGGAAACTGGCCTGGAGAGCTACCAGTAGTTCATAGATGGGCTTATGATTATTCTAAGCCTGGTAAACCAGAAGATTTTGTAGTTCAGACCGTTCCATTAGAAGATGGCGAAGAGGACGGTGGCGGACACTAAAAATAGTATTCAAGTGAAAAAAAAAATGCCCTTGCTTTTAGTTAAGGGCATTTTTGTTACATGGATTTTCGCTAATTCAACTTTAGGCTATGCGCAAACTAGCGAGCCCTTTATAGACAGCATAAAATCAAGTTTTTATAATAAACCGAAATTAGATTTACGAGTAGACGCGAGAACATCATTTATCACAACAAAACCAGCTCGGATATTTGGTATAAAATTGGGGCTTAATTTTAACGACAAAGTACAAGTTGGTGTTGGTTACAATTGGTTAATTTCTGATATCAAGACAGATCGAAAGATCGTTATCAATGGTTCTATTGAATTGGTCGATTCACGCCTTGTGCTTCAATACGTTTCGCCTTATTTTGAATACACATATTACAACTCACCTAAACTCGAATTGAGCATTCCAGTAATGATTGGCCTCGGTTATTCTCGATATACAGCAGCTAGTTCTTTTTATCAATTTGTTCCAGATTCAAAAAAGAATGTTGTTATGTTTTACGAACCTTATTCTGTTGGTGTTTATAAACCCATACCGTTTGTGGGTATAGGGTTTGGAGTCGGATATCGCCTGCTTTTTATTGGTAATAAATCTATTTCAGAAAATCTTAATTCGGCAATATATGTGTTTAAGGTAAAATTACTTGTAGGGGTATTATATCGTGCCGTCAAATCAAAAATCAAATAAGATTAATAGTACATTTACAACATGAACGAGCATTTAGATGCAGACCCTGAAAACTTAGACAACACCGAGCGCGAAATCGAAAAGGTACTTCGTCCAAAAGAATTTGATGATTTTACTGGCCAGGAAAAAGTAGTCGAAAATCTAAAAATATTCGTTCAAGCAGCTAAGCAAAGAGATGAAGCGCTAGATCATGTTTTACTCCACGGGCCACCAGGATTGGGGAAGACTACCTTAGCCAATATCATCGCTAATGAATTGGGTGTCGGTTTTAAAATTACTTCTGGACCAGTATTAGATAAACCTGGAGATTTGGCTGGTTTGTTAACTAACCTAGAGGAAGGTGATGTTTTATTTATTGATGAAATTCATCGTTTAAGTCCTGTAGTTGAGGAGTACTTATATTCAGCGATGGAAGACTATTCAATTGATATAATGATAGATACTGGGCCAAACGCAAGAACTGTTCAAATAACGTTAAATCCCTTTACATTAATTGGAGCAACAACGCGTTCCGGTCTTTTGACATCTCCGCTTAGAGCTCGTTTTGGCATTAACTCAAGATTGAGTTATTATGATGCAATACTTCTAACTAAAATTGTGTCAAGATCTGCCGATATTCTTAAAATAGAAATTGAAAAAAATGCAGCCGGGGAAATTGCTGGAAGAAGCAGAGGAACACCTAGGATTGCTAATGCTTTGTTGCGTAGGGTTAGGGATTTTGCACAAATCAAAGGAGATGGTAATATCGACATGAAAATATCAAGGTACGCTTTAGAAGCTCTAAATGTAGATGCGCATGGTTTGGATGAAATGGATAATAGAATTTTAGAAACTATAATAGATAAATTTAAAGGCGGCCCAGTTGGGCTAACCACAATAGCTACAGCTGTAGGTGAAGAAGGGGGAACCATTGAGGAAGTTTATGAACCGTTTTTAATTCAAGAAGGATACATTGCTAGAACACCGAGGGGTAGGGAAGTCACGGATCTGGCTTATAAGCACTTAGGTAAAGTTCCAAAAGCAACTCAAGGAGGGTTATTTTAGCTCTTGTCAAAACTTAATCATACAGAATTAATCAAGCAAGAAGCTACGCGATTGGGCTTCTCGTTCTGTGGTATTTCTAAAGCAGATTTTTTAGAAGAAGAGGCACCGCGTTTAGAAAGCTGGTTAAGTAATCGCATGCATGGCGAGATGAAGTATATGGAAAGCCATTTTGATAAACGGCTCGACCCTAAATTATTAGTTGATGATGCAAAGTCTGTAATCTCTTTAATGTTAAATTACTATACGGATGAGAAACAGAAAGACCCCGAAGCACCAAAAATTTCTACCTATGCTTACGGTCAAGATTATCATCATGTGATTAAACGAAAACTAAAAGAACTCATTTTCTTCATTCAAGACAATATCGGTGAGGTTAATGGAAGGGGGTTTGTCGATTCGGCTCCGGTTCTAGATAAGGCTTGGGCAAAGAAAAGTGGGTTGGGTTGGATCGGTAAAAATGCCAACCTAATAAATAAGTCTAGTGGTTCATTTTTTTTTATTGCTGAATTGATTGTGGACATCGACCTTGAAGCTGATAATCCCATGACCAAAGATTTTTGTGGTACATGTACAAAATGTATTGAAGCATGCCCTACAGATGCGATCGTTGATAACCACATAGTTGATGGCAGCAAGTGTATATCCTATTACACTATTGAATTGAAAGCAGCATTGCCTAAAGATATGAAAGGAAAATTCGATAATTGGATGTTTGGTTGTGATATCTGCCAAGATGTATGCCCTTGGAATCGATTTTCTAAACCACATCAAGAGCCTCTATTTGATCCGCATCCAGATTTACTCGGAATGAAAAAACAAGATTGGGAAGAAATTACAACCGACATTTTCCAAAAGGTTTTTCAGAATTCAGCAATAAAAAGAACCAAATTCTCAGGTCTAACGAGAAATATTGACTTTCTAAAAGACTAGTTCGCATGTAACCTATTTAATTAGTATATTGGCCATCCAAATTTTAAGAATAAAGAAATGAAAAGAAATATACTTTATATATTGTTTTTTGGCTGTATAGGATGGATAACATTAGCATCTAATTCTGGAGGAAGAGCAAATTCTGGTGGTGCAGATGCAACCATAGCCGGTTGTTCATGTCATAATGGAGGGAGCTTTTCCCCTGTATTGGCAAGTGAATTATTAGATGGAGGAACTCAGGTTACAGAATATACGCCTGGCAGCTCTTACACTTTTAGTGTTACTGTTTCAGGATCTGGTTCTCAGTCTGGATTTGGAATGCAATCTAAGGCATTAGCAGGAGCTGCTCAAGCGGGAACATTTTTATCAGCAATTTCAGCAAACTCGCAAGTATCGAATATTGGAGGTATACAATTCCCAGAGCAAAATGGATACAGTTCTACAGGTGTTTTTCAATATACTTGGGTTGCTCCAGTGGCAAGTACTGGTGATGTGGTTTTTTATATAGCAGGAAATGCTGTAAATGGGACAGGATCAGCTACCTCAGATGGAATGGCAACGCCAATAACAATGATGATTACAGAAGAAGTAGCTGCTCCAGTTTGCAGTGCCCCTGCAAATTTAACAGTAACTAATATTACTGGAACAACAGCTGATATGAGCTGGACAACGGGTGGTTCATCAATTTGGGAAACTGGAATAGTTAGTTCAGGTTCTGGAGCACCAACTGCTGCAGTTGCCACAGTTACAACAACTGAGTCGATAGTAGGTCTATCGCCAGGAACAACATATGATACATATGTTAGAGATGTTTGCGCAACCTCATTAATGATTGCAGGAGCATATGATGGACCTCTAACCGGAGGGGAACCAAAAGGGGTTGAGTTGTATGCTGTGAATGATATTGCGGACCTTAGCTCATATGGAATTGGTTCTGCTAATAATGGTGGTGGAACTGATGGTCAAGAATTTACTTTTCCTTCGGTAAGTGTTGTAGCTGGAACGGCTATTTTTATCACATCGGATAGTGCAATGTTTGCTGATTATATGGGCTTTTCTGCTGATTATGTTACATCATTTATGCAGGTAAACGGAGATGATGCAATAGAACTATTTATTAACAATGTTGTTATCGATGTTTATGGTGACATAAATGTAGATGGTAATGGTGAAACTTGGGAATACCTTGATGGCTGGGCTTACCGAAATAACGGGGAAGTGAATAACATGGGTGCTTTTGACGATACCAAATGGACTTATAGTGGGGCCAATGCAACAGATGGTTGCGCGACAAATGGAACTTGTGGTTCAGCTTATCCTAATGGAACATTTACAACAACATCAGACGTATCACCTTGGGCTGGTCCAGAAACCTTCACGACACCATGTATTACAATTACTCTGAATGAAACATTAAATAATGTATCATGTAGCGGACTGTCTGATGGTGATATTACTTTAGCTCCTGCTGGTGGTGGAACGGCATATACTTATACTTGGGCAGGAGGGCAGTCAACATCTTTTCTTACGGGTTTGTCAGCAGGGAACTATGATGTAACAGTTACCAATAACGGGTGTTCAACAGAAGGTAGCTTCACGATTACCGAGCCGATCGCAATGGCTATTTCTGTTACAGGCATAGACTTATCATGTAATTCGAGCTCTGATGGTATAATTGGAGTAGTTGCAGCCGGTGGCCCTACATCTAATTATACCTATAATTGGGCTAATGGAGGAATAAATTCGGGTGCATCTGGTTTAAATTCAGGCGCTTACGACATAACCGTATCTTCAGGCGTATGTTCTATTTCGGGTGGGGTAACACTTACTGAACCCAGTTTGATTACTATAACATCAACAGTAAATACCAGTGTTTCTTGTAATGGATCATCAGATGGCAGTATAACAATTGCTGCTTCAGGCGGTCCATCAGGTTATAGCTATATGTGGTCAGGAAATCAAACCACTGCTGCAATTACTGGAATTAGTAGTGGTGTAAATAGTATTACTGTAATGTCGGGTTTATGCATGAATACTGAAAGTTATACGGTAACTGAACCAACAGCAATCAGTTTGTCAGTTACTGTAACAGATGCGACTAGTGCAGGAGCCACTGATGGAACTGCGACAGCTATCGTCGGAGCTGCCAGCAGTTATATATATTTATGGAATAATGCTGGCCAATTAGGGCAAACTGCTACAGGACTAGGAGCAGGTGCAGCTACTGTTACTATTACAGAAGTTGGTGGAAATAATTGTTCTCAAGTGGCTTCAGGTGTAGTTACAGATCCTGCGTCTTGCAACATGACATTAACATTAAACGGAACTGCTGAACTTTGTAATGGCGCGAGTGATGGATCAGTTACTTCAACTACTGTTGGTGGTCCAAGTACATTGTATGCATATATGTGGTCAAATACTGCAACAAGTGCATCAATTTCTGGTGTTCCTGGTGGCGTTTATTCATTAGTTGTAAATTCAGGTAGCTGCACAGTTACGGAGACTGTTACAATTACAGATATTACGGGTGCTAATGCAGGAATTGGCGGAGCAATATTAGATGAGTGCGATAATGCTGGAATACTTGACATGGTTGATCCCGCTTCACTTTTAGCTGGAACCCCAGATGGAGGAGGATCATGGACAGATGTTGATGGGTCTGGAGCATTCTTTTTTGGAATGTTTAGCCCCTCAGCGGCAGGCGTAGGAACCTGGAATTTTAACTATTTAGTGAATGATGGTAATGGAACAAGTTGCTCTCTCGATTCCGCTATGGTAACAATTGTTGTTCACCCTGCACCAAACGATGGGGGTGATGTAAATACTAGTGCTTGTGTTGCTGCATCAAGCCTAAATCTTGCAACAGAATTATCCAATCCAGATGCTGGTGGGACGTGGTTAGATTTGGATGCTACAGGTGCATTAACAGATAGTATTTTTGATGTAAGTGGAGTAACTCTTGGAGACTATACTGTTGCATATGCGGTTCCAGGTAATTTAGGATGTTTAGCTGACACGGCATTTATAGCTCTACAAATTGTGTCCACACCAAATGCAGGAACAAGCGGAACAATTGATGCTTGTGATGATGAATTTACGCTTGATCCCCTAGTCGGGTTAGGTGGTTCGCCAGATGCTGGTGGCGACTGGATAGATGTTGATGGATCAGGAGCATTCTTCTTTGGTAATTTTTCACCAACTCTTGCTGGAGCTGGTGATTGGGATTTCACATATACCGTTTCGGCCGCAGGTTGTCCGGATGCTTCCGCAACTGTAACAGTGGTTGTAAATGCATCACCAAATGCTGGAGCAAATGCTACAGATACTGTATGTTTTGATATCGAAAGTTTAGATTTGATGAATACTTTAGGTGGAGCGCCGGACGCTGGAGGAGCTTGGTCTGATGACGATGCTTCTGGAGCCTTAACAGGTTCTGTTTTCGCACCAGACAATGCTGGAATTGGCATATATAATTTCACCTATACTGTTGCAGGAATAAGTCCTTGTGTTGACGCTTCTTCTTCAGTTGAAATTACTGTTGATTTATGTGCAGGAATAAATAACGCAAGTGCAGTTATGTTAGCAGAACTATATCCAAATCCAACAACTGGATTGTTTTCTTTGCTGTTAAAAGGTTGGGATTTAAAGACTACTTCAGTTGCCATAACTAGTATAGATGGGCGCAAATTATATCAACAAACTGTTTCATCTTCAAATGAATTAATAGAATGGGAAAATGCTTCAGCAGGAATATATTTTGTGTCAATCAAGCAAAATGAAAATGTTGTGGTTAAGCAATTAATTATTGAATAGAAAAAATATCTAAATAAACAAAAGAGGCGCCATTTGGTGCCTCTTTCTATATAGTATTTCATTAAGTTGAAATTTATAGATTAGTTGTTTCACAGGGGTTTTATTAGCTGTATAATTTAATGAATAAGTTTCTAATTCTTTTATTAGGTATAATTTTAATATCCTGTGGAAGAAAGTCTATCGATAAGAGTTTGAATTCAAGTGATGAATTCAAAGTTGGGTTTACTATGGTTACGCCCGAACAATCAGGAATTACATTTAGAAATGATATAGTTGAAACTAGATACGTACATCATTTAGAATGGGATGCAATCTATTATGGAGGTGGAGTAGGAGTTGGGGACTTTAATGATGATGGACTTCAAGATCTTTTCTTTTGTGGAAATCAAGTTGATGATGCACTATATCTTAATAAAGGACATTTTGAGTTTGAAGATATATCGCATAAATCTGGCATTAATAAAAATTCGGGATGGTCTACAGGGGTAAGTATTATTGATATTGATGCCGATGGAGATTTAGACATATACGTTTGTCGTTCATCATGGAAAATGGATGATGAAGATCAAAACGCGCGAGCGAATCAATTATTTATTAATAACGGTGATTTAACTTTTACTGAAAGTGCTAAAGCTTATGGCCTCGATAATATTGGATATAGTACGCAGGCAACTTTCTTAGATTACGATCATGATGGTGATTTGGATATGTTTCTGTTAAATGCACCATCAAATAATTTATCACAAAAAATTAAATATGTAAAGGATGGTTTTCCAGATTATACAACTGATAAGTTCTTTATTAATGAAGATTCCAAATTTGTAGAGTCTTCTAATAATTTAGGTTTAAAAGCATTTTCCTATGGATTAGGGGTTGTGGCAAGCGATATAAATCATGATGGGTGGGTAGATCTTTATGTTGCAAACGATTATGAACGGCCGGATTACCTGTATATTAATCAAAAAGATGGTACGTTTAAAAATGAACTTAACGATCGTATAAAACATACTTCCTACACAGCAATGGGCTGTGATGTGTCGGACATTAATAATGATGGTTTTGTTGATATTGCTGTTTTAGATATGCAGGCTAGTGATCATGTTAGAGGTAAGACAAATATGCCGTCAATGCAACCTGAAACTTTTTGGAAATTTGTCGCTCAGGGTTATAATTATCAATATATGAGTAACGTATTACAATTAAATGGAGGAGTGGGATATTTTTCAGATATCGCTCAATTAGCAGGAATGGCAAGTACAGATTGGAGTTGGTCAGTTCTATTGGCTGATTTTGATAATGATGGATATCGTGACATTTATGTTTCTAATGGCGTAAATAAGGACGTTCAGAATAACGATTTTACTGCAGAATTTGAAAGGAAAAATAAAGCGAAAGAAAAAATTGATTTGTTTGAATTTTCAAAGGAGGTCCCCTCGAATACATTAGAAAACTTCATCTACAACAACAATGGAGATTTAACTTTTAGCAACAAAACAGAAGAATGGGGTATGGACCAAGAGTCATTTTCATTTGGCGCTTCTTATGCAGATTTAGATAATGATGGGGATTTAGATTTAATTGTAAATAACAATAATGATTTCCCTTTTTTGTATAAAAATCAAGCTAATGGGAATTACTTGAAATTAAGTTTTATTGGACCTTCTGAAAATATATTTTCATTTGGAGTAAAGGCCATTGCCTATTATGATGGTGAAACACATTATAGCGAGCTAACACCTGTAAGAGGATATCAATCAAGTGTTGAGACTAATCTTCATTTTGGTTTAGGGAAGGTCCAAATAGTAGATTCTATTGTTGTTATTTTTCCGGATGGGAAAACTATCATAGATAAGAACATAGATGCAAATCAGGTAATAACTTACAATTATTTGAAAGCACAAAATAGAAAGCCCAATGTTTATAAATTAGAAAAGCCAATATTTACTAATATTTCTGATTATTCTGGTGTTGATTTTCTGCATCATGAGAACCATTACGATGATTATCAAAATCAAGTTTTACTGCCGCACTCTCAAACTAAATTAGGACCTTTTATGGCTAAAGGAGATATTAATGGGGACGGTGCTGAAGATCTATACATTGGAGGTGCAATGGGCCAGAGTGGTGTTATTTATTTGCAAATGGAAGGTAAGTTTGTTAAATCTTCTAATCAATTGTTAGAGAGTCACGCCAAGTTTGAAGACATGGGTAGTGTTTTTTTTGATGCAGATTTAGATGGTGATCTAGATTTATATGTTGTTAGTGGGGGCGGTGTGGGAGATAATTATCATGACAGACTATATTTAAATAATGGGGTTGGTGTTTTTGCTTATAGTCAGAATAGTTTACCAAAAAATAATTTTAATGGTTCCTGTGTAAAGGTTATAGATTATGATTTAGACGGTGATTTAGATTTGTTTGTTGGTGGCAAGGTTACTCCAGAAAAATACCCATATCCAGCCTATTCTCAACTATTAATTAATGAAGGTGGAATATTTACTGATGAAACAAATAGAATTGCCCCAGGCTTAGAGCTAATAGGTATGGTAAACGATGCAGTTTGGAGCGATATCAATGTCGATGGAAAAGTGGATTTGATGGTTGTTGGAGAGTGGATGTCGCCAACAATTTTTATCCAAACGCCTGAAGGAAATTTATTGGCGGATCAATTGTTAAATAATCAATGGGCTAATCTCAAAGGTTGGTGGTTTCATATTAATGAAGGCGATTTCAATAATGATGGAAAACCAGATTTTGTTGTTGGTAATTTTGGCATGAATAGTAAATATAAACCATCGTTGAAAAAACCATTAAAGATTTATAGTAGTGATTTTGATGACAATGGCACCAATGATGTTATTTTGTGTAAAGCTTATAAAGGGAAATATGTTCCAGTTCGTGGTCGGCAATGTTCATCAGAGCAATTACCTGATGTTGAACAGAAATTTGAAACCTATCATGCATTTGCTAATGCAAGTATTGATCAAGTTATAGGCTCCCCAATTAAAAATGGTTTGAATACTGAAGTAACTGAATTTCATTCCGGAATAATAATGAGTGGTAAACTTGGTCATACATTTATTCCATTTGATAATTTAGCTCAAATTTCACCTATTATGAGCTCTTTAATCAAAGATTTTAATGGTGATGGCACACTAGATATATTAATTGCTGGAAATTTATTCGATACAGAAGTTGAAACGGTTCGTCACGATGGCTCGAACGGTCTATTTCTAAAAGGAACTACTGAAGGTTTTGTTCCTCTTCGGGTATTAGAAAGCGGATTTTACGCTCCGCTAAACGTTAAGTCAATAATCGATGTTGAACTAAATAATCAAATGCACACTGTTCTAGTCGGAAGCAATGATAATAGAGTGACGGCATTTAGGTATAAAAGTAATTAAGCTACACTTAATACATCGTTGACTACATGATGGTATTCAACACTAAATGTTGTTATACACCAAGCTTTTAATGCAGCTAATTCATCTTTTTTAAGCCAAATTTTGGCTTTTTTGAGCTCTTTTTTAAAAAGAATTTTATCAAAACTAACTCCTGAAAGCACTGTTTTAAACATTTCTAACATAATCCTGGTTAATTGGTTAAATGGCTAAAAACGAGGAGTTAAAGTATTAATTAAATCGATATAAAATCAATATTTTACGACTAATTATTAACAATATGCTAATGTGCGTTAATTACAAATTTGTATGGGCGCTAGGAATTCCATTGGTAGCTCTTTAGATCTATACCAGTGAGGTGAATAACGCGATCAACAATTGTAGCAGCTAATTCTTCAAATGTTTTGGGACTACTATAGAAAGAAGGTGATGCCGGACAAATTATTGCACCAGCTTCAGTAACAGTTTTAATGTTGTTAATTTGAATTAAATTTAAAGGGGTTTCCCTTGGTATGATTATTAATTTTCGCCGTTCTTTAAGCATAACGTCAGCAGCGCGTGTAATCAAATCATCCGAAATCCCAGCAGCAATTCTTCCCAAAGTTCCCATAGAACTAGGGCATATTATCATGGAGGTGTAGTTGGCAGAACCGGAAGCAAAAGGCGCAAAAAAGTCATGTTTTTTATAAATTTCAAATCCAAAGTCTTGGTATGATGAATTTCCTAATTCTAGTTTCCATACATCTTTTGCGTTGTCAGACATTACTATGCTAACGGTCTCAACTTGATCTTTGCATATTACCAGCTTTTTTAGAAGTGTTTGCGCGTAAATTGATCCGCTAGCGCCTGTAACAGCAACAATTATTTTATGTCTTTTTTCCAAATTGATATTTTAAAGATAGACTAATTACAGTATTTGTTGAACCTGCTTGCCATGCAAAAATATAATATCTCGGATAAGTAAAAGTAAAACTTCTCACTTTCCAGATGGATTGCATGTATCTTATGTTAAAAGATAAATTTGAGTTTAGTTGATATTGAATACCAGCTACCAAACTAAATTCATTTTTATTAAAATACCGTACGCTATCAGGTCTATATTCAAGCCCATTTGCCAAAAACTTTTGATTAATCAAACGGCCATATGAAGGGCCAAGTTCTGCAGTTATTTTTTTATAATTATATTTAATTAAGATTGGAATTTGTATGTAATTTAAACGAATAGACCAATAAGATGGATCCCATTTGGTTGGGTTTTTTCTACTTCCTTTATTTATAAAAGATATATCGAATTCACTAGAGAAGTTATTTGCCAAATCAGCTGCTACAAATACCCCAAAATTAAAACCAATTTTATTAAAACCACCAATAGCGTCACCATGAATTTGAGAAGTAGTTATGCCTCCCAATAATCCGGCATCAAATAAATTTTGAGAAAATGCGAAAGTTGAAAAGAGTATTAATAATCCAGTTAATATAATTCGCATCATTAATGAGAAACTACGTGCGCTTCTTCGGCTTGAAATATTTCATTAGTTGCCTGGTCATAAACAAAGGCAATTACCGAACATTGATTATCATCCCAAGCCCCATTTATTGTATAAGTATAATCATTAACAGTGCTATCTCCTTCAGAAATAGAAGAAGTTACTATTTGTGACCCCCATGAGCCATTAATATTATCTCTGAGCATATGTCGATGAACGTAATTTGTTAAATGGCCCTCTGGCCAGTTTGCTGAACCCCCAGCACTAACAGCATAGTTTTTCTGGTCACCAATTATGCTATCTTCGACTATACACAATACCAGGAACAAATCCTTATTTACTGTTTTAAGAAAGACGGAGGTAGCAGTTGCATCTAGCACTCTTGTTGATGAATTATATTCCAAATTGAGTTTGACATTAAGTTTCGGTTCAGTATTACTTAATACTTCAACAGTTTGACCCCATTGAGCTTTTCCTAAAACATATTGATCATCTGTAGTATCGCTTCTACTTATCGTTGCAGTTGGATTTCCCCATACTGCAAAAGTTGTAAAGTAATCATCTCCAGAAATTGTTGTGTAATCATTAGGATAATCAACATTAGTTTCAGCAAATCCTCCTGCATGAATAGTCATTAGTATGAGTTGGTCTTTATATATATCGTGCAGATTTTGGCCCTCTTCAGCTCCAACAATGCAGTTTCCACATTGGTGGCCTGTATATTCTTCTAATAAAATTTTTCTAACTATTGTATCTGTTGTAATTACAGTTGTGGTTGTGTCTTTATCCTCATCACAACCATTTTCATATGGACAATCAATTTTATTACAGCTAAACAGACTAAATACTAAAAATGCGGAGCAGCTCAAGAGTTTAATATTTTTCATAATCTAGATTTTAGAAACTACTAGTAATAGATAGGGTAAAACCATTTGATGCCGGTACATTTCTACAAACTCCACCAACGCAGAAAATTCCAGCTCTTTGTCTACCGTAACTCATCATAAATCTGTTCCCACTTTTGTTAAACCCCAAAGAAGCAATTGGATAATGCAGCCTATAGTTAGCATCTGCATTTCCGTAATTAAATTGATCCATAAATGCTATAAACCAATGCGGAGAGAAGGTGTATTCGATTACCCCAGTTGCCCAATCACCTTGATCTTGTTCTGTCCATAAGCCTTGTGCCTCAACTCTAATAGCATGCTTAGGTTTAATTTTGTAGAGCACATCAAGAACGGCAATATTTGCCTTAATATTCTCTCTGCCACCAAGACCCTGAACAATTTCCATATTGTAAAATAAATTGATATATGCGGCTTTTATTTTCAGTTTCTTGTTGATTTTTCTTGTTATTTCTATATTGATGTCTTGAAAATATTTTTGTTCACCAAGAGCGAAATAATTTGTTGTGTATGCCATTCTTGAAGAATCAGGATCAGATATTTGCTCATATTGCGTTGTGTCTAAACCATGGGCAAGCGAATAATTTAGTGCAATTAAGGTGCCATATTTACCACCATACCATGTTTTCTTTTTCAGCTTACCAATCAAGTCCCATTGCAATCCAACCTCTCCTGTTGGTTGAGTATTATATGGATAGAGTGTAGCTGCTAAATTATAAGTATGTTGTCTTGTAGTAGCGGGTAAATAGTTGATCATTAAATTAGTAAGTGATTGAGTCCTATCAGATCGAAAGCTCATATTGTCAATTGATTTAAGCGTAAAACTAGACCCAATTCCTTTTTGCGAATAGGCTAATGTTAAAAAGAGTGCCTGGCCTGGTTTATAAATAAAGTAATTATCTGCAGATGGGTCGTTCATTTTGTAAACGTATTCGCCCATTAGAGAGAGCCCACTTCGCGATATATTAAATCTTCCGGCAAATGATGCAACATTTTCTGGTAAATTATAAACTGGATCCTTATCCTCCTGGTATTTACTTACAAAGCTTCCGCCGATTGTAATTCTTGTTTTCGCAGTGTCGAGCATAGTACTCAGCTCGTTTAACACAAGCTCGCCATCAATACCTCTCACTATTCCAGGACTTGTGGTGAAAAATAATCGTTGTCGTCCAATTAGACCTTTCAAATATAAACCCTTAAGAGGTGAATATTTAAGTCTCGCTCCTTCAAATGCATTGTCTATTCCAAGTGCACGTTCTTCATAACTTCTCAAAATCATTCCGCTACCAAATTGTTCATAGAAATTACCAACAGTAACATCTAAGCCATCCATTGTGTAACCCACATATCTATAGGGTATACCAAAGCCTTTGTAGTTAGGGTCAAATCCTTGTAAAACATTTAAATAACCCTCTAACCTCGCGCCAGCTGTAAAGTTACCTTTGTTGAATATAACATTCATAAAATTGTTTGAGAGTAGTTTTTCGTCAACAATTGGAGCACCAATTACAGTATCTATATTATAGTATTGGTTTGTTGATTCAAAATTACCATGTATTGAACCTAAATTAAGATTGTTGGTAATTTGGGCAATCAGACAATTAGAAATAAAGGAAAAAGTAACGAAAGCTACTAAAAAGGCAACTTTTTTCATTAGTTAATGTGAAATTTCTTCTCCGTTAGCTACTTTTTTAATTAGCTCGTAGAGCTGATCTTCATCACCCTCTGAGTAGGAGTTATGCTGCCAAACTATATTCCCATTTCCGTCTATCAAGAATGTGTGCGGAACGTTGTTTACATTCATGGCTCTTTTAAAATCATAATTAGAATCTAGTAATACTTCATAATCCCAAGATTGCCCATTAACGTATGGTGCAACTTTAGCAGTGTTTCTTGAATCATCAATTGAAACGGCAATAAGTTTAACACCAGTTTCATCAATCCAGTCATCATATACTTCTGCAATATTGTTCAGCTCTCTTTTGCAAGGGCTGCACCAAGTTGCCCAAAAACTAATAACGATTGGCTTGCCATCATTAGAAATGTTCGCCGTATTAAACGACTTATTGTCTATAGTTTTAATGTTTACAGATGGAATTTTTCTTCCTCCTTCTAGTAAAAAACTGAATCCTAATGTCGCTGCAAGAGCGATAAAAAATAATTTTTTCATTACATAATTGATTTGGATGAAAGAAAATAAAAAACCGGCAGCCGACCAAACAAATATTGCGCCAAACTGCCGGTTTATTTAATTTAATGTAGGCTTCTTATTTTAAAACAACTTTTTGAGTCATTGTCTCAGTTCCTAAGTTTACATTCATATAGTAAATACCAGCAGCCAAGTTAGTCCCATCAACATCAATAATGTTAGTTCCTGCAGTAAGTGAACCGTAATCTTTAGAAATTACAGTTTCACCAAGAACATTAACCATCGTAACAGAAACATTGGAAGTTTCATTCATTTGAACAAAAACTTGAGTTGAACCTGTAAATGGATTTGGATAAACATTGATTGAGCTAGAAGCTAAATTATCATCAATTGAAGTCACTCCAATACAGAAGTGCACAGTATATTGATCTGCATCATGCTGGGTTTGATCAAAAGTAAATAAATCGGTTCCCGATACAATAAGACTACCGCTTCCACCAGCAGCATTGCCAGCAAATCCATCGCCATAAGAATCATAAATAGTAAAGTCATAACATCCATCAGGAAGGCAAAGTGTTTCAGTAAAGCTGCTACCAACAGTACCTTCAGCTCCTGCTGCAAATACGGCACCAGAACCATCTTGAATTTCCCAAGAAACTTCACTAGGCCAGGGGTCAGGGGTTAAAGTTAATACTGGTTGTTGCGCATTCATGTCAACAGTAAAATTAACAGTTGAGGATGTATTGTTAGCGGCATTATCGTCAGTTCCACCATTAACGTTATCTATTTCGTAATACATTGAGTGCGCACCATTTGGAATTCCAGTTACTGCAGCAAAGTTAATGTCAGCAGTTTCATATTGATCTAAACTTCCTGACCATGATTCGGTAGACTCTAATGCACCATCGATGTATATGTTTACGTCAGCAGATGTCATAGTAGCTGTTCCGTAATTTTGCATTCTTAGCATAGGAGTTACATTACCATCACAAGACATTAGTTTAACAGCAGGAGTGTGGTATATTCTTGCATCATTAGTTGTTGCAGAATTTAGTTGACCACAATTCTGGGAAGCAGCATATAAATTCGCAGTAGACTGAGCTCCTATTTCAGTAATGGTTCTGTCTGGGCAAATCATATATACAGTTGGAAAGTAGTTGGTTTCCAAAATGTTTCCAATCGATGCATCGTCAATAATTGGGTACGGAGTTCCAGTAACCCAATCACCAGCTGTGTTTGATCCACTGCCGTTAAGATCTGCTGTGGTAGTAGAATTATCGCCTTCAATAAATAGAACCATAACTTCATCAGAAGATGTTCCGCTTGGGCCATATTGGTTATATAAATTTTTTAGGTGACTTGCCTGATGGTAATTCCAACAGGGTCCGCACCATGTTGCAGAAACATCAACAATTACTGTTTTTCCAGCATCAAGGTAGTCATATAAGTTGTGTGAATTACCATTAAGGTCTGTTCCTGTAAAATCAGGAGCAACGTCTGTCCCGTCAAGTTGTGCAAAACTTGCACCAGCCATTAGAACAGCTACTGCTGATAAAGTTAGATTGTGTAAGATTTTTTTCATTTGTCAATTTTTTGTTAAAAATGTGAATACTATTTTATTTTTTCTGAATGTAAATGTACGTCATAAAATTGATTAGTGAAAAGGTTAATTGATTCTTATCTTGGATTCCCAATAATTTTTCAGTTAGGAATCCAACAATAAAATTCTTCAAATTTGCCGAGTTACAGTAAAAAATATACATTTGTATGCTACAATTAAATGATATAAATTAAAAGGTATGAAGATAAAATTACAATTGTTTGCGTTATTTTTATTCACTTTAAATCTTGGCACGCATGCTCAAGAAAAAATAGCTAAATTAAACTTTATTAACTCGTGCTCAAGCGCTATTGATTTCAAGGTTAAGATGATTGAAGTTGATGTTAGCGATAGTATATCCTCACATTATTTTTGTTGGGATGTTTGTTATCAAACAGGTGTATTAGTTTCTCCTGGTTACGTTATGTTAGCTGCAGGTGATTCTACTTCTCAATTTTCAAGTCACGTAAATATGAATAGTGGTGATACTGCGATGTCGCACATTGCATATTGCTTTTTTAACAAAGCGGTTGGGCAATCAGATTCGGTTTGTGTTGTTTTTGATTTTGATCAAGATACCGATACTACTAATACTTCGCTTGTTTTTGATGTTTGTGCCACAGGAGTTGGAGATCTAATAAATGGTAATATAATTGAAGTTTATCCTAATCCAGCGGCGGAGAAAGTAATTTTTAATGGAGTGAAAGCTCAAAGTAAAGTTGTAATTTATGATATTTTAGGTAAACCGATTTTGAAAGATTCAATTGGAATTTCGGGTGAACTAGATATTCGTTTTTTAACTGAAGGGACTTATATTTACCAAGTTATTTCAGAAAATGGAACAATCATAAAAACTGATAAATTGTTAAAAGTAAATTAAGCTTATTTAGTTTTCTAGTTCTTTAATTAGTCTTTGCATCCCGGTCGTTGCTTTTTCTGAAATCGTAGTTAAATTTTTAATAGCAGTAACTCGAATTGCGTTAGGATCAATTAAATATTTTTTCGAATGCGTTGGGGCGTCATTAATTAAACCTGCAGCAGGATGAACATTTAGAGATGTTCCTATGATTATAAATATGTCAGCGGCAGAAACTAATTCATATGCTTTATTCATATTAGGAACGTCTTCACCAAACCAAACGATATGCGGCCTTAGCTGAAAACCTGATTCGCATTTGTCACCTACATTGATGTCGTTAAATCCAACATTGTAGATTAGTTTATCGTCAACGGAACTCCGAGCCTGTGTTACTATTCCGTGAAGGTGAAGTACGTCAGTAGATCCTGCCCTCTCATGAAGATCATCAATATTTTGTGTGATAACACTAACCTCAAAATTGTTTTCAAGCTCCGCAACCAGTTTGTGCGCCAAATTGGGCACCGCTCCCTTTACCTGAGCCTTTCTTTTGTTGTAAAACTCAAGCACCAATTCGGGTGCTTTCGTCCAAGCTTCAGGGGTCGCAACATCCATAATGTTATATTCTTCCCAGAGCCCGTCCGAATCTCTAAATGTTTTGATTCCACTCTCTGCGCTAATGCCTGCCCCGGTGAATACAATAACTTTTTTCATACTAATCAAAGGTAGAATAATTCTGTAAAAGATGATGTGGTAAAAGTATGGTGGTCTTTCTCAGTAATTTATACTTTTACCGGTTATTAAATTAAGCGGTATATATGGCAAAAGTTAGGAAGCAAGAGGCGTTAGATTATCATTCTGATGGAAGAAAAGGAAAGATTGAAGTAGTTCCAACAAAACCCTATAGCTCACAACGAGATTTAACACTAGCTTATTCTCCAGGGGTGGCCGAACCGTGCTTGAAAATTGCAGAAAACAAGGAAGACGTATATAAATACACAGCTAAAGGTAATTTGGTGGCAGTCATTTCTAATGGTACTGCAGTTTTGGGTTTAGGTAATATTGGCCCTGAAGCTTCTAAACCCGTTATGGAAGGAAAAGGTTTGCTGTTTAAGATATTTGCAGATATCGATGTGTTTGATATTGAAGTTGATGCAACAGATGTTGAAGCTTTTGTGAATACCGTTAAGTCAATTTCTCCAACATTTGGAGGGATTAATTTGGAAGACTTAAAGGCTCCGGAGTGTTTTGAAATTGAAAGAAGACTCAAAGAGGAATTGAATATTCCTATTATGCATGATGACCAGCACGGCACGGCTATAATTTCTTCGGCGGCATTGATAAATGCTCTTTCATTAGCTGATAAAAAAATTGAGGACGCAAAAATTGTTATCAATGGAGCAGGAGCAGCTGCAGTTTCTTGTGCTAAATTGTATTTGGCCTTGGGTGCAAGAAAAGCAAATATACTCATGGTTGATAGCAAGGGGGTAATCACAACCAGAAGAGAGAATCTTGATGAGCAAAAACAGTTTTTTGCAACTGAAACATTTCTAGAAACATTAGAAGAAGCAATGGTCGATTCAGATGTGTTTTTAGGGCTATCGAAAGGTGATATTGTTTCATCTGATATGATCAATACCATGTCAGATAAACCAATCGTTTTTGCTTTAGCAAACCCTGACCCTGAGATCCCTTATAAAACTGCTATAAAAACTAGAGAAGACATTATTATGGCAACGGGGAGGTCTGATCATCCAAATCAAGTAAACAATGTACTTGGATTCCCATTTATTTTTAGAGGAGCACTAGATGTTAGGGCTACATGTATTAATGAGGAGATGAAAATGGCCGCGGTACACGCAATTGCAGAATTAGCAAGAGAGTCTGTTCCTGAAAGCGTTAACGAAGCTTATGGAACTAAAAATATTTTGTTCGGAAAAGATTATATCATTCCCAAACCTTTAGATCCAAGGTTAATTTTAACAGTGGCGCCAGCCGTAGCTAAAGCAGCAATTGATTCTGGAGTTGCGTTGGAAAAGATTAAAGATTGGGATGGTTATGTTGAAGAACTTGAGAATAGACTAGGCCATGACAGCAAGTTAGTCCGAAGTATGACAGAAAGGGCTAAGCATAATCCGCAGCGGGTAGTTTTTGCCGAAGCGGATAATTATAAAATACTAAAAGCTGCACAAATTGTTCGTGATGAAGGGATAGCAGAACCAATTCTTTTAGGTAAAAAGAAAAAAATAGCTAATTTAATCGAACAATATCAGCTCGACTTAGATAATGTTGAAATTATCGATCCAAGATCTGAGAAAGAAGAGGAAAGAAGAAATGAATTTGCAGCGCTATTATATCAAAAGCGGCAGAGGCGGGGAATGACTTTAGTTGAGGCGCAGCATGAAATGCGCGAGCGAAACTATTTTGGTGCAACAATGGTTGAAACAGGTCAAGCAGATGCTTTGATTTCTGGCTTAACTAGAAATTATCCCGATACTATTCGTCCTGCTTTGCAGATTATAGGTGTTGATAAGCAAGCCGGAGTAAATCGTATTGCTGGAATGTATATTCTAATTACAAAAAGAGGTCCAATATTTTTAGCAGATACTACGATTAATGAAAATCCAACAGCCGAAGAATTGGCTGAAATAACTGTAATGGCAGCCGAATCTGTTAAGCGATTTAAAATGAAACCTAATGTGGCACTGTTGTCCTTTTCCAATTTCGGTTCGTCTATGGGAGACGATCCTGAGAAAATGAGAAGGGCTGCAAAAATTCTTCATGAACAACACCCTAATCTAACTGTTGATGGCGAAATGCAGGCAAATTTTGCACTGAACAAAGAGTTGTTAAAAGACATTTTTCCATTTTCTCAATTATCCGGAAAGAATACAAATACGTTAATTTTCCCCAATTTATCTTCTGGGAATATTGCTTATAAATTGATTCAAGAAATGACTTCAGCAGAAGCTATTGGGCCAATATTATTGGGAATGAAAAAGGCCGTCCATATTTTACAACTAGGTAGCTCGGTTCGAGAAATCGTAAACATGGTTACAATAGCTGTATTAGACGCTCAAACTAGAAAAAAGAAATGATAGAATTTATTAAAGGTAGATTAGTCGCAAAATACCCAACTCATGCAATTATTGAAACAAATGGGCTAGGGTACTTTATAAATATTTCACTCACAACTTATTCTGATATAACAGATGCCGAAGAAGTAAAGTTACTTATTTACTATTCCGTTAATGTAGATGTGCGTTCAGGATCAAGTAATCATATTTTATTTGGGTTCGTTAAAGAAGAAGAAAGAAATTTATTCAAGCTATTGATTGGAATTTCGGGCGTTAGCGCCAATACGGCAAGAATGATGCTGTCTTCTTTAAATCCATCAGAATTGGGTAACGCTATTGGTTCTGAAAATGTTGCGGTAATCAAAAGCGTGAAAGGTATAGGCCCTAAATTGGCACAAAGAATTGTAACAGAATTAAAAGATAAAATTTCAGGACTCGAAATATCTTCAACTAATTCTTTGGCGCAAAGCAATACTATAAGTGAAGAAGCGTTATCTGCATTGCTTGCCCTAGGTTTTGAGAAATCTAAGGTCAATAAAGTAGTGAATAATATTGTGAAAAATCAAGGTGAAATAACTGTTGAAGCCTTAATTAAGTTGGCTTTGCAGCAGATGTAGATAGTTTTGTTAAAGGTATTAAAAGTAAATACAAGACTTCTTCTTGCGTTGATGATATTGATTTCATCGAGTTTAATTTCTGATGCACAAACAGATGTGAGAGATACTCTCGCATTTCCTTTTAATGACAATGGAGACCAACCGTTAAACAATAATGACAATGGTGGGTTATTTCTTTCAGAGCCAGCAAATATTAAAACCAATGTTGTTTTCAACCCTGAAACAGGGCAATACGAAGTAATCAAGACAATTGGAGATGAACTTCCATACCAGCCTCCAACAGAAATTGGCCTAGACGATTACCTTGATTATTCTATGGATAAATCAAAAAAGGATTATTGGAGGATGAAGAGTGAGGAGCAACGTAAAGGTGTTCAAATAGGTTATCGTCCAGAAATTGAAATTGAAAGTGAGGTTATTGATAAGATTTTTGGCGGTAGCACAGTTGATATAAAACCAACAGGATCGGCAGAGTTAAGGTTTGGGGGTAAAGTTCAACACACAGATAATCCTCAAGTCCCGATAAGAAACAGAACTGTAGGAACGTTTGAATTTGACATGAAAATTCAGCTAAACGTGATTGGTACGGTTGGAGATAAAATGAAGTTGTCCACCAATTACAATACAGAGAGTACGTTTGAGTTCGAAAATCAAATGAAACTTGAATATACAGGATATGAGGATGAGATTATCAAGAAAATAGAGGCAGGTAATGTATCGTTGCCCTTAACAGGTTCCCTTATTACTGGTAGTCAAACGCTTTTCGGTATAAAAACACAACTTCAGTTTGGTCGTTTAATGGTTACCTCGGTTTTATCAAAGCAGAACGGAAAAAAGTCTGAAATAACAGTAGAAGGAGGGGCGCAAATTCAAGAATTTGAAGTTAAAGCTGACCAGTACGAGCAGAATAAACACTTCTTTTTGTCGCATTATTTTAGAGACAGCTACGAACAGGCGGTCGCGTCTCCTCCAATCATTAAATCGTTAGTAAATATTACTCGTGTTGAGTTGTGGGTTACAAATACAAATAACACTACAGAGAATACCAGAAACGTAATTGCCTTTCAAGATATCGGCGAATCCGATCCTGATAATATATTTAATATGTTTTTAGCATCCCCGAGCGGGCCATCGAGCCAGCTGCCAAAAAATGAAGCAAATGCATTATATGGAACTTTGAATGGAGGAGGCGTGCCTGACATAAGAGGGTTTACATATTCGAGTGCAGCTTTAGGAGGGCTAAACATGAAAGCAAAAAAAGACTATCAAAAAGTTGAGCTAGCAAGAAGACTTAATGAAAACGAATACTATATACACCCACAGTTAGGCTATATATCGATGCGTCAAGAATTAAATCTCAATCAGATGCTGGCTGTAGCTTTCCAGTACACCTATCAAGGGGTGACTTATCAAGTTGGCGAGTTTTCTGACGATGTGCAGGGTCAAGATGCTTTATTTCTTAAACTATTAAAAACTACCGAAAGAAATACAAGAATACCTATGTGGGATTTAATGATGAAAAATGTGTATTCGATTGGAGCGTATAATGTTCAGAAAGAAGGTTTTGAATTAGAAGTATGGTACTTAAATAGAAACACAGGAGTAAATAATAATTATTTGCCTGAAGGGCCTGCAAGAACCAAAGAAAAACAGCTACTTGGATTGCTAGGGCTAGATGAATTGACGGTAACTAATTTGAAAGGTAAGGACGGGGTGTTTGATTACATAGAAACCCCCCGCATGACCATCGTCCCCCAAAATGGAAGAATTATTTTCCCTGTATTAGAACCTTTTGGATCGCATATCCATACTTTATTTGATGACGATAAAATTGCAGCTAAATATGCATTTGATTCACTTTATACCAATACGCAAACAAACGCTAAAGTAAAATTTCCAGAAAAAAATCGATACAGTATCCGAGGAGAAACGAAATCTACATCAGGTTCCGAAATTTCTTTGGGTGCAATAAATATTCCTGAAGGTTCTGTTGTTGTCACTTCGGGAGGTGTGCCACTTATCGAAAATACTGATTACCTTGTTGATTATAATATTGGCCGGGTTACAATTATTAATCAGTCGATTTTGGAATCGGGCACACCAATTAAGATTGCATTAGAAAGTCAACAATTGTTCAATATTCAGCCGAAAACACTATTTGCATCCCGTTTTGATTATACGATTTCTGATGATTTGATTCTTGGTGGAACTGTAATGAATTTGAGCGAAAAGCCAATTACAAACAAGGTAAATCAGGGTTCTGAGCCCATGTCTAATACCATCATTGGTTTCGATGGAAATTATAAAACTGAGTCTCAGTTTTTGACAGCAATGGTTGATAAAATTCCGTTAATCAACACAAAAGAAAAGTCAAATATTAATGTTGGTGGTGAGGTAGCTAAGTTATTCCCTGGCGTATCAAGAGCGATAGATTTAGGAAGTGACGGGCCAACTGCTTATATAGATGATTTTGAAGGAAGCCAGACAGCAATAGATATAAAGTCTGGCTCTGCATCGACATGGATAATTGCAAGTACCCCGCAAGGTCAACCGGATAAATTTCCAGAAGGTAATTTGGTAGGAGACTTGGCTTATGGATATAATCGTGCAAAATTATCTTGGTATACTATGGATCCGCTTTTTTACCCAACGAGAAATGACCCAAATATGCCAGAAAATGTTGAGGCGGACGTTACGATGACAGCAAATCACTTTATGCGTGAGATTCAGCAAAAGGAGGTTTTTCCAGATAAAGATCCAATTGTTGGGTCTTTCAACAATATTGTTACGCTTGATATGGCTTACTATCCAGAAGAAAGAGGCCCTTATAACTACGATGTAGATGGTCAAAATAGTGAAGGAGAACAATACGGATATGGGTTAAATGCAGATGGCAGTTTGAAAAATCCTGAGAAGAGGTGGGGTGGCATTATGCGTGAATTAACTACAAATGATTTCGAAGCTGCAAATGTTGAATACATCCAGTTTTGGGTTATGGATCCATTTGCTGAGAGTGATAACCCTGAATATCCGCAGGAAGATATGTCCGGTAAGCTCTATTTCAATATTGGTCAAATATCGGAAGATATTTTGCGTGATGGTCGGAAGACATTCGAGCAAGGTATGCCAATTGATCAAACAAATTCTCAAGATTTATCTAATGCAGGAGATTTTTCCGTTTGGGGAAGACTTCCGCCATCGGGAACACAAGCTGTCGTAAATGCATTTGTCAACGATCCGGAATCAAGGCCGCATCAAGACGTTGGTTTGGATGGATTAAGAGATGAAGAAGAGGTTATTTTCTTTAATGATAACTATATTCAAAAAATAGTGCAAGATCCGAGTTTAGGATCTGGAAGTGTAGCCTTTAGCAATGCTACTTCGGATCCTTCAGCTGATGATTACAAGTTTTTTAGAGATGACGATTATGATGCACAGAATTTCAATATTTTACAGAGATACAAAGAATTTAACGGATTAGAGGGTAATTCACCAACTTCAGCTCAGTATGCTAATCAAAATCAAAATGGATACCCAACTACCTCATCTCAACGCCCGCATGTGGAAGATATAAACAATGACAACACCTTAGATGAAACTGAGAGTTATTACCAATACAGTATAGATATTTCGAAGGCGGGGTTGAGCACAGTTGGAAGAAATTACTTAAATAATATTTTAGAAGCTAAGGCAACAACTTCTGATGGGGAGAGATCAGTTAAATGGTATCAATTCAAAATACCAATGGCCGAATTTGAGAAAGCCGTTGGTGGTATTTCAGACTTTCGTTCTATGCGTTTTATACGTATGTATATGACTGGATTCGATAAACCAGTTTATCTTCGGTTTGCTCAGCTCCAATTAACTCGAGGACAATGGAGAAAGTATACCGAAACAATTTATTCAGGTGGTGAAGAACTAAATGAAGAATCTGCTCAAGATTTTAATATTGGCGCCTTGAATATTGAAGAAAATTCTGAAAAAACACCTGTTAATTATATTTTACCGCCTGGGATTTTAAGGGAGCTTACTTATGGTGCCCAACAGCAGACTAGAGCTAACGAACAATCGATGACTCTTGAGGTATGTAACCTTGAAGACGGCAGTGCCTATTCTGCTTATAAGAATATCGAGATGGACCTAAGGCGTTATAAGCGTTTGCGTATGTTTTCTCACGCAGAACTTTTGCAGGATGGCACATTAGAAGATGGAGATTTGAAACTATTTGTCCGTTTAGGTACAGATTTTGACCAAAACTATTACGAATATGAAATTCCGTTAGCCGTTACTGAGCCAGCTAGGTATTTGGGAACTTCTCAAAGTGATCAAGAAAAAGTTTGGCCACCTTCAAATAATGTAGATATTAATTTTGAAGATTTATGGGGCATCAAGCTTATACGGAATCAGGCAATTCTCGATGGGAAACATGCTAATGCACAAATAGTTTATGACTCAACATTAAGCAGTGGTGCGCAAATATATATTTCCGGAAATCCTAACCTAGCTGAAGTTACCACAATTATGATTGGTGTTAGAAACCCAAACAGACAATCAAACCCAGATCCTGACGATGGCTTACCAAAATGCGCAACGATATGGGTAAATGAGTTACGATTAACAGAATTTGACGATAATGGTGGTTGGGCAGCAATCGGCAGGGTATCTGCTAACTTTGCAGACTTGGCAAACATATCCGCTTCGGGTAGTATTAGAACTAAAGGATTTGGTACTGTTGAGCAAAAAGTTAACGAACGACAAAAAGAAACGTTGAAAACGCTTGATGTATCATCTACAATCCAGCTTGGAAAATTTATTCCAGAAAAAATAGGAATTAGATTACCAATGTACGTTGGCTTTTCAGTTATTGAGAGTACACCTGAATTTTCTCCATTGGCTGAAGATGTTCCGACTTCATTATACGAAAATGCAGTGACATCTGGTTTGCCAAAAGCTGACGCCCTGTTTGCTAAACAAGAATTGAGGAAAATCACCAGGGATATTACAACAAGAAAAAGTCTAAATTTCACCAATATAAGAAAAGAAAAGGCGAAAGGTAGTGATCGAAAAACTAGATTCTATGACATCTCAAACTGGACTGGAACCTATGCTTATACTGAAGAAAATCATCATAATTTTGAATTAGAGCAGGATTTGATAAAAAATTATCGCGGCGGGTTAAACTATAATTTCAACGCGAGTCCTAAAAATATTAAGCCGTTTAATAAGGTCAAGTTTTTAAGGAAATCTAAATATTTACGGATAATAAAAGATTTTAATTTTTACCCAGGACCAAAACAAATAGGGTTTAGAACAGACGTTAATCGGATGTATAACGAGCGGGTAATTAGAAACGTCAACCCCGGGATAAGGGCAGATATAGATCCTTTTTATAACAAGAATTTTAACTGGTCTCGGAGTTATAGTTTTAAGTATGATTTATCGAAAGCACTAAAGCTTGATTTTACTGCAGGGGCTAATTCTCTCATAGAAGAAGATGCCCAGAACATAAGGGAGATTAATAGAAATTCTGATAATGCGATTGTGCAGCAAGATTACGAGAATTTTAAAGATTCTGTTATGACTAGTGTTTTTAGTGGCGGTGAGAATTTAGATTATAGACATAACACCAATATTAATTACACTATTCCGTTCAGTAAATTTCCTTTAACAAATTGGATTAACTCGACAGCAAGGTATTCAACTAGCTACATATGGACAAGAGAAGCATTCGCGGCTAAAGGATTTGGGAATACAATTCAGAATTCTCAAACATATAATCTAAATGCTACATTTAATGTGGTTACTTTATATAATAAGGTGGGATATTTAAAAAAGGTGAATAACAAATTCCGAAAATCTAGCAGAACGAATTCACGATCTAGTAAAAGCGCTAAAGGAAAAAAAGAGGAAGATAAAGAAAAAAAGAAAAAAGATAAAAATAAAAAGAATCAGAAAACACCCCTCGACTATGCAGCGCGAACTCTTATGAGTATCAGAAATGTGAATGGTACCTATTCCCGAAATAGAGGAACCTTATTGCCAGGTTATAATGGTGAAACTAGTGTGTTAGGGATGGATGATTTTGGAGCACCCGGTTACGGTTTTCTTTTCGGACAGCAAGACGATTGGGGTAATAGTGATACTAATCACTATGCTCATTGGGCGATGATGAATGATTGGCTAAAAAAGAATGACTCAATTAATACTCAGTTTTCGAGAACATTTAGTGAGAATTTGAGCATTCGAGCTAGTGTTGAACCAATTAAAGATTTACGAATTGAGTTAACAGCTAATATGACCAATTCGTTAAATAAAACTGAATACTATAGGTATCAAGGTGATTCAGGTGTTTATGCGAATCAATGGTTGACAGAAAGCCCAACCGAAATGGGTAGTTATAGCTCGTCAATAATTACAATTCAAACAGCTTTTATTGATGGGTTTGGCTCAAATAATTCTGCCATCTTCGATCAATTTTTACAAAATAGAGTTACCATTTCACAGCGGTTAGATGATATGGATGGTATTTCTTCTAATGATGGCCTGCCGCATGAAAACGATTCTCTGGGTCAAGGATATAGGCAAGGCTATGGAGCAACATCAAAAGAAGTCTTGGTGCCCGCTTTCTTGGCAGCTTATACAGGAACAAGCCCTGAAAATGTATCACTAGACCCTGCCGCAGTTGGTTATAAAAACTCTAAGTATTTGCCAATTCCAAACTGGAGTATTCGATATAATGGCTTATCTAAAATTAAGTTTTTGAAAAAATATGTTCGTAAAATATCGTTGAATCATTCTTACAAATCATCTTACAGCGTAAGCGGTTATTCTACTAATTTGGATTACGATCGAGATCGTGATAGAATGGATGTTGAGCAAATGCTGGATCAAAGTGCAAACTATGAATCTAAGTTGGTATTGAATACCATAACGATATCAGAGAAGTTTAGCCCGCTTATCAATGTTGATATGACTTTTCAAAATAGTTTTCAAGGTAAGTTCGAGATTCGAAAAGACAGAACGCTTTCTCTTAATATAGCGAACACACAAATTACAGAACAGAAAGGAATGGAATACGTTCTTGGTATGGGCTATATTATTGACAAAGTAAAATTGCCATTTCAACTTCGTGAAGGTACGGATGTAATTAGCCCTCTTAAATTAAGAGCCGATTTGTCGTATAGAAGAAACGAAACAATTATTAGAAAAGTGATCGAGGAAAGTCAGCAGACAACTAGTGGTCAAGATATTATATCAATAAAAGTAACGGGTGATTACAATCTGAGTAAAGCACTTCGTTTAAGAGCTTTTGCCGATTACGGAATGAATATACCGAAGACATCTACAACGTTTAAACGTTGGGATTTAAATTTTGGAGTGAGCATCTTGTTTACTCTTGCAGGATAAATTTGGCTTATAACTTCTACTTTAGATAACTTCATTATATATTTGCCTAAAATCAAGAACCATGAACATACCTCAAGAGTTAAAATATACAGAAGACCATGAGTGGATTAAGGTTGAAGGAGAATATGCAACTGTTGGAATTACTGATTTTGCGCAGGGCGAATTGGGAGATATTGTTTTTGTTGAGATTGAAACTGAAGGGGAAGAATTAACTAAAGAAGAAGT
>Ga0055584_100000295_pt1 | contig 47408 bp, 40 predicted proteins | sample OSDHelmetaG_FD_58716 | JGI IMG/M metagenome (GOLD analysis project Ga0055584, IMG submission 58716) | Pelagic marine sediment microbial communities from the LTER site Helgoland, North Sea, for post-phytoplankton bloom and carbon turnover... | ecosystem: Environmental > Aquatic > Marine >...
GTCGACCGATCCGTCGACGAGGTTCGGAGTTTGCGCGGAAATATTCGGTATCCGCTGTGAGGGCGCGCCGTGGAATTCCTGGTAGCTGTCCATTCGCCTTTTATTCGCCCTTTCGATGCCGGCGTCAAGTGAAAAGCGAAGAAAAGACGAAGTCCACGGTTTATCGATGTTTTACCTCGGGGACTTGACGAGACTACGCTCCGTCTGGCACCGACACTCTGCATGAAGGAAAAGCTTGGAGTTGTCCCGTTCTGGCAGGGCTATGACCGCAAGGAAGTCCTGAAAATCGCTCGGATCGCCGAAGACCTCGGTTACGAATCCATCTGGATTCCGGAGGCCTGGGGTTACGAGCAATTCCAGTTGCTCACTGAAATTGCGAAGGAAACGACGCGGATCAAGCTCGCGACCGGCATCGCGAATGTTTTCAGCCGGTCGGCGGGTCTATTAGCCATGAGCACCGCGACTCTGGATGAAATTTCCGAAGGGCGCGTGATTCTCGGACTGGGCACCAGCGGCAAGAACGTCGTCGAGAATTTTCATGGAACTCCCTATCGCAAACCTCTGACCCGGCTGCGCGAAACGATCGGGATCTGCAAGACTCTCTGGCGCGGCGAGAGACTTACGCCGGAGCAAAGCACACTTGCCGAATTACGGCATTTCAAGTTGGCGATGACGCCCGTGCGCGCGGATATTCCGATCTATGTGGCCTCCCTGCAGCCCAAGGCGGTACGCGAACTGGGGCGCATTGCAGATGGATGGGTGCCGACTTTCTGGCCCTACGAGCATTTTAATGAAGGTTTGGAATGGATCGCCGAGGGCGCAAGGGACGCGGGCCGCGACCCCTCCGAGATTGAACTCGCACCGTTCCTCGGGGTTGTGCCGATCGAGGATGTCGACTTCGCCCGCAGCGCTCTCAAGCCGATGATCTCGTTCTATATCGGCGGCATGGGGACCTACTACCACGATATGTTCTGCCGATTCGGCTTCACCGAAAACGCCGATCTGGTGCGCGACCTTTATGTTGCGGGCAACAAGCAGGAGTCCATCGCAGCTGTCAGCGATGATCTCGTCGATGCGATTGCGATCTGCGGCTCGCCCGAGCACTGCCGCGAGCGTCTCGGCGAGTGGCGTGCGAACGGCATGGGTCATGGATTGGTCGGGCTGAGCCCGGGCGCGACGGCGGATTCTGTCGAGTTCATTCTCAAGGCCGTGGCGCCGGCCTGAGGAGAAAGTCCGAAGTGAGCAGGGATGCCCCGGGGTCTCTCGCCCCCGGGGCCTCTCGCTGGCGCTCCGCCAGCCCAGGGGCTGGCGACGGCCCCGAGGCTCACAGCCAGGTGCGGGCCCGATAGTAGGCGAGGCCCAGCCATTCGTGGAGTGTTTGCGAGATCAGGCTGGCCCGCGCTGGTGGCTCCCCCTCGATGCGATCTACAGGCGCCGGGTGGATCTGGATCTGCTGGGCGGTGAAGCAGAGCCGGGCTCGGCGCATATGCAGGGCGCTGGTGACGAGTGTCGCCGACCGGATGTCCCGTTCACGCAGGAGCAGAGAGGCCTCCTCGGCGTTTTCCGCGGTCCGACTGGAGATACCTTCCTCGAGGATCTGTTCGGCCGGGACACCCAGATCTTGCGCCATTTCGGCCATGGCAGAAGCACTTACCGGACGGCCCGGTCGCCTCGGCCCGCCGCAGACGACAAAAAGAGCCTCCGGATTGGCCTGGTGGAGTCTGGCTGCATGCTGCAGACGGGCACGGCTGGTGGCGTTGAGGTGGCCGGTGGATCGAATGCCTCCGCTGAGAACAACAATGGCGCGCTGCGGGCGCAGATCAGGCTTCAGGCGCAGCGGCCCGGCGAGCACCTGGCCCAGCGGATCGAGTCCATATTTCAGGGCTTTTTCGCCCAGACCCTCGATTTGGCGTTCGAACCAACGCCGAATCCTGATCTCGCGCGGGCTGTAGCGCTCCCGATTGGTTTTCGTGGGCATCCAGGCTTGTTCTAGCGCAAAATCGGCATTCGGGGCAGTGTTGGTTTTGGGCGGATTATATCTTCCGCAACGATCAGCCGAAGATAGGAAAAGAGGCAGCCGGGCGCTGCCGGCACTTGCGATGAGACCTTTCGACCTAGACAAAGAGATCCCATGTTCCCTTTCCGGGAGGTCCCGTGGATGCCTGCGGGACGGTGCCCCGGCTTTCAGGAGTAAAAATGGATCTCCCTCGTTTTGATCAACCGCCAGCCGTCGTGCTGGGACTCGGACAAAATGGCATGGCCACGTGCCGCGCGCTCGGCCGCGTCGGCGTGCCCGTGATCGCGATCGACTCGGATCTCGAGCAACCGGGAGCGCAAACCCGCTATGCGACCAAGATCCATTGCCCGGATTTCCAGAAGGGTGGGCCGGGTCTGGTCGCGACGCTGATTGAAATTGGCGAAGAATTGGCCAGGCAGGGCCAGAAGGGAGTGCTGCTTCCCAGCGGAGATTTGAATGTCCAGATCATCTCCGAAGAACGTGAGGCACTCGATCCATATTTTCACTATCGCTTGCCCGAGAAGGAAGTCGCCCGACTCTTTCTGGACAAGAAGTCCTTCTACAAGATCGCCATGGAGCGAGATTTTCCGCTCGCGCGCACGTACTTCACGGACGAAGACCACGATATCGAGAAGATTCTCGAAGAGCTTTCCTATCCCGCGCTGATCAAGCCCTTTCAGCCCAATGCGGCCTGGCGCGAGACCTTTGATACGCGACTTTTTCTCGCGGATTCGGCGGAAATGTTGCGCAAGCTCTATGACCTGACCTACCCGGTTCACCAGGATCTGATCATCCAGGAGTATATGCCCGGGGACGATAGCCAAGTGATGTGGGGTGTGACCTATCTCGACGCAAACCAGAATCCTCTGGCGGTCTGGACGGGCCGGAAGTTGCGGATGTATCCCCGCGGTTTCGGGACCGCGACCCTCGCGGAAAGCCGCCGCGACTCCTGGTTGGCGGAAGAGACCGTACGCATTCTCAAGGACATCGGCCACGTTGGCTATGGTGTCGTCGAATTCAAGAAAGACCAACGTGACGGTTGCTTCAAGATCACCGAACCGACCGGCGGGCGTACCTGGTTCCCGCATTCGGTGGTGACGGCATCCGGAATTAATTTGCCGCATATCTGGTACCGTGAGGTCCTCGGAGAATCGACTGAGCCGCAGACCGAATTTCAGGAAGGTCTGAAGTGGATTCATGAAGAGCGCGACCTCAAGACGGTGATGCTCTATTTTCTGCCGGAAAAGAGACTGACGTGGTGGACCTGGTTGCAGTCGTACCGAGGTCGGCGCACCTATGCCTATTCGGCCTGGGACGATCCGGGCCCGATTCTGAACTCGGTCGGACGGATTTTGCAGGCCGGCGTGAATCGGTTCCAGCGCCTGCTCAAGCGTGGTGGTGACTCCGAGGCTGTTCGTGTGGAGAAGAGCCGACCGCGCGCCATGGATGAGGTTCTGCTCGCCGCGGACCCGACGGTTGGTCGCGGCATTCGGAAGGTCTCGGTGGATTGATGGCTTCCACAAAGGGGCAAGGCGAAGGCGGTCGGTTGCGCGAAGGTCCGGCCCCGGAATTGCGCGAAGCGGCCTACGGACTCGAAATTGCGGACGCGCCGATTCTGCACAAGGGATGCAGCCTCGCCGACCTCGCCCACATTTTGATGATGCTCGAGGTTGGCGTCGTTCCCGCGGAGGCAGGCCAACGCTTGCTGCGGCAGCTGTTGGAACTGCACGAGATTCCGGTGGAGGAATTTCCGCTCGATGACGCTCTCGAGGATGTCTACTCCAACCGCGAGGCGTGGGTACGCGCGCGAGACGAAGAAGCAGCCGGTTGGTTGGGTGCGGGCCGTCCGCGCCGGGAACCGGCGACGATCGCCTACCGATTGGCCGTCCGCGATCGCCTGCTGGGCCTCTCCGAGCAAGTCCTCGGGATGCTGGACGCACTGGTCTCTCAGGCACGCGAGCACGTCCATACCGTGATGCCGGATTACACGTATCTGCAACCGGCGACGCCGAGCAGCCTCGCGCACTACCTCCTTGCTTTTGCCTACCCGGCGCTCCGCGATCTCGAGCGCCTCGAGCAGGCCTACCGCCGCACGGATCAGTGCCCGGGGGGCATCGGGAATATCAATGGAACTCGCCTGCCCGTGGATCGGGAGCGTCTAGCCGATTTATTGGGTTTCGCCGAGCCGATCCGAAACACCCGTGACGCCATGTGGCAGGTTGACCAGCCGCTTGAGGTGATGGCCGATTTGATGGCGGTCTTCCTCCATCTCGACCGTCTCGCCGAGGATTTGCAGATCTGGAATACCAAGGAATTCGGGCTGGTAGAGCTGGCGGATCGCCACGCGCGCATCAGTTTGATCATGCCGCAGAAAAAAAACCCTTACGCGCTGGCCTTCGTTCGTGGCATTTCTGGCACCATGCTCGGCAAAATGGTTTCCATGGCTGCGGTCGGTAAAAGCCCCTCGGCGCAAATGGATAATCGGATCTTCGCCATCGGTGAGGTTCCGCGATCGTTGGACGCCGGCATTCGGACGGCAAAGCTCCTCGCGGAGGTGGTTCGCGGATTGTCTTTCGACACCGAACTCATGCGCGAGCGCGCAAGCGAGGGCTTTATTCACGCAACGGATCTCGCCGAGACCATCATGCAGGAAGAAGGCGCCACCTACCGTCAGGCACATCGTCTGGTCGGGCTGGCTGTTCGGGAAGCTCTGGCAGCGGACCCTGGCGCCAGAGATGTGCCGCGGGAAATTCTCGCCAACGCGGCCCGGGAGGTTCTCGGCCGACCTCTGCAGCTGACTGCCGACAGGCTCGAGGCGCTCGCGAATCCGGAAGAAGTGGTCCAGACCCGAACGGGAACGGGCGGTGCAGCCGGCGCGGCCGTCGAGGCGATGCTGGAGGAGTGCAGCCAGCGGGCCTTGGCGCATCAGCAATTCTGTACCCGCGAGCGGCAACGCATTGCCGATGGTGAAGCTGGACTGCTGGCGCAAGCGCGAAAGCGGGCGGCTACCAACTCCGCCCAAGTTGAATGACCTCGATTGGAGAATAGACCATGATGGATTTTTTCTCACTTCCCTCCCGCAGTCCCAAGCCACGCGATGAAGGCGTCACGCATGTGATCGACAAGGGGCTGGGTCTGGCTCAGGTCGAGGATATGCTCGCCACTTGTTCCAACTATATCGATATCGTCAAGTTGGGTTGGGGTACGGGCTACGTCACCCAGAACCTCGCCGAGAAGGTCGAACTCTATCATAAGGCTGATATCCCGGTTTGTTTCGGCGGTACGCTGGCCGAGGTGGCGATCCTGCAGGGTAAATTGGACGAATTTCGAGATTTGGCACTTTCGCTCGGTCTGTCGCACGTCGAGATCTCCAACGGCGTGATCGATATGTCCATGAAGGAAAAGGCCGGCTATATCCGCGAGCTTTCGAAGGACTTCGTGGTCCTGACCGAAGTGGGCAGCAAGGATTCGGAAAAGATCATCCCGCCGTTTCGCTGGGTCGACATGATTCAGGCCGATCTCGACGCAGGAGCCTGGAAGGTCATCTGCGAAGCTCGAGAGAGCGGAACGGTAGGGCTTTATTTCGGTTCGGGCGAGGCCCGTTCAGGACTCATCGACGAGATTTGCACCAAGATCGATCACGCGGACCTGATTTTCGAAACGCCTCAGAAGGTTCAGCAAATGTACATGGTCAAGAAGCTTGGTTCCGAGGTGAACCTCGGTAATATCGCGACCACGGAAGTGATTCCGCTCGAAACGCTCCGACTCGGACTGCGCGGGGATACAATGGCTGATTTTCACGATGTCGACATCTGGAACAAGCGTCGCGATGCCGAGTTGGCGGCCGAGATCCCGACGCCCGAGCGTCGCGAGCGAAAATCGCGCAAGCCCAAGCTGACACGAATTCGCTGAGGCAGGGGGCGGCCCCAGCGCTCGCCCTCAAGCGATATCGATCACGATCGCTGTGGCGTTGTCGCGCCCGCCGGCCTGCAATGAACTGGCAATCAGTCGGGCCGCTGTCGGTCCGCTGCCTTCATGGTTGGCGAGGAAGGTCCGGATGGCTTCCGGGGGAAGCATGCCGGAGACACCGTCGCTGCAAAGCAGAAAGGTGTCTCCCGCGATCACCCCACTTGCGCCGACGCTGACGCGAACGGCGGGAGAAATTCCCAGAGCGGCCATCAGCTGGTTGGTATGAGGAAGTTCAAGGGGTGTTCTGGGCTCGTCCCGGTAGGGGAAGCCGTATCGGGTATGGTCTGCGGTGAGAAGTTCGAGAGCGCCTTCCCGGCAGCGGTATAGCCGACTGTCGCCAACATGCGCCCAGCAGGCCTCCCCGACATCCGGATCGAGGCTGAGGGCCACAATTGTCGTCCCCATGGATTTTCGACCCACGCTGCCGGAGGCACCTGCGTCGTGGATGGTGGTGTTTGTTTCCTCGATGGCCGCGGTCAGCGCCACAGTATCGAGACGCCCCTTGCGGGATCGGCATCGCCGGGGGATTTCCTCAATGGCCATCTGACTCGCTTTTTCCCCGTGGACGTGGCCGCCCATTCCGTCTGCGACGAGAAAGAGGCCCATTTCGGGGAAGCAGCCCACCGAGTCCTGATTGGATGCGCGGACGTGACCGGTATTGGTTTCAGAGGCGAAATCGACGTTCATGGAGGGGGAATCTCTTGGTTACTCTCTCTATTTGCCCGATCCGGTATGTTGCTGCAATCTCCGGCTTCGGGCCGGTGCCTCTGGCGAGTGGCAGATGCATGGCTTAGCGTAGGAGACGGAACCCCGGGCTCGGGGGGGGAGGGCAGCGATTTGGATCTCGAGAAAATGGAACGCGTGAAGGAAGTTCGGATGACCGCTCCGGGTCGGAAGAGCGGCAAGCCGAGATCGGTGACGATCTGGTTTGTCCGCGAGGATCAATCGATCGGCCTTGGCACGATGGATGATACCCGGGGTTGGGTGCAAAATGCTCTCGCCGCCGACGAGGTCGAGTTGGAGATCGATGCTTGCCGTATGCGAGGGAAGATCCGAGTCGTCGAGGACCCGGAAGTGCACCGGCGTTTGCGCAAGGCGTTCGCGAGAAAGTATTTGCCAGCGAGGTTGCTCTCGTTCGTCGGTGTCGGCCAGCGAACCACTTTCCTCGTTGAGAACCTCGAAGAGTTGGAGGCGGTTTGATGGGCCTGCGGCGGCTGGATGAAGAACTCATTGTGGAAAGAGGTCCGGGTTGAGTGGTCTCGGCCGCATCCTTCTGGTTCGTCATGGCGAGAGCACGGGCAACGTCGAACGCGAATTTTCCCGCGACCCCGACATCGATCTGACGGAGCGGGGTGTCGAGCAGGCCTGCGCAACCGGTCGTCATCTTGCGCGCGAGTTTTCGCCGACCCGGATTGTCGCGAGTCCTTATTTTCGCGCACGTCGCACAGCCGCCCTGATCGGGGACGCACTCTCGGGGGCCTTCGACATTCACATCGAAGAAGATCTGCGGGAGCGTTCGATAGGCGCCCTGGCGGGCCAACCCTATGGTGCGATGGCGGCTCACCCGGATTACGAGCCCGAGCGCTACTGGGCGTGGCGGCCGCCGCAGGGCGAATCGCTCGAGGACGTGCAGGTCCGCGCCGGCGCTGTCCTGCAGAGGGTTGCGGCAGCTTATCCGGGGGAGGACGTGGTGCTGGTCAGCCACGGAGGCACCATGATGGCGCTTTGTGCCCATGTGGAAGGGAGCTTCGAGCGCCCGCGGGTAGCCGGCAACTGCGAAGTTGTGGTGGTCGAGCACTCGGGTGGTCGTGACTTGCGCCTGGTCGCGGCGGCGGGACCCTCGGCTGCCGGGACTGAAGAAACAGGCGGCTGATCGACAGCACCGAGGCTGCGCATCCTCGTCGCTACTGATGGCGCTGGGCGCGATCCCGGGCCCTTTCCAATATTGCCGGATCAACCGGTTCCATACGCGCCATGCCACGCAGCAGCAGGCCGGGCGCAAGCAAGCGCAGCAGGTGTGCCGAGATCAGTTGGGGATTCCCGCGTGGCGCGGTGGTTTCGCGAAGACGCCTTTCAATGACTTCGAGAACCGCTCGCGTGACTGTCGCGGATGGGTATTTATAGCCGGCAAAGCCCGCGGGTTCCTCTTCGGGGCCGGTTTCCCAAATTGGCGTATCGATGGGGCCGGGGTTCACGATGCCTGCGTGAATGTCGGTGCCCTCAAGGTCAGACCAGAGTCCGCTGGTGAAAGCATTCAGCGCAGCCTTGGAGGCCGCATAGACGCCCTCGCGGGGAGGGCAGACCTTTGCCGTGAAGCTCGAGACGTTGACGATGGTCCCCTGTCCGGCACGCAGGAAGGCCGGGATGGCCCGCAGAGTGCTGTACATCGGCGCCATGAAGTTCACCTGCATGACTCGCGCGGCCTCGTCGCTGGTGAGGTGGAGGGCCGATTTGTGGCAGGACATCCCCGCGTTGTTGATCAGGATGTCGACACTCCCGAGGCGCGCCTCGGTTTCATCAATGATCTGTTCGGCAAAGGGGCGTTCGGCGAGGTCTCCGGCGATCCAGAACGATTCCGGTGATGTCTGACGGCAAACGGAGACCAGATCCTGCAGCTCCGGCTCTCTGCGAGCGACAGCCACCACCCGGGCCCCTCGTTCGGCCAGAGCGAGAGCGGTGGTATGGCCGATGCCGGAGGAGGCTCCGGTGACGATCGCGACTTGATTCCGGTAGTCCATGGCCCCGATTTACTCCTGAGTGCGCCCTGGAACCAACGAAAATGCACGAATTCGGCTCCATGAGCCCCCGGGCATGGATTCTCGGGCCTCCAGTCAGTAAAGAAATGGAGCGCGGATTCTTGAGGGGGGGCTGGCTTCCCTGAAAATAGGCTCCTCGAAGGAGTTTTTTCAGATGGTCGAAGCAGATTTCGGAGGTTGTATGCGGATGTCGGAGATGAATCTTGGCTAAATCGCGGCTTACATTCCAGAAGCGGCAGAAGGAACTTGCGCGAATTCGGAAGCGTGAGGACAAGAAAAAGCGGATGGCCGAGCGGCGTCCGGAACCCGGGGAAGAGGGCGAGGAGCGGGCCAAGGGCCCACAGATCGCCAGCACCGAGGACCTGGTAGGTCTCGGGCTTGCCGAACCGGAAGAAGTCGAAACAGAGGAAGAAGACAGCCCGGAAGGCTCGGATCGGGGCTGACGGCACCGCGTCGGGCAGGTCCATGAGCGCCGAGAATTCCGATATCACGATTGCCCCTCGCCCGGATGGGTTCGGAGCGGTGGTGCGCGGCGTGAATCTCGGGGCGGAGCTCTCGGATCAGGACGTGCGCCGAATCCGTCAGGCCTGGGCAGAGCATGGAGTGCTGGTCTTCCCGGACCAGCCCCTCGACCATGCGGGGTTGGAGCGCTTCAGCAATTCGATCGGGCCCTACGGTCATGACCCGTATCTGGAGGCGTTGGGCGATCATCCTCATATTGTTGAACTCGCGCGCGAACCTGACGAGAAGTCCTACGTGTTCGGTGCCGCGTGGCACTCGGACTGGAGCTTTCAGGCTGCGCCGCCTTCGGCCACCATTCTGCACGCCAAGACAGTGCCGCCGGTTGGCGGTGACACGCTCTTTGCGGATACCGCGGCAGCATTTGATGCATTGACGCCGGAGCTGCAGCAGCGCTTGCAGGGATTGCATGTCGTCCATTCCGCGGGGGCCGCGTACGGACCGCGGGGTATTCTTCAGACCGATCCGCATCCGAGTACGACCAAAATTGTGATTTCGCCGGAGGCCGAGGCGCGCGAGGTTCACCCGCTGCTGCGTCGGCATCCCGAGAGCGGTCGCACCGCGTTATTTGTCAACCCGGTCTACGCGGTCGCCATCGAGGGGCTTTCTCCCGAAGAGAGTCGGGCTTTGCTGGGAGAGTTGTACCTGCATCAGGTGCAGGAACAATTTATCTATCGACATCGATGGCAACCCGACATGCTCATCATGTGGGACAACCGAAGAACGATGCATCAGGCCGAGGGTGGCTATGAGGGGCATCGCCGGGTGATGCATCGGACGACGATCGCCGGCGAAAAACCGCTCGCGGTGCACGACTGAGGAGAGAAGAGATGGCAATTCAGGATGAAATCGAGACGCGGCTCAAAGCTGCTTTACGCGCGAAGGATCAGGCGGTTCTCGATGTTCTGCGGATGCTGAAAAGCCGCGTTCAGGAACGCACCACCGCCAAAGGTTTCTCCGGGGAAGTTACCGACGCGCTGTGGCTCGAAGTGATTGCGGCTTATCAGAAACAGATGAAGAAGGCGGTCGGTGAGTACGAGAAGCTGGGGGCTGCGGGGGCCGAACAGCTGGCGAAAATCTCCTTCGAGGTGGAATTTTGCGCGACCTTCCTGCCGGCTCAGCTCAGTGAGGGTGATTTGCGCACCCTTGTTCGCGAGCGGATGGAGGAGAACGGGGTGACCGAGCCCGGGCAAATCGGTCGTCTCGTCGGAGCCGTGATGAAAACGCATAAGGGTCAGGTCGATGCTGCCAACGTGAAGCGCATCGCCGAAGAACTGCTCGGAGATTGACCGGTGGCCGGGCTCGTTCGCACGGTTCGCGAAGGTTCATTGGGCTGGGTGATTTTCGATCACGAGGAGCGTCGTAACGCCATCAATGCCGCGATGTGGGAAGCAATTCCCGAAGCGATGGCCGAGATGGTGGAGGACCCCGAAGTGCGCGTGGTCCTGCTGCGGGGTGCTGGCGAAGTCGCCTTTGTTTCGGGCGCGGATATCTCCGAATTCGGCAAGCTGCGCACGGGTGCCGCCGCGAGCAGCTACGATGCCAATAACGGGAAAGCGTTTGCTGCGATCGCTGAATGTCCGAAGCCGGTCATCGCCATGATCCACGGGTTCTGCGTCGGGGGCGGTGCGGCACTGTCTCTCAAGGCGGACCTGCGCTACGCGGCAGACGATGGTGTCTTTGCGATCCCGGCCGCCCGTCTGGGGCTCGGTTACTCGGCGTCGCTGCAGGAATCCCTGGTGGCGACGGTCGGCCTGCCGGCGGCCAAGGAGATCTTTTTCACCGCACGACGCTTTTCTGCCCCGGATGCGCTGCGATTGGGGCTCGTCAATGAGGTTCTGCCCAAGGCAGAGCTTGAGAGCTATGTCCGAAAAGTCGCTGAAGGGATTGCTCGGAATGCGCCGTTGACGCTCCGCAGCGGCAAGCTGATTCAGAACCAACTGGCCGGGGCGGAAACGGCCCGTGACCGGCAAGCCTGGTCGGAATCAACGGACGCTTGCTACCATAGCGAGGATTATCAGGAGGGGATCCGCGCATTTCTGGAAAAGCGCCCCCCTGTCTTTCGGGGCAAATGATCAGCCGCGAGCGTCCTTGCGCAATTTGATTCGAATTGGAAGTTCCTTGACCCCGCCGACCAGTGGCGAGTGCAGGCGTTTGACCTCGCCCGCAAGCTCCACTTCCTCGATCTTGGGGAGGAGGTATTTGTAGGCGAACTCCATCTCGAGTCTGGCGACGTGAGCGCCGAGGCAGAAGTGTTCCCCCTGCCCGAAGCCGAGATGGTGATTGGGCGTGCGGTCCACGCGGAACTCGTAGGGATTTTCGAAGACGTCTTCGTCACGATTGGCTGATGGGTAGAACAAGCCGACAGCGTCGCCCTCACGGATCTTGACGCCCTTGTAGTCGATGTCGCAGGTTGCCGTCCGCGCAAAGTGGATAATCGGGCTTGTCCAGCGGACAATTTCCTCAACGGCCGGTTTCATCAGGTTGAGATCGTTTTGCAGCTTTCGCATCTGGTCGGGGTGTTCAATGAAAGCGAGCATGCCGCCGCTGGTGGCATTGCGGGTGGTCTCGTTGCCGGCCACCACGATGATCAGACACCAGGTCATCACATCCATATCCGGGAGTGGTTTGCCCTCGTATTCCATCTGCGTGAACAGGGTGGTGAGGTCGTCGCCCGGGTTTTTTCTCTTTTCCTGAGCCAGCTCGGTGAAATAGCCGAAGAGTTCGACCATGGCCGTCTGGGCTGTGGCGCTCGCATCCATACCTTCGGTTTGAAATTCCGGATCGCCCGCGCCGATAATGCGGTTGGTCCAGTCAAAGAGCAGCGGCCAATCTTCGCGCGGCACGCCAAGCATCCAGGCGATCACCGCAATGGGTAGCGGGGCCGAGACTTTCTCGACGAAGTCGCAGGTCGTTTCGTCGCCCAATTCCAGTAGCTCGTCGACGATCTCGCGGGCAATTCTGTCGATGTCGGGATGCATTTTACGCATCCGTCCCGGCGTGAAGCGTTTGATCGCCATCGAGCGGTAATCCCCATGCTTGGGCGGGTCGAGCTGGATGAGGGTGGGGGGCATGAAGCTGTTGTCGGTCTCCGGCTGGTTTTGGAGGACCAGTCTCGGGCCACTGGCGAAACGCTCGGGATCCTTGCCAATCGCGATGATGTCGTCGTGGCGGGTGAAACACCAGAAGGGGCGACCAGCGGTGTTATCATACCAGTGGATTGGTGATTCCCGACGGAGCCGGTCCCAAAGAGGGTGTGGGTATCCCCGGTTGGCGTAGTCACTGCCATCAACAAGATTGAATTGGTCAAAATCGATCATCGTGGTTCCTTCCGGTCGCGGCCAGCTCCGGCCGTCCTCGGTTCCCTTATGGCACTCCGGGCGCGACGTTCAAGCATTGACCGGGTTCCCGTATCATTTGGGTCGAGTGCGTGGGGCCGCGGGTAGGGGTGCGGGCGGCCTCCGATGCGTTAAGGTGATGTGGAATGACAGGCGAAACGCGCAGGGCTTTCCGCCTGCTTTTTCCCTGCCTGGTGAGCACGGGCATGGGGCAGGCGATGTTGTTCGCAATCCTGCCACCGGCAGCTCGCGAGATCGGTCTGTCCTCGATGCAAGTCTCGACGATTTTCGTCGTGTCCGCTGTCTTCTGGGCATTCACCAGCCCGGGCTGGGGTCGTTTGAGCGATCGCGTGGGGCGCCGCCGGGTGATCCTGATCGGTTTGCTCGGATACGGACTTTCGATGATTTTGCTGGCGGGCGTGATCGGCGCCACTCTGGAGGGCGCTCTGACCGCAGCTGTTGCCTGGCCGGCGATGATCGCGGCTCGATGCGTTTTTGGTGCGATCGGATCGGCGTCACCACCGGCGGCACAGGCATTCGTCGCGGATCGAACCGGCCCCGAGGATCGCGCGGCTGGGGTCGCCTTGATCAATGCCGCTTTTGGCGTCGGCCAGACCCTGGGGCCTGCGGTCGGTGCCGCGCTGGCTATTTTTGGTCTGCTCGCGCCAATCTATTTCTCGGCATTCTTGTCGGTGATCAGTGCCCTGGTGATTTATTTCTGGCTTCCGGATTCGGAACCCCGAGCGGCCCGCGGAGATCTTCCCCGAGCCAAACTCGCCTTCCTTGACCGCCGGATTCGGCCGTTTTTTCTCTTGCAGATCTTCATGCAAGCCGTCCGTGCGGTAACGATGATTACGTTGGCCTTCTTTCTTCAGGATCAACTGAATTTGTCTTCGGAGGAAACCGGTCAGGCAGCCGGCATCGGTTTCATGGTGCTTGCGCTTGCGGGTCTCGTCTCTCAGCTGATCTTGGTGCAGCGCTTCCGTCCGGCACCTGCACGTATGATTCGAGGGGGGCTTGGATCGGCCGCGATCGGCTTCGGACTCCTTTGGGCGGGCACAACGTTTTGGGTTTATCTCGGGGGGCTGGCCTTTTTGGGGCTGGGTCTCGGACTGGTCCGCCCGGGGAATGCCGCGGCATCCTCTCTGGCCGTATCCGCGGACGAGCAGGGTGCGGTGGCCGGTTTACTCAATGCCGTGGGGGTGACCGGCAATATTATCGGGCCTTTGCTGGGGGGGTATCTCTACACTCTAAGTCCCTCCGGGCCGATCTTTTTGAACCTCTGCCTGATGGTCGTGGGCTCCCTCTATGCATGGATACACCCCCGAATTCGCGAGATTCCGAGATAGAACCATCGGGACGCTTGATCTTCACTCCTTCCCGGACCAATTTTGACGTCCGTGCCGACCGGAATCATATTGCAACCCAGCTATCGCCTTCGCGGCGGGGTACCGGTGGTGCGGCTATTTGGGCGTCTGGACGGTGGCGGCCCCTTTTTGATCGAAGACGATCGCTTCAGGCCTTATTTTTTCCTGCGCTCACGCGACCTCGAGAAGCTCAAACGGCGCGACGGCCTGACAATTGAGGTTGGCCGTCTTGTCGACCTGGAAGGGCAGAAGGTTGCACGCATCGGATTTGAGGATCCCGCGGAGCTGCCCCGATGGCGGCAACGCCTGGCGAAGGTCGGCGCGCACCCGCTGGAAGGCGATCTCCGCTTTCCCTACCGCTATCTGATCGATCATGGCCTGCGCGCGGGGATTCGCATCGAGGAAGAGCCTGTCGCAGCCGAACGTGGTCTGGCGTATTTCCACAACCCGACACTGCATCCGGCGCGGGCGGACCCAGCCTTGGTCTCGCTCTCGTTGGATATTGAAACGACTCCGGATGCCGGACAGATTCTCTCCTTCGCGCTGGTCGGGGCGGATATCGACGAGGTGCATATCGTCGCGGATAAAAGGGTGCATCGGGCACGTCGCGTGGCCGATGAAAAATCACTCCTGCAAAGCCTCGCCGAACGCCTTCGTGCGATCGACCCGGATATCTTGTTGGGCTGGAACGTCGTCGATTTCGACCTTCGGGTACTGGCGCGTCGTGCCGAAGCGCTTGGTGTTCGCCTGGAATTGGGTCGAGTCCCCGGCGAAATGGTCTTCCAACAGGACCCCAATTTCACCCGGCAGGGCCGCGTGGATATATCCGGGCGCGTGGTTCTCGATGGCATCGGCCTTGTCCGCGAGGCGCTTCGGTTGCCGGATTATCGTCTCGATACGGTCGCAAATGCGGTTTTGGGCCGGGGGAAGCTGATCGATCATGAGGTTGCGGATGCAGGGGCAGAGATTCACCGCCTCTACCGCGAAGACCCCAAGGCTCTGGCCGCCTACAACCGCGAAGATGCGCGGTTGGTCGTCGAGATTCTGGAGAAAGAAGGTCTGCTGGATCTTGCGGTGGAGCGCAGCCAACTCTGTGGCATGCCATTGGATCGAGTGAGTGCGAGTGTGGCGTCGTTTGATCGCCTCTACCTCCCCGAACTGCGACGTCGTGGCTTCGTGGCCCCCAGCGTTCGCAGGAACGCACCGGTGGGCAAAGTCGCCGGAGGCGCTGTTCTGGATTCGCTACCAGGCCTCTACTCGCACGTGGCGGTCTTCGACTTCAAGAGTCTCTATCCCAGCCTGATGCGAACTTTTGGCCTGGATCCTCTCGGTTTTGCCTGCGCGGGGGACGGCGCTCTGGAGGCACCGAACGGGGCGCGCTTCTCTCGTGACGCGGCTATTCTTCCCGACCTGCTCGATGACCTGGCGGCCAGCCGCAAACAAGCGCAAGATCGCGGGGACGGGCACGGCGACCAGGCCATCAAGGTTCTGATGAACTCCCTTTTCGGGGTTCTGGCGTCTCCGGGGTGCCGATTCGCTGATCCGGAGATCGCGAATGCGATCACGGGCTTTGGTCAGCAAACTCTGCGGTGGACGCAGGAAGTCTTCGAGGCTCTCGAGGTGAAGGTCCTCTACGGCGATACAGACTCGGTCTTCGTCAAGCTGAGTCCGGCGCCAGGGGAATCGCCCGCGGCGCTCGCGGAAGAGTTGAGGGGGACGGTCGAGGAGCAGATTTCGCAGCGAGTTCGAGACCAATACGGGGTCGAACCTCGGCTCGTTCTGGAATTGGAATACGTGCTTGAAAAATTTTTCCTCCCGCGTGTCCGTGGTGGCCAGGCCGGGAGCAAGAAGCGCTACGCTGGCTGGAGTGAGGACAAGCTTCTTCTCGTTGGTCTCGAGGCGGTCCGGCGAGATTGGCCCGAGCTCTCAAGGCGCCTGCAGCGTGGCCTGCTGGAGCGGCTATTCCGCGAAGAGCCCGTATTGCCCTGGCTCAAGGATCTGGTGGCGGAGGTTCGATCGGGTGCTCTGGACCAGGAGTGTGTCTATACGAAGCGGCTGCGGAAGGGGGACCTTTCCCGCTACATCAAAGGGATTCCGCCGCATGTGCAGGCGGCGCGCAAGGCCGGAACGGACGCCGGAAACGTCATCCGTTACGTGATCACGGCTCGCGGACCCGAGCCGGTTCTGCGGGGACGGCCCTTCCCGCGCGATATCGATCGCAACCACGCCCTCGAGAAATTAATGCGGCCGATTGCCGATGCGATCCTGCCCGAGATTCGGACGACTTTCGACGAGGCGCTTGGCCGACCGGTGCAGTTGCAGCTTCTTTAGCTTGCACGAAGGGTTTGGGGTCGATACCCGCGAGGATGTGATGCGTTCTCTCGCGACTCTCTTCGTATATGGTGCCCTTCTTCTGTCGGCCTTGCCGGCTGCGGCTGCGGAGCCACCAACAGATGCCGATCGGAAAACCTGGATTGCGGAGATGAAGACCGCGCCGCGCGGTCCCTTCGCGCGTATTCGATGGTTTTGCGCCGACGGAACTGTACGGGCGGCCAATCAAGGCTGTCGCGGGCATGGTGGTGGGGTACAGCATGGCGAGTGGAGCAAGCGCACGCGCGCCCTTCGCGAGCAGGGCTTTCTGGTGGCCAACCTGATGGTGGAGATTGATCCCGAGACGGTGGCGGGGCCTGAGGGGCGAGCGATCCTGGAGCAAATTCTTCTCGAACGTTTTCTCGTCGAAGCTGATGACGGATGGATCCTGCGAGCCGCGCGCTCCTATCGGGGTGCGCTGCAAGCCGAGGACGAGGAGGCCGGGACCTTCCGGATTCTTCAGGCGATGCTCGCCGATCCGGAGTGGCATCGCCCGGTAAATTTCTTTGTTCTGCGGGAAGCCGCTCGCTACCTTCCACGGACGCCACAGGAGAACGATATTTCGGCATCCGATGTGCGGAACTCGGCCTCCTGGATTGCGCGCAAGGATCCGGGGTTTCGGGAACTTCGCGTCAAGATTCACGGCCAACCCGACGCCGAAGATGCGGCGCGGGTGCGAGCCTATGCCCAGGCAAGTGGCAAGGCGAGCGTCGGCACGGGATATGCGATTCTGGCGAAAAAGATCGATCGACTGTATCGCGGGACCGAGGCTGCCTCCGATGTCGAGGCGCTCGCGCTTCTTTTACCGGAAGGTGATTTTCGTGCCGGTTTGGTGAGAGACGCCAGATCACTGGCATCTGCTCCGGACCCCGAGCTTCGCCTTGCTCTGACAAGCCGATTGCTTACTCGTCTCCGCCTGCGCGCGCAGGAGTTTCGTTCGCCGGAGCTCGGACTGCCTTTTCTGGATGCAAGTCTCTCGCTTGAGGGAGCGACCTACGCGGCTGGCAATGAGCTGCTTCGTCGCGTCCCGTTTGCGACGCGCCGGCAGCGTCTGAAGTGGCTGAAAGAGGAGGTCGGTTCACTTTTCGGGACGGGCCTGCTCTCTGTGCGACAGTCGGCAGCCTTGCAGGAAAGTTTGCGCGAGATCCAGCGCCGGCCGGATCTCGAGACCTATCGAAGGGAAATTCGCTACCTCGCCCGTGCACCGGAATGGGCGGCGCGGCGTTTGCGTTTTGAAATGTCGGCGGCCGTCGAGAAATTTCGGCGCCTCGACCCGCTCGCGGATTTGTATTGGCAGGATCGACTGCGCGGTAGCCCGTTTCTTTTCTATTCGGCGATCGTGGACAGCCTCGCGGTAGATGCCGGGCGGCTCGCAGGAATTACCCATGAGTTTTTTGGCGAGAATATTGGTTCGGGCCTGCGCGGGCTCAACCCGGGGCTGGCACGCGGCGTTCTGCGGTCCGGCACCGGTTTGGCTGTCGAGGATTTTTCGCCTTCAGATATTTACCTACTGCCCGAGACGACCGCGGAACTGCCGCCGGTTGCCGGGATTCTCACCGAGGGGGAGGGGAGCTCGCTGTCCCACATCCAGTTGCTTGCACGTAATCTGGGGATTCCGAACGTGGTGGTCGCCGAGGGCATGGCCGAGCGATTGCGCGCCTATGAGGGCAAACGGATCGTCGTTGCGGTGAGCCCCGGAGGCGTGGTCGAAATTGCCCTCGATAATCCCGGCTGGGATACGGTGTTTGCCGCAGAGAACTCTTCGAGCAACGCCAAGATGCCCTTGATCGTGCCGGATCGAGAGAAGTTGCAACTCGACGAGACGGAGTTGGTGACGCTCGATGAGATTCGAGGTCGCGATTCGGGTAGAATCGCGGGGCCCAAAAGTGCCAATTTGGGCGAACTGCGGCGCTACTTCGAGACTGCTGTTCCGCAGGGCGTGGTGGTTCCCTTTGGCGTTTTCAAAGAGTTCCTAGAGCAGCCCATCGAGCCCGGAGGCCCCGCCGCCTTCGTGTGGCTGAAGCGCCAATACGATGTTCTCGGCTATTTGCAGGACGCCCCGGCGCTGGCAGCCGAAACACGAACTCAACTTCTGGAGCGAATCCGAGGGTTCATCGAAACGGCGCCCCTGCCGGTGGACTTCCCCGAGGAGTTGCGGGAAACGCTGCGTGCGACGTTTGGGTCGGACGGGACATACGGGGTCTTTGTTCGGAGCGACACGAATGTCGAAGATCTCCCCGGGTTCACGGGGGCCGGGTTGAATCGCACGGTACCGAACGTGGTCGGTTTTACGCGAATTCTCGAAGCGGTCCGCGCCGTGTGGGCCTCGCCGTTTTCCGAGAGGGCCTATCTATGGCGTCAGTCACATATGGAGGATCCCGAATGGGTGTTCCCGGCAGTGCTGATCCAGCGTGCTTTTCCCTCGGAGCGATCCGGAGTGATGGTCACCGCCGACGTGGAGAATGGACAGTCGGGTTACCTGACAATCGCGGTCAACGAGGGCATTGGTGGCGTGGTCGACGGGCAACCTGCCGAGCTTCTTTTGGTGCGTGCTTCCGATGGCAAAACCCGACTCCTTGGCGAGGCGAGCCTGCGCGAGCGGCGTGAAATGGATCCGGCTGGAGGCTTGCGCCGCGTTCCCGCGCGTCGCGATGCCAAACTCCTCTCGGCGGACGATATTGCAAAGTTGATCGCCTTGGCGCAGGAGGCCAGCGACGACTTCCCGGCGCTGCGCGGTGTGAACGGGGAGCGTTTTCCGGCCGATATCGAATTCGGAATCGCGGGTGGTGAGGTCGCCCTCCTGCAGATTCGACCTTTCGTCGAAAGCCGAGCGGCCCGAGACAGTGCGGCACTCGCGACGATGGATGCGCGTCGGCAGAGCGGCAAGCAGAGAGTGAACCTCGATGCCGTGCCGGGTGGGCCAGGTCTCCTTCGCGCGATTCAACCCGATCGCGAGGATTCGGGTCCGGAATCAGCGCCGACGAGGGGTGGTTGAGCTCGGGGAGGATCGTGCCACCCAGCGGATCTCCTCTCCGGAAACTTCGGTATTCTGAACGAGTGCGTCGATGGCAACGACCAGGTCCAGCAGCCACTGATTTCCATCAGGGTGCTCGCAAAGTCCGACCAGAATAAAACTGCGTCCCCGATGCCGAATCAGTGCGCTATCGGCATGCCAATGAACCCAACTGCCGGACTTTCGATGGACGCGAGCCGAGTCGCCGACGCGTCGCATGCCAGCCACGAACTTATGATGGATCCCCGGATCATCGAGAATCTCGAGCATGGCTCCACTGGCGCTCTGGTCAATCAGAGTCCCCTGGTCGAGCATGAAGAAAAAGCGCGCCACCTGAAGTGGCGTCGCTGCATGACTCAGGTTCTCGAGCGGATCGCGACGCCAGACGCCGCCGCTGCCATAGTTCTTGCCGGCCCAGAGGCCGCCGCCCCGCTCGGGGTCGTAGAACCGGTACTCGGGCGATTGGAGAAGTGCTGCGATATACGGTTTGCCGACGCGGTTCATGACCCAGGAGGCATCGGTGTTGGAGGAAAACCGAACCATGCGGTTGAGCCGCCCCATGATTTCTTCGGATGCCGGTAGTTCACCAGCGCGGATCTTTGCAAAGGCAGCGAAGAGTACCGCAATCTTGGGCAGGCTGGCCGCATAGAGCATTTCGTTGGGGTTGACCGCAGCAAAGCGCGGGCGCGAGGGGTTGGTGACCTCAACCAGCGCGACGCCCAGTCGTTTGGCTGCGACATCCGGGCTGCGCCCGAGTTTCTCGAGGGTCTTTTCCAAAGCGGCCTGAAGGTCGGGGTCAGCGAAACTCTCCAGCGGCGCCTTGTCCTCGATCACCGGTTTCAGAATAAACGGCTCGGAGGTCCCCTTCGCGGTATGCCCGGGCTCGGCTCTGGTGAGCAAGGGGATCACCATGATCAGAGCAACGCACGTCAGGCGGAGGGTTGTGCTGCCTCGGACCCGGGACGGCTCCTTCCGTGGCTGACCGAAGTGGGAATGAAATCTCATTTTCCGGAATCCGTACCGGCCGGGCGGGTTGCTTGCGGTAAATACTCCGCCAGCGCCCGTCGGAGCTGTTCGGGAAGGACGTTATCGAAATATTCGATGGCAGTCCCGCGCATCCTGCGATCGTCGGATAGCCAGCCCCGGAGCGCGATTGCGACGGCTTCCCGGTCGAGGACAAGAGCCAGAAGGTTGAAAAGGTGCTCCACTTTCGGTCCCGCTCTTTCGGCGAGATCGTCCTCGAAGAGACCTGCGCCGTCGGGCAGCCCACCCGGCGGGTTTTCGAGGTGGGTGTCTGAGGCCCTGTGGATCTCCGCAGCCGCCAGAGCGAATACCCGCGTGGGTGCTGGCGTGAGGTTCGGCTCGCGCTCGGTGAGTCGGGCCAGAGCCTGCCCGCATGCATAGCGGACTGGAAAAGGAGTGCCTTCGAGCGCCAGCAGCAGCGCGTTCGCGCTGCGAGCGCCGCCGAGGGATTCTATGAGCGAAGGCAGCTGGGTTCGGACCGCGTCGGGTTGTGTCGCGTCCATCAGTGCATCCGCTAGCTGACCATTGATTCGATCGCCGAGAGTTTCGAGGGCGGCCGCTGCTGTTTTCTTCAGTCGTTCATCTGCCAGGAGAGGTGTGATCAGCGATGCGACACGGGGGTCGATATTGGGCGCTGTCAGCGCGCGTCTTTGTTGCATCGGATCGTCGGAGATCAATGCCTGCATTGTCTCGATCAGATCTCCTAGCGGCGGCGAGTCTTCGGCCGATCCAACTGCGGGGGACTTGTGCTCCGGGGGCTTATCGGCTGGCTTCGAGGGGTTCGGTTCGTTGGTCGCTTCTGCGACCAACCCTCGTTTGAGGCTCTCGGTCAGCTGAACCACGTAGCCTCTTTTTAATCGAGCGATGACGGCAACGGAGATTGCGGCAACGAGGGCTGCGCTGGTGAGGACGATTTCCTGCGTGAGCAAGGGCGTGATTGCGAGAATCAGCAGGATGAGCCCACCGCCCACCAGATCTCCCGTTCGCTGCGCGACCACATCCACGATGGACTTGGCCGCTCGCTTTCGGTTCGGCGGGACGGGGGTGTAGGTCATCTCGATGCCCGAGCGAAAGAGGGAATTTGCCAGAATGACTTCGACTCCCTTGGCCGCGACAAGAGTTGGGAGGCGGGTAAACGCGGCGCCGAGCAGGCTTCCGGCCATCGCTGCGATCGGCAGGATGGACATTGTCGCACTCAGGCCGATGCGCCGCAGGGTCGTGTCGGCGAGAAGCCTTTGGAGAAAAAATGCGAGGACCGAAGTGCCCGTATAAAAAGCCGCGAAGAACGATACCAGAGAGTCTTCATCGAGGTAATGCTTCGCGGCCTCGGCTTTCATCGTATAGTCAAGTAATGCGGCGACGCCGGAGGCCAGCGCGACTGAGAGCGCGATCTGCTTCAGGTAGCTCGAGCGCCGAATGACGGCGAGTCCATGCAGTACACCAGCCCGTTGTCGATCGCCGATATCCGGACTTTGCATTCGGGAGAGGATCAACGCGCAAAGAGCGTGGAGCCCGGAGAGCATCAGGAACATGCCGGTTGGCCCGTCGAGTTCGGTAAGTCGATCCGCCAGAATACCTCCGCACACGCCGCCGAATGTCGAGCCGGTCACGATTCGCGCGATTGCGATTTTTGCAGTGTGGGGGTCGAAAAGCTCGTTGATCAGCGACCAGAAGGCACTGATCACCAAGATGCCGAAGGAGGCCATATGCAAATAGAGCAGGACCGTGATCAGAGCAGGGGCTTGCTGATACAAGGCTGCGAATCCGAGAAAAATCACGGCCGACACGCTGAACAAGCCGGGGGCCGTCTTGCGCGGCCCGAAGCGGGAAAGAACGCTCGAGAGGATCAGGGCCCCGACAAAGGAGAGGAGCGCACCCGCGATCATCGCCTTGGGAAGCTCGGTGGCCGGGAAGTTTGCGAGAAAAAGGCCGTCGCGCTCCGCCTTGCCTGCGATTTGCTGGGCAATCATGGCTGCCGAGGCCACCGTGGCTACGTTGATGCTGCGACGGGTCTCCTGGGGAAGGTCCTTCATCACGTCAGAGACAAGATTGGCATGTCCGCCGTGTCGGGGCCAACTGCCCTGAGGGCACTGCCTCGGCTTTCGTGCGGGATCGAGATGTGAGCGGGGTGCCCAACGATGGCGTTGCGGGCATTCGACTCATGGGGCGGAAGGGGCGGCGGCGCGGAACGTTTCGCGGATGAACTCGATACGCTCATGGGGCGATCGGTCCTCGTTCTGTTTCTCGATGATGGCAAACCGGTGCGCCAGGCCCGCATCATTTGCGATCTGGATATTCAGGCCGGGACGGGCATTGAGTTCCAGGAGCAGGGGGCCAAGCGTTCGGTCGAGAACGATATCGACACCGAGGTAGCCCAGCCCGGTCATTTCGTAGCATCGCGCTGCGAGGAGCAGGAAGGCCTCCCAGTCGGGAATAGACAAGCCCGCCAGAACAACATCGGTATCCGGGTGAATCTCGGTCCGTTCATTTCCCCAGACGCCGTGCAGGGTTCGACCGGAGGCGAGATCGATTCCGGCACCGATCGCTCCCTGGTGGAGGTTTCCCTTGCCGTCAGATTGTTGGGTCGGTAACCGGACCATCGCCATGGCGGGATACCCCTTCAGTACGATGATGCGGACATCGGGTACGCCCCCGAAGCTGATGGCCTCGAAAAGAGCGTCGGGTTGAACGCGATGCTCGACCATCGCAACATCACTTTGGCCGCCCAGGCTGTACACCCCGCTCAGGATATTGCTGGCGTGGTACGCGAGATCCTCGAGGCCGACCCAGAAACCTTTTGCTCGTCGGAACCGATCGCCTCTGCGGGCCATGGCGATCAGAATGCCGTGTCCGCCCGCCCCGTGTGCGGGTTTCATCGCGAAGTCTTCGATGTCGCACAGAATTTCCGGCAAGTCGCGGGCCTCGCGTTCATTCGTGAAGGTGGCGAATAAAGGTGGCACAGGGATTCCATGTTCCTGCGCCAATTTCTTGGTCCTCAGTTTGTCGTCCACCAATGGATAGAGATGGCGAGGATTGTAGCGCATGACGAAATCGCGGTTCCGCTGGTTGATGCCCATGACCCCGCGGCTGCGAAGTCGTCGGTGAATGTTGCCGATCATGGTCGCGGGTCCGCGATGGCACGGAAGCGCAACAATTCGTTCAGGCGATACCCACGATAGGAACCTGCGAGGAGCATCAAGGCCATGATGACGAGCAGGAGGCCGGGGAAAGTGAAGACGAGATGGGTGAGGATCGGGTTGGCCATCACCAGGTAGACGAGGGCTGCGGTGAACAGACTACCCGCAGCGACGAGGATGGCGGGCCATGGGCCGCGCTCCTCCCACGCGATCGACATGCGCTCGATCGTCATGGTCACAATTACCATGGGGAATAGCGCGACGGACAGGCCGCTTTCGAGGTCAAGGCGATGGCTGAGAACACTGACGCCCGCCATGATCAGCACCACCACGGTAACGACAACGGCGAGGCGCGGCACCAGAAGCAGGTGGAGTTGTTCCAGGTAGGCTCGCACGATCATGCCGATGGCCAGAAGCAGACTGAAAAGGACGATGCCGGCAAAAAGCTGCGTCTCGCGGAAGGACAGGGCGATCAGCGCCGGCATGAAGGTGCCGAAAGTCTCAATTCCCACAAAGCTGCGCAGGAAGACGATCAAAAAAACGCCTACCGGAATCATCATCAGGACCCGGTAGAGATCCTGCGTCCGCAACGGCAATCCGAAGAGGGAGAACTCGAACCATGGCGACCCCGAAATACGACCCGCTTCATTTGCCAGAGTCAGCGAACTGGCGTCACTTCCGGACACGCTGAAACTTACGGTGGGAGAGGAAGCACCTTGCAGAGTCAGTAGTTTGCCGGCGCCGGCCCACCAGACCAGGAAGTCTCCGGAGTCCGTGCGCCTCGATTCCGGAGGGTCGAAATAGATCCATTCTTCTCCATCGAAAGCACTCAAGAGGGTCTGCGGCATGGCATAGGAGCCTGTGCGCAAAGGCAGCACATGTACTTCCCGTGCGGGGATATTGGCCGAATTCAGAACCAGAACAGCTGTCTTGGTCAGATTTTCGACGCTACGGTCCGAGCCCCGAAGAAGCTGTGCATTCTGGTCGGCCTCATCGTTCAGTCGCTTCAAGGCAGCAGCCGTGAAAGTGGCGATATTTCCCGATCGCCCTCGAATTTGGTCGAGGAGAGCCTGAATGGCGACTGCCTCGGGCCCATCGAGGCGCGGTGCGGGAACCGAGGCCTCTTGTTGGACGCCATCTGTATCAGGACTTTGCCGATTGGTGACCACGAGGCGATAATAGAGCGCCTGCGGGCCGCTGGCGCGACGAATCGACCAGATACTCTCGCGTTGTCCGTCGTTTTTTTCGATCGTTACGCCGTAGTTCCGTGAAACGAAACTCTCACTCAGGTCGACGCGCTGGCCGTCGAGGTCCGGGGTCAGGAATCGGGCGATCACCGGTCGTCCGGAGTCCGCCTTGAATTGAATCCGCGCCTCGACCGTCCAGAGGGTTTCGGTTTCATGTGGGAGGAGGGGCCAACCGAGGACCTTGTATTGGTAGAGCGTCATCCCGAGACCTGTGGTCAGCAGAATGCTGACCAGGAGGAACAGGTGGAGATCCCTTCTCACGAGTCGTTCTGTGGTTGGATCGGCGAGGCGGGGTCGCAGTTGGGTGCGACATCGCTGCCGATCGAGGGATCGACCACTGCATCAAAATCGACAATCCCCGAACGTCCCAGAAGCATCGGGAAAGCAAACCGGCTGCGGTCAGCCAGGTTGACCTCGATTTCTTTTGAGCGCCCGTCCAGGCAAGCGAGGATTCGGACCACCGGGCGCCGCTCGTATTTTTTTCCGACTTTTTCTTCCGCAGCGCGATTCTTGATGCGTACCGAGCGGACGCGAGGACGCTCGAAGACTTTGTCGGTGTTGTTGGTCTTGTCGCGCACCCGAAAGCGCATCCAGGTCTTGCCCTCCAGTTTGAAAGTTTCGATGTCATGGGCGTCGATGGAAGAGGTCGTGGCGCCCGTATCGACGCGTGCTTCGAGCACGAGATTTTCGGGGAGCAATCGAATCTTTTCCGACCGACCAATCACGATCTTTGCCGGCATCGAGCTTGCCTCTGCGAGGGCAGTCGCGAGCACCGTGATCGCCAGGCTGACGAGGATTCTGTATGCCGTGGACTTTGAATCTTGCATCCGGGTTTCCTGATCGGGGCCGTTTCGCCCGACGATGACAGGGAAACTACACAAATTCACCTCTTTTAGCGACGTCCGAAGCCGTGGCGCCCCTGCGGGATCTCCAAAGTCGGGGGAAACCTCCGGATTTCGCTTTTGGGCAACGGCGCGAGGTCGTTGGGGCCTTGGGGTGCGAGCAGACTGGCGAGTTCACGGGCCTGTTCGCGGCCGACCGAGACTTCGAACATTCCGCCCATATAAAAAGGCTTTTTTCGCGATTCACAGAAAGCGGCTGCGATGAGGAGGTTCAGCACGCCGCCCATACGGGGGATTTTGAGATTTACGGCAGCGGGATTGAGGTGATGCAGGGTGCTTTCCGGTGACTCGTCGGTCAATGCGGCATCGAGGCTGAATCGATCTGCCAGCGCGCTCGAGACCGGTTCGCCGCAGACTCCGGGATCTTCAAGCCAGGCCTCAAAAAGTATTTCAGCGGTTCTGCTTTGCTCGGCGGCGGTGCCGCGATGCTTGAAGTCCAGAACCTCGATGATGCCGAGGGCCGATAGCGAAGCCAGTGTCCTGGCAGGCCATGCCGGATCGAAATCGAGCTTCACGCCGATCTCCGGCGCCTCCTCCTGATGAGCGTGGAGTTCCGACAGCGGGTCGGCTGTGGCTCCAAACGAGCGAACGTAGCGGATTTCTGCGTAAGCGGTTTCGCAAAGCTCTGCGAGATTGGTCGAAGCTTGTTGCAGGGCAAGGTCAATTGCTGCCGACTCGATTGCGGCGCGGCCGTAGGCCTCAAGGGGGCTCCGGGCCAACTCCGCGGCGAAAGTTCCGAGCGAGGATCCTTCTTTCCAATGTTGATTCTCGACCCAGGACCGAAAACGCTCATGGTCGGGTCGAGTCCACGCCACGTTCTCGCCAGATCCCGTCCCTCCATCGCCGAACAACTCGATGGTAGAGGAGGGTCTGGGCTCGCCGGGGTAGGAAGGAAGCGTCACCGCTTTGAGGTGAACGTCGGCCTTTTCGAGATGGAGCGGTAGCTCGACGAGACGTTGCCGCAGCAGCGCTGAGCGGGTCTCAGACATCGGCTGCGAGTCGCAAACCCGCGAAGATCTGACGCCGTTCCGGCAGATCCCAGTTGCGGAAGCTGTTGCGAGCCGCAACCGGACGGGTCGCCCACGAGCCCCCGCGCAAGACCCGATAACCCTGATCGAAATGCACAGCCGAGTATTGTTCGTAGGGGAAGGCGCGGAACCCGGGGTAGGGCAGGAATTCACTGCTGGTCCATTCCCAGACTCCGCCAAGCATTTGCTCACAACCAAAGAAGCTGCGGCCTTCAGGGAACGTGCCGTTGGGTAATGGATGCGGACCGTATTGGCCGAGATCCGCGAGTTCAGGGCTCGGCGGCAATTGTCCCCAGGGATACGTGCGTGGCTCGCCGGTCTCGAGGTCGGCCGAGGCGGCGACTTCCCACTCGAACTCCGTGGGGAGACGTTTCCCGACAAATCGGGCGTAAGCTTCCGCTTCAAAATACGAGATATGAATTACAGGTTCGCAGGGCGCCAGAGGACGTTCATGCCCCATCGCGGTGGTGAACCACTCTCCGGCGATCTGGCGCCAACCCAGCGGCGCCCGGATCCGGGATGCTTCTCGCCATTCAACTCCGGCCGATGACCAGAACTGAGGATTTTCGTAACCACCTGCTTCGAGAAATCCCAGATACTCCGCGTTGCTGGTGGGAGCGAGCGCGATGGCAAAACCCTCGATCTCGCGTCTATGGGCGGGTTTCTCGTTGTCGTAGGCAAAACCCTCCGTCGAGGCGCCAACGCGATACGACCCTCCGGGAACCAGGGTCATGCCGGAATGCCCGTGCGTGGCTTTCTGAGCAACGCTTTGGCTGGCCGGATGGGGCGTGCTCTGCCAGGCGAGATCGTTCATCAGGCCGATGCTCTGGAGCATGGTTTCCTGATGCTGGGCCTCGTGCTGCGCCAGCATTTCGAGGACGAGTCCGTTCTCGAGGAGTTCCTCTTGATGATTCGTGGTCGGCCGGGCAAGCTTTTGCTCGGATGCCGCGCGAACTTGTCGCAGGGATTCCCATGCTCCTGTCGCGGTGGGAAGGTCCAGAGCGAGGCGTTCCGAACGGGGGTGGGCGGTTGCCTCGAACAGGTGGTCGGCCTGCGCGCGGGATGGGTCCCGCAGCACGCCGGTCGCCGCGTCAATCCACTGCTCCTCGAAATTGGCAATATGCCCCAGGTCCCAAACCAGGGGGCTCATCAGGGGGCTGTGTTGCGATTCGAGCAGCGCATCGGGCAGGTTGGTCAGGATGCGTTCGGTCGCCTCTCGAGATCCCTGCCATTGGCGAAGGGCCATATCGCCGCGTGGCTGCGGTGGGGTCACCTTTCTTGCGAGGAGGAGAGCAAATTGCGCCTGTCGGTCCGTAAAGGTCGCGACACTCTCAAATCCGTACCCCTCGAGTCTCTGCAGCATCGAATCGACGTGGAATTTTCGGCTGATCTCGGTGCGGATCGATTCACCTGCCGCAATCGAGAAGTCCTGTCCGATGCTCGGCAGGTGAATGCGGGTGGCTTTCGGGAAGCGTGCGCTGATTTCGATCTGCTCTTCCCACGGGTTCCAACGGGCAATATGCTCGATCTCGTCGACCTCGAGGTTGGTCCCGAGTTCCCGATTCATGCGGTCGAAAAGATTGCGCGTGAAATCGGCCGTGACGCCGGCCGCGTCGTCGTAGGCGGCCTCGAGGATATCGGCTTCCTTGACCAGGTCGATGCCGAGAAGAAAGCAGTCTCCGGGATAAAGGTTCTGGTCCAGCATTTGAAAGAAGGCCTTGAGCTGGGGTTCGGCCAGGTTGCCGATCGAGCTGCCGAGGAAAGCCACCGTTGCTGGCGAGAATTTGCGAAATTTCGGGAATGAGGCTTCGTAGGTTCCCGCAAGCGTTTCCAGCTCCAGACCGGGGAAAAGAGGCCGGAGAGTGCTGGCGGCACCGTCGAGAGCCTCCCGACAAATATCGACCGCTACGTAGGCGGCCTCGGGATGCTCGGACCATGCCTCCAGCAAATGACGGGTTTTTGTCGAAGTGCCCGAGCCTAATTCAATAAGGGTTGTCGATCCGGCTGCGGCGCGGATCTCGGCGGCGTGCGCACGCAGTATCTCGTCTTCCGCCCGGGTGAGGTAATATTCGGGGACCCGAGTGATGGCATCGAAAAGTTGCGAGCCGCGGTCGTCATAGAGATAGCGACAGGGCAGGGTGCGCGGGAGACTCGCCAGGCCGCATGCGACGGCGAAGGCAAAAGCCTCACTCTCGGGTAACCTCTTGAGGGCTTGTGCTGTTGCGGTGGTTGCCATGGAAAAAAGGGGCACTTTGTACCGCAGGGAAATTTAACGGACTGAATCGACGGTGCAAATTGCCCCCCGGAGTTGACGAGGGGTAGGGTCTCGTACACCTCTAGGGAGTGACTTTGGCGGAAGCGACAAAACGGGTGGAGAGGCTGCGTGCCTCAGTCGAGTACCATACCCACCAGTACTACGCGCTCGATGAGCCCGAGATCAGTGATGCTGAATTCGATACGCTCTTTCGGGAATTAAAGGCTCTCGAAGAGAAATACCCGGCCCTCCGCAGTCCCGAATCCCCGACGCAACGGGTAGGTGGGACCGTGCAGGAGCGGTTTCGCAAGGTGACCCACCCGCAGCCAATGCTGAGTCTGGGCAACGCGTTCTCGGCCGAAGATCTTGTCGCCTGGCAGGCGCGATTCGAGAAACGACTCCCGGCCGGTACGCCTGTGGCGTTTGTCGCCGAGCCGAAGATCGATGGACTGACTGTGGTTCTCCACTATGAAAAGGGAAAGTTTGTCCTCGGGGCCACTCGCGGGAACGGTCTGGTCGGCGAGGATATTACGGAAAATCTCAGAACGGTACGAGAATTGCCGCTGCGACTCCGCGGAAAACATCTTCCTGAACGGCTCGTTGTCCGAGGCGAAGTGTATATGGCGGTCGACGATTTCGCGCAATTTAACGAACGCCAGGCTGCCCTCGGCGAGAAGGTCTATGCGAACCCGCGTAATTTTGCCGCAGGCTCTCTCCGGCAACTGGATTCGACAATTACCGCAGCAAGGCCCCTGAAGTTATGGGCCTATCAAATCGTCGTCACCGAGGGGCTGACGGTCGAGTCGCAGGGCGCGGCGCTGGAGCGGTTGCGCGAGTTCGGTTTTCCGGTCTCCGAGGAAAACCGGATCCTCGGATCGATCGAAGCTGTGGCCGAGCGATGCGAATCGTTTGGCGAAGAGCGCGGGAGTCTCGCGTTCGAAACGGACGGATTGGTCGTGAAGCTCGATTCCTTTGCCCTGCAGGAAAGGCTCGGTGCGGTCGGTAACGCGCCTCGCTGGGCGATTGCCTTCAAATATCCTTCCGAAGAGGTCGTCACCGAACTTCTGGGCATTGGCGTGAATGTCGGCCGGACCGGCGTCCTCAAGCCCTGGGCGGAACTAAAGCCATGCGAGATTGGCGGCGTGACGGTGAGTAGCGCCACCCTGCATAATGAGGATTATATTCGGGATCGCGATATCCGGGTAGGCGACCGTGTTGCGGTCAAACGGGCAGGTGAAGTCATCCCTCAGGTGCTGCGTGCTCTGCCGGAACTGCGCGAATACGATTTGCCGGTTTTTCATCTTCCCGAAAATTGTCCGGCTTGCGGTGAGCGGGCGATCCGAGTCGAGGACGAAGTCGATGTGTATTGCGTGAATGCGACCTGTCCGGCGCAGTTGGTCCGACTGGTTGAATATTTTGTTTCACGGACCGCAATGGATATTGAAGGTTTCGGGATTCGTCAGGCGGAGTTGCTGACCGAAAAAGGGCTGCTTGCGGATGTCGCGGATATTTACGCCCTCGAGGCCTCGGACCTGGAGTCGCTCGAGGGCTACAAGCAGCGGCGCGTCACCAACCTTCTCAGCGCGATCGAGGCCTCGCGGCAGCAACCGCTTCCCCGGCTGGTGACGGCCTTGGGCATTCGTGGTGTGGGCCGCGTCGTGGCTGAAACTCTCGTGGAGCATTTCCCCTCGATCGACAAACTCCTCGCGGCCGATAGCGAGTCCCTCGAGGCTGTCGACGGGATCGGTCCGGTTCTGGCGCATAATCTCGTTGACTGGTTTGCCACCGCTCATAATCGAAACGTAGTGGAAAAGTTGCGTGCCGCCGGTGTTGCCTTGTCGGCGGCTTCGGTCCAGGCCAGCAGCGAGACCCTGCTTGGATCGACGTTTGTCATTACCGGGACACTTCCACAATTGAGCAGGGAGCAAGCGGCGTCCTTGATCCGATCGCATGGCGGCAAGGTCACGGCAGCCGTGAGTGGAAGCACCAGCTATCTGGTGGCCGGCGAGTCAGCCGGGAGCAAGCTGGCGAAGGCCGAAAAACTGGAAGTACCGATTCTCGACGAGGAGGGGCTCAGGAAATTGATTTCCTGAGCCCCGAATTCGCCGGAAGGGTTCAGGCTGCCGAGATGGAAATCTTCTGCGGTTTGTCAGCCTCGGCCCGCGGTAGTGTCACCTGCAGGACGCCGTTGTTGTATTGGGCATCGACGGAGCCGGATTCTACGCGGAAGGGCAACCGGACCCGCCTTTTGAAGACACCGTAGCCACGCTCCTGATGGCGCCAGGTCGTTCCTTCGGGAAGTTCGTCTGCTTGTCGGGCGCCACTGAGAGTCAGGACATCATCGTCGATCGAAAGGTCGATTTCCTCGGCGGCTACACCCGGAATTTCGGCGCGCACCACGGTCACGTCTTCGGCCGACGTGACATCGAGGCGGGGATAGTTGGAGCCGTAGGAATCGTTCGATCCCTGAAAGACTTTTTCCATGCGGGCCTGCAGGCGCGCTGCTTCATTCCACGCGTTTTGCGTGGGTCGTGCGGTAAATTCTCTGGCGAAAGTTCTCATTGTTTTTTCTCCTCGTTCTGTAGTTTTTTTATCCTCTGCGGACAGCCGGAAGATAAGTCCGATCGAAAGCTTGTCAACGTCTTGTTTTGAAATTTGGCGCTCCTTTTGCGAGCAGCTTTTCGGGCAGCTATGGCCGAAGGCATGGCACTCCTCGAATCTCAGGCAATCGCAATCGGCAGCACGTGTCCCGACTTCGATCTTCCCTCGGTGGACGGAGGACGTTTTCGGCGGGACGACTTCCGAGAGAAAAAAGCTCTCGTGGTCATGTTCATCTGCCGGCATTGCCCCTACGTGATCGCCGTCGAGGATCGAATCGTCGAACTCCGTCGTGAATTCGCCGCGTCGGGGGTTCAATTTGTCGGCATCTGCTCGAACGACGCAAATGATTATCCCGATGACGCACCCGAAAGGTTGGCGGCACGCGCACGCGAGATGGACTACGGGTTTCCCTACCTCGTGGATGAAAGCCAGGCAGTCGCTCGCCGCTTCGATGCGGTCTGCACGCCGGATATCTATGTTTATGATCAGGAGCGAAAGCTGGCTTACCATGGTCGGATTGATGACTCGTGGCAGGATGCCGAGCTGGTGACCCGTCGCGAGCTTCAGGAGGCTCTCGTCGCTATCGTGGACGGAGCCCAACCAGCAGCTGATCAATCGCCTTCGATGGGATGTTCGATCAAGTGGAAGAAAGAGATTTGAAATGAAAGAGCTTCACTCGTTTGCACCGCCGACACGTATTTTGATGGGACCTGGTCCTTCCGATGTGAGTCCTCGCGTTCTGGCTGCCATGGCACAACCAACGATCGGTCATCTGGATCCCGCTTTTGTCCGCATGATGGACGAACTGAAGGACCTGCTCCGAGCCACCTATCGCACCGAGAACAGTATGACGTTGCCGATCTCCGGTCCTGGTTCGATCGGGATGGAGACATGCTTCGCCAATTTGATTGAGCCCGGCGACACGGTGGTGGTTTGTCAAAATGGAGTCTTCGGCGGTCGAATGAAGGAAAACGTGGTGCGTATGGGCGGCGTGCCGGTAATGGTGGAGAACGAATGGGGCCGGGCCGTGAGCGCCGAGGATCTGGAGGCCGCGTTAATCGAGCACCCCGAGGCGTCGGTGGTTGCGTTCGTGCACGCAGAGACCTCGACCGGTGCACTCTCGGATGCCGCGACCCTGGCGGGCCTCGCTCGGAGTCACGGGTGCTTGACGATCATGGACGCAGTGACCTCGCTGGGTGGGGTGCCCGTGGAAATTGATGGTTGGGAAATTGACGCTGTCTATTCCGGGACGCAAAAATGCCTCTCGGTACCTCCGGGGTTGTCTCCGGTGAGTTTCTCGGAGAAAGCAATGGATCGGCTGCGGGCTCGAAAGACGCCCGTGCAAAGCTGGTTCGGGGACCTCTCTCTTCTCGACGGATATTGGGCGGCGGGCGCCAAGCGTTCTTACCACCATACGGCTCCTGTGAACGCTCTCTACGGATTGCACGAGGGCTTATTGGCTCTGCAAGAGGAGGGGCTCGAGGCCGCATGGGCACGACATCGGGAAAATCACGAAGCGCTTCGCGTCGGGCTCGAGGGCATTGGTATCGATTTTGTGGTGCCGGTCGACGAGCGCTTGCCCCAGCTGAACGCCGTTTCGATTCCGGAGGGCGTTCCCGATGCGGATGTTCGGGGCTTGCTGCTCGAAGAGTTCAATCTGGAGATCGGTGCAGGGCTCGGAGCACTTGCAGGGAAGGTCTGGCGGATCGGCTTGATGGGGACCTCATCGACGGCGGGTCATGTGGAGCTATGTGTGAAAAGTCTTTCGGCGGCCCTCAGTCGGGTGTCGGCGGCTCAGGCCTGAGAGGCAGCGAAGGGAAATCCGCGTAGATCGCTGCGCGGTTCCGGGGGGATCGATCGGTCTCGCCCGATCTTCGAGTCAGCGTCTGGTGAAGGAAGATGCTCCCTTCCTCGAACGCGACTGCCGATGCTGCCAGGTAAACTAACCAGGTCCGGTAAGTTTTGACTCCCACGCAGGCGATGGCCTGGCTCTCCGAGGCCTGCAAGCGTGCCGTCCAACTGGCGCACGTTCTTGCGTAATGGGCGCGCAAGTTCTCGACGTCGAGAATTTCAAAGTGTGCGTTTTCCATTGCCTGCGTCAAATGGGAAATATGTGTGAGGTCGCCGTTGGGAAAAACATGCTCGAGGAGGAAATCCCATTGGGGGGTTTTCTCCCAATGTCGGAGCCGCGTGATCCCGTGATTGAGAAAAAGGCCGCCCGGCGCGAGGAGTTGATGGACTCGCTGGAAATAGGCAGGGAAATTTTTGCGGCCGATATGCTCGATGATTCCGATGGCGGCGATCTTGTTGAAATTTTCGTCCAGATCGAGGGATCGATAGTCGCGGAACTCGACGCGGCAGATTTTTTCGAGGGACTCCTCGCGGATGCGCTGCTGGGCGAACGAGGCCTGCTGTTCCGAGAGGGTCACCCCGAGCACTTCGACGCCGCGGCTGCGGGCAGCGTATCGCGCGAGGCTACCCCAGCCGCAGCCGATATCGAGGAGTCGATCTCCGGGCTTCAGGTCCAGCTTGCGACAGACCAGCTCGAGCTTGTCGGTTTGTGCCTGCGCCAGGTCGACCGTGTCGTTGCGGTACCACGCGCACGTATAGACCATCTCGGGGTCGAGAAAGAGGGCGTAGAATTCATTGGAAAGGTCGTAGTGATGCGCAATGGCGCGCCGGCTATCCTCGTGCGGTTTGCGGTTCTTGTCAGCAGGCATCTTGCGGCCCTCCTAGCCCATCCCGAAAGCGCCTTCGAAAACCATCTTGCGCCGCAGGAGGGGTTGTTGACAGATCGTGCGTCCGATCCTGTCGAGAAAGGGTCGCGGCAAATGACCGATGATATTGCCGATGCGACCGGGCTCACCGGCTCCGAAGTTTTGATCCAGATGGCTGGGATATTGCTCGATGGTCCCGGCCAGAATCATGCTCGCCGCGATGCGGCCGCTGATGATGGCGGGGCCAATTCCTTCGCCGCTGAATGCCCGAGCAAGGCCTGCGGCATCGCCGACGAGGAGCCAGTCCTTGCCGGAGGGGCGCCTTGGACCGCGCAGGCGGACGGCGTAGGCGTGTCCACGGAAGGGTTCGAGTTCGATATCGGCTGGTAATCGCTCCTCGGCGCGAAGGCGTTCGAGCAAGGTTGTACAGCGCTGGTTCAAAGCACGACCGGCATCGATGCAGCCGAGTCCGATGTTGAGAAACGGACCTTTGCGGAAGACCCACCCGTAACCGTTGAGGTCGTCCTCGAGGATCAGTTCCGGGATGCCGGCTTTTGCCGGGACCCGGGCGAGGGTGGCCTCATCCAGGCGCGTTTCGCTCTCACGGGCCATGACAACAGCCTCGTCCTTGTCGATCGCGCCGAGTTGTCGCGCCACGGGACAGCTGTGGCCCCCGGCACCGACGACTACCGGCGCACTTGCCTGCGTGTCACCGATCGAAATGAGCCACGTTTCCCCCGCTCGGCGCAAAGTCTGAACCCGGGTATTGGTCCGGATCGCAGCTCCGGCGGTGGCCGCTCGTTGCAGGAGGTAATGGTCAAATTCGGAGCGGATGATGCCATAGCTGGCGGTATGGTCCCAGCGCGTTTCCTGCACCTGTCCGTCCAACTCCAATCGTGCTCGGGAGAATGGCTGCAGGGTGCCGGGATAGTCCTTGCCGGGAATCCCGAGAGACTCCCAGACCTGCGCTGTGACCCAACCCGCGCAGAGCTTCACTCGGGGGAAAGTGGCGCTGTCGAGAAGCAGAACACGGGCACCCTCTGTGGCCAGCGTTTCTGCTGCTGTGGCTCCGGCAGGTCCGCCTCCCACAATGATGATATCGTAGCGCTCCAATCAGATTCTCCTCAGGAGCCACCATAATTGGAGCTTTTCCCACCACGCAAAGGCCATTCCCTCCAATTGGTTCGCGATGCGCAGGCATGCCAGAAGGTCGCCCTCGATATCAATGCGTTGCTCGACAAAGGCTGTGGCCAGCCTTCCGGTATCGCCGCTGGCAAGAGCCTGACGGAAGGTCTCGGGGTCTCGAATCACAATACAGAAGGAGCCATCGGGTTGGCCGACCTCTCCGCAGGATCCGTCCCAGAGCCGATACCGGAGTCCGGGTCGGCATTCATGGAAGATGCGTTCCATTACCTGATGGATGGCTTCCTGCTGCCGCCTGCCTTCCACCACGCGCCCCATGAGACTCTCCCTTCGTTCTGGTAGACAGCGGAAGCAGGACCCTCACGGTCCGCAATCCGCTCCTGATTCGACGGGAGTGTATCTCGGGACCGAAATTCGAACAATCGAAGCTGGGAGACAAAGCCTGTGGCGCAAAATTTCATATACACGATGCAAAACCTCAAGAAGGTGACGCCTCAGGGGAAAACGATCGTGGACGGAGTTTCCCTTTCGTTCTTTCACGGCGCCAAGATCGGTGTGTTGGGTCTTAACGGTTCGGGCAAGAGCACCGTCCTGCGCATCATGGCGGGCCTCGATGACGAATTTATCGGCGAGGCGAAGCCGGCCGAAGGTACCCGCATCGGATTTCTCCCTCAGGAACCGGAACTCGATCCCACGCGAACCGTTCGCGAGATTGTGGACGAAGGCGTTGCCGAGACACGAGCGCTGCTGCAGAGATTTGAAGAGATCTCGATGGCCTTCGGCGAGGTTTCGGACGACGACGAGATGCAGAAACTGCTCGACGAACAGGCCAAGGTGCAGGATCAGATCGACGCGGCCGGCGCGTGGGAATTGGATTCCCGCGTGGAAATGGCCATGGAGGCTCTGCGGTGTCCGGACGGAGACGTTTCCTGCGAACATCTCTCCGGTGGCGAGAAACGCCGGGTCGCTCTCTGTCGGCTCCTCCTGCAGGCGCCCGATATGCTCTTGCTCGATGAGCCGACCAACCACCTCGACGCCGAATCCGTCGCGTGGCTCGAACGGTTTCTCTCCGAGTATACAGGCACCGTCGTGGCCGTGACTCATGATCGCTACTTTCTGGATAATTGTGCTGGTTGGATTCTCGAACTGGATCGAGGTCGCGGGATTCCCTGGGAGGGGAACTACTCGTCGTGGCTCGAACAGAAGCAAAACCGTCTCGCCACCGAAGAAAAGCAGGCGAGCTCGCGGCGCCAGACGCTGGCGCGCGAGCTGGAATGGGTCCGGATGGCCCCCAAGGCACGTCAGGCAAAGAGCAAGGCGCGCATTGCGGCCTACGAGAAGTTGGCGGCAGATGACGGTCTGGCTCGCGAGCAAAAGGGCGAGATCTACATTCCGGTCTCCCAGCGCCTGGGCAATCAGGTGATTGAAGTTCGCGATCTGAACAAGGGGTTTGGCGACCGCCAGCTGATGGAAGGTCTTTCCTTCTCGCTCCCCCCTGGCGGGATCGTTGGCGTGATCGGTCCTAACGGGGCTGGAAAGTCCACGCTCTTTCGGATGCTCACGGGTCTCGACCAACCAGACAGCGGCAGCCTCGAGGTTGGCGATAGCGTCCAGCTTTCGTACGTCGATCAGTCTCGGGATGCGCTCGATCCGAGCAAGAATGTCTGGGAGGAGATTTCCGAGGGTGCGGATCGAATCCTGGTCGGCAGTCGGGAGATGGCTTCTCGGGCTTATGTCGGTCAGTTCAATTTCAAGGGCCAGGACCAGCAAAAGAAAGTCGGCCAACTTTCGGGCGGCGAGCGCAACCGCGTTCATCTTGCGAAATTGGTCCGAAGCGGTGGCAATGTGCTGCTTCTCGATGAACCGACGAATGACCTCGATGTCGAGACCCTTCGTTCTCTCGAAGAGGCTCTGCTCGATTTCGCAGGTTGTGCCGTGGTGATCAGCCACGATCGCTGGTTTTTGGATCGAATCGCGACTCATATTCTCGCCTTTGAGGGCGATAGTCAGGTGGAATGGTTCGAGGGGAATTACGAGCAATATGAAGCCGATCGCAAGCGTCGCCTGGGGGCGGCTGCGGATCAGCCTCAACGAATCAAATATCGCCCTCTGACACGTTGAAGGCTAGGGTGCTGCCTTCGGTGTGATCGATTCTGCTCGCAGCGAGGCTCCGGGTTCGACGAACTCGATATCAAACGTCATCATCGCTCCCGAAGGCGAAATGTTTCGGATCGCGAATCGGCCAGGTGTGCCGTCGTAGCTTCCGGTGTGAGGGAGAGTGTCAGGGCCTGGGCCATCGACCCGATCGGCCCAGGGGTCGCCGGCGTCGCCGCGGTTGCCACCGTTTTTGTGACCGAGGTCCAGATGTGAAGGCCAGGAGTCGGCTGTCAGGAGATCAACCCGTTTATGGGTCGGGATATCCTGGGAGCGCCGAAAACTCGTGCGACGTTCGTCAATATGCCAGATCAGCAGGCCTTCCCCGCGGAGAGAGCGATCGAAACCGATTTTTTGGCGATTTTCGATGAGGAAATATTCGCGCGGATACTCCGGCCCGCGTGCGAAGATCTGCACGACCTTGCCGCTGGTCTCGACGGCGGGGAGTTCGATGCGTTGGCTCGTTTCCACGATCTGGGGATCGACCCAGCCCGACATCAGCTTGGAATAGGCCGAAGGGTGCGGCGGCGCCTTGCCCATGCCCACCCACGTCCCCTGGCCCATCAGGCCCCAGACACCGATGCCCTCGTGAGGCTTGTTGGGCGCATAGAGTTCCGGCCAGCCAAGGATATGGCCAACTTCATGGCAGAGGACACCGAATGGGTCGAGTCGTGCGAGGGGATGCTCACCGACGACGACTCCGTGGGGGATTCGTTGCCCGTCGGGAAGCCGATAGTTCAGCGAGCTTACGGCATTGGACCAGGGCAGTTTGCCCCGGAACTGGAGGTTCATATCGGTTTCCGCGGCTGGTCCCGCAAAAAACAGAATCACGAGGTCCGGCGCGAACGCCTCGAGTTTCGCCTTCTCGCCTGCCGGCGCGCGGCGAGTGGCCAATTGCAAAGTGTCCCGGAGCATCCCCGTAGGATTGCCGACGTAGCTGGCGCGGGGCTTTTCGAGGGCGTAGATCCTCTGGCTGACCTCGGCCTCGAGCTTCAGCCTTCCGCGGGAGGTTTCGTCGAGGTATTGTCCGAGGCGGTCGATCAAGCCGGTTTCTTCGGGATTGGTGAAGCGCCTGCGTTTGCCTGTCGGTGCGACTTTGGGGAAGGAAGCCCGCAGGACGACGGCTTTCAGCACTTTCGCCGGGCCGGGTTCGGGCACCGGTGGGCTGGTTTCGGGTGGGGCCTTCATGCACCCCAGCAGAAGCAGGCTCAGGAAAGCACATTGACAAGGGAGGCCCCGTGGTGAAAGCAAGCGGGGTAGGGTGCGTCTTTTTGGCGGCAGAGCGGGCGCACCTCGTACGCCGATTCTTTTCCCACTGCCGAATTTAGGGTCATTCATGCCCAAGTTGATCATCCAGATTCCCTGCCTCAATGAAGAGGATAGCCTACCTGAAACCATTTCAGCGCTACCAAGGGAAATTCCCGGTGTCGATACGATCGAAATTCTGATCATCGATGATGGCTCGAGAGACGATACGGTTCGGGTGGCGCGGGAGGCCGGTGTCGACCATGTGGTACGATTCCCGGAGAATCAGGGCCTGGCAAGGGCTTTCTCGGCTGGCGTCGATGCGGCCCTGAAGCTAGGCGCCGATATCATCGTCAACACCGATGCGGACAATCAATACGAGGCCGACGATATCCCGGCCTTGATCGCGCCGATCCTGTTGGGGAAGGCCGATATGGTGGTGGGCGATCGCTCGCCCGACAAAATCGAGCATTTTTCTCCGCTGAAGCGCTTTCTGCAAACCTATGGGAGCTGGGTGGTTCGCGGGCTTTCCGGGACGGATGTGCCCGATGCGGCGAGCGGCTTTCGCGCCTTCGACCGCAGGGCGGCTCTGCGCCTCAACGTTATCTCCGACTTCACCTACACGCTCGAAACGTTGGTGCAGGCCGGTAAAAAGCAGATTTCTGTAGCCTACGTTCCCGTTCGAACTCGCGCGACGCGACCATCGCGCCTCTTTCGCAGCATGCCGAGCTATTTGCGTCGTTCTCTGGTGACGCTGGTCCGGATCTACTCACTCTACGAACCGATCCGTGTTTTTTGGAGTCTCGGCTTGTTGATGCTCGGGATCGGGTTTCTTCTCTTTGTCCGTTTTGGCGTCTACTCGATGTTGTTCGGTCCGCAAGGTTTGATCCAGTCGCTGATTATTGGTGCCGCGCTGTCGATCATCGGGGTCCAGACAATTCTCATGGGGCTGATCGCGGATCTGATTGCCTCCAATCGAACCCTGATCGAAGACACGCTTTTGCGCGTTCGGAAACTCGAGTTGAGCGCGCGCGAGTCGCCGGATCTCGAGCCGGGCTATGATGCCTCGACACAATCAGTTTCGCGCCGTGCCGATTCCGAGGAGAAAACGTGAGAGCGGTTCTTTTCGGGACATTCAATTCTCGGCATGCGGCAAATATTCTCCTCGTCGAGGAGATTCGCGCCGCGGGTGTCGAGTTGCGCGTCTGTCATGAGCCTCTCTGGGAGAAGACCAGAGACAAGCAGGATTCCTACTTCGCGGTGGGTGCTCTCCTCGCGCTGGCTTTTCGCTGGATTGTGGCTGCCTGCCGCCTGGCGATTCGCTTTCGCTATGCCGCTGCCGGTGCTGAAGTTATTATCGTCGGCTTCAACGGACAACTCGACGTTCTGCTTGCGAGGGTGCTGGCTGGGGGGCGACGCATCATCTTTGTACCTCTGGTCACTTTGAGCGAAACCCTCGTCGAGGACCGGCGCGTCTATCCCCCGGGTTCCTTTCTTGCACGAGCCCTTCAGGAATTGGATCGCTGGACTTTGATGGCGGCAGACCTCGTGGTGGTGGATACACGAACGCATGGCGGCTACCTGACGGAGGAACTCGGAGTCCCGACGGACAAGTTGCGCGTCCACTATCTCGGTGCCGAGTCTGCATTTACTCCCGAAGTCACGCCGACATCGCGGCCACTGGAATGGCAACCGGGGCCCCGGCTGCGCGTCCTTGCGTATTCCAGTTATCTTCCCTTGCACGGCATGGATGTTGTGGCGGAAGCCGCAGCATCGCTGCGACCGGAAGAAGGAATTGCCTTTCTGATTGTTGGCTCGGGGCCCGAGAGGTCGCGGCTCGAGGCCCAATTTCGCAGCCTGCCGCATGTCACGCTCGAGGATTGGATGTCGCAAGAGGAGTTGGTTCGGCATTTGCGGGCATCCGACGTGTCTTTGGGTATCTTCGGGAAGTCCGCAAAGGCGCATATGGTGATTCCGAACAAGGCCTATCAGGCAGCGCAGGCGGGTTGTCCGGTTGTATCTCTCGATACGCCGGCAATCCGGGAAGTTTTCCTCCCGGGCGAGTCGATGCTGGCGGTCACGGCTTCGGGTCCGGCTCTGGCGGCAGCTCTTCGCGAACTGGCGGAGGATCCGGCGCTGGGCCATCGATTGGCGGAGGCTGCGACGGTGGCGGTTGCCCGCGTGGCAGGACCGGATGTCCGGGCGGAGCGTTGGCGAGCAACGCTGGGACTGACCGTTTTGGAGGAGACCGTCCCGGCATGAGCGACACCCGGGTATTTGCGGTTGTCGTGAATTTCAACGGAGCCGAGGTGACGCACGCTTGCGTGACTTCTCTCCGCGCGAGCCGCGCTGTCGATCTGCAAATTATCGTCGTCGACAATGACTCGACCGAAAGGGAACAAAGTCGTCTGCAATCGGATTGGGGCGAGGCAAAGGATGTCGAGATCCTGAACTTGCCGGCCAATGGTCATTTTGCCGGTGGCGTCAACGCAGGCGCGCTGCGTGCGCTGGAAGCGAAAGCCTCTCATCTGTTTTTCCTGAATAACGACACGATCATCGAGCCTGATTGCATTGCGCGGCTGATCGGCGACGCCGAGAAATATCCCGAAGCCGGTCTGTTGGGTCCGGCACTGCTAAATTTGGGAGATCGACGCCCGCTCTCGATGGGCGAGAATTATGCCGCATGGTCGCTGGCGGTCCCGCGCTCTCTTTTGCGTGTCCGGACACCGGCCGACGAATCTTACCCCGTGGGTGGGATCATGGGCTCGGCGATTTTGGTGACGACCGAGTGCTTTCTCCGTTTGGGGCCCTACCGGGAAGACCTCCTCGTCTACTACGAAGAGGTCGATTACTGTCTTCGGGCTCGAGCTGCGGGGTTTCAGCCCCGCCTGGTTCCGGACGCGATCGTCCTGCATGACGGGATGCGTGGCTTTGCCGCCGGCCTCCAGCCCTATGCTGCTCGTCTCAAGACGCGCAACCAGCTTCGTCTGGCAATGGACCACGGTGGGCTCGGCGGATTTTTGATCTTCCTGCCGTTCTTCCTGAGCTTGGTCGTGGTGAGCAGTCTGCTCTATGCTCTTCGTGGCGACGGGGCTACGGTTCGTGCGCTCTGGGCGGGTGTATTCGAGGGGTTCCGCTGGCTGTGGCGAGGGCAGCCGTGAGTTCTCTGCGTGTCGCTATTGGTGCAGTGGCCGGTGTCACCGGGGGCCCGGCTACGTATGTGGTCGAGTTGTTGCATGCCATGGCTGATCTCGATCCAGCCGATATTGAACTGCACGTGCTGACCGATCGTCCGGATCTATTCGCCGGGAGATCCAATCTTCAAGTTCATGAGGTGCCCCTCCCGAGCGCATGGCACCAACCTCTGTGGGATAATTTGTCTGTGCCGCGCCTTTTGCGACGATTGCGACCGGACCTCTACCACGGAACCAAGCACGCTCTGCCTTTGCTCGGGTTGCCGTCAGCGATGGCCACTGTTGTCTCCATGCATGATCTGGCGGTCTACGCGCAGCCGGAGACATTCTCTCGGGCCCAGCGATGGCAACTCTACCTGCACCTGCGGCACGCAGTGCGCCGCGCGAGTCGCGTCATCGCGGTATCGGCGTATACGGCACAAGACCTGATCGACCAACTGGCGGTGCCCCGAGCGAAGATCGATGTCGTCGGTCACGGCGTAGGAACCAATTTTCGCCCGATCCCGGATCCGGTTCGGCGCCTTGAGGTACGTCGCAGCTATGGAGTGGAGGCAGGGGCGCTGGTCGCTTTTGTCGGCACGGCGCAGCCACGGAAACGAATTGAAGCGGCGATCGCGGCCACCGCGGCATTGGTGGCGGAAGGTCGCGAGGTGCGGATGGTCATCGCGGGACGACGGCGCCCCGGTTACGAGCCGGACTGGCTGGTTTCTCCCCCGCCTTTTGTTCATTTGGCCGGGGAGGTTTCTGCGGAGGCGCTCGTCGAACTCTATGGTGCCGCTGATGTGATGATCAGTCCCTCGAGCTTTGAGGGTTTCGGGTTGACCTTTGTCGAAGCGATGGCCTGCGGCTGTCCGGTCGTGGGGGTGGCTGCCACCTCTGTCCCCGAGGTTGTCGGAGACGCCGGGATTCTGGTGGAGAGGCCCGATGCCGACTTGCTGTCGAGCGCGTTGCGGGAACTTCTGGGGTCGGAAAAGACTCGGCTGGAGTATGGACGCCGCGCGCTTCGGCGGGCGGAGGCTCTCTCCTGGCCACAGGCGGCGGCCCGGACATTGGAGGTCTATCGTGAAGCAAATCGCTGAGGTTTCGCGTCCCCCGCTGGGCCGAATCGTTGTCGAATCGCTTTGTGTGGCCGGGGTGACGCTGGCGTATCTCTGGCTTTGGCGCCTCTACGGGTTTGATGTCGTGGACGAGGGAACGCAGCTTCTGCAGATATCGCGGGCGGCAGCAGGTGCGCTCCCGTATACAGATTTCGAAACCGGTTATACGCCGGGCTACTTCACGATGCAGTCCTGGCTCTGGCAGTCCGGCGGGTTTGTGGCCATCCGAACGATGTTGGTCGTCGTGCATGCGGGCGTCGCGGCGACGGTCTACGCTTTGCTGCGCGATTCAGGTGGTCGCAGCAGCGCCTGTGTCGGGGTGGCGATGTTTGTCGCCTATCTCCTGCCGGTTTCTCTGAATCAGGGTGCCCCGCTGAACATCCCTTATCCCGGGTGGATCGCCTTGCCCGCCGTTTTGATGTCGGTGGCGCTGCTGGCGGAACTGGGGGAAGGCCATTCCGCGCGCCGGGATTCTCTGGGAATTTTTTTGGCCGGGGTTGGCGCAGCCTTTGCTTTTGCGGTGAAGCCGAATACCGGACTATTTCTTCTCGGGGGCGCCGCCCTCGCAGTCGCGGCTTCATGGAGGACAACGCACGCAGCGGAGCGCTGGTGCAGTTGGCTATTGCGCTCGACGGCTGCCTTGGCCGTTTTTTTCCTGGTCTATCCGGTTTTTGGTTCTCGCCTGGGTCTCGCCCTATGGATCCCCGCTTTTTTGGCAGTGATTGTCGCCGGGCCGGTTCGCGAAGGGGGACGGCGTACCGCCTTCCCGGATCTGGCTGCGCTCGCGGTCGGATTCTTGTTGCCTACCTTGCCCTGGCTCGGTCTCCTCTGGGCGAGGATTGGTTTTGCTGAGATGGTAGAGAACGTTTTCTTTGTGGGAGAAAGCGGTCGCGCTGTCGTGAGGGCTTATACGATGGCGGCGCCTGAATTTCGCCCCGGGATGGTGGTCGTGACGGGCACATTTTTGGGTGCGATGTGGCTTGCTCGCTCGCGGGCGGCCCGGCTCGTGCCGGGACTTCTCCTCGCAGGAGCTTGCCTCGGAGCCTTTTTCGCGTTTCGCGGCGGGGTGCGTCCGCTAGCTGAAAATATTCTTTTCTGGCTGTGTCCACTGTCGTTGGCGCTCGGTCTTCTCACGGTGGGGTCCGACGAACGTCGTCAGCGCGAACGATCACTTTTGATTTTGGCATCCTTTCTTTTTCTGACGGTCTACCCGCGTCCGGACCTGATTCATATTGCGCAAATCGGTCCTGTCGTCCTGCTCGCAGGGCTGAGCACCTGGCGTCGCTCCAGTTATTTCTGGTTCTATGAGCGCACGCGCGACGGCGCGAGGAATTTTACCGCGCCGGGGATTCTTACCGGTGTCTTTCTCCTGCTCGCCGTTGGCCGAATGGCGCCGACTCTGATGCCACGACTCACCGAGCCTCTGGCTACCGAGAAGCTGGGACCGGGGTTTGCCGTGGAGGTGCTGGAGTCCCGGGCGGCGCCCTTCCGGGAGATCGCGGCGGTGGTCGCCCGGATTCGGCAAGAGACTCGGCCGGATGAGGCCATCTTCACCTTCCCCGACCTGGCAGGGCTGGCATTGCTCGCCGACCGACCCTCGCCCTTCTATTATGTCTATTTTGTGCCGGGCCGGCCGGATGCCGCACAGGCACTTCGCGTGGAGGAGTCCTGGTCCGAGGCGCGGCCGGGGCTGGCGGTTCTCGGTGAGCCTCGCGTTCCTGTGTTTCTCGACGCCCCGGAATATTTTCGTGACTTGATCGGGTTCGTTGAGGACCATTCGCGGCCTCTCGACGTGGTGGCAGGTGTGACCCTGAGGAGAGTCGATCGTTGATCCATTTGTCCGGCTTCTTTGTCTCGCTGCCGAAGCACGATAGGTAGGGGCCATGGCGCAACCGACCGAGAGGAATGTGGCGGTGGTCGTTCTGGATTGGGACGGTGGCACCGAGACGCTTGAGGCCTTGGCCAGTGCGCAGGCAAATGATTGTCAGCCACAGCTGGTTCTGGTGGACAACGCGTCGACGAATCCGGTCGTCACGGAGGCCGAAAAGCGCTTCCCCGGTATTCTGGTGGTGGAGAACCAGATCAACCGCGGATATGCGGGCGGGGCGAACGTGGGGTTGGCCGCCGCCGCTGAAGCGGGATGCTCCTACGCGGTCGTGCTCAACAATGACGCTATTTGCGAGCCGGGCGCGATCGATCGGTTGCTCGATGTCGCGCAGGGAGATTCTGCCGTAGCGGTTGTCGGGGCGAAGATTCTGGATGCGGCGGACCCCGGCCAATTGCTGATGGCGTGGGGCTCGGTCAGTTGGCGGCAGAGTCTGGTGCGATTGGCAGGGGAACAGGTTGCTGATTCGGATGCCTGGAGAGGTACGCATGAGGTGGAGTGGGTTTCCGGCTGCGCGATTCTGCTGCGACTTTCGGCCCTCTCGGAGGCAGGCTTTTTCGATGAGGCATTTTTTGCCTACCACGAGGAAGTCGAGCTATGCGTTCGTCTGAGGAAGGCGGGATTGCGGGTCGTCTGGACCGGCGAGGCGCGAATTCGGCACCGCGGCGAGGGGAGCTCCGGTCGCACCTACGTCAGCCGCAAGCAGTATTTTTCTGGTCGAAACATGGTGCGCTTTGTGGCGCGGCACGGGTCGGTCGGACAGAAATTCTATTTTGGATCGTTCTTTTTGTTGAGTTTGCCCTTTCAATGGCTGCGCCGCCTGCCTTCGGGGGAAGCCGCAGGCGTCATCCTGAAATGGCAGGGGGCGCGTGACCAATTGCTTGGCCGTCCGCTGCCGCGAGCCGCATTGGGGTTGGACCATCCGCCCGGAGCGGCGCGATGAAGCTGCGCAAGTTTGCTGGACAGGGTGGTTTTGGAATCGGCGCGTTGGTCGTCGAAAAAGGGGCCGCGTTCCTCCTGATTGTCTTGCTGGCGCGGGTCCTTCCCACCGAAACCTATGGAATCTACAGTTTCACCGTGGCCTACCTGACCCTTTTTCAGGTTCTGGCCGACTTTGGTCTCGAGCCGATTCTGGTACGCCGACTCTCGGCGCCCGATGCGGATCGACCGCAGATCCTTTCGGCAGCTCTGGGCCTTCGGCTGGGTCTGGCTCTTGGCAGTGCGAGTCTGGCGGTCCTTCTGGCTCCGTGGGTTTCGGGCGAGGGGCTTTCGATCGTCCCCGTAATCCTGCTCGGCTGCGGTTCGTTGCTCTTTCTGGCCCAGCCCGGGTTCCGGGCGGTGCTGCGCTCGGAGTTGCGATTGGGCGCGGTTTTTCTTGTCGCCACGTTCACCGCCTCACTGACTCTGGCGGGGGTCTTTCTGGCCACTCGACAGGAGGGGGGATTGCTGGCGGTGTGGACCGCCTATGCCGTGGCTACCTGGGCAGGCTTGGGTCTCGCAGCTCTTCTGGTGTCGAGGTCCTTTCGCTTGCAGGTCCGCATCGCTCCGGACGTCTGGCGTTCCTTGCTGGCCGAATCCTGGCCCGTTGGTGCCAATTTGCTCGTGTTGATGATGGGGTTGCGAGCGGGTGCAATCGTTCTGATGCAAACCGCAGGCCCGGATGCCGTGGGTTTTTATGCCTCGGCCGCGCGGCTCTCGGAGGCATCCAATCTGCTCGGTGAGGGCACGATGCTGGTCATCTTTCCTCTGCTCGCTCGGCTGGGGCCTTCGCGTGCGGAAGACCTGCAAGCGTTGGCGGGGCTGACCGCCAAAATGCTCGCCATCGCTCTCTGTTTCACGGCTTTGGTTGGCGGTGCTCTGGCAGACCCGCTGGTCCGGGGGTTGTTTGGTGAGCGCTTTGCCGCAAGCGGGCCGGTTCTGGCGATCCTGCTTTGGTCAGGCCCGTTTGCCGCCGTGGGGACTCTGTATGCAAATTTGCTGGTGATTACCGGCCATCAACGGCTTCTGCTGGGCGTGAACGCGGGGAGTGCTGCTGTTCTGATCCTTCTGCAGTTGCTTCTGGTGCCCTCCTACGGGATCCAGGGGGCGGCGTTTGGGGTCGTGGTCGGATTTGCCGCGGGGCACGTCCTGTTATTGCTGCCCGCCGCCACCCGAAAGGTGATTTGGCCCTGTTGCCGGGAGGCCTTGCGCCCTATGGCACTTGCTTTGGCTTGTTTAATGTTTTCCGCTTCCTACGACGATGGTCCAATGAAGGCCCTGATTGCCCTGGGGTTCTTCTCGTTGGCCCTTTTGGGAACGAGAACGTTGTCGATCAGGGATCTCAAGGCTCTGCGAGTGGCTCTGCGTGACGGTTCGTCGGATGTTTCGCGCTGAATCAAATCCGTCGGTTCCTATCCCACCGTCAAATCTGTTACGAAGGTAGTGTAGAGAAA
>Ga0055584_100000296_pt1 | contig 47399 bp, 37 predicted proteins | sample OSDHelmetaG_FD_58716 | JGI IMG/M metagenome (GOLD analysis project Ga0055584, IMG submission 58716) | Pelagic marine sediment microbial communities from the LTER site Helgoland, North Sea, for post-phytoplankton bloom and carbon turnover... | ecosystem: Environmental > Aquatic > Marine >...
CTCTTGAAAATCGCTGATGAGGCAACGACTTGGGACCATTTCAAGAGTATGGCGTTTCAGACTCTTGAACCCTGGAAACGGTCGCGAGCGTTTGGGAATAGCCTGCGTCCTGATGCTCGTTGCAGGTGGTCCACTGAGGCCAATCCAATCGATCTTTGACAATGAGAGATATCATAGCCTATGTGCACACGCACATGAGATGCGTGCAATCATCATTGGGCTTCGCATGATTCGCTCATGGTTTTTCAACCCTCTCGTGACTAATATTGAGGGCAGCGTAAATTCTATTTCTTTCTTCAGGAAATCTGACGTGTTATTAATCTCTCGAAAGTATTTTCAGACGACTCTGGCAGGACTGTTATTGGCGCTCGTCTGTTTGAGCGGCTGCAAGGGTGACTCACAGTCTGGCACTACTCAAACTCCCGATGGACTCACCAAAGTTACGTTGATGCTCAACTGGTTTCCCGAAGCCGAGCATGGCGGATTTTATGCGGCACTCAAACATGGCTACTACAAAGAGGCCGGTCTCGAAGTCGAAATCATCCCCGGTGGTCCCGGTTCTCCCGTGCAACAAAAAGTCGCGCGGGGAGATGTCACGTTTGGCGTTACCAATGCCGACGATGTCTTGTTGGCTCGCGCTCAGGAGGCCGATGTGGTTGCCGTGATGGCACCCATGCAGACCTCTCCTCGCTGCATCATGGTCCACAAGTCGTCAGGGATTGAAAATTTCGATCAACTCAAAAATGTCACGCTGGCGATGAGCGGCGGCAAGGCATGGGCGCAGTTCCTCAAACAGACATTACCTCTCGACGGAGTGGAACTTCAGGAAGGAGCGGCGGTTGCCAAGTTTCTCACCGATGAAAATTATGCTCAACAGGCTTACATTTTCAGTGAGCCGTTTGTGGCCGAACAGGAGGGAGGCGACCCCGTCAGCTTATTGGTGTCGGAACTTAGTTTTAATCCCTACGCAAGTGTGCTGATCACCAAACAATCGTTGATTGACGAACAGCCGGAACTGGTCCAGAAAATGGTGACTGCGTCCATCAAAGGCTGGGAGAAATACCTTGCCGAGCCTGTAGAAACAAATGCTTACATTCACGAACAGAATGAGGAAATGGGACTCGAAATTCTCGCATACGGCGTAGAAGCGATGAAGCCGTTATGTGTGGTGAAAGAGGAGGGGGGAAGCACCGGGCATATGACTGCCGAGCGTTGGAAGACTCTGCATCAACAGTTGATCGATGTGAAAGTGATCGAGCCGAATACGGTGGACCCGATGAAAGCGTTTACGACCAGTTTTCTGAAGCAACCCGCAGAAAACTGACCTATTCACAACTTCACACCAACAGTACGATCCTGTATGACGTAGCAATACAGTTCACGTTCGCTTCAGGGAGAATTACACATGTTGCCACGCTTCGGTTTACTTTGCGTTTGCCTCGTCATGGCGTTGACCGCGGGACTCGTCGCGTCCTCCTCATCGACCCTCCCTGCGAAGTCTTTGTCCAAACATATCGAACTGCCGGAACTGGACTGGATTGACCGCGGGCTGGGTCATTTCCGGGCAGAGATTTTGGAATTCCGGGATTTGCGAAAAAACGATGAGGCGGTTGCCATCACTGACAAGCCGCTTTACTACATGAAGCTACGTTTGATCGAGAAGGAAAACAGCCCCAGTCCGATCAGCAACCCGCTTGAGGTTATCACACTGGCTGTCGGTCAGGATATGAGTTACCTGAAGATTAAAAATCATCAGGAACTGACACTTTTATATCAGGTTGTCGAAGGGAAGCTGAAACAGATCTATTACATGGGATGTTGACGACCATCATCACTCATGAAAGAAGATCGCCAGTCCATGCCGCGATCTCATTGAAAGTCTGAAGAAAATTCTTGATCCCGCGGAACGGCACGCGATAAACTGTGGCGATCATGTTTCTCAAGGATCTCACCGATGCACTCGCGACTCTTTGATCTTCGAATTCAGATTATCTCGCTGATCTGCCTGACATTACTGACCGTGGGATGCGGCCTCAGTTTGGAACAGGATCCGTCTGAAACTGTCAATATTGAAATTAGTGGAATCAGTGCCGAGCCTGATCGAAAAGAAGTTCAAGAAGCGCTGCAAGGAATGACGGATGGCAACGGTCACTCGCTCAGATCAAATTATTCTGGCAATCGAATGTCAATCTCTTTGTCACCCGTCAAAGATGTGGACGCCTTCGCCAAGAAGATTCACTTCGGTACTGTGACCGATGTCGATGTCGCCAGCCGAACAGTTAAAGTCGATTTTGTACCGTGAGAGAACTTGTGAATAGACTACTGATTGCCGTCAATCATCCAGCCATCGGGTGAATCGGCTGCGTGTCATCGGTCGATCCATCCAGGAGGTATCTGGTTCGGGTTTTTGCAGAGCTTTTTCGACTGTCAGCCAGCCAGATCTTAAGGCGTGGTCCGAGACTTTTCCTTTTTGATTGACCCAACGCAGCTGCTTCTCTCGTTCGCAAGCGCGTGCCAGTTCTAAAGCACACGTCACGTCTTGTGAGACATATTCGAGCACTTCGTCATGACGGCCATCTTTCCAAAGTTGAGGAGCCATATGAGCTTTCACGTCATCAGACTTCCCCTTCAGATTCATCCCCCGTGAGGCACTGTCGAGCCCTAAAGGAAAACCGCGTTCACAGAAGATCTGAAACATCATATCGACATGATGAATCGCTAGTGCTTTGCATTCTTGAAACAGTCCTGATTCCTCAGCAAGAATATCAAAGTCGAATCCCAATCCATTCCATGTCAGAATGTGATATCCATTTTCCACCTTTGTACTCAAATACTGAATCAGTTCAGCGAGTTCATCACGACTCATCTGAGGAGACGGAGAGCCATCACTGGATTTGCCAAACCACAATTTGTGTCCTTCGTCTTCGGTGAGTGTTGCCGCACAGCAAATTCCCAACGGACGATGTCCGTGCAAATCACCGACTTTTTCGGGCAACACTTTAGCAGTTTCGATATCAAACGAGAGATATTTTCGAGTCATCCTAATCCACTCTCTAAGTTGTGATTGGCTTTGAATTAAAAAATCACGATTATTCACCCAAAACAAGCGGAACCGCTTCTTCGACCAGTCCGGCAGGGCGTTGCCATTCACCTTTGCGATCCTTGTCGCCGTATTGTTTGCGAGCTTGCTCTGCAAACGTCAACAGCTTTTCAACAACTTCAGGATGACCATCCGCGACATTATTCGACTCGGCGATATCTTCTTCCAGGTTGTAGAGCCTGAGAGGAAGTTCTTGAGCCGTTTTATTTCCTCGCCGCTTTTCGATTCTTGGCAGGTGCAATTTCCAAGGTCCGGAGCGAACGGCTTGTAACGTGTCACGAAAATAATAGTAGTAGGCTTCGTGCGGTGACTGCGTTGATTTCCCCTGCAAGACATCGGCAAGCGACCGACCATCAATGTGACTTTTTGACGGAGACTCCGCGGACGAAAGTTCTGCAAATGTCGGCAGTAAATCGATGGTTGAGGCGATTTGATCAAACTCCGATCCTGCCGCAATATGTCCCGGCCAACGGACCGCACAAGGAACTCTCATCCCACCTTCCATGGTGCTCCCCTTGAAGCCGGAGAGCGGTTTGTTGCTTCCACCCCATCGACTGGCCGCTCCATTGTCGGAAGTGAACAGAACCAACGTCTGCTCATCCAGATTGAGTCGAGCCAATGTCTTCAATATTTCTCCCGTGGACCAATCAATCTCTTCGACACAGTCACCGTAATCTCCGTTGGCACTCTTCCCTTGAAACTGTTCACTCGAATGAACGGGGTTATGGGGCATCGTGTGCGGCAGATAAATGAAGAAAGGATTGTCTTTGTTGTCGGTGATAAATTTGACCGCTTGTTCGGTATAGCGTTTTGTGATGGTGTTTTGATCGACGGGAGCTTCGATCACCGTTTTGTCGACCAACAACGGCAAGGGAGGGTTCTGCTTGCGCTGTTTTGATCCCATGTCATTGCTGTAAGGAATCCCGAAGTATTGGTCGAAACCCTGTTCGGTCGGCAAAAACTTTTTCTGATCACCGAGATGCCATTTTCCAATACACGCCGTTGCATAGCCTTGAGATTTCAAGACTTCTGCAACAGTTGTTTCTTCAGGGTTCAAACCTTTGCGAGCCAATGGAAACAACACCCATTCCCCGCGAGCCGATTCATGCATGTTGACACGTCGTGGATAACAGCCGGTCATTAAACTGGATCGCGAAGGCGTGCAGACGCCACACGTGGAATAAAAACTGGTCAGTTTCATCCCTTCTGCGGCGAGACGATCAATATTTGGTGTTCGATGTTTTTCGGAACCGAAGCAGCCAATGTCGCCGTATCCAAGATCGTCACAAAAGATAACGATAAAGTTGGGCGGAGCCGCCGAGGCGGTCAAAGAGTGAAAAAGAAACGACAGGCAGACAAGCGACAGTGCGAGGCGAGTAGACATGAAACTAATTCCAACAGGTTAAATAAGATCAACAAATCTGGTATCTCTATCGGCGACTTACGTCTCCAGCAATTCGATCACCGTTTGTAACAAATATTCCACAGCAGCATGTTGTCGATGAAGCCGCAAAGTGATCTCGTCATCGGATTGATTGTTGGGAACTTCGGAAGGCAAATCAAACAGTTTTGTCAGTTGGCGACCATCGCGCGACTTCACGGCAATCCAGGCGGTACCATCCGTTTCAGGTGGGGCATTCGGTCCCAAATCACCCGTAATCGAGGCCGACAAAGTGGCATGTGAGGTCAGACCAAGCACACCTTCCGCCATCGCAATAGCGACCGCTTCGCTGGCATAGCCGTGCTCATTAATGAGGTCGGGGGCGATGTTCAACCAGGCCACTTTCGTGGGTATCTGATACACAACTGCCGACCCACAAAGATGTTGCGAAATTCCACTGATGCTGGCAAGCGTGGCACTGGCGAGTCCCGCGGTACAACTTTCTGCAAAGACCAGTTGTTCTCCACTCTTCTGGAGAACGGCTGCAAGTTTGTTTGATGTCTCTGAACGCGTCATCGGTTTACTCGATTGATCCTGAGAATTGATACACAAAGATCGTCCCACGACAGCATATCAGGAAAGAAGCCGATTTTACTGACTTTCTCTGTTGGTTTTTCGTATAATTGATCTTTCGGCCATTCGCCAATTTGCTGCTCTTCTGCAGCTTGTCGTTCCAATTTCGACGAGGTTTGATGATGTCGCTCACTCTCCTTAGATCAGTTTTCAGGACATGCTGCGTAGTCCTGTTCTCTTTGACCATTTCAAATTCCATTCTCGTTCAATTCATCAGCGCACAACCCGCGACCTCCGAATCCCCACAGATCAAAGAGGAAGAGAAAAACGCCGATCAAAAACCGGACGATCAGGTTAAGAAGAAGTCTAAAGAGAGCGAAGAGTCTCCTGCAGAACGACGGGAACGAATTCGTGAACGTGCGCAAAACAGCATGGGATCGGTGACCAACCTGATCGGGATTCCGCAAATTCAGAAAGAGCTTGATCTCTCTGATGCTCAACGGAAACAGATTGCCGATGAAGTGAGGTCGATGCAGATTTATCTGCGACAACAGTTTGTGGAGGTGCGCAAATTGCCCCGCTCGGAACAACCAGCAAAAATTCGGGAACTCAAAATGCAAACAGCCCCCATGGTGAATGAACGACAGGCAAAAATTCTGGATGTTCTCACACCGGCTCAGAGAAGTCGGTTAACGGGAATCTCAATGCAATATCGAGGTGTCGAAGCTCTTCTGGACGACCAAATTGCCGATCTGTTGGAACTGACAAAAGAACAGCGCGAAGAGATTCTGAAGATTGCCGAGGAACTCGATCTGACTCTCGCTGCGGAGCGTCAGAAAATGATGAGCCAAGAGTTCGAGGATCGACAGAAAGGGCGTAAAGGCTTTATCCAAAGCATGAAGAACTTACGCTCAAAGGCTGAAGACGACATGCTGAATGTACTGACCGAGGAACAGCAAACAAAATTTGAAGAACTCCAGGGAGAGAAGTTTCGAGTGCGCCGGCCGAAGGGACCGACTTTAATCCAACCTCCAAAAACCGACTCCACACCTGTCCCCCTGAAAAAGCTTGATTGATGCACTTCTTCAGTCTGGATGGCTCCCTCGTTTCTTGATCAGCCGTTAGGATAGATGCTCACTTTGATCTCGTCCTTTCAGTTCGGTAGTCGTCATGACAGACTCTGCGCCCTCTCCCGGCACACCACCCAATGCTGAAATCAATCAGGCCGCTTTCCAGAAGTTCTGCGAAGTTGTTGCCAAACTCCGTTCTCCCGAAGGGTGTCCGTGGGATCGCAAGCAGACATTGGAAACCATCAAGCCACACACACTCGAAGAGACTTACGAGTTATTGGAAGCGATCGACTCCGGGAACGATGCGCATATCGTGGAGGAGTTGGGGGACGTGCTATTACAGGTTGTTCTCGATGCACAAATTGGTGCCGACGAGGGACGTTTTGAAATCGTTGAAGTGATCGAAGGGATCACCGACAAAATGATCCGTCGACATCCGCATGTCTTTGGAGATGCTCGCGCTGAGACCACCGATGATGTACGAAGAAACTGGGACGCGGCTAAAAATGCCGAGGTGGAAAAACAGGACCGCCAGTCGTTGCTTGATGGTTTACCGGTCGCTCTGCCCCAACTCGCGCGAGCGGCAAGAATCACTTCAAAAGCCGCACGTGTCGGATATGATTTTCCGCAACGAGAAATGTTGTTCGACAAGCTGCAGGAAGAGCTCGCTGAATTGGCCGAGGAATTGTTTCCCAACGGTGAAATTCCCGAAGTACCCGCTGAAGTTAATGCAGATGTCATTCCCGATGAGCCAATTGAGAATGCCGCGTTGAAGTCACGGATCGAAAGCGAGTTGGGTGATGTCTTGTTTGTGTTGGCCAATGTCGCCCGGCGTTGGGGAATCAATCCAGAAGAAGCGCTCCGCCGCAGCAATGAAAAGTTTGAACGTCGATTTCGTTACATCGAAGAGCGCGTGCGTAAAGAAGGAAAACAAATGACCGACGTGTCGCTAGTTGAGATGGAACAGCATTATCAGGAAGGAAAATCAAAAGAAGACTGATAAGGCTTTTTTTGCGGATAAGATCATTCATTCTTGACCTCAGAGATAAATCTGAGTGAAGATAGAGTTCAGTCCTTCGAAACACCCACCTTCAGGAAGTCGCTCCTATGCTCCGTCAAAAATCCTGCTTGCTGTTTGCTTCATTGGTCACACTCTTCGCGTGTGATGTTTCATTCGCACAAAGCAAGGTGTGTGACTCCCAACAGGTGAGTTTGGAAACGGGCAAGTTCGTTAAAATCACAGAAGTGCTGGAACAGGAACGCTCTGTCGGACGGATTAGCGGAGCCGTCACTTTGGTCGCAAAAGATGGAAAAGTATTAGACATCACAAGCATTGGGATGGCGGATCTCGAAGCCGACCGCAAGATGCAGGATGATTCGTTATTTTGTATTGCCTCGATGACAAAACCGATCACCGCAACCGCGTTGATGTTGTTAGTCGAAGAAGGAAAAGTCTCGATTGATGATCGTGTCTCCCAATACATTCGCCAGTTCGCACAAATCAAACTCAAGTCGGGAGAGGCAACTGAGCCAGTCACCATTCGGCACTGCCTGACGCACACAGCCGGATTGCACGGCGATCAGAAAGTAGAAGGCTCTCTCGAAGAACATATGGACGTACTCGTCGAGCGAGGTCTTGCCTTTCCTCCCGGAACAAAATGGCAATACAGCCCCGGATTGAATGTGTGTGGCCGTATTATCGAAGTGGTCTCGGGAAAATCGTATGCGGAGTTCCTCAAAGAACGACTCTTTCGGCCTCTCAAGATGGCCAACACCACCTTCTTTCCAACCATAGCTCAACAGCAACGACTTGCCAGAATCTATCAACCCGGTATGGAAGAAGGCTCGTTGATGGTAGCCGATCACTGGCTCTCTGACTTTTCAGAGAAACGTGTCGCTAACCCTTCCGGCGGACTGGTCTCGTCGGCGGAAGATATGGCCAAGTTTTACCAGTTCATTCTGAATGGAGCCACCATTGGTAACATCCGGTATCTCTCTGAAAAAACAGTTCGCGAAATGACGACCATTCAAACCGGAGATCTCGTCACGGGTTTCACGCCTGGCAATGGTTGGGGACTTGGTTGGTGTGTTGTCCGTGAACCGCAGGGGATTACCGCCGCGGTCTCTCCGGGAACTTACGGTCACGGTGGTTTGTTCGGCACACAAGGTTGGGTTGATCCCGAACGACAAATGATTTTTGTCTTGATGATTCAACGATCAAATTTCGGCAATAGTGACGGTTCTGAGCTCCGCAGAGATTTTCAACAGGCCGCCGTTGACGCACTGAAATAGTATGAACTCTAAACGATAGATTCTTTGATGCATTCTTGATGGAAGTCGAGCCCCCATGATCATTCGTGTGATGCTGTTTGTAGTGTTGTCATTCATCGGATTATTTCATTCGCTCTCTGCGAGTGAGAAGCCGAATATCATTCTGATCATGGCCGATGACTTGGGGATGGAAGGGCTCGGTTGTTACGGCGGGACTTCTTACCAAACACCTCATCTCGACCGGTTGGCCGAACAAGGCTTGCGATTCACTCATGCCTACTCACAACCACTTTGCACTCCCACACGAGTGCAATTGATGACGGGCAAATACAACCAACGAAACTGGCAAGCGTTTGGCATCCTGCCAAAAAGTGAAAAGACATTCGGGCATCTCATGAGTGCTCGCGGTTACAAAACATTGATTGCCGGCAAGTGGCAACTCACATCGTACGACCCACCTGATTTCCCCGGTTCCGAAACTCGTCGCGGGACGGGAACACATCCGAAAGATGCAGGGTTCGATGAGTATATGCTGTATCATTCCGAAGAGACGGAAGACAAAGGTTCGCGCTACGCTAACCCCACCTTTCTGAGGAATGGCACTCTCCACAAAGAATTGACGGGCAAGTACGGTGAAGATTTGACCGTCGATTACATCCTCGACTTCATGAATCGAAATCAGAACGAGCCGATGTTCATCTACTATCCGATGGCGTTACCTCACTGGCCAATGGTGCCAACTCCTATTTCGGAAGTTTGGTCTGACCCGTCACGAAGGCTTGAAGAAAGTACCGAGTATTTTCCTGATATGGTCGAGTATATGGATCAATTAGTTGGTCGTATTATCAACGGAATTAACGATTTGGAACTCTGCGAGAAGACTTTGGTCATATTCTATTCAGACAACGGGACCGACAAGCGAATCACGTCCCAATTCAAAAAACGTTCCATCAAGGGTGGCAAAGGAGAACCGATTCAAGCCGGGATACGAGTTCCGTTAATTGCCAATTGGCCCGGCCAAATCAAACCCGGAATTTGTCGAGACTTAATCGATGCTTCGGACTTTCTTCCCACGCTGGCCGATCTTTCGGGAGAGCCACTCCCCGAGGACTGGTTCACTGATGGCGTCAGTTTTGCACCACAGCTTGTTGGAAAAAAAGGGACGCCCCGCAACTCGGCTTTCTTCTGGTATGATCCCCGGCCCGGTTGGGATAAAGATCAGTTCTCGCGAGACATCTTTACGCTCGACAAAGAATTCAAACTGTTTTCAGACGGGCGACTGTTCAATATCCGTGGGACCGGCTTTCGAGAGAAATTGATCACCGCCGCAGATGCCACTCCCGAAACCAAAGCTGCTCGCCAAAAGTTACAAGCGGTCATTGATCAGATGATGCAACCGCCACTTTCGGCAGCCGCAAAACGAGAAGTGGACGCTTTCGGCAATCCGGTGAAGTAAGTGAGCGTCTCGGAACCACAAACTCGCTTCAAGATGACATGTGGAACAACCTAAGCCGCGTCGCCAATGTCGTCGGAGACATAGTATTCAAAGAAATGCCGACCGATCTCGTAGCTCAAACGGTACAGGTATTCCTTCTTGAACTGTTCCAGCGAAGTGTCCTGCGATGAGCGAGGAATCCGTAAAGGAAATGTGGTGGTGTGTTCTTTGGAGTAAATTTTTTCTCCCTCTCCACTATCGGCCATTTCCCACACATTGATTTCGCATTGCGTGTTTCCACGATAGAGCGTGTGCGAGTTTTTCTCGTAGAGAGAGTAGTCGAGAATATCAATGTGAATCACATAGGTGACCTCAAAGAATTCTCCAATTTCGGCAGGAGTCTCCCAATCTGGATTCTTATCGAGCCAGGCTCGAACTTGATCGGGATAAATTACGTTAATTTTCTTTTGTCCCAACTGCAGCGTGACGGCTTCCGCAACCAATGTGTCGATCTCGTCGTAACTCCATTTCAGATTTTTAGGAGCATCACAGACGACGGCAACCGTGACCCCAAAGTCTTTCATGTCTTTGCCGGTTTGTGCGGCAAAGTCGGGCTCGATACTGGGAGGGCCACCAATGAGATATCCCAGGAAGATGCCGTACTGGCATCCCGTCAACATGAGGCAAGGCATGAGAACCAGAAACAACTTACAAAAAAGTTGAGCGATCTGATGTTTACGGGACATGTCAGCATCCTTGCTCGATGTCGTGTCGAAAATATGGGAGTGATTGAATGTGATCGAGATGCTCGATTAATAAATTTCTTCGCTGGAATGGTGATCGTAAAGCTTGTGAGCCAAAGCGAGTGACACATGTTCCATCAGGTCGCGATGGAACTCATCACGCGACATGCGATCTGCCAATTGGGGATAACCGTCCGGGTATTTTCGTTCGAAGGAGTGATTGAAAATTCGATGTGCCACCTTGCTGTTTCCTGACTGACGAACTTCGTAGCCATAAACAGTTCCCGAAACTCGACCCTCAAACATGTCCGGGCTGCCGGGTTGCTTGAGTCGCATGCTGTCGATTTCGAGATGAATAATATACTCGGTATCGAATGCATTGGCCAATTCGTCCACTTCGTCCCAGTATCCACCATTGTCATCCAGCCATGTCGCCACCTGATTGTAATTGATGACGTTCACGCCTTCAGATTTCAGTTTGCGGGAGACCTTTTCGATGAGATCGACGGTTGCCGCAGGAAACTCGGCTTTGATGGTTTCGGGAGTCGATGCGACGATCACGACCCGATGCTCACCGGTTCGCAAATCGACATTGGACGCCCTGGAGAATGGCGACGTAATCACCGGATCACCCAGAATAGACTTACCAGCCATGACAAAAAGCGAACAACCTCCCGCAGTCGTCAGCATCAGGCAGACGGAAAGCCAACAGGCGATTTGTGTGAGATGTTTGTGATACACGGGCATAGTCCGGTCTCGCTCCGACATATTGAACTGGTTGGATTGTTGAATGATGTGGAACGATAATTTTGAGACAGGACGTCTCAGAGTGGAAAGTAGTATCGCCAGCCCCATTCGAGGAAGACAACGATTAACCAGCCTGGTAGGAGACCGGCAATCACCAGATCCATCCGTCGAATCAGCCAAAAATGACCACTTACGGCGGAGGCCACACTCCAGGGAAGATACAACAGGCAACAACAGGCGAGCAAAAAACCAGAGGTGTTTGCTCGGGCTGCGTCGGCCCATTCTCCTCGCACGAAATGCGAAAAACTGGTTGTCATCCCACAAGTGGGACAGGGGGTATTTGTTAACGAAAGGATGGAACAAGGAGGTAATCCCAGTTGCTGGTGTGTTCCACGGCCATTTTTGGAAGGAGTCAGAGAAGACGCCAAGCCAAATCCTGCCATCACCAACACTGCCAACAACACCAATACGACTCGAATTCGAATGCTGATTGGTGTCCCATACTGCGAGGAATCTCGCGGCATGGGCTGTTGGTGAGGTGTGATAGTCATTTGCCTTGTTCTCTGCAAGGTGGTGTGAGTTGATCACGAAGTGACAGTACCGAATTTCATCTGAACGGACGACGTAAGATATCTATTTCGAGAGAGTTACGTGATTGAAATACAGTTTGAATTGCTGGAAATCATGACATGATCTGGATGCTGAAATCAGACGGAAACTCACAGACTTTTGAATGATTTACAAAACTGATAATAAACTTCGGCGGCTTGTTGGAGTTGTTGAATCTCAATCCACTCGTCTTTGGTGTGAGCTTGGGCAATGTTTCCCGGACCAAACACAACGGACGGAATACCGGCTCTTGCCGTCCGAGAGGCGTGTGTTCCGAATGCAACTCCAATCATCTCATGCGGACCGGCGACTTTCTCAATAGAGATCATCAATGTATTAGCCAGAGATTCATTCTCGTCATCGGGAAGAGGCGCGCTGGTCAGCCAGGGTTGATGATGAATTACGTGGAAAGGTAGAGAATCGAGTTCATCGATGACAGATTGCTGAGCCTCCTCGGCGGTTTCACCCGGAATCAAACGTCGGTCAACTTCAATCCAACACTCATCGGGAACAATGTTGACACTGGCTCCTCCACCAATTCGCCCGACACTGAGTGTGGAAGGTCCGCATTTGGGATGAGCCGGTTTGACTGCCGGTAATGATGCCGCATATTTTTCTAAACGACTCAACACCTGCCCCATTCGGTAAATCGCGTTTTCTCCCAACTCGGGAGTCGATGAATGACACGCCGTTCCGGTCGTCTCGATTTTCCAGCGAACAACACCGCGATGGGTGACTATGATGTCTAGCTCAGTGGGTTCAGCGATCACCGCCACGACTGGCTTTGCACAGGGAAGCTCCCCATCGCTCAACCAAGTTGTGAGCGCGTTAATCCCGGTGGTGGTTGATTCTTCGTCCACCGTGCAGGACAACATGACAGAAGGAGCCTCAGGGGGGGCGTCATGAACGATGCGTGCAAAACCAGACAGCATCGCGGCGAGTCCACCTTTCACATCACAGGATCCTCTGCCGAACATCTTTCCATCTTTGATCACCGGAAGAAAAGGTTCGATGGTCATTCCCGTTACGGGGACGGTGTCTTGATGAGCATCCAGCAGAATGACGACGGACTCGCTTTGGTGAGGGTTTTCCCACAACAGAATCACATTCGAGCGGCCCTCTTCCACTTCATGAACGATTGGCTCAATGCCGAGTTCCCGACTCCAACCGATCAAATACTCCGTCACGCGACCCTCGAAACTAATCTCGGGATCGGCTTCACCGCCCATCGGATTGACGGAAGGGAGAGCAATTAACGCTTTTAACAGCTCAACGGGATCAGTCAGCATAAAACATTTTCTCAGATTGGAAGAACTTGAGGAAGTGACTCTTTGTATGAGTCTGCCGGACCGCCAGTCCAAAGACAAGAGGAGAGTCTTGCTTGAGAGGTGTGGTTGTCGTAATCTCGGTAGGCTCTCGACTGGATCGGAACTCTCCCGCAGCACGGCCCGACGTTCATGGATGCAATTACCGGCTGGCTACTCGTATTATTACTGCTGAGTTGCCTTGCGCAACCGGTTGCGAGTCTGTGTGGTCGTGAGGATCTTCATCGAGTCGGTTTTCTGCTCACTTCAGCAATCCTGACCGTTCTGTCTCTCGTCGTTTTCAGAGAACCCGTGATCTGGCAAGGACCCACACTATTCACTCTCGATTCCTTTCATCAGGTGGGATGCCATTTCAGTGTTTCACTCATCCAATTGCCGCTGTTGTGGATGGTGTGGTGGTGGATGTCGGACCGCTCCCAAAATCCGCAACGTCCGTTGGAGAGAAGCTGGCTCCTGGCTCTCGTGATGGTCTTCCTGATCTGTGATGATGTTTGGTTGTGGACGGTCACTTTAGTCGGTTGTTCCTCCCTTCAACAAACGATACTCCGTTCGAAGCATGGAAGCTCGGGAGAATTTACGATTTTGCGTGGCTGTCATTGGATGGCAATTCTGCTGCTGATTGTGGTTGCAGGAATTCTCTCCTTCGATTTTGGTATCTCGACTTTCTCCGAGCTTCCCGAGGCACTTTTGAGTTGGGACAGCTTTTCGGACATACAACAGGCCGACCTGATGCTCGCAGCCACTCTTGGGACTTTGTCACTGATATTGTTGTCGACTGCGTATCCTTTTTCGGTGTTACGAATTCAATGTGAGCCTGAGAGTGATCTCGAACTGGTGAGCTTGATGTTCGCTGCCGCTGTGTTCATGAAATTGATCCCAATGCTTGCCGTCATGGACGTCACCTCGAACTATCTGACACTCTTATTATTGACCATTGTTGTCTCGACAATTTGTAGCTGGAGTCTTCCACAACGAAAACAATCTCGGCGGGCGACATTGATGGCGTTCCTGATGCTGGGACTGTTCGGAATGTTCGTGCCCGGTGACCAGCGACTGAATCTTCTTGGCTTGGAGCAGTTTCTGCTGACGACCATTCTCTGGAAATTGTGGGAAAGTGAAGAAGTCGGCTCTCTCTTTCATTGCTGGATCATGACCGCAATAGGATTTTGGATGATTGTCGGTTTGTCCGGTTGGACTTGGGCCATTCGGTCTTCAGGAATTCTCGGCGAGAACCAAAATCTTGTGGGACTGGTCGTTGGTCTCATTGCTGTCGGGATTTCGATTTCACTCAGTCGCGAAATCATTCTCGATTGGGGAACACGGCATCAAGAAAATAATGCGACAGGACGCGGGCGTACTTCGGGATTGTTGTTCGTCTCGGTCGTAGTTGTGATTGCGACAACTCGAATTTTGCTCGTAACACAAGGTGTCGGTTGGCTTGTTGTACCCCATTGGCAAGCAAGTGTCGGATTATTAGTGGGGACTGTCTATATCCTCATGCGGCGCCGGGTCTCTTCGAATGGAGTCATCCCTCGAACGGGGAGTTTCCAACGGCTCATCGAATCGCATTTCCATGTGCTGACGATTTGGAGAGTCATTGCGTGTATCCCGACGGGACTGGTCACGCTGTTCGACAGCCTGACAGAACTCTCGAAAAGTCGCTTACAACGACGAAGGATTCACGAACCAAAGTCGGTAGAATCTTCGCCGAGCTTTGTCTGGGAGCTTGTGTTGGGTGGAATCAGCTTCTTACTTCTTGCCGGTCTGTTCCTCTGGATGAAAGGCTAATCTCGAGATGAACGGACTGACTGCATTTTTGAATCAGATGCCAATGTTATTAATCGGCGTTCCCCTCTGCGGACTGTTCAGTCTGGGGATGTCTCGATGGTGGGGAGGAGGGCATTACATTCGCCGCACATTGCTGCTGAATGGTGTGTTGTCGGTCTGTTGTGCATTTCTGTTGATTGCCAATTTTTCGCATGGGTCTCAACGAACGCGATATAGCGCTTCGGAAAGTTTTCAATCGATCAATCTCCTCGTACTTCAGCAGAGCGAACTGCCCGGATATCGATTTGGAGTTGATGGTTGTTCGTTGCTGTTGATCCTTTGCACGTCGGCAATTCCTTTGTTAATGGGATTAGAAAAATTTCTCTTGTCTGATCAGCAGAAACTCTCCACTCGACCAATGACACCCGACTTCTCACTCTGTCGGGCGGTAGGATTGTTGGTCTTCCAGTTTCTGATGCTCTCGTTCTTGCTCACCATTGATCGTCGCGTTCAAATTGTGATCCTGCCGTTCATCACGCTGTCAGTTCACTACTTGTTGGCGACTTTTCTGTCTGCCGAAAAACGTCGTTCTCTCAATCGGCGTATGAGACAACTGATAATGAGCGATTTTTTGATTGTGGCCGGCATACTCAGCACATTGACTCCATTGATGCGCTACACGGCTTTGGGGAGTGCGTCTGCGGAATTGTTTGACATCGCCCGAATCCTCGATGCCATCGAGCTTGCGGGTGATGAAGATTTGACGGGATATGATCGCCTGATGCGTTCGGTCTCACCGGCATTGAGTGTGATGATCGTCGGCTGCGTGCTTCGCTTTGGAACTTTTCCGTTTACCAGAGACGGTCGCGAAATGTGGAACGGAACCGCTCCGGCAATACGGCTTATTTTTTGGTTTTATGGCCCCATTCTCGGCACCGCAGTTCTGTTGAGAGAATGTCAACTGTTTCCCATCGTCTGCTATCGGATGTTCCCCATCCTTTCTTACGTCTGGATTGCGGGTCTCTTGTGGCTGGCCTTCTCTTCCCGATCTCGAAGAAACTACAACAATGACACTCAAAGTTTCCTGTTTATTTCGACCATGCTGATTCTGGCACTTGGCGGTCCGAATACGACTTCCATCGCCGGTGCGATGCTCTTACTTTTGGCCATCGGATTGAAGTCGTCGATTCCACAGCAATTGAGAATAGATCGCTTTTCTGCGGCCTGGCTGTGTCACTGGGCCTTTCACGTGATGCTCGCCTCGGGGATGATCCTGGCAGTCGTGGGGACATGGCAATCGACCGGGCCGGGATCTCGTGAACTGGGTGCTGTGCTGCTGGTGGGACTCTCAATCATCCTGCTGAGGAGGAATGTGAAGAATTCCAGTTCGAGCGGTGAAACAACTTCAACCCCTGACCGAGTGCTGGATCGATTTTCCCGCCAGGCTCCGGTTGTCCGTGGTGAAATCCCTGTTTGGGAATTTGTCGAGAATCCACCATCATCACCTCGTCGATCTGGAATACAGACCGCATTGATTCTCTTCGCGGCAGTTGTCTTCTTGCTGATCCCTCAGTTGATCTGGACTCACGTTCGCTGGGATCTGCAAAAGATTCAATTCCCGGACTCTTCGGGGGGATTTGCCTTGGGAGAGAATCCGAAATGATCCTTTCTCTTCCTGTCTTATTGATCTTACTGGTTCCTTTCATTGCCGGAATTGCCTGCCTGGGACTGGTCAAAAAACCGCGTCTAGCTGTCATCGCCCGTCCTTTGTCTCAGGCGGCTTTGGCATTTTCACTGGGAACATGGTGGCTCTATTCCGATCGTCTGGCAACAGAATCAACTGAGTTATCTGCACTCCCGTTCGTCCCCTGGTTGCTGGTGTTTCATTTACTGATGACACTATTCATCGACACACGAGACGATCTAACGCTGAGTCTTCATCCTGGTGCGTTGTTGCTGACTGCGACATTTCTGTGCGGGATGTGCTACTCGACAGAACTGGGATTTCTTTTTCTGTTTGCGGAAGCCGTTTCGGTCACAGCCTGGTTGACACTCTCTCAAGAACAACGTCGGTCAGCAATTTTAAGAACCCTCGTGACATTTGCGATCATTGGAGCCGGAACATTATTGATCGCTGCGGATCTGAAAACCGGCCTGATGGCTGCATGGAGACCGCTGGCAGACTCAGTCATCGATCAAAGTGAAGCCGCGTTATACGCCGAAGGAGAGACTGAATCTGATCTACTCCTCAATGTAGGGATACTGTGTTTCGTTTTTGGGATCGCCTGGCGAGTTGGCTTCTTTCCGTTTCAACTGAAACTCTCTGATGAACAGTCTCTCGAAGGAATACAACGCTTGACTGGTCGCGTTGCCTCCAGCGTTTTATTGTTAGCCATCGTACTGCCCAAAATTCCCGGCGGAGAATCACTCGGACAAATGTTGATTGCCACCTTTGCGATTCCCACTTTGATTCGCGAGGTTTTGAAATCCGGTTGGATGAGCGACCTTCGCTTACAGTTGCAAGCATGGTTGCTCGCTTCGGCAGCACTCATGTGGCTCTCCGTCGGACAGGAACTGTTCCTGATATCACATTCGGCGACGCTGGGAATCTGGCTTCCCTCGGGACTGGAATTGTTCCAGATTGAGTTTGTCAGCAGTCTCTTCTCATTCATTGTGCTGGTCGGAGTCATTCACGAATTAAGTCGCTTGGGCAAATCAAGATTGCGACGAGAAGATCTTTCCGGGTTCCTGTGGACAAACCCACTTCCTGCCTTGGCGATTTTAGTGACTCTATTTAGTTGGATTGGATTGCCCGGTTTGATTGGATTTGAATCGCGCGTCGGAATTATCGCGGGGGCATTTGAGATTGCCGGCTCGGGAGTGGAATCTGCAGCCGGATATTCGCTATTCGGCGTGATCATCGCTAGCAGTCAAATCGTGTTGTTTTTTCTTGCAGTATTAACATTGCAAGCATTCTGCGACCCAAACACCGGCCATCGCTCATACTCAAAACGGATCTCCTGGAGACTTTGTCTGTTGGCGACTTTGGTCGCGGGAATCACGCTGAGGCTTTTCGCATAAATTGTCACTGATGAGACTGCGGGTGTTGACCTCATATTCTTTGCACTATTTTGAGTTTAATCCCCGTAGGTATGACACATAGTTGTCATCCTCATCATGTACAAATTGCACCGAGACGGCTTTGTGCCCTCGCGTAGCCCTCTGGGAGATGGAGAGGATGCGCGGCGTTTGCCAAGGCTGAAGCCGTCTCGTTTCTTCCAGATCAGCCTTCAGCATCGCCCCGCATCGCTATTTCAGCAGCAGCTTTCCATTTTCAGGAGAGCCAATTTCTTCGCGACGAGCGATCACGTTGCACTCATCCAAGGCAAAGCTGGGTTGAATTTCGACCGTCACACCTGCATCAATTTCGACATTGGCGGCCGAGAGCCAAGATCGCCAGATTTTTTGCAGGGCTGCCTGACACGTTTCCGGTGAGTCACTCCCCTCTGCATTTTTCACCGGATTGAATTCTCGTTCACGTGACGTCTCCACAACCAACGCAACTTTCGCCTCGGGCAATGCATCAAAAATAAACTTCTCAAACTTGTAAGCGTTCGGAGACTCAGGAGAATGCGACACTCCAGTTTCGTCAATGTGAGGAACTTTCTTGTACGCTTTGTGGAAGGGTAACGCAGAGGATGATGACGCTAACGCTTTCAGAAATTGGAACGAAAACGCATGGCAGGCAGTGTTGCCGGCCCAGAATTTTAATTTGCCATCCGCCGAGGTTTCAGCGGCCAAATCTTCCGGGAAGTCAGAGTACTCGATGATTTGTGTTTTGCTGTCGATATCAACCAGCAGTCCCATTTTTTCTTCGGGAGCCACTTTGCGGACCACCTTTGTCGACATCTCTGATTCCATCTGACGATGCAACCCGAGAAATTCTGGATCACAGATTTTCACACACGGATTATCGACCTGATGATAATAAATGACTTCCAGACCGCGAGCTTCCATATCGCGAAGGACGCCTTGCTTGTCTAATGCTGACACCATGCCGCCGTGTCCATCAGGGCTTAATGCCAATGAATCTTTGTCGGCCAACAACAGCTTTCCACTCTCGGCATCAACTGCCGGCATGTGTCCCTGCTTGAAGAACATCACCTGATTCGGGCTTAAACCAAACCAATCGTGTTCTTGAAATGCCTGCGTCACTTCTTCATGAGTCGCATCGCTGGTCATGATGTAATACGGGATATCGACCTGATAACGCTTCGTGAGTGCAGCGACTTGTCCACACAAGAAATCAAACAAAGTGGCCTTCGAGATCGGTCCGATGGGATACAAACCTTTGGCGTGTTCAAAACCGAGTCGGCTTCCTTGCCCTCCCGCGACAACAATCGCGCCAACTTTACCGTTATTGAGCAGCGTCTCTCCGCGGTCGTAAAGATCGGCCTTGTTTTGATCAGACCAGATTGGATCATCGAGACCAACAAGTGTTTCCGGAGGGACAGCTTTTTTCGCTCGTGCGGTTTGGTCTTCGGTGTTGTCGAGATCGACTTTCTCGAGCAGGCTTTTTATTTCGTCCCAATCAATGGAATTCAATTGATCAAGAAACGAAATCTGTTGCGGCTCGTTGAGTTCTTCCCACCAGTTGAGCAGATGGGTTTGATTGTGGTTTTCGAGTGTGTCTTTGAGACCGTTGGGAATATCCATGGTGTTGAAGCTGCCCGAGCGATCTCAGGCGATCCTTCCTGTTTGGTAAATTCTCTGGTGACGACTTGTCTCTATCGTAAAGGAGATGAGAATCAACAGCCAGTCAATTGATGACATCAGCCAAGTTTGGATCCATTCGGAACTTCTTGATCCGGAACGGCGAGAATCACGGTTCCATCGTCTTGACAGAATCCGGTCACCAAACATTCCGAACGCATCGGACCGATCTGCTTGGGAGGAAAGTTGATGACGGCGATGATTTGTCGCCCCAGAAGAGAGTCTTTATCGTAGTGATCGGTAATTTGAGCGGATGATTTTCGCTCGCCGATTTCTGCACCGAAGTCGATGGCCAGTTTCCAAGCCGGTTTGCGAGCTTCGGGAAATTCATCGACGGCAATGATAGTGCCGACGCGCAGCTCAATTTTTTCAAAGTCACTCCACGAAATTTTCTCAGTTTGACTCACGGCCTCTCACTTTGAGTTACGGACGAAGTGGTGTCGTCAATTGCAGTTCGACCGTGGGAGGATCGGCGGGTGTCTGTTCTTCGTGAGCCAATACGGAGTCGACCAGGAAGTAGAGCAATTGTCGCAAATCTTCGTTTTCGACTCCATCGGCCAGAGATTCTGCACGCGCTTGTGATTTATCAACGAGTGCTTCGGCAGTCTCGAAGGCACCCAGTTCGGAATACAGTTTCTTGAGTTCTTTCAGTCGCTCAGCGGTCGGTCGATCCGATTCAAAGAGCTCTTTCAGTTGTTCTTTTTGCGACTCATTTGCTTCCTGCATAGCAATCGCCAACAAAACAGTGGGACGGAAAGAGAGTGCATCCTGGCCAGCGACCAGTTTGTTGTTGCTGTCTCCCTGCCAGTCTTTCAGGTCATTGAGAATCTGGAATCCGACTCCGATATGACGACAGAACGCGGAGATCATCTCTTCGTAAGGTTTCACGTCACCCGCCATACGAATACCGGAGTAGAGTGCCGCTTCAAAGGCAGGAGATGTCTTGAGAGCGTAAATTTGCAACGCATCGATCGGTTTGAGAGTCCAGTCGCGGGATTCGCTCCACGACATTTCTGCTCCCTGTCCTTCGCACAATTTGATATGAGCGGCCGACATTTGCTGCAAGACATCGGCAGTGACTTCTGCCCCTAATCCTTCGACAGCAGAAGTAATCAGTTTGTAGCCGATGCCGATCAAATAATCGCCGATGTTAATCGCTTGGCCCGTGCCGTGCTTACGGTGCAATGTCTCGCGACCGTAGCGATACATGTCGCTGTCTTGAATGTCATCATGAACCAGAGAGGCTTTGTGGAAGGCTTCAATGGCCATTGCAATTCGGCAGATGTCTCGATCAAACTGATACGCTTTGGTCCGATCACCGGATTCATCACGAGCATGATTGGCGGCTGTGGCTCCGGTGAGTGCATCGTATGCGGCTAATGTAATAAATGGTCGGAATCGTTTCCCGCCTTTGGCGAGCCAGTCGTATGCAACTTCTTCGGTAAACGCGATGGGAGTTTGAGGCGACTGATCTTTTCCGCTGCGAACCGCGGGCAACAGCTCTTCAAGTCGCTGTTCGAACATTTCGTTCGAGGCGCGCATGATGGGCAGGTAACTCGAAGTTTGCTGATCGGGGAGCGGTTCGTATTTGTCGATCACTTCCCAAATCCATGATTCATCGAGCGATGTATTTTTGCAGTCACCAGAATGTAGAGGGACCGCGTAAGACGGCACGCCGGCAATCAAAACTTTATCAATCGCTTTCTCCAGCACATTCAAGCAAGCCACTCCCAGAATCCCTTCGACATATCCCGAAACGATAATCTTCAAGACGACGGGAGACCCTTCGGCAACAAGCACTTTGTATCCGAGTTGTTCCGCACGGACTTTGTAGTCAGCAATGGAACAAGCACCGCACGATTCGCAGTCGAGTCCAAATTGATCATATTCGGCCGGACAGCCTTCGGCATGTTTCAGACAGTGAGGCAAAAGCAACATTCGTTTTTCAAATGGGATCGCCAGAAACTGCCGTTTCCAGAAAAAGTTGCCGATCAACACCATCACAAAGCCGAGAAACTTTTCGGGCAATTCCATCTGCTGTAAAAGAGTTCGGCCATGCTGTTCCAACTCCCCTTTGTTGAAGGGGCGCGTTTTGTCGAGCGGTTCGGCGTACTTCTCAGCTGCATCACGAATTTGCTCACGCTGTGCGAGAGTTTCCGGGACGGCTTTCAGATGACTGGTACTGCGGCGTTTTTTCTTCCGCTTCACGGGACGTTCGATATCACCACTCTCAACGTCAGTTGGGTGTTGTGAATCAGTATCGGAAGAATTCAGGGGGGCGATCGACACGTCGACCTCTCTTTATAACTATTGTAATGAGATCGGCATCAAACCGTCTCAGTTCATACAAATTTGAAAATGACTTCTCTAATCCACCTACTTTGCGGAGGTCATTTCCGACTGGGCAGGTAGAGCGGTTACATTGTAGTCACTTTGACAAGCCGAATGCAGGGCCGAAACCGTAAAAATCACAGGATATAAGTCCTCGTAGTACCATAACTTTGCAAAATAGAATCCTATCGGTTGTGGATTTTCGACCTCTCCCGACTCGACAGCACCCAACAGCCAATTGATACCGAGTCCCAGATGACTGCCTCGTCGTCCACAACTCAACAGGATCTCCACCGCTAAAGCGGTTTCTTCAACAGTTGACGGAGTCTCGGTTCCTCCTCCCCAGCCGCCGTCCGCATTTTGATTGGCTTCAAGACAGTCGAGCCCTTTTTGAGCGTCCGCTGCATTGAGGCGATTGCAATCGCGATAGGCGGCAACAACTTTCGCTGTGCCGTAGGTCGGATTTTCGTCATTCGGCACTCGTTGATTCCCAAACCATAACGGCAACCAGGAGGCATCCGGGCGTTGGGTTTTATTCAGGTACTGAAACCCTCTTTCAACGGCTGCATCTGCTCGATCCATTAAAGCCGATGATTGTGGCTCGCCTCCTGTTTGTGTTGTCCAGTGGAAAATGGCACGTAATGCATGTGCGGTGATGTCATTCGAACTGCGGTCGAACGGCAATGTTCCCCAACCTCTGCAAAACGTGGGCCAGCCACCATCACGATTCTGCAAGTCTAGTAACCATTTCACACCATTTGTGAGGGCGGTATCGATCCGTTCTTGCGTGGTTTGGCAACAACGCCCACGTAAACTTGCCAACGCAAGAATGGCTCCCGGCGTGTCGTCAGCATCGGGAACTCCTCCCGACAGATCGGTCCAGGCCCATCCGCCAGGATCGGCGTTCGTGTAGCGATGGACGGTTTTATATTGCTGATTCAATAACCAATCGGCAATCGGCTCGACATGCTGCTCGGGGAGTGAATCCTGGAGCGAGTTTGTAGAAAGTGTTGTGACCCAGGTGGCGAGATTTGTATCGATGGGCCAGCTTCCATCTTCGCGGACGGAGTCGATCAGAAACTGAATCCCCTTTTGTAATACCGGGTGATCAAGCAATCCCATTCCGGCCAAACTCATCGAGACGAAACTGGTCAAAGGAGTCGCTTCCAGGAAGCCACCCGATTCCGGTTGGATTCGTTCGAGAACTCGCAGACTTGGTTTGCGAGCCAGATTTCGAACCCATCGCCAGGGAAGAAACCAGGTCGGTTTGTGATGATGTTTGACTTGTCCAATGGCGATGAGTGCAGGAAGGGCGTAGCTGACAACCGGCAACTTCACCGTCTTATAAAACTTGGCGGGGAGACAGGCGAGTTCAAAAGGAAGCGACGAAATTTGCGACCACTCCGCTTGTCCCGAAAGAGCGCAGTGAGTCAGGATGGGAATCGAGAATGTTTTGTCTTTGCCGTACCGTTTGAGCAGCGCGGGGACTCCCCCCGCTTTCTCGATGTAGGATTTGGCCGAGTCGACACAGGTGGCGAATCGTTCGGCTTGATGGGTCGCATAGAACGCAGCGTGGCAGAGCATTGATGTCGAAATATTGCTGAGACTTTTATCGGTGTCTCCCCAGCCTCCATCGAGGTTTTGCTGTTGTTCCAGATATGCGAGTCCGCCATCAATCAGATTCGACAGCACGTCTACGTCGTACCCCGTCTCCGTCTGATCGTTCGTCTGATTCAAGACGGTTTGCATGGCGACAATTGCAGTCGCCGTCGATAATGCCGAGGAAGAAAGTCGTCCGAACCAATGACCGGCCTCCAGATCGAATTGATCCAATAACAACTGCGTCGCTTGTGCGCGAGTGGATTGCAGTCGGTGATGATCGATTCCGGGGAATTCCATAAGCGGCATGAATGTTCAAGAGGAAAGTTTGTTAAAGGCCGAGTTGATCAAGGTCATCCAGCATGTCGTCGAGTTCGTCACGGCTGGTGTTGTCGTCGGTTTGACGCTTGGGAATGCCAACAGTCAGGCCCACTGCATCGCGTCCATCGGCGACCAATTCGGTATCGCGCTCCTGAGCAGCCAATTCGATGGCAGTGGGTGCTCCGAACAGTTGAGACAGATCGATCTTGAGGTTTCCGATTTCTCCGGGGGCACCGGCGATCGAAGCGGATTTGTGCTGTGGGAAGATGATAGCATTTTCAGGACAAACTCGACTGCATGCCGGACATCCTTTTTTACAGTTGTCTTGTTCGTCAACCAGAATCCGATCCAACGCATCAACGCCGTACACCCCGAACAGACAGAAGTCGATGCATTCCATGCAATTTGTGCAGCGGGAGTAATCGATGACCGGATACCAACGACGTGTCACTTTTTCAGTGTCGCCATTGTTGGCTGCCGCATCTCCGTTTTGAGGAGTGCCGTTAGTCGATCCGTTGTTTGATCCATTCGCAGCGGGGTTCCCATTCAGGATCGGAAGGGGATTGAGATATCGTTCGAGCTGTTCCTGTTTGGGGTTGCCTTGAATGAACGACATCAAATCGACGGTTTGAGTTGTCGCTTCCGAGACAATGCGTTTGACTTCATCCAAATAAGGTTCCGCATCACCAAAGGATCTTAAATCGAGGCAATAGATTTTTCGTGGCGGGACTTCGACCGAGCCGATCCCATTTTTGGATTGCTCCTGCTGCTCTTCACTCAGTTCTTCGTCTTCTTCTTCCTCATGCAGTGTGGTGATTCCTTCGTGTCCGCGAACACCGGACCGGTCGAGCGTCCAGAAAGCGGCTCGTGGATAGAGCCAGGAAGCAAACACAATGTCACCTGGGATCCCTTTCAGGAATAACATGCCACTATGATCTGGAGTCATGTCGTAGAGATGAGGGACGATTGAGACTTCGACCTCGCCCGACATCATCAATTCGGCAGCGATCGTTTCTTCAAGGTCACGGTGCGCAGGATTTTTACTCTGCGATTGCGAGACAACAACGGTCAGTTTTTTACCAGCCATAACCAGTTCCGTGAAGACGTTTGGTTTTCAATTTTTTAAGGTCAGGATTCGTTATTCGTTCATTTGCCCTTTGATGACTCTCTGGGTTTTTTCCCAGACACTCTCGAGCAGTTCGACATATTGTTCTGCGGTGAGCAGGTCAGCCTCAGTCTGAAACTCGTAAAGCCAACCTTTCTCGTACCCCTCTGAATTGATGAGAGACGGATCGTCCATCAACAAGGCATTAAAGTTCCTGAGAACTCCATCATAGGGAGCAAACAGGTCCGACAAAGCTTTAGACGACTCGATCTCTCCAATATTCTGTTTTTTACGGACAGTTGTACCGGATTCAATATCCCAACTCAGAAAGTAGACATCCTGCAACAGCCGAACCGAATATGCAGTAAAACCAACGCGATAAACGTCACCTTCCGGTTTTAACCATAAATGGTTTTCGGAATAGAGTCGATCGGTGGGAATTCGGGCCTCGTATTGACCCATCGCAAAGGTAAGTTCGGGTGACATGAATGCAGGGTGCAATTTCGGGCGGAGGAATCTTGAATTCATACCCGATTGCCTGGAGGCGACTGGGTATCAGTGCTCGTTTTCACATTTCTTCAATTCACGCTGTGAAAATTGAGTTTGGACCTTCCAGTAAAAGGGAGTTCGGGGATGGATGCAAGTCGATTGTCGGGAATCGTGTCTTTCCAAGACGAGTTCGACTCATTTTTCAGCCTCTTTCATGAGTAACAGCCATTGTGGTGCCAGAATTCGTAAGGCAAACGAAACCAATATGATCAATGTCGCAGCGCTGGTCACGGATTGGCCGACTTCCGCCACTCGGCTCAACCATAAACCCCCGGCAAACCCACTCACTCCCGCGAAAAGTCCTCCAATTTGTCGAAAAAGCCCCAACTCGGTCTGATTCTCGCTGGAAGGGGAGTGTTTCCACGCCAATTGCCACTGAGCGATGTTGGCAACTGCGTACAATCCCCACAAGGCGTGGGCGAGGAACAGAATTCCCCAAGTCTCTTCGGAACTCATGACCCAGATCGGAGTTCCGAACGCGGCAATCATCAAACTGCCCCACAATAATCGTCGAGCTCCGTATTGATCGATCCAACGACCGGCCATCTCACTCAAAGGGATCTTGATCAGGTTCATTGTGTAGAGCAACAAAAAGCCATTTACCAAAGAGAGATGAAGTACTTCATATCGGTAATGAAAGAACGCCGATTGCGTCATTCCATTGGCGACTGCGAGTGACCACGAATAAAGACACAAATATCGAAAGGCGGGATTCTTCCAAGCCAATTTCAAATGAACAAAGACGGCACTTTGTGAACGAGTCTCGGTCGGTTCGACGGCTGGCAGCTTCATCATTGGCCAGAGTGACAACAAAATCAGTCCATTACCAACGAGAAACACAATCAGATAAGCGACATAATTTTGCTCACCCGACAGATCAGTTCGCCACTGATCACGCAAGTAGGCTCCCGCTAAAGGAACAAAGAGCAGAATGATGAGCTTGGCGATATTTCTTCTCGCCAGAAACCGTCCCCAGTTCGTTTCGGGAACCAAGTCTGATAACCATGACAGGTATGCCAAATAGGCGATGGCCTGAAACAGTTGAGAGATCGCCAGGCAAACAGTCAACCAGACCACCGGGCTTGGCAACTGCTCTCGAAGACCGTCAATGGCACACAACGGAATCCCCAGTGCAATCATTCTTGAGACGACACTGGCCTGCCACCACAACTTCTTTCGACTTCCCGTAATCGGTACTAGACGAGAACTCCAGATCGCCAACACGCCGATTGTCTCGGGAATGACCAGAATCAATGAGATGAGAGTCCAACTGGCTCCCAACTCTTTTGCGAAATACGTCAGGAAAGATCCCGATGTCAACGAATAGCCGGCCGTCCATAACATCTGATTCTGGACAACCGCGCGCTGAACAGTGGGGAGTGAAGGAGAGGGGTTGGTACGATTCATATCACTCATTCGTTGCCGTCTTGGTAAACGGAATCACCCCTGGCTTGTCCCCATTGCTTCAATTCCTCTTGCAGCATCTGTTTCACGTCCGACCATTGACGCTCACCAGACAAGTTTCGTAATTCGTAAGGATCGCGACTCAGATCGAACAGTTGCGACGTGCCGAGATGCGGGTACTCAATCAACTTCCAGCGATCGGAACGAATCATGCGTTGTTTGTCGCGAAAGTAACCGATGACATACGGGTGAATGGCGTCCCGTTCGCCGTGTAATATCGGCGCAAAAGATTTTGCCGTGACCGTGTCAGGAACCTTGATGTCGGCAAGATCGCAGATGGTCGGATACAAATCGCGTAAGTAAACTTGTGCCGAGCTTCGTTTGTTATGAGGAAGTCCCGGACCGGCAACAATCAACGGCACATTGATCGTGTGCTCGTACATACTCTGTTTGCCACGCAAGCCGTGTCTCCCCACTCCCAAGCCATGATCGCTGCTGAACACGATGATCGTGTTGTCGTACTCTCCAGAATCTCGCAGAGCTTGCAGAATCCGACCGATCTCTTGATCCATATGAGAGATCACCGCGTAGTAAACAGCAATCGTCTGCTTCACAATCTCTGGCGAACGAGGGAAGGGAAGTAATACTTCATCCCGTCCGTCGAAGTTGCCATGATCGAAAGGATGTTGCGGATAATAATTCACGGGGAGTGGAATGTTCTCGGGATCGTACATCTCTTCAAATCCGGGTGGAAGAAACAACGGATCGTGAGGAGCGGTAAAATTCACTTGGAGAAAAAACGGCTTGTCCCGTTTTTCTTGGACGAAGTTGATTGCCGCATCGGCAAACTTCTCAGAGATGTTGGGTGTCAGACCGACGCCCAGTTCGGGATACTTCTGCTTCCCGTCGCCACTTTGAAAAATCCAACCGCGATAACCGGTGACAGCCATTCCCTTCCAATCGGTTTGAGGCTCGTACCACTTCCCTCCACCTCCCGAAAAAAGTCCCGGAGGTTTCTCAAATCCCCGATCAATGGGGCGTCCATCATTGTGCCACTTACCGACATAGCCGGTTTCGTAGCCCGCTTGTTGCATGGCTTGCGGCCACAAAGTCAGTTCGGGATCGATCCGACGGCCAAAATCGATCACGCCATTCGTGAAACTGTCACAGCCTGAGAGAATCTCGGCACGACTCGGAGTACAAATCGGATTCGCACAAATCGCTTTCGAAAAACTCGTTCCCGTGCGGACAAGTTGATCCAGGTGAGGTGTCTGGATGACATCGTTGCCGAGAGCATGAATCGTGTCAGGTTGCTGATCGTCACTCAGCAGGAACAACACATTGGGGCGTTCGTCTGCCCAGAGAGTGTTGTTTAACGCCAAAGTCAACGTCAGGCAGCAGAGAATCAGGGTCCGTTGTCGTCGTTCAGTAAGAAAGTTCATCATGTTTCTTCGCAATGTGAAGGAGAGACAACAGTAGCGACTGATGACACACAGGTTTTGAGTCTATCAGAACTGCATTGTCCTCTTCGATCAAATTTGTGAGAACCAGTCGCAAGAATAATCAGATTATTCGGCAGAGTTTCTCTGTATTGACATTTCGGAAATCCACCCATTCGTTACATCCGTCAACATTGCCGAGTCTCGCCCCGATATCGGCAACAAATGCCGGTTGTTTCCTCTCACCAGGTCATTCATCGATTAGAGTTGTCTATCGTATGAAACCCGTAACATGACTTTTGCATAGCAGGGATTGGCCATGCTTGTACTTAGCCGCAAGAAGGACGAGAAGATTGTCATTGGTGACCAAATTACACTGATGGTAATTGACATCCGAGGAGACAAAGTTCGTCTTGGAATCGAAGCGCCCAAGGATGTGGCCGTTCACCGACAGGAAGTCTATGAAGCGATTCAAAAAGAGATGGAAATGGAAAATGAACCGAGTAACGAATTGAAAGATTCGTCTGTCGGTTAGACATTCACTCCATCTACCAAATCACGAACGTCCGCTGAAGGCTGCCGGCCAGACTTCCAAGCGGGCGTTTTTTTATGCGCTGAAATCTGTTACAGAGATGTTGAAACGACGGTTTGTGGGTATAGTGAATCGAATCTCGAGTGCGAAGTTCGAGAGCATTGTGTGTCAGATTCCTCCTCACCCCGACCCTCTCCTCCAGAGGAAGAGAGGGTGGCATGCAAATAGAATTGTTTGAGTCAATTTTGTGTGGAGGGATGAGGAGGTCTACGGACGACAAATGCTCCAGCCACTTTGTGCAGGCAGCTCAAACAGAATCAACAAGTCAACTAAAATCCATGTGGCAGCAGTTTCAACAATTTTTGTCTCTCATCCGATTCAGCCATACGCTGTTCGCGCTGCCGTTCGCATTGCTTTCGGCAGTCCTCGCCTGGAGAACCACCGAATTTCGCTGGCAAGACTTAATGGGTGTCTTACTCTGCATGGTCTTTGCACGCTCGGCAGCGATGGCGTTTAACCGTCTGGTGGATCACAAAGTTGACGCCGACAATCCGCGTACTGCTGGACGACACATTCCCGCCGGGCTCTTGTCTGTCAAAGCGGTCACTTTCTTCACTCTGCTTTCAAGTCTCGGCTTCATTGCCTCCACATTGATCTTTCTACCGAAAACCTGGCCGATCATTCTGTCGGTCCCCGTCTTGCTGTTTTTACTGGGTTACTCATACGCCAAACGGTTCACATCGCTGTGTCACTACTGGCTATCAGCCGCATTGATGATGTCTCCCATTGCCGCGTGGCTGGCGATTACAGATGGGCTGGCAGTGACGCCGTTCTTATTGGCCGCTGTGATCTTCTTCTGGGTCGGCGGGTTTGACATCATCTATGCTTGCCAAGACAGTGATTACGACAGGCAAGTGGGACTCCGATCGATTCCCGCTCGCTTCGGCAACAAATCGGCGTTACGAATTGCGTTCATGAGCCATTTGATCACCATCGGTTGTCTGTTTGCCTTATGGCATTTCGGCAATCTGGGCTGGGTCTTTCTGAGCGGGATCAGTCTCGTCTCTTTGCTACTTCTTTACGAACATTCGGTTGTCCGCGCAGACGACCTCAGCCGAGTCAATCTGGCCTTCTTTCGCATCAATGCCGTGATTTCGGTGGGCTTGTTCTGCGTCGGGTTTGTCGATGTTCTCGTGGGCTGAGACAAGCGAGCATGCAGAAGCCAATGCAGTAAGCTGTCGGAACGCGCCCCCTGATGAACTTTTCGCTTTACACCCTGCGCCAGTGTGGACTCAAGAGAAAACAGTATTGCTCTTTTTTATCTGCATCATCCGCGAAATCCGCGGTTCCCTCTTTTCGAATCCTCGTTGCAAGCGTGGAGCATGTTACAGGCTTATTGTGATTCGTTAGATTCGTGCCATTGGTGGTCACGAAATACACTAAAAAGAACAGGAACGCTGATCTTCTCTCATCTTCATTCTTCAGAATCGAATCAGTGCATGAGCGTTTACGAGTGTGCCTTCTCTCTTCTTGAAACCGTCGGCATACAATTTGTTTCGCTGTACCTCCGCGCCGCCGCGTGAGATTCTTTTTCACACAGGCAAAGTCAGTGGCTCACAAATCCTGATAATCTTTCGCATCTGGGGGCTCACTTCGTTCGTCCCCAGCCACACATCATGCAAAGCGGAAAGCCGAGAGCTGTCAGCCGATGGCTGAGTTTTGGAGTGCTCCGGCTTGGCGGAGCTTTCTTTCTCAATCCGCATTGACCGCGGCTTCGCTGCCGGAGTGAAAAGGAAAACGGTGCCAGGGCACCGCACTCCAAATCGCCCACGGCTTATATTCTGAGTCGATTCGAGCGATTCGTGGTTCAATTTGATGACCACAACAAACACTATAAGATCTCTTTCATTCTTCGCAGCTTGCGACTTTGCGTCTAATTTGGGCGAGTGGGTCAGTTTCATCGGCAATCCATCTAAGACACCCAAAACCGGCAATTTTGACCGGTCTTGACCAAGATTCCACGATGATCTAGAAATCGGCACCGCCAGGGATGGCGAGTATGGACCCGCATTGCATCCAGACATCGTATGGAGACGAGTGTCATTATGACTGAACAACCACAACAAACACCCGCGACACCGCCCAGTAAATCTGGCGGCAAGTTCAAGTTCTTTATCTTTGGAACGGCGATTATCTTGATCACCGGTGGCATCGGATATCAGGTTTACAGCGCACGCACGGCGGGCGCTCAAACCGGATCTGAAGGTGCCGGAACGACCCGGATGAATCAAAATCTGGCTCGCGTCAACGATCAATACATCAGCTTCGATGCCGTCGCCAACGAGAGTGTCAAACGGGTTGGTGGAGAAGTTCTCGACAACCTGATCAATCGTATGATCATCCAACAAGCCTGCGAGAAACGTGGCATTCAAGTCTCCAAAGGCGAAGTGACTGCCGAGATTTCACGTATCGCCCAGAAATTCAAAATGCCCATCGAAACCTGGTATCAAATGTTGCAGACCGAACGGGGATTGAATCCCGAGCAGTACCAAAGTGATATTATCTGGCCGATGCTGGCTTTGAAAAAACTGGCCGGCGACAATGTCAAGGTTTCACAACAGGATATGGAAAAAGCATTCGTTCGCGATTACGGAACGATGGTGAAATCGCGGATGATTATGCTCGACAACTTCCGTCGCGCTCAGGAAGCTTATGAGAAGGCTCGCAAGAATCCCGAAATCTTCGACGAACTGGCTCAGGAATATTCCATTGAACCGAACAGTCGATCATTGGGGGGAACGATTCCTCACATTCGGCGCTTCTCAGGGAACGAAACACTCGAAAACGCCGCCTTCAAATTGCAGGCGGGACAGGTTTCTGGAATCTTAGAAGTCGATCACGGACGCTATGTGATTTTGAAATGCGAAGGCTTCACCGAGCCGGTTGTTTCCGACATGAGCCAAGTGAAAGATGATTTGTACGAGCAGGTCAAAGAAGAAAAAATTCAAATGGCCGTTTCGGATGTCTTCCAGGCACTGAAATCCGAAGCTCGCGTGGACAATTACCTGAACCGAACCAGCACGGGTGCCAACATCCAACAGACATCGGGATTTCAGAATCCCGCGAATATCCGACCGGCTGCTGCCACGGAGCCTCGCTGATCGGAAGGTTTGACGAACAATGTGAGGCGTTTTGTCGGTTTGGCAAAACGCCTTTTTTCGTAGGTATGTATTGAGAGCGACCTTTCCGGTCTACGGCGGATTGTTACAATACCGGCTTAGAGCTTGTCTTCTATTTCGCCGTTCGCAGCCAAAATGGATTTTGAAGACACGCTCTCAGACGAACCGACTCGACGAATCCCTTGTCAGGACGGTTTTCCTTTCCTCACTGATGACGGCAATACCTGCCGGTAACGAAGAGCAATATGCGTAGTGATTCCGAAAGTCTGTTTGACGACGACGACTTCAAAATTCCCGTGGCCGATCGCGTGAAGCGATTGCCGCCTTATATGTTCGGGAAAATCAATAAAGTCAAGCATCAGATGCGCGTCGATAATATCGACGTGATCGATTTAGGGATGGGAAATCCGACCGATCCCCCACACCCGATGATTCTGGAAAAAATCACCGAGGCGATCGAAGACCCTCGCAATCATCGCTATTCGGTCTCACAGGGAATTGCCAATCTTCGCAAAGAAGTCGCCAAACGATACGACCGCAAGTTCGGCGTCCAATTGAATCACGACACCGAGGTTCTGACGTGCATCGGTTCCAAAGAAGGCTTTTCTCACATGTGTCTGGCTCTGATGGGGCCGGGAGACACCGCCATTGTTCCGTCACCGTCGTTTCCGATTCATGTCTATGCCGTTATGTTGGCTGCCGGCAATGTGATCGCTTTGGATGTCCGTGAACCTGAGAAGTTTCTGGAAAACATTGCTTATACCTGCGAGCACATGTTTCCGGTTCCCAAAGTGGTCGTCGTCAACTTTCCTCACAACCCCTCTTCGACGGTAATCGAACAAAGCTTCTACGATGAGTTAGTAACGCTTGCGAAAAAATATGGCTTCCTGATTATCAGCGACTTTGCCTACGCCGATATCTGTTTCGAAGGATACAAAGCACCCAGCTTGCTAGCTTCTCCCGGTGCCATTGATGTTGGCGTTGAATTCACAACCATGTCCAAAGGATACAGCATGGCCGGTTGGAGGATCGGTTTTTGTTGTGGTAATCCTGAAATGGTGCGCGCCCTTGCGACGATCAAAGGCTATTACGATTACGGCCTGTTTCAACCGATCCAGATTGCCGCCATTGTTGCCATGAGACATTGTGACGACGCGATTGCCGAGTTATGTCTCGAATATCAACAACGTCGCGATGCACTGTGTGACGGCTTAGAACGTCTTGGCTGGGAAATCGAACGTCCCAAAGCTGGCATGTTTGTCTGGGCAAAAATTCCCGAGCCTTGGGCCGAGATGGGCTCGATTGAATTCTCGATGAAGTTACTGAATGAAGCGGCAGTTGCTGTCAGTCCGGGTCGTGGTTTTGGAGAAGATGGCGAAGGCTACTTGCGACTGGCTATTGTCGAGAATAGCCAGCGATTGCGACAAGCCGTCCGACAAATTGGACGTTGCTTGCGTCAAGGCGACGATGCGGTCGAGGAAGAGTGAGTCAATTCCAGACCATCGACAAGACTAGAACCTGCGTGCGGGTACCGCATGCGCTATGGTTTCAGGGCGTTGATTGCTCTGAAGAGTGCATGGCAAGCACGAAATCTCTCCAGATTGCTTGAGAATGACTCGATCATTAAACTGGGACACAATACAGTGAACGGTAAATACTCCTGATGAGACGACCGTCAATGGCACGTTCCTGAGATGATTGAATTCATTCGACCTCTTTTTTGGCAAGTAAAACGATTCCCATGCAATCCCACTTCAACTCTGAGTATCCCTCTGTCGATCATCTCCGTGCGAAGGCCCAGTCTCGCATGCCCCGTTTTGCTTATGAATATCTGGCGGCGGGTTGCTTTTCCGAAATCAATCTGGTCCGCAACAACAGCGACATTCGCCAGGTCCAACTCAAACCGTGGTATCTAAGAGATTTTGCGGGAGCCGATCAAACCACAGAATTGTTCGGCGAGACCTATGATGCTCCTTTTGGAATTGCACCGGTCGGCTTGCAAGGGCTGATGTGGCCGAAGGCGTGCGAGTATCTCGCCCAGGCTGCGGTTGATCATAACGTACCGTTCACTCTCTCCACGGTCAGTACGGCCAGCATCGAAACGGTTTCCGAAATCACCAGCGGCAAATTCTGGTTTCAACTTTATCATCCTGCCGAAACAGAATTACGAGACAAGTTGTTGGAACGGGCTTGGGAGGCGGGATGTCGGACGCTGGTGATTCTGGCCGACACACCCACATTCGCCTACCGTCCGAAAGAGATACGGAATGGGTTGTCGATTCCTCCGCAGATGTCGTTACGGAATGTCATTCAGATGTTGGGAAGTCCCGCCTGGGCCTGGGGACAACTGATGGCGGGGAAGCCTGAGTTCAAAACAATGAAGCAGTACATCCCGAAAGGGTTAAGCATGAAGCACCTCGGTCTTTTCATGAACAAGACATTTTCAGGCCGACTGACGGAAGACAAAATCGCTCCCATTCGAGACAAATGGCAGGGCAACTTGGTCGTCAAAGGAATCGTCAATCCCGAAGACGCCGAGATCGCCGTGAAACATGGTTTGGACGGCTTGATCGTTTCCAATCATGGCGGTCGCCAACTCGACCGGGGACAATCGACCATCGTGCCACTTCACAAGCTGGTTCCCGAATTCGGGAGCAAGTTGAAGATGCTGATTGACGGCGGGATGTACTCAGGAGCGGACATTGCGGCGTGCCTGGCCTGTGGTGCGGATTTCGCATTTATGGGACGAACTCCCATGTTTGGCGTCTGTGCTCTGGGGAAACATGGAGGCCACCACACGTTGGAAATGCTCAAAAAACAATTGCAGCAAGTCATGGAGCAGGTCGGCTGCACAAGACCTGAGAAGTTAAGAGAACACCTATTGTCGGAAAGTGTTCCTGCGTGATGGAAGTTTGATGTCCGCTGTCGGCCTTGTTGAATATCGCAGTTCACTCCGGCATGATGATGGCTCGCAGGAACTCGCCACGTGTACGGGCTGACTTCATCTTGACCGGATCCATTTCGAGATCATATTCCGCTGCCAGATTTCGCCATTGCTTTACCAAAGCGGGATCGAGTTTCTTACTCAAATCTGCAGCATGATCGGGAAACGCTTCAAAGTATTGACCGCGAAAATGTGGTCCACGTTGACCATATTCTCCCGTGCGTTCCACGACATTGTGCCAACCACCCAACGAACCCCACCATTGAACAAGTTCAAAGTCGGGTGAAGAACGCGACAAATCACTCACATAAATGGTCGCGCATCCAGACCGATGTAGCAGACGGCGGATCTCTATCGCGGAAACATCTTGCACCGGTTGATTCTTCGTCAGCGCCAAGTGCGCCGCAGTCCCGGCTGCTTCCCCTAATGAAATCCAGATGGGCTCCAACCTCAAAGCGCAAAACCCAACGTGTGACGAAGAGACCGCGCCCGGCACGAGCAAGTTGTTGATTGTGCGCGGGACGATGGTGCCGTAGGGAATCTGGTAAGGGGCTACGATTTGATAAAACTCTCCCGTATGTTGGCCCCCATATAATGGGCCTTCATGTCCCGTGCCGTGACAGTTCGGCCCGTAATCACCCATAGCAACTGCATCGGGAGCAAAAGTCGAACGCACCGAAGTGAGTGAGTGAGCGGACGTGTTTTGTTGTGTGAAGACTGACATCCCCACCATGCGTCTTGCCTCGCGGACATACAGTTGCACCGGAAGATGCTGGGAATCGAGAAACTCATCTCGACAGAACCCCCATTCTCGTGCCTGTCGACGAAACTCTTCCGGGACCGCTTCATCGTTCTGGAAAAAGTAAAACATGCCGATGTTGTGTTGCACATGCAGATCAAAAAGTTGACGACGGGTTTCCTGATCACCGTCGGGCCAGGCGTTATTGAATTGAGGAAGCGACAATCGAACGTTGCCACGTGACATATCGTTGATGTCGAATTTACCGTTCGGCAACAGCGGGTCGTGGGCTTTATAGATCGCTTTTTTGTTGGAGCCATGTGTCGTGATATGGAAGGGTTTCTCGATTTCACCGCTGGCGATCAGGGGGAGTAAATCAAGGTAATCTGTTCGATCATAATTGGCGGGTTGAACAGGCCAGGTACGATTTTCAGCCTGATTGGTCATCGTCAGACGGAAGTTATACCCTTGGACCTTCTCATCAGCGACCACCGGAGCGAGCGATTCATCGTATTCATCACGGCTTTCCCTGCCGACTCGATAATCGACACCGGCCGCCGCCATCAAGTCTCCTTCGTAAGTGGCGTCGATAAACAGTGCGGAATCCACAGAAAACTGTTTACCCTTGGCATCGATGAAGCTGGCGCGATCAATCGTTGTCTCGCCCTGATTCAATTTCAGAGAGTCAAGTCGCGTCGCGGTCATCACCGTCACATTCGGCTGTGCTTTGAGCATCTCTGCAAATAATCGCAGAGTCAGCTTTGGTTCGGGGTGCGTCCCCCGCAAACAATCTTTGACCTGTTGAGAGTCCGGGCCATAAGTCTCGGTATAATACTGCAAAGTCTTCGCGACAAGATCGGCGTACAATCCCGTGATCGCTTCAAACGTGCGAAAGTCGGGATGCGACAAGCCGTTCGTCATCAAACCACCGATGCGCGAAGTCGGTTCGATCAACAAAACACGATGATCGTGCCGTCCAGCAGAGACAGCAGCAGCAATACCGGCAGGCGTCGCACCATAGATCAACACGTCATACGTTGCTTCCCTATCCTCGGCGTGTATGTGCCGGGCTGAGACCAAAGGTGACAATCCAACAACAAAGACCAAAATAAGGAGCAGCGTTATTTTCGAGCGAGCTTGCATGAAGTCTTTTCCTGAGTTCCGAGGGCTAACACGTCATCGTACATGAAGTTTCCGTGAGAAAGAAACTCGGCGATTTTGATCGGTCAGATTTCTTTGAGGGGCCAGAGAGATGCGAATTAAAAATGCTGTAAGGCATTACAGGATAATGAATTACGGAAACCGGGGCGTGTTTTCAGAATTCCTCTGTAACAGGCGGTGCAAAGTTTCGCTGGGGAGAGTGTTAGACAACACAACTTCTCTTTCACAAGGAACTTTAGCTATGAAACTTTCCATCAAACTCATCCTGACAGTCGTTTTGGCCACCAACGTATTGGCGGTCAACCTTTTGGAAGCAGGCAGCTTCCGCAAATCGAACAGCTCCAGCAATCGAAGCTCGTTCTCTCGCAGCAAGAGCTCATCGAACCGAGGCTCTTCCTCATTTAGCCGAAACAGTTCTTCTAAACTGAATTCCATGCGAAACTCTTCGCATCAGAAGAAGTCCTTTCCCTCTTACAGGCCACCCTCAAATTCTTACAAGCAGAAGAGACAATCGAGTTTCGGTTCAGTCAAGAATGCTCCGAAATTGAGAACTCCTATTCGCCCTTCACTCAAACCAACCAACAAAGGTCGCCTCATCAATGTGACGGGCCGTCAACCGGTGACCAAGTCGCCAATCAAGACTCCTTACGTTCCGCGTCCGAAGACTTCACCAATTCTGACCAGACCGGCGAAGTCACCAATCCTGACACGTCCCGGGAAGTCACCGATCCTGACACGTCCCGGTAAATCACCGATTAAAACTTTGCCTGGAAAATCTCCTATTGCTCCACGACCTGGAAAGTCACCCATTGTGACACGCCCCGGTCAAGGAGCTGGACAAAGTGGTGACCCCGATGCGGGAAGCCCCGTCAAGCCACGACCCAGTCGAGAAGAGATTGGTAAAATCGAACGTCCGGGATCGGGAATTATCGCCGGCGATACTCCTCCTGAAATCACAGAGCCGATTGATTCGCCATACCCTGCTGAAGAAACCGGAAACTCCGGTAACCAGGGAGGCAACTTGCAGGAAGGTGACGTGACTTCCGGTAACGGAAAAGTCGTCGATCAGGAATTTGTTGACATCATCAACGACGGTGAGTTCGTCCATATCGGTCAGCCAGCACCCTGGGACAATCCCAACGATCCGTTTTGGGATCAGGAGAAGCCACAGGGATGGAAAGGTTACTGGCCCGGCAACGATCCTGAATTTGGTGTGAAATTACCCGAAAGACCTGATCTCGATCAAGGCGAACCAACTTATCCCGAGAAGCCGGAACAAGGTGACACACCTCCTCCAATCTATGATCCTCCCGGAGACATTCCTCCTTACTGTCCTCCTCCCGTGATCATCATCGATCCGATTGGACCTCCACCTGTGGCTTGTCCTCCCTGTGTGCGAAGCGTCTGCCGACCTGTGGTCGTCGCCGCTCCCGTAATGGAAGAGCAAATCGAAGAGCAAGCCGTTTTGCAACTGGTCACCGACCGCGAGAATACTTTGATGTTGCCAGGGCTTGGAAATGTTCCAGGCAACGCGGCTCTCGAAGTGAACGGACTTGGTCTTCCGTTGAAGGTCGTCACCTGGACGAACGAAAAACTGGTCCTCGACGTTCCGATGATTGGGTTGATCGAGCCGACCGACGCCAAGTTGTTCCTCTTCGACGCAGAGATGAAAATTATCGGCGAGCTTCCCGTCGTGTTGTTGACTCCAGAAATGGCTGGTCTCGACAACGAGTTGGAATAAGTCGAGTTTAGTTTGAGATGATTGAAAGCCGTCCGGTTGATTTCAGCCGGGCGGTTTTTTTTATTCCAAAAGACGAAACGACATCTTGATCGATCTCTCGGATTTCTCTTTGAGATCTCGCATTGAACTCAAATCCACATGGATTTTTGTGCTGACTCAGCTTGCTCGTTTGTGCTATACTGATGTGACACCTTACTTCTGAAATATCTGAAAAACAGGTCACTTTCTCATGGCACGATGGTTTGCATCATTCGCTCTGATGCTCGCACTGCTGGCATTCTGCCTGTCAGGAGATGTCCGTACGCCGAGATCTATTGTTGCCGCCGATGAGCCAACTGATCCTCAAACAATTGCTCTTGTCAAACAATTCTGTGTGGACTGCCATAGCGGTGACAAGCCGGTGGCCAATTTTGATTTGGCCTCACTGATCGAACAACCAATCACGACGCAGAACGCAAGTTGGGAGAAGGTCGTCAAAAAACTGCGTGCCCGGCAGATGCCTCCCAGCGAAGCGTTGCAACCTGAGAAAGCGGAACTCAAAGCGGCATTGGCTCTCTTAGAGAAAGAATTGGATCGTTATGCCGAGGAACATCCTCAGCCGGGGCGAACGGCGACGTTTCGACGATTGACCCGATACGAATACAAGAATGCAATTCGTGATCTGTTGGCGCTCGATATTGATGTGGAAGCTTTGCTGCCTGCTGATGAAGTGAGTCATGGATTTGATAATGTGACGGTCGGCGGGCTCTCGCCGACGTTGTTGAATCGTCATATTTCTGCCGCTCAAAAGATCAGTCGATTGGCTGTCGGTCGAACTTCTGGATCTCCCGGCGGAACTACTTATCGCGTCCCCCCCGATGTCACACAGGAGCAGCGAATGCCGGGCTTGCCCTTCGGGACACGCGGCGGCACTCAAGTGACTCATACATTCCCCGTCGATGGTGAGTACGAAATCCGTATTCGTCTCACACGTGATCGCAACGAACATGTTGAAGGCTTGTCGGGCTCACACGATATGGAACTGCTCCTTGACCGAGAGTCGATCAAGACGTTCAAGATCGAACCACCTCGCGGAAAAGCAAAACCGGGACCTTATGGCAAACCTTCCCATTCCAATGTCGATCAGCACCTGGTCGCACGTATCAATGTGAAAGCCGGCGCACACCAAGTCGCGGCGACATTCCTGAAAAACTCTGACTCACTGCTCGAATCGCAACGGCAACCGCTCAATGTTCATTACAATATGTACCGTCATCCGCGGCTCGGCCCGGCTGTCTATCAGATGTCGATCAATGGGCCGTTTGAGTCATTCGGGCCGGGAGAGACTCCCAGCCGAAAACGTATCTTTGCCTGCCAACCGCAGAGCCCCAGTCAAAACGAAAGTTGTGCACGCCAGAATCTCTCCTCATTGATGCGTCTTGCACTCAGGAGACCAGTTTCTCCCAGCGATCTGGAAACTCCCCTGGCACTGTTCCGCGAGACTTCCGCTGAAGAAGGTTTTGAAGCCGGGATGGAGATGGCACTCAGTTCCATTCTTGTTCATCCCGAGTTTTTGTTTCGCGTCGAACAGTCACCAGAGGATGTTCCCACAGGTACGGCATATCAAATCAGTGAAATCGAACTGGCGTCTCGGTTGTCGTTCTTTTTGTGGAGCAGCATCCCGGATCGGGAACTGTTACGACTTGCCGAACAAGGAAATCTTTCCAAGCCGGATGTTCTCGCTCAACAAACCTTACGCATGTTGAAGGATAAAAAGTCTTACGCCTTGGTCGAGAATTTCGCCGGTCAATGGTTGTACTTGAGGAATCTGGAATCGATCACACCCGACGGACGATTATATCCCGATTTTGGCGACAATTTGCGACAGGCGTTTCGCCAGGAAACGGAACTCTTCTTTGCAGAGATGATTCGCGAAGACCATAGCGTGATTGAGCTGATTGATGCCGACTATACCTATCTGAATGAACGACTCGCCAAACATTACGACATTCCACACATCTACGGAACACACTTTCGTCGTGTGAATTTATCGCCGGAAAGTCAACGAGGCGGTTTGCTTCGTCACGGCAGTATTCTTACGGTCACGTCGTATGCGACGCGAACATCTCCCGTGATTCGGGGAAAATGGATTCTGGAAAATCTGCTCGGGACACCACCTCCTCCACCACCTCCCGATGTTCCCACTCTTCAGGACAATACGGTGTCTGCCAAGTTACCGGTGCGCGAGCGATTGGCTCAACATCGCGCCGACGCGGCGTGTGCCAGTTGTCATAATTTGATTGATCCGGTCGGTTTTTCTCTGGAGAATTTTGATGCCGTCGGTCGATGGCGCAACGTAGAGAATGATCGCCCGGTAGATGCTTCGGGGGGACTTCCCGATGGTCGACGGTTTGACGGCGTTGAAGGTTTGGAGATTGGTCTCCGAGAACTCTCCGATGTTTTCGTCGGCACACTCTCCGAAAAATTATTGACCTATGCATTAGGGCGTGGAATCGAATCAGAGGATGGACCGGCCATTCGTGAAATGACACGCACTGCCAAAGAGTCGGACTATCGCTTCTCGGCATTGATTCTGGGAATCGTCAATAGCCCTCCTTTCCAAATGAGGATGTCTCCATGAGTTTCATGAAAAAAGCACTTCCGAGACGAACATTTCTCCGCAGCGCGGGAACCGCTCTTGCTCTGCCGTTACTCGACGCCATGGTGCCGGCCATGACTGCGATGGGACAGACCGCGGCCAGTCCGGAAAAATTGCGCCGACTCGGCTTTGTCTACATGCCGATGGGTTCTGACATTTCCAGTTGGACACCTCCCCAAGCCAACACGCTCGACGAACTCTCTCCCAGTTTGAGATCGTTGGAGAAGGTGAAGCACCAGGTGACGGCGATCACGAATCTGGAATTGCAGAATGCATATCCCGGAACACACGCCACTTCAAACGCAGCCTTCCTGAGCGCTGCTAAAGCCAAGCGGACCGAAAGCACTGACTACTATCTCGGGACGACCGTCGATCAAATCGCCGCCCAGCAAATCGGTCAGACAACACAATTGCCGTCGTTAGAAATGTCGATGGACCTGCTCTCGGTGGTCGGTCAATGTGATAACGGTTATGCCTGCGTCTATCAAAATAATCTGTCCTGGTCTTCACCCACCACGCCACTGCCTGCGGAAGCTCATCCCCGCATGGTCTTTGAATCCTTGTTTGGCGAAGGAGGCAGTGCCGAAGAACGTCAGGCGGCTCTCAAGAAAAGAGCGAGCCTGCTTGATTCATTGACGGGAGAAATCAAACGCTTGCAAAGCCAACTCGGCCCGCAAGATCGTCAAACCGTCAATCACTATCTGGAATCGATTCGCGAAGTGGAGCGACGAATTCAGAAGTCAGAAGCCAACTCGAAAGATAATCCGCTGCCCGATTTGGATCGTCCGGTCGGCGTACCGGCTGCTTATGCCGACCATGCACGATTGATGTTCGATTTGCAGTTGTTGGCGTTGCAGGGTGACATAACGCGGGTCATCACATTTCAGTTGGCTCGTGAAACCAGTAACCGGACCTATCCCGAAATCGGCGTGAACGATCCACATCATCCGCTCACTCATCATGGCAACGATCCCGAGAAAATTGCCAAAGTGGCAAAGATCAATCACTTTCATGTTTCGTTGTTTGCCGAATTTCTGGAGAAACTCCAAGCGACTCCCGAAGGGAATGGATCACTTCTCGACCACTCTTTGTATCTTTACGGAAGTGGCATGGGAAATCCGAATGTCCACGATCATACGAACCTCCCGATTCTTGTCGCGGGAGGAGCCGCCGGCAACATGCAGGGCGGGCGTCACATCAAGTTCGACAAACCGACACCACTGGCCAATCTGCATCTGACGTTGCTCAACAAAATGGGCATCGAACAAAACTCCTTTGCCGATAGTCGAGGCACCGTTGACGAACTCTTCGAGCCTCTCGACATCTGACAGCAACATGATGAAAATCACACGCACTCAATTTGTTCTTCTACCATTGCTGACACTATTTCTGTTAGTGGCTGGCCTGCAACACATTGTTGCTGAGGGGGCATCGGCTCCCTTGGCTGATGCGGTTCAAAATCAACAGTGGAAACAGGTTGAGACTTTGTTGGGGCAAAAAGCTGATCTTGATGCCGCTCAAGCTGACGGTATGACGGCACTGCATTGGGCCGTCTTTCATAGCAAAACTGATTTGGTCAAAGAATTGATTGCTGCCGGAGCCAACACGAATGCCCACAATCGTTACGGCGTCTCGGTCCTTTACATCGCTTGTTTGAACGGTCAGGGAGACATCGTTGAACAATTGCTGGAACACGGTGCCGATGCGCGGCACGAGATGCGAGGTGGCGAAACATTGCTGATGACCGCTTCGCGAACGGGAAAAGTCAAACCGGTCACATTACTGTTGGCTGAAGATATCGAAATCGATGCGAAAGATCGTAAAGGGCAAACGGCCCTGATGTGGGCGTCGGCAGCCGGGAATGTGGAGGTTGTGGACGCGCTCATCAAAGCGGGAGCCGATTACCGTACACCGCTCAAATCGGGTTTCACTCCTTTGTTTTTTGCGGTTCGAGAAGGCAAGAGCGAAGTCGTTCTGCGCCTTCTGGAAGAAGAACTCGATGTCAACGATCCGATGCAGATTGAACGTCGTTCCGGCAATGGTCCAAACAATGGAATGACGCCGCTGATGCTGGCCGTCGAAAATGGACATTTTGAACTCGCCGCCAAACTTCTGGAACTGGGAGCCGATCCGAATGAAAAACGGACCGGGTACACTCCATTACATGCGCTCACCTGGATCCGTAAACCGATTCGGGGAGACGGCGATCCCCCTCCCATCGGCTCGGGAAAAATGAGTAGCCTTGAATTTGCTCGTGTGCTAGTAAAACAGGGTGCCGATGTCAACGCTCGGCACGGCAAACATTCTGCCGGGAATCAGCGACTCAACAAGACCGACGCCACCCCTTTCTTCTTGGCGGCTGAAACGGGGGACATTCCTTATCTCAATCTGTTACTCGAATTGGGAGCCGATCACACTTTGAAGAACAAGGACAACACAACACCGCTACTGGCGGCTGCCGGTGTTGGCATTATCAGTAATGGTGAAGAAACTGCCGGAACAGAAGAAGAGGCCATCGCCACGATCGAGTTGTTGCTGAAACTGGGGGCCGACATCAATGCCGTCGACAATCGCGATATGACCGCCATGCACGGCGCGGCATACAAAAGCTGGACGAAACTCATTCCGTTTCTTGCCAAGCATGGTGCCGATGAGAAAATCTGGAATCAGAATAATCAGTTCAATCGCACGCCGTTAGAAATCGCTCAAGGTCATCGTCCGGGCAATTTCCGACCTTCTCCCGAAACGACGACCGCGATTGAGAATGCAATCCAAAGAGATTGAAACATCTGAGTCGATATTCTTGGTATTCTGAAATTCTCTCCACGGCGAAACGATTACTTGGCCAGATATTCCAGACGCCGTTTCACTTCGCCATTCTGTGCGGTCACGTCTTCGCTGGTGATGTCAAATTCGTAACCGAGTGCATCTTGCAGATAGACCACGTTGTTCAAGACTTTCAGATTTATCGCCGGATCCTCGGCCTCTTTCAGAATCTTCATCAGGTGCGGTTGGGGATCATCGGCCTCAATGATCGCCAGAAACACCGCCGCTTGCAGCCGGACCAGCTCATCGCTGCTACCGAGCTGATCATGAATGTCTTTCTCCAATGAGGCAGCTTCTTTTCCAAAAGAGCAGCATGCCGTCAATGCCCAATAGACAACTCCAGGCTCGGAATCTTTCAGAGCTTCGTTTAGTTTCGGCTCCGCTTCAACAAATGGTAATAGTGCCAAGTCTCCCTGATCGATCAGATCAACAAGAAATCCTTTGCCATCTGTGATGAACTTACGAAATGGATCTATCCGGTACTGTTTCATCAATTTAATCATAATCGGCTCTGGAAAGATCGAAAGATCGGGCATCGACCGAACCTGCTTGCCAAGTTTCTCCCGCATCATTTTCAACTCGTCGGCATACTCGGGATCAGTCGCCAGATTCTTGGTCTCGTACGGGTCCTTCGCCAAGTCATACAACGCCTCGGGAGCTTTCGGCTCGAAGAATGCGCTTTGCACCTCGTTCAACTTGCCTGCTTGATACAGATCCCGCCATTCCTGATAAGCGAGCATCTTGTAGCGATAATTGTTCTGTAAGCCGTCAGGATAATAACTTTGATAGTTCCGATGATACTTCAAATCCCCCTTCCGCAAAGTGCGGACCATCTCGTACTTCTCATCAAACCGGTCGGCATAGCCGAACGCCTCATCGCGTGAGTTGACTTCTTCCATCGAAACACCCTCACCCAGAAACGGCTTACCATCCATATGCTCGGGGACATCAAGACCGGCCAGCTTGAGCAATGTCGGTCCAAAGTCGATGAAGCTGACGAACCCGTCAACCCGCGTGTTCGGTTTAAAATCGACAAGATGCTTGAACTTCTCAGGAACTCGTACGACCAAAGGCACGTGCAATCCACGTTCATTGGCATAACCTTTCGACCCCGGCAAGACACCACCATGATCGCCGAAGTAGAAAATGAATGTCTCTTCGAGCAGGCCGTCGTCTTCGAGTTGTTTGACGAGTTGTCCCACTTTCTGATCGATCACTTGAATCCGATCGTGATAGCGGGCATAGGTGTAGCGGAACGTGGGTGTGTCGGGATGAACGGGAGCAATGAAGACCGTCTCGGGATCGGTGTCGGTCTTTTGAGTTCTCATCACCTTCTCGTTGAAGTGCAGCGAACTCTCGTGCGAATCTGTAAAAGTCTGCATGTGAAAGAACGGCTGCGATTTGTCGGGCCGTTTTCGCCAGGACGATTTCTTGGATGAATCGTTCCAGGTGTTGGCGGTCTCTTCGGCGTTGTAATCCTTTTTGGAATTGTTCGATGTGTAATAGCCGGCATCGTTCAAATAGGCGGGAAACATCTTCCAACTCTCGGGTATCGGCACGGTGTAAATCTTGCGATGATATTGCGTTCCCAATCGAGGAGCCAGCACACTCGTGATCAATGTCGTGCGGGCCACCGAACAAACAGGACTGTTCGAGAAAGCGTGATTGAAGATGAGTCCCTGCTCGGCCAACTTGGCAATGTTGGGCGTCTCGGCACCCGTTTCATCGAACAGTTTCAGAAAGTGTTTGGAGTTGTCTTCGGACAGGATCCACAGAAAATTCGGACGGTCTGCTGCCTGCAATGAAGAGGCGAGACCAATAAGAATCAGCACAACATAACCACGTAACCGCATAGTAACCTCGCCAACAAATGTGTGTGAATGAAATAATGTTAAGTGGTCTGGCTGATGGATGCTATTAGCATTTTATTATTGGGAGCAGTTCGGTGTGGCTGAGCGTCTACAAGATACACTCGACCTCCTCATCCGCCCTTCGGGCACCTTCTCCTCCTCCAAGAGGAGAAGGTCTTCATCAACGCTGACCCGACAATTCGTTCTCCTACCTGCATGCCACCCTCTCCGCCTCTGGGTTATCCGCGCTCAGTCTCTAATCGATTCCGGCAACAACCTGATTTCCGCAAAATACGCTCGATGATCGGACGCCACTGCTTCATCAAGAACTTTCGATTCCACTGTCTCAAAGCGTGACTCCGATCGGTACAAGATAAAATCAATTTGTCGCGTCGGTTTCTTCACAGGAACGGTCGGCATCGGTTTCAGGTTGGTTCGCGTCCATAATTTGTCGAGGATTGTCAATGTTTCGCTACCGATGATGTCGTTGAAGTCCCCTGCGATGATCGACGCTTGCTGGGGATTTTCCTTGACCAATTCGTTCACAAACTTCGCCGAGGCGATGCGTTCGGTGTCGTCCGGTCGATAGTCAAAGTGAGTCGAGATAAACGTGAGGTTCTCATTGACGCCGGGAATGTTGATTTTAGCGATGAGTGCTCCGCGTTGTTCCCCCATCTCGTGATTGGGCAAGAGATGATTGTGCGAACTCTTGATGGGATGTTTCGACAAGATCGCGTTGCCATACTTGCCACCACCAAATTCGATGTTCGGCCCGAACACAACGTGCATCCCCGTCAATCGGGCCAGCTCTTTCGCCTGATCGACTTTTTCGGTGCGAGACGTTTTGTGATCGACTTCCTGCAGGGCAATCAGATCGGGCTTCACGCTCATCATCACTTTGGCAATCCGTTCGAGATCGAGCTTCCCGTCGATTCCCTCTCCATGATGAATGTTGTAACTGAGAACTCGAAGCGTGACCGGCTCTTCTGCCTGTACGCCGGCACCTCCAAAGAGAAGAACGAAAACAAGGAGCAGAGAGAATGTTCGTGGCATGATGGTGTTTCTCTTTTTGGTTGGCTGGCAGAAGGTTGGGTGGCTGATTCGGCTCAGGGTTTCTGTGGAGTTTGAGTTTAGGCTGAAACCGAGGATTTTGCATTCAGATGACACGAATTTCTGAACGCTCAACAGCCGTTTCAAGGTGTCAAGATTTCCAGATTTTGGGACACACTTGGTGATACTCTTGAGGA
>Ga0055584_100000297_pt1 | contig 47321 bp, 37 predicted proteins | sample OSDHelmetaG_FD_58716 | JGI IMG/M metagenome (GOLD analysis project Ga0055584, IMG submission 58716) | Pelagic marine sediment microbial communities from the LTER site Helgoland, North Sea, for post-phytoplankton bloom and carbon turnover... | ecosystem: Environmental > Aquatic > Marine >...
CATAACCAGCGCTACGTTTTTCGACCGGCAGGCGCTACGTTTTCTGACCGGTGTTTACAGGCACTCAAAGAAGCGCAGCAGATAGCAAAATCGCTACCAGCAGCGCTCTCATCCGCAAAAGCAGAAGTGGAACAATCGAGGGCGGCGGTCCTGGAAGCGAAACAAAAAGTAGAAGTCATGCGCGTCGAGCTGGAAGCCGCTAACGTCTCGGTCGCCAAGTACGAAGCACAGTATGCTTTGAGTCAGGCTAATTTTGACCGTACCACCAAACTGTTTGCCAAGTCGGCGGTCACCCAAAGTCAATTGGATACCGAGCAACGTAATCTCGATGCGGCCAAAGCAAACCTTGATACAGAGAAAGCAAAACGCGAACAAACTCAAATCAAGTACGATTCCAGGATCGGCGGGGTAAACACCATCGTCATTCAGGCTCAGGAAGATTTAATTATGGCGCAGGCCAAAGAGGCCAAGGCACAATTCGCCGTGGAGTCAACCATCAATGGAGAAAACACGGCAGTAGCGCAGATCCATCAACAGCTCAATACTGCAAAACTCAAACTTGATTGGACAACCGTCAGAGCACCAGCCGATGGTTATGTGATGCAATTGAGTCTCAGGGAAGGGCAGCGTGTCACAGCACTTCCCATGCGGAGCTGGATGGCCTATGTCGAGAAAGAGCGAACGCGGGTCATTGTCGGCATCCGACAGTATCAACTCAGGCACATTCAGCCCGGTCAGTCTGCTGAAATCGCATTCAAGCTCTATCCGGGACGCACGATTTCCGCCAAAGTGGAAGCGGTACTGAATATGAATGCCACAGGCCAGATTCAAGCTTCGGGTGTGTTGGAAGACTCGGATGCCACTGCGCGCGAACAGCAGGTTACGGCGTGGTTCTCGTTCTGGATGATCCACAGATCGATGTTGCCAAGCTTCCCGGCGGTGCTATTGGATCGGCGGCCATATACACAGAGCATTCGAAAATGACACACGTTATCCGCCGTGTTGAACTTCGTATGAATAGCTGGATGAATTATATCCTGCCTTAATAATATAGAGCACGATCAGATCAGATGCTTAATGTCTCGTTGTAGAATACGTTGCCAAAGTATCTGATAATCCTGAACGAATCCAATGAACGCATCAGTAGATGCACTGGGATGCAAATACCACGCTTCTCGAAAGCCTCTTGTACAGTGTACTCAGGGGGAGATGTTGTGTACAATTTATGATCCAAACAGGCACCGTTCTGATGACGGATAAGATGACGGATAAGAGTTGCAAAACGCTGTTAGCCAGCATTTACTGACCGTTTTTTTATGTCTAATGATTTTTCTCCAAGAGGATTTCGCCCTATGTCAATATCGCAACAAACAACGCGCCGTCGTTTTCTCCAGAGTGTGGCCTTCGCAGGGGCTGCCACTGTTTTTAGTCCCTCAGCGAATCGCGCGTTTGGTTATCAGTCACCTAACGACCGCCCGGTCTTTGCGACCATCGGCCTGCGAAACCAGGGTTGGGCGATTACTTCGAAGTCATTTCAATTTGCTGATTTCGCGGCACTCGCCGACGTCGATGCGAACGTCCTCGCGGAAAACGTAGAAAAAACAAAAAAGAAACAGGATAAAAAGCCAGACGCCTACAAAGACTATCGGAAAGTCCTCGACCGAAAAGACATTGATGCCGTCATGATCGCCACACCCGATCATTGGCACACAAAGATCGCCGTCGAAGCGATGTACGCCGGAAAAGATGTCTACTGTGAAAAACCGTTGACGCTGACCATTGATGAAGGCAAGCTGATTGAAAAAGTCGTCAAGGAAACCGGCCGTGTCTTTCAGGTAGGCACCATGCAGCGATCAGAATCGGGACAACGATTCCTGCAAGCCGTCGCCCTGGTGAAAGACGGACGCATCGGCACGGTCAAAAAAGTAACCTGCGGCATCAATGGAATGGATGCTTCACCCGTCATTCCAGTAACTTCTGTACCCAAAGAACTCGACTGGGAATTCTGGCTCGGACCCGCACCAAAAGTAGATTACCGGGCTCTGCCCGAAATGCGCAAAGGTTATGGTGGCGGCGTTCCTCTCTACAGTAATTGTCACTACGCCTTCCGCAACTGGCACGAGTACTCCGGCGGAAAACTAACAGACTGGGGCGCGCATCACGTCGACATTGCCTGCTGGGCCATTGGTGCCAGCGATACGGGGCCGAGCAAAGTCACACCGCTCGAATTTTCGTTGCCGGTAAAATACAAGGACGGACAGCCTACGGTGCACGATCAGTACAACGCCGCCACCAGCTTCAAAATCGGTGTCGACATGCCCAATAACGTCGAGATGATCATTACCAGCGAAGGTGATAACGGCATCCTCTTCGAAGGCACCAAAGGTCGGTTCTTTGTCAACCGGGGCAAGATCACTGGCAAGCCCGTTGAGGAACTCAAGGACAAACCACTGCCCGAAGGAGCCATCGAAGAAGTTTACGGCGGCAAAGTCAGTGCGAACCACACCGCCAACTTCATCGAGGCCATGAACTCCCGCAAGCAACCCATTTCCGACGTCTGGTCGCATAACCGCATGCTGGAGATCTGCCACCTCTCCAACATCGCCATGCGTCTCGATCGTGGACTCAAGTGGGATCCCGTCAAGCGAGAAATCATCGGCGACGATCAGGCCAATTCGTTCCTCTCACGCGAAAACCGCAAGGGTTACGAAATCAAAATGTCATCGTGAGAGCAGGGAAGGAACCAGACTTCCCGGATGAATGAGATGAATACGAAAGGTGTCGGCGGCAGTATCACTTGTTTCCGACACCTTTTTCTATTCCAATGACGATTTGACTGGTGTCCGAAACCATTAAAGAGGTGTTTCGGCTCCGACTGAATCTGTTTTTCTGTAAACAACAAAACGAGACCATGATGAAACTGATGAAAATTGCTCCGTTGTCTTTACCTTTGTTATTAATCGTTTTCAGCACATCTTCTTTGTTGCATGCCGGCGAGCAATGGAATCAATTTCGTGGACCAGAAGGAAATGGTCATGCACTAACAAAAAATCTGCCACTCAAATGGAGTGAAACAGAGCATGTTGTCTGGAAGACAAAAATTCACGATCGTGGCTGGTCGTCACCCGTCATCTGGCATAACCAGGTCTGGGTGACAACATCAACCCAAAACGGCCACAAGCTGTTCGCTGTCTGTGTCGATCGCAAGACCGGAAAAGTCATTCATGACATTCATGTGTTTGATGTGGATCAGCCGCAACGCCTTGCCGCGGGAAATTCCTATGCCTCACCAACCCCTGTCATAGAAGAGGGTCGCGTCTACCTGCACTATGGAACATACGGCACAGCGTGTCTCGATTCTTCGAGCGCCAAAATATTATGGACCCGCCGCGATTTGAAATGTGATCATGAAGATGGCGCGGGACCGGGCAGTTCTCCGATGATCGTCGGAAATCAGTTGATCATGAATTTCGATGGTCGAGATGTGCAATACATGATTGCGCTCGACAAAACAAACGGCAAGACACTTTGGAAAGCAGATCGCTCGGAGGATTACAGTAAGATCCCCATTCATCAGCGAAAAGGATACACCATGCCGCTTTTGATCCCGCGAGGTACGAACAAACAGCTTGTCTCGCCGGGGGGCCGGGCCATCTATTCCTACAATTCGGAAACGGGAGAGGAACTCTGGAAGATACGTCATCGTGGCTGGTCAATGGCGCCCCGACCCATTTACGGAAAGGGATTGGTCTTTGTCGTCATGGACTATGATCGCCCTGAACTCTGGGCAATCCGCCCGGATGGAAACGGCGATGTCACAGACAGTCATGTCGCATGGAAGGCCACCCGTGGAGTTTCTGCCCGGTCTTCACCAGTTCTCGTCAATGACCTGATTTTTATGGTAACGAATCGCGGCGCCATCTCTTGTCTGGAAGCCGAAACAGGTAAGCAGGTCTGGAAAAATCGCCTTCCGGGAAACTACTCTGCCTCTCCGATTTATGCCAGCAACCGGATCTACTTTTCGAACGAAGAGTCAGTCACAACCGTGATTGAACCCGCGCGCACCTTCAAAGTCCTCGCCGAAAATCGATTGGAGAAAGAAGAACTGTTGGCCAGCCCCGCCGTTGCAGGAAACGCACTTTTCATCCGCACAGAAAAGCATCTTTACCGGATTGAAAATACGCCATCAAAATAAACAGACTGCTTCGCAAAGTCAATCGGTTCTGGAATGAGATCTTAGCCGCTGGTATCTATCCTTGAAAAAACAAACGGTGCCCGGTCCAACAGGAAATGGACCTGACACCGTTTTGCATTTATCGTTTCGCATTTCTCAACCATGCAGCGGCTCCTTTCTGGTTCTCGTTTCCGTTTAAGAGTTTGATGTTTCGACTTTCTCCAAAGAAGTTTGTTTGAATCTCGGAATAAACATGGGAACGCGTCGGCGATAATCCTCGTACTGTGAACCGAAGTGCGCGATCAGATCCCGCTCTTCAAACACGACAGCGACCAGCATGTAGAATGTCATGACGCTTGCAAACAGCATATGCCCCATGGTCATCGTAGGTGCAGCCCACATCGCCAGTGCCCAGGCAACGTACAACGGATGCCGCATGCGTTTGTAAAGAAAAGGCTCATCGAATTCCAAAGCCGTGTTTTTTCGACCTTTCAAATTAAGCCAGACTTGACGCGTGCCAAACAAATCGAAATGGTTAATCGCCAGACTGACGAGAGGCACCATCAACCAGCCGACGGCGAAGAGTCCCCACATCGCATTTCGCAGTAACGGGTTTTCCAGATCCCAGATCACAAGATCCATGCCACGCCATTGCCACATCATAAAGATCGTGACGATACAGGAAGCGAGAACATAGGTGCTGCGTTCAATGACCTCAGGCACAATGCGTGTCCAGACTCGCTTGAATGCCGGTCGGGCCATCACGGAATGTTGTATCGCAAACAGACAGAGCAACAGCAGATTTACCACCAGGGCTGACACAACTGAGCCTTCTGAATGGGATTCGATCGTAATGGGAACAAGAAAGTTTCCAACAAACGCCAGCATGTAAGCAAACGTAGCTAAAAACAGCAGGTGACAACCGACTCCATACAAAAAGAAAATCCAGCGTTTCATCTCTCTTCCTCCGCAATAACAGGTGTATTTGAAGCTGAGGTCAACAAACCGCACTCAGCCATGCTCTATACACCAAGCGAAGGAACTTTCTGTATGTTACAGGCTCATTTCAATTTTTTTATTCTTCGGGCCACATTGACAGATCCCATTTGGCGATGCCCATATGGTAGCGTTGATGCCAGGGGAGTGCGTGGGCGGCAAACTCGGGTTTCTTCGGTCCGAAATAGTAGGCGGTGACAATCGAACCGTCGTCAAGCTGCACGCTGGAGGGATAGCCGGAATCGGTTTTGTGCCAGTCCCGCGCCGGGCAGGAGAGTAGTACCACGGGCAGCGACCAGGTCTCGCCACCATTGTCACTCATCCTCATCACCACGCCGAACAATCCCGGAATGCGACTGGTGATCGAACAGAGCAGACGCCCGTCCGCCAGTTCGAGCAGGTGTGCGTTTTCCTGTCCCTGGGGCGCGATCAGCCGGGGTTCTGACCAGTTCTTTCCAGAATCATGCGAGCGGATAAAAATTTCTCCACTGCCATGCGGCAACGCACTGTCCATGCGATCGCGGCAGTCCGTGCGTCCGACGGCCAGCCATTGACCATCGGTGCGACGGCGCAGGACATAGGTTTCATTTACATCCTCAGCCACGAGTTGTTCCTCTCCCCAGGTCCTGCCCCCATCACGGCTGAAGATCACAGCAGACGCTGAACGTTTCGGCTTCACACTCAATCTCTTATAGACAGGGCAGGCCAGTCGTCCGTCGGGCAGTGTGAAAATGTCGCCATGCGGAACCAGATTCAAATCCAGCAGGCCGCGGTCCCACGTCTTTCCATGGTCGCTGGAAATACAGCGTTGCAGTTTGAGAAAGGGGAGTTTCTGTCCTTTGTGATAACCGCTGACCAGCGTCACGAGTTGTCCCTGCGCGTTCAGACCAGCGGCGTGGTTCATACGAATCGCGTCCGGCTCTTCCGGGTGCGAAGAAATCTTGCTGCGAAAAGTCCAGCTGACCCCGGCGTCCTGGCTGATCCACAATTCGACATCACTGTTGTCGCCGTAACCGTGACTGGGATGATTATAAATCGCAGCAGCAAGCTCGCCGTTGGGAAGTTTCGTCAGATTGGGCCAGAGCCCCTTGTTATCGATCGCCACATAAAACTGGGCACCCGCCAACATCTGACAGCCATTAAATCCCTGAGCCGCAAAAGGACGATTCGCAGCGAGGGTCGAATCGGCTCCCAATAGCAGAGGCACAGAGACAGCAGCAGTCACCTGTTTCAGTAACGAACGACGATTGATTTTCGTTGAGGAAGCATTCTGCGGATCAGTCTGTTTCATTGGAGGGAGTCCTTCAGGAGGGTGTGCAGTCAGGAATCGTCAGAGGAGCAATGATCACAATAGCCTAAACAAGCCCTTATCAGGATACAAGAAAAATACCATCCTGTTACGATCTGGTAATGTGAAAAATGAACGGGCACTGGTATGATCGTAGCTGGCTATCCTGATTTCATAGGGGCTTTTATTCACAACTTCGCCTACAAAACAGAAAAGAGTAGATGATGCTGAATCAACGTAGCTTATTAGCAGCGCTGGGAGTACTGTTTTGCTTGTCCGCGACAGGAGTCTCCTTTGCAGCAACTCTGGAAAACTCCGGTAAACCCAATATCATTCTTGTGATGGCGGATGACCAGGGCTGGGGAGATACCGGCTATAATGGTCACCCGTTTGTGCAGACACCGGCACTCGATGCCATGGCGAAGGACGGGTTCGTATTTGATCGGTTCTATGCCGGTGCGCCGGTCTGTTCACCGACCCGCGCCAGCGTGATGACCGGGCGCAATCCGATACGGTGCAAAGTCACCAACCATGGCCGCTACATGCGCCCGCATGAGCAGACCATCGCCGAAACGCTGAAAGCCAGCGGATACGTAACCGGAATTTTCGGCAAAGTACACTTGGGTTCGGGGCAACCAAACTCGCCCTGCAATCCCAGTGGCATGGGATTCGATGAATGGGTGGTCGGCCTCAACTTTTTTGACAACGATCCCTACTTGAGCCGAAAGGGAAAAATCGAACATCACAAAGGGAAGGGCTCAGTCATCCTGATGGATGAGGCGCTCGCCTTCCTCAAGAATCACAAGGACGGCGATCGTCCGATATTCACAGTCATCTGGTTCCCGTCTCCACACGACCCGCACACGGAAGTGCCGGATGGTCCCAGCCTCTATGATGGCAAACCGCATGCGGGGTACTACCGCGAGATTACGCTGCTCGATCAGCAGGTCGGACGTCTTCGAGCCGCGATCAGGAAAATGGACATCGCGGAGAATACGATCCTCTGGTACTGCAGTGATAACGGCGGGCTGGTCAAGGAAACTTCCGGCGGTCGCGAGAGGAAGGGCAGCATCTACGAAGGGGGCCTGCGCGTTCCGGGGATCATCGAATGGCCCGCACGCAAACTCAAGGGACGAACTTCAGTACCGGTGGCGACCTTTGACATCTATCCCACCCTCCTGGCCATGGTTGGTGTGGAATTGGTTGCGCCGCATCCGATCGATGGAATGGATGTGAGCAACATCATTGCGGGGTCGGTGACAGAACGCAGTAAGCCGATGGGGTTCTGGCACAAAATCCAGGGCGGGCAGGGAACCAGGAGCGACAAGATTCAAAAAGCGATCATGGAAAAGCAACAGGCCGGCGCACCTCTACCGCATGATCCACCAAGAATGCGCAAAGACGTCGACGAATTCCCGCAGTTTCCGGAAGACACCTCGACCGGGCATGCCGCCTGGACCGATTGGCCCTGGAAGCTGCATCGTATCGGCGCCACAAAATTTGAACTGTACAAGCTGACCGATGACCCGATGGAGAAAACCGATCTTTCCAAAGATCCCCAACACGCCCCACGACGGGAACGGATGCAGCAAGAGCTGGATGCATGGATGCGGTCTGTTGTCCGAAGCATCAATGGAAAAGATTATCAACAGAAATAAGCGAACAAAGAGATGCGGTAAACTTCCCGAGTGAAGGCTTAACAAAAGGCAACATTGAGCAATGAAACAGATTCTCCTCTGCATCGGCATTCTGGCCATCTCCAGCACCAACGTTTCGATTGGTGCAGACAAGAATAAATCAAGTCGCCCCAACGTTCTGTTCATCGCCATAGACGATCTCAATGACTGGGTGGGTTGTTTAGCAGGTCATCCTCAGGCTCAGACACCGAACATCGACCGTCTCGCAAAACGGGGAATGCTCTTCACCAACGCCCATTGCGCATCGCCCGCCTGCAACCCTTCGCGGGCTGCTCTATTTAGCGGCAAGATGCCTTGGAAGACCGGTGTCTGGTCGAACAAAAGTAAGAAGCTGTTCAGGCGACATCCGAAGATTAAAGTATTGCCACGCGCGTTCAGCGATGCGGGTTACGTCACGCTGGGAACGGGTAAGATGATGCATTCCGGAGCCGCAGCCAACCGCGTCATGTTCGATCAACACTTCGATGTCCATCAGCGTTGGAGTCCCTTTACTCGCAAATCTGTGGAATACACGGATGCCGAGCTTCCGTCCAAGGGAAGCAATAACCCCAGCCATCTCGTGTCGCTTAAAGGTGCGAAGAAGGTCCGTCTGCCGCTCAATCGTATGCCCTCGGATCGCAATCCCAAAAGCAACGGAGGTGAGTCGTTTGATTGGGGGCCGCTTGATATTCCGGATTCCGCGATGGGTGATACACAGATCACTGACTGGGCGATCCAGAAGTTGAAATCAAATTTTGATAAACCGTTCTTTCTTGGTGTCGGCTACTACCGACCACACATTCCGCTCTGGGCACCGCAGAAGTACTTCGATCGTTTTGCCGACACACCGGCTGAATTACCTTTCACAAAAGCAGATGATTTGACTGATCTCAGCAACACCGCTCGCAAGTGGGCGATCGAACCTGTCACTGCGGGTCTGCACGCAACGGTCATCGAGCATGGGCAATGGCGATCGGCGGTGGAAGCCTATCTCGCCTGTACAACGTTTGTGGATCATCAGATTGGTCGTCTTCTTGACGCGCTGGACGACGGGAGCATCGGTGACAACACCGTCATCGTGCTTTGGTCAGATCATGGCTGGCATCTCGGCGAGAAACAGCATTGGGGAAAATGGACAGGCTGGGAGCGATCGACTCGCGTTCCGTTGATTATCGTGCCTCCAAAACAGGTTGCCGATCGATTCGCTCGTGCCGGATCGAAGTGCGATCAGCCCGTCAGCTTGATCGATCTCTACCCCACATTAGGCGAATTATGTGACGTTCCCGTGCCGTCAAAACTTGATGGCAAATCACTTGTACCAATGCTTCGCGATCCAAAAACCTCTTCGCAGGGAGTATTAACGGTATTCAGAAAAGGCAACTATTCCTACCGTACGCAAAATTGGCGCTACATACGTTACACCGATGGTGCGGAGGAACTCTACGATCATCGAATCGACCCACATGAATTGACGAACGTCGCCGCCGATCCCAAAAACACCGCTCTGCTAAAAGACCTTCGACAAAAAGCTGAAAAGTCACAAGTAAGTAGGTGAAATATCGTCCGGTTCGGTGCCGGTCTAAACATTAGATCCCATCCCACACCGGCACATCCAGAAACTCCGAAAGCGTACTCGCATCTTCACGAATTTTTTCCAAATTACCGTGATCGATGACATTAGTACGCACGCCATCTTTGGAGACGAGATTCATTTCATAGCTGTAATACGAACTGTCGCTATCGCTGAGATGTTCTGAAATTAACTGAATCGAATGGATTTCCTTGAAAGGCATCAGCAACTCATTGGCGGTGGCATAGATTAATTCGTCATCCGGTATCTTTCCTTTCCAGAAACAGCCATGCTGCATATCGAACACAACCCGTTTGGTACCGAAATAGAACAGCAGGACACCCGCCGATGTAAAGATCAGCCCGAACACTCCCAGGAAGAGTACCTCCGCTGAAAATATTCTTCCGCTCGAGAGGAATTGAGAGATTGAAAAAAACGAGACACCCACCCCGATAAAAAAGAAGATTGAGTAAAAGGCGATTGCTCCCACCGTGGCACGGAACTCATAGCGCTGGGGCGAGACCCGCACCAGCTTCCGCGTGCAGAAGTTCGACCCACCCTTTTCGAGCGGCGACCATTCCGTTTTCATCGCCACCGGATCGTTCAGTGTCGACGGATCAAACGCTTCACTGCCCTCTGTTGATAAGCTGTTTAGTTTGTCGATGAGCTTGCGAAACATAGACTGCCAGCCTTAATGCAGAAGTGATCCCTTGGTGTCGTTATGATATCATTAAATCATGCGCATTCAAATGTTTGGATTGAAGAAAGAGTCATGTCCAAAACAAACGACACCTGCCACATTTATCCTTTTGCATTCAGGTAAATACATTCTAATGCTCTATCCTGCAATCGGGTATTGCTGCCTCCAATTTCATCACTCCCTCTTTCGTGACTTTAGTTCCGGACATATACAAAAAAGTTAGTCTGGTCAGCTCTTTAAGATGCACGAGTCCTGTGTCGCTGACTTTGGTGTACCCAAGGTGCAATGTGGTCAAATTGGTCAGCCCTTTGAGATGTACAAGTCCTGCATCAGTGATCTCGCAGAGTGAAAGTTTCAATGTCGTCAGATTGGTCAGCGCTTTAAGATGCACAAGTCCTGCGTCACTGATGTAGCTGCGTGAAAGTTCCAATATCGTTAGATTGGTCAGCTCTTTGAGATGCACAAGTCCTGCGTCACTGATGTTGGTGTCTTTAAGTTTCAATGTGGTCAGATTGGTCAGCCCTTTAATATGCTCAAGTCCAGCATCAGTGATGTTACTGCCTGAAATGTGCAATGTGGTCAGCCCTTTGAGATGCACAAGTCCTGCGTCAGTGATGTTGGTGTCATCAAGGTTCAATGTCGTCAGTTTGGTCAGCGCTTTAAGGTGCACAAGTCCTGCATTAGTGATGTCGCTGCCTGAAATGTACAAATTGGTCAGCCCTCTGAGATGCGCAAGTCCTGCATTGGTGATCTTGCTGTCATCAAGGGTCAATGTGGTCAGACTGGTCAGCTCTTTAAGATGCACAAGTCCTGCATCACTGATGTTGGTGCGAGAAAAATCGACTTGAATGACATTGCCCGTGTCATCACGAGCAAGTCTTCCCCCAAATGCCTTGATCGCTTCGATTGCCTTGTTTTTCGAGTCGGCATTTCCCTGTTCAGAAGCTTTAAGATGCTGTTCAAACTTCGGGCTTTCCTCTTGTTTCACCTTCTCGGATTTCATTGAGATGGAAGATGATTCAGGTTGTGGGGCGGATTTTTGATTATCTTGACATCCGCAAATCAAACAAAAAATAACTGCAACAGTACCAATCATCTCTTGCCACTTACCTTGATCCCATTTGATTTTCATAACGCATTCTTCCACTAAAACATCTTGGTAAAACAGAATTGTATATTCTTCACTGTGTCTTTAGATGATTCAAGATACAACTGGGGCTTCCCCTCGTCAAAAATACGTAGAGAGTTAAATTAAGTGATTGGCTTTCGTTTTTTGGACCTTCCAATTGTTAATAAGTGCTTTCAAGACCAAATTATGTGACGAGATGCGCAGTCTGGAATAGTCTGGGGAATCTTAAATATTATTTTTCCTCCTGGCATCGGCTGGCCAGGGTACCCAGGATGGGCGAGATCAACGCCGTCCAGCCGGTTTGATGGCTGGCGCCTAAGCCGCGTCCTGTTTCCGCGTCGAAGTATTCGTAGAACAAGACCAGATCGCACCAGTTCGGGTCATTCAATAGATCGTCGGTGCGGTGATAACAGGGACGGTCACCATCTTCTTTCGAAAGGAACAATCGCGAGAGCCGCTTGCGAATTTCGTCGGCCACTTCCTGCAGATCCATATAGTTGCCCGAACGCGTAGGACATTCAACCCGTAATGACTTGCCGTAGAACATGTGGTACCGTTCCAAAGCTTCAATCAACAGATAGTTGAGCGGAAACCAGATCGGGCCACGCCAATTGGAATTGCCGCCGAACAAACCGCTATCAGACTCAGCCGGCTGGTACTGCACCCGCAGCAGCTCGCCGTTCAACTCGTATTCAAAGGGATGCTCCTCGTGGTATTTCGAGAGGGAGCGGATACCGTAATTAGATAAAAATTCGTCTTCGTCCAACAGGTAACGCAACATCCGCAGCAGACGGTCACGCGTGGGAATGGCCAACAGACGCAGCCCGTCGTCGGACGTTTCCGGATCACGTTCCATGTACGTCATAAACTTCGACAACTCGGGCCGGTTCTGCAGGAACCAGTTCATTCGTTTTTGAAAACCGGGCAGCTTGTTGATTTTTTCATCGAACAGCACGTCGACGGTAAACAACGGAATCAACCCGACAATCGAGCGAATTTTCAGCGGGATACTGCGTCCATCAAGATAAAGGTGATCGTAATAGAAGCCATCCTCTTCGTCCCATAGTCCGGTACCATCGAGCGAGTTCATCGCTTCGGCGATAGAGACATAATGCTCGAAAAACTTCGAGGCCATATCTTCATATGCGGGGTTGTTGTCGGCCAGTTCAAAGGCAATCGATAACATGCTGGAACAGTAAAAAGCCATCCAGGCGGTTCCGTCAGCCTGTTCCAGGTGCCCGCCGGTCGGCAAAGGTTTCGAGCGATCAAAGATCCCGATATTATCCAGCCCCAGAAATCCGCCGCTAAAAACATGCTTGCCGCGGATGTCTTTGCGATTGACCCACCAGGTGAAATTCAGCAACAGTTTTTGAAACACGCGTTCCAGAAAGTTGCGGTCGCGATCACCATTGGAAGCCGTCATCTGATACACGCGCCAACAGGCCCAGGCATGCACGGGCGGGTTCACATCACTGAAGTTCCACTCGTAGGCAGGCAGTTGACCATTGGGATGCATATACCATTCGCGCAGAAACAAAATCGCCTGTTCCTTCGCAAAGAAGGGATCGGTTTTCGCAAACGGAATCAGATGAAAGGCCGAATCCCAGGCCGCATACCACGGGTATTCCCACTTGTCAGGCATCGAAATGATATTGCGATTGTATAAATGCCCCCAGTCAGCATTCCGGGGATGCGGCGCGCCCGGAGACGCCGGAGCGTTTTCCGTTACACCTTCGCCCGGGTTTGGTAACGAGCGGGGAATGGCGTAATGATAAAACTGCTTCGTCCAGAGCAAACCGGCATTGGCCTGCCGCATAATTTGTAGTTCATCAGACGAAAGCCCCGGCGAAACAAGTGACTTTGCATAGCGATCTGCTTCGTCAATCCGTTGTTTGAAGATGTCATCGAATTCCGCTCCAAACGCATCTTCGGGAAGGTTGTTGATGTTCGACATCCGCAATCGTATTTGTACCGAATCGCCGGCCGCAACGGTGCACTGAAAATGAGCCGCCGCTTTGGTTCCCGCAGGTCGCGGATTCACGACCCCTTCGATGCCATCGACCACCGCTAAATGGAACGCATCTTTGCAGGAAGGACGCCGGCTGTTGGGATCATCAAATCGCCAGGTATTGGTTTCGTTTTCCGTAAAAAGCCACTGGGGTAATTCTCCATCCGGACCAACATCTGTGTAAACATGAAAGTCACCCAGTGTTTCGTGTCTGGCAACAAGCTGATCATTTTCCGCCTGGGACAGGCTCGGCTTTTCAGTGGGACAATCAAGTATCGGCCCCCAGCCCCAGGTATTGCGAAACCACCAGGTAGGGAGCAAGTGCAGCAGAGCCGCCTCTGGCCCGCGATTGAATATGGTGAACCGGATTAAAATGTCTTCATCGGACGCCTTGGCATATTCCATCTCGACATCAAAATAACGGCCTTCGTCAAAGATGCCTGTGTGAGTCAGTTCAAACTCAGCCTCGTTTCGAGAGCGCCGCGCGTTTTCTTCGCGTAGCCGTGCATACGGAAATTCAGTCTGCGGATATTTGTAGAGCGATTTCAGATACGAATGCGAGGGTGTGGAATCGAGATAGTAATACGCCTCTTTGACATCTTCGCCATGATTACCTTCCGGACCTGTCAGACCAAAGAGCCGCTCCTTCAAAATCGGATCATTGCCGTTCCACAATGCCAGGCCGAAGCAGAGCCGACATTGTCGGTCACAAATTCCCAGCAGGCCATCTTCCCCCCAGCGATAGGTGCGCCAGGTCGCTTCTTCGTGGGTGAAGTTCAGCCAGGGATCTTCTTCGCCGATACTTTCGCGCACCGTCCCCCATTGGCGCTCTGACAAATAGGGACCCCAGCGTTTCCAGTTAGCACTCGACTCATGACGAGATTCAGCGACAAGTCGCTCCCATTCCGCTTCAGACATAAATGTTCCAGCTATTTCAATATTTAGTGAGAGGCAGACACGCCTCATAAATTTGTGAGATGCTTGTAAGAAATGTGCGTTCCTATGCAGGAATGCGCATTTCGACGCACATCATACATTTATAAAGCGATAAATGCGAATCCCAAAGGCGATCAATCCAAGCAGAGGAATATTACTGGAAACGGTTCAGAGACGATCAGCAACTTTTTACAATAATTGAAGAGACTCTGATACCGCTTTCTTCTCTTGATAAGGGAAGACGTTTATCGCCCCGTTATTCCTGTGACCGTGTTTTGTCCAAATAGTTCTTGATCTTCTCTGTCTGGGTTTGAAGCTGATTTCCTTTGCCGTTTTTAATTACGCGGAGCGGCATCCCTTTCGGGAACTCCAGTTTGTTGAAGACATCGGGCGCTCGTTGTGGCGGATTGAGTGTGATGCTTTTGACGGCATACTGTCTACGCCACATGAGCTCCCTTTTCTCTATCGGCTTCTTTGACAGGAAATTGTAGCGGTTAGTATGGGCCTTCATCGGAAACCAGACGCCGGGACGCAGTTCCTTCCATTCATCGACAATGGATTCTGAGACCGGAATTTCTTTTGACCAGCGGTATTTGTAATCTAATCGACGCACGGGAATCAGGTTCCGCTCTTTGGCCAGCCAAATTTCATGTCTGCTACTTGGCTTTCCGTTGGAACCAACCAATTCCATTTTGACCTTGATACATTGCAGTCCCTGAAATTTCTCAGTGCCGAGAATCTGTTTTTCGAAATACATCTTTCGCAGGTCGGCGTCCGAGCCTGGGTAAGCTGTGATAGCCTTGGCTCCCTCAAGATAGGTTGAGAGGGGGACGTGAGACTTTTCGCTCGCGCTCAGAAACATATGTGGTCGCGCGAAGCTTGATATACTTGGAGTCTTATCAGAAATCTCGCCCGAACGCCTCATTCCAGGCCGCTGACCTACCTCGTCCGGTTTGTAATTGCTTAGCCAAAGGCGGTAGTGAGTGTGCCCATCAAAAACGGCTATGACTTCACTGGTTCCGGTAACTTCATGGCTTGTTAATTTTTTGGGTGGTAAAAAAAACGAAATGATCCTTCGACCTTTTGTGATAGATTCAAATCGGAATTTTTTCTCCTGAAGATCAATGGAAATCAGCGATTCAGTTTGGATCTGTTTGTTAACGTCACTCGGTTTGGGAAACTTTTCGTAGACGCAGGTCAGCCAGAGTCCTAAATCGGAATATAACTTCTCATTCTTCTTCACTTCCTGAATCAGATCCTGAACCGCATCGTTTTGAGAAACCGCAGCTTTGGAAGTTTCCTCCGCTGCTTTCTTATTTTGTTCCCCACGTGCAGGCAGAGGCAGAATGACTCCCGCCATCAAGATAAGGGGGATGCAGGCGGATAATCTGAATCGTGCCGACAGAGTTTGCTTAAGAATCACGTTTAATTTCTCGTTCAATGAAAAAATATATTTGGGGCAGTTTTTTACACCTTCCCGGAATATGAAAACACGCCATACACCTTAGGAAATATAATCCCCGGTTATGCGATCATTACGATGATACAGACGTTTCGAATTAACACATGATTAATCTTAGTGAATCAATTGAGCAAATCGAGAAAAATAAAATGATTTGCTGAAAAGGAGGGGTAATTAGAAATGACAGGGACCGTAACCGGCAGTCGCAGGCTCCTCTATGGCGTTCATTCGAAAGTGAATCAGGGGTGTTTTGAGCCGCTATTTCTCTGGTAAAAGTCGTTGAGGGGAGTGATAATAGTACATCAACTTCATTCAACGCTGACTGGTACCAACTCAAACATGAGGATTCCTGATGCGCTACCCCATCACAATATTGTGCTGTTTGTTTTTATGTGCTGTTTCATCCATTCAAGCCGACGATTCTCAGCTCGTGAAGAGTGCGCCAGAGCGATGGGCGGCTGACGGTTCGGGAGAGACGCCGGATTTCATCAGACATGTGGTCCCACTCTTTTCCAAACTGGGTTGCAACATGCGAAATTGTCATGGCTCGTTTCAGGGACAAAACGGTTTTCGTCTGAGTCTGTTCGGTTTTGAACCGGCCCTCGATCGACAGGAACTCTTTGAGAAAGACAAGCTAAGCGAGGGAGACGGGCCGCGTATTAACATCAAGGATCCCGCCAAAAGTCTGTTTCTGATGAAGCCGAGTTCATCCGATGAGGAACACGAGGGTGGCAAGCGGATGGATAAGAAGAGTTGGGAATATCGGATCCTCTATCAGTGGATTAAGTCGGGGGCTCCCTATGATTCCAGGAAGACCGTTAATCTCAAGCGGCTTGAAGTCATTCCGAAGGAAGTGGTGTTCTCCAATCGAACGCAGAAATCAAAGCTCCGTGCGATTGCCTGGTTTGACGATGGCACGCATGAAGATGTGACCGGGCTGACAGTGTTTTCGAGCAACGATGAAGGCATTGCGAAAGTCTCCAAAGATGGCATCGTCAGCGTTTCGCGGACGGGTGACACCGCGATCATCGTACGATATGCAGGAGGAGTGACCAGTACGCAGATCCTGGTTCCCGATACCGAAAACAGCCAACCATTTCCGGAAACGTTCGCACACAACCAGATCGACGAATTTGTCACCGCGAAACTTCGCAAGCTGAATATCCGTCCGTCGGTTTTGTGTAGCGACGCAGATTTTGTACGCCGCGTTTATCTGGATGTCATCGGCGCTCTACCCACGGCCGATGAAACCCGCAAATTCCTGGCGGATCGCTCGCCGGACAAGCGATCTCGATTGATCGATCACTTGCTCGAACAACCCGGGTACGCGATGTACTGGGGCATGAAGTTTTCAGATTGGACAGGCAACAGCAAGTACATCAACAACAAAGCCATGCTGTCAAACTGGCTGTGGCAGCAATGGATCGAAGACAAACTATCACGGAATCTTCCGTATGATGAAATCGTGTATGGACATGTCTGTGCCTCCAGCCTGGAAGGGCGACCACGCGAAGACTTTCTGGCAGAAGCCAAATCAATCTTGCATAAGGCAGCCGGTCGCTATAACTATGATGACGATGGCACCTATGCCAAACGAAGAACAAACGAGTTATATTGGACGAACGTGGAACGTCGAAGCCCCGATACCATGGTCCTGCAAACTGCCAATTCATTTCTGGGGTTGCGACTGGAATGTGCCCAATGCCATAACCATCCTTTCGATCGCTGGACAAAAAAAGACTTTGAACAGTTCAAATCATTTTTCATGATGGTCCAATACTGCGACCCCGCAACAGGCGCAGAAAAGAAAAGGGGTGGCGGTCGCGGGTATGGCGTTGAATCGCTGGAACCCGGCGTCACATGGCGTTTTGCAGGAACGGTTCGCAAGACACCACCCAAATTATTGGGCGGACCAGAAGTGCCGTATGTCAAAGATGGTCCTGACGCCCGCATTAAATTATGGGAGTGGATGCGGGCTCCCGAAAATCCCTATTTCGCTCCGGCGTTCGTCAATCGGATTTGGGAGCATTACTTTAACATCGGGATTGTAGATCCACCCGATGATTTCAATCAGGGAAATCCACCATCTAACCCCCAACTGCTTGACTGGCTGGCGAAAGACTTTATTGATCACAAGTTTGATATCAAGCATCTGCACCGGTTAATCCTCAACAGTCGTACTTATCAATTGTCGTGGGAACCGAATGCCTCCAATCGCCTTGACAAAAAGAACTTCTCACATGCTCTGCTGCGACGCATGCCGGCCGAGGTGTTGATCGATGCCGTTGCGGACGTGACAGGTGTGTCTAATTATTTTGGTCGTTTGCCGAAAGATCGTCCGCAAAGAGCGGTAGGCCAGGCAATGCCATCGATGCGCTATGGAGCCAGCCGAGGTGGCTATGCGATGAAAGTTTTCGGACGACCAGATCGAGAAAAGACTTGTGATTGCGAACGCTCGAATGACCCTTCAGTCGCGCAGGCCTTGTATCTCATCAACGATCAGGAAGTCCTGGCGAAGATTGATGATCGAAAAGGACGGTTGCCAAATCTTTTAAAATCGATAAAGGACGATCGCGAATTACTGATCGAATTGTATCTCACCGCACTATCGCGGTTTCCTACAGAGCAAGAGCTCCAATTGCATCTGGAACATATCGCTGGTACGCCATCTCGGGACGACGCGATGAAGGATGTTTTGTGGACTTTATTAAACGTGCGCGAATTCTTATTCGTTCATTGATGCCACGTGAGTGGTGGGAGAGAAAAATGCACAAGTATTGTGATGGTGTCACGCGACGTGACGTATTGAAAGCGGGAGTCGCTGGTGCGTTCGGGTTAAATCTTGCCTCACTGTTGCAACTCAATGCCAGCCAGCAAGCTGCCAGCAGCGGTAAAAATGCGATCTTCATTTTTCTCACCGGCGGGCAGTCCCACATTGACACCTGGGATATGAAGCCAGAGGCGGGTGACAAGAAGGGAGAGTTCAAATCGATTAAAACGAACATCCCGGAACTTCGTGTTTGCGAGCACATGCCTTATCTTGCCAGGCAGGCAGACAAGTATGCGATTGTTCGTAACGTGTCTCATACCCAGGGCGCGCACAGCCCGGGACAGCGGTACTTACAGACCGGCAACCGCAAAATTCCTTCACTCGAGTACCCCGATTATGGCTCTGTGATTGCCAAAGAGCACCAGTCTCCCCGCGGCGTTCCTCAATATGTATTGATACCCGGTGGAGGCAGCAATTCGGCCGTTTATTCGTCTGGTCATCTCGGTGTGGCTTACGGACCGTTCTCGGCTTTGGGAGACCCGAATGCAAAAAAATACAGCGTGCGGGCGCTGGCAACTCCTGAGGGGCTCACCGTCAGCAAGCTTGAAGCCCGGCAACGACTGCTGAAGCAGGCCGATACACGGTTCCGAAACGTCGACCTCTCGGACCAGAATCTGGAAGGCATGGACAAGTCCTATCAGAAAGCATTTGACATCCTGCAGTCGAACGCGGTACGGAAGGCTTTCGACATCGGCAGTGAATCTGACAAGCTCCGCGATCAATATGGGCGTCACACGTTTGGGCAGTCATGTCTCATGGCACGGCGCCTGGTGGAAGCAGGCACGCGCTGTGTTTCGATCTATAGCGGCGGCTGGGACACACATCAAAACAATTTTCGTGAGTTAAAAAACACACTTCTGCCTCCCTGGGATCAGGGGCTGGCCGGCTTGATTGTCGATTTGCATGACCGGGGGTTGCTGGAAAACACAGTTGTCTGGTGCACCGGTGAATTCGGCCGCACACCAACCATAAATGACAAAGGGGCGGGCCGTGACCATTGGGCGCGCGCCATGAGCATGTTGTACGCGGGCTGCGGAATTCAAGGTGGTCAAGTCATCGGCAAAACTGACAAGACTGCATCGGAACCAGTCGGTGATGCGTATTCACCAGACGACGCGGCTGCGAGCTTTTATCGTGCCGTTGGAATCGATCACCTCAAAGAGTATCACACGCCCGATGGCCGCCCGGTGATGATTGCCGGAAAAGGTCAGCCGATTGAAAAATTATGGGGATAAATCGTATGTCTTTAATGTTGCGAGTAATTGTTCTCGGGGCGTTGCTAATCTCTGCGTTCACCACAGAATCGCTAGCCGATTCCAATACGGATCAAATCCCGATATTGATCAAATCGCTGGATGACGCGAACGTGCGCTATGGAGCATCCCTGGCATTAACGAAACTCGGAACCAAAGCCGTACCCGCTTTACGAAAGTCGCTTGCGTCCGGAACTGGCGATGTGCCTGTCTGGTCAGCTTATACGCTGGGGCAAATTGGTCCGGAGGCGCAGTCAGCCGTCATAGATTTAAATAAAGCGCTTGCCAGTTCGGATGACGCCTTACGTGCTGAGGCAGCACAAGCGCTGGGGAAAATGGGTTCCGCTGCAGCTGCCGCCGTTGAACCGCTGGTGAATGCCCTGTCCGACAAGCAGGTAATCGTTCAGTCGAATGCCATCATCGCGCTGGGACAAATCGGTCCTGCGTCCAAAAACGCGATTCCAAAGCTCATCATCGCATTGTCTGACAATCAGTTGCGAATGCGCGCACGAACAGCGTTAATTCAGATCGGTCCAGCAACCGTCAAACCGCTGCTCAATTCGCTTAACAACGACAAGCTACGTTTTGACATTTCAGTGATTCTGATGTGGGTAGATCCGCGAGCCGCTAATCAAGCGAAGTTAGACAAAGCAACCGCCGCCGATCTACCAGCCCTGCGCCTGGTGCTCAATGATCTGACTCGAGTTCCCGCGGATCGGACCGCTGCCGCAACGGCTCTGGCTTCCCTGGGAAAAGAGGGAGTCCCCGTTTTGGTTGCCGCGTTCGAAGAACCGCAAGTTGCCAGCATCGCCGCCAGGGCGATAGCCAATGTTGGTTCTGACGCTGTGCCGGAATTGATCAAGCTGTTAACTCACGAAAAAACAGAAGTGCGCATGATCGCCACAGATGCCCTTGGGTACATCGGCCCTGAGGCGGGTAGCGCTGTGTCGCATCTCATCCCCTTGTTGAAAGAGAGCGACCGTGACCTACGCTACCATACGGTTCGAACGCTGCATCGTTTTGGAAAGAAGGCCAAGTCAGCCATTCCCGCGCTCACAAAAGTCATCATTGATTCCAAAGAGTCCGAAGCTACGCGCCAGTGGTCGCTCAAGACACTGATTGTGACTCTTCCAGAAACACATGATGAGGTTGTCAAAGCGTTGATTGCAGCCAGTAAAGAAAAATTAAATTACGGAGTGAGTTCGTTGGCGAAGCAATTAGTACGCGAAATCGATCTCAAAGCCGCTGAGGCGTCTGGCATCAAGTAAACAAATCGGTATAGTTTTGAACCTGTTTTTACTTTTTGAAAGCGCTTGCTGCTGCTTGTGTCAAATAGTAGAATGGTGCCGTCTCTCGTTGGCTCCTGAAGGGAATAGCTGGCCCGGGAGTTTCATGATTTCCTGCGACGCTTTGGAGAAGAACAAGTGCTTTCGATTACCGGTCCGAAGCAAAGGCAATGTGATGGATCCAGGCGGCAGTTCCTGAAAGTCGGTGGTCTTGTTCTCGGGGGCCTTTCGCTTCCGCAAATCCTGCAGGCAGAAGCACTCGCGGGTTCCAACGCCAGTCAGTCGCGGCACAAATCGGTCATCATGATTTACCTCTCCGGAGGTCCCTCCCATCAGGATATGTACGACCTGAAGATGGAGGCCCCATCAGAAATCCGCGGCAGTTTCAAACCGATTGACACGAACGTTCCCGGTATCCAGATTTGCGAACATCTGCCACGGCTGGCAACAATGATGGACAAGTTCGCCATCATTCGTTCCCTGCACGGCTGCCCCGATCAACATGCTTCAGATTTATGCATGAGTGGCTGGCCCATCGGCGGTGGTAAACGCCAGTCGGGGCATCCTTCGCTCGGCTCTGTCTTGTCTAAAGTGCAGGGGCCGGTCGACAAAGCGGTGCCACCGTTTGTCGGCCTGAGTATCAAAAGCCGGAACGATCCCTATTCCAACCCCGGCTTTCCCGGTTTTCTCGGTAAGGCCCATTCGGCACTGCAACCGAGTGGCGAAGGAATGGACAATATGCGTCTGCAAGGCATCTCGCTGGATCGGCTTCGAGATCGCAAAGCATTGCTGGCAAGCCTCGATTCGTTCCGCCATTCTGCCGACGCAGCATACGATGGGCTCGATGCCTTTTCCCAGCGGGCCTTCGATGTATTAACATCGAGTAAACTTGTTGAAGCCATGGACCTCGAAAAAGAAGATCCCGCCTTGCGCGACCGCTATGGTCGGGGAGCGGCTGCTCCCGCCTTTGGAGAAGACGCGGGACCACATTGGATGGATCAATTCCTGATGGCCCGACGACTGGTGGAAGTCGGCGTGCGGTGTGTTACACTTTCCTTTGGAAGCTGGGATCGCCATCACTCAAATTTTGCCCGTCTGCCCATGCAGCTCGACAAGTTTGATCAGGGGATTACGGCTCTGGTCGAAGATCTTCACGCACGCGGCCTTCAAGACGATGTCAGCGTGATCGCCTGGGGCGAATTCGGACGCACGCCACGCATCAATAAAGATGCCGGACGCGATCACTGGCCGCAGGCATCCTGTGCCTTGCTCGCCGGCGGTGGCATGCGCACCGGACAGGTCATCGGGTCTACCAATCGCCTGGGCGAAGTCCCCAAGGAACGCCCCGTCAAATATCAAAATGTATTCGCAACCCTCTACCATCAACTGGGCATCGATCCTCAGACAACAACCATTCCCGATCACGCAGGACGCCCGCAATACACCCTCGATATTAGAGAACCAATCGACGAATTGATCTAGCAGGGGCATCAGGATAAGATTAGAAAAACAGTCTGTCTCCAAGAGACGCGCCATCTACATATCAAAATCAGAGTTACATTAAGATGACTAGAAAATGGATGCTACACCATGAGCGACGACGAGACTGACGATCTATTTGCTGAGATGGAGCAGGACAATGAGGAGTTTCTACAACGGATCGAAAAGGCTTCTGAAGATACCATTGTGGGGCTAGTAGATGCGGGCAGCGCTGCTGGAGGAAGTATGGGCAACACTGACGTTTGGGATTTGACAATGACCCTTGCCGCTTGGAAGAACGCTTCTGGAGAATTGACTAAAGAAGAAATACGCGTCGAATTACCGGTGTCTAAGAATGAGTTGTCACAGTTTATGTCCGAAATCGAAGCCTACTCTATCGTGAAAATGAAGGTGCGAATGGCGCAGCACCCCAATGGATTCATACAGGGACTCGCATCGGAATTAATATCAACAAATCACATGGATGCAGAACTGACACTAATTGCAGAGGAACTTCAGAAGCCTGTGATTCTCCAGGATCCGAAGTTTGGCAGTTTAACCCTCGATCGCTCGCTGAACTCCTATCAAGGTACTGTGAAGTGGGCAGGGAGTGAGATTAGCTTGGCTTTGTCTTACGAAGATGAAAGTGAAGTCCAGGAATTACTTGAAGTTGCCAGAAAACTTTGGGAGCAGGAGTCGGTCTGGGCATCCAGGGTAGCAGATTTTGCAGTCGAGAAATTACTGGAGAGAAAAAACGAAATATGGTTGGACGAGGATGAGAGCGAAGTCACGCCCGATGAGTTCAAAAGCAGGATGGTGCTGCAATCAATCACGGTTTATCCGGACGGTGAGTTTGAGTTTTGGCACGACGACGGAGATCTCTTTTGGGGGCATGCAATACAAGTAAGTGGAAACCTGACCGAGGGTTTAACAGATATTGATACACCGGGATGACCTGATAAGAAGAGAATATGAAAGGGCTATGCCAGAGGGGCTACTATTGTTCTGTAATATTCGTCGTAAAAATAGAAAAACCAACACATTCACAGCTAAGAAAGTACCCGTCATGATGAAACTTGCTTCCTGCCTCTGCCTCTCCTTTACATTCATGTTTCCGACTCTGCTGATGGCTGATAAGAATGCGGAGATCACGTCCGTTCTGGCGAAGACCGGAAAACCAACTCAGTCCGATTCGTTCAAGCACAATAAACTCAGCAAGCAATGGGCAGCGAATAAGGGGGAATGGGTTGTTGAAGAGGGAGTGCTTACGGGTAAGGAATTGCAGGCAGACAAACACGCCGCCGTGTTGACCTGGAAATTGCCGAATCGGAATTCCATCATCCGCTGCTCATTTCAGCTCAAAGACAGCAAATTCTTTCATGTGAGTCTGAATCACAAGAAGGGGCATCTGTTCCGCGTCATCATCGACCAGTCAGGTTTGATTCTGCGAACGGACAAAAACAAGAGAGATCCCAAATCAAAGCCCATCACGTTAGCGCGGGCCAAAGGCAAATTAGACCCCGGCAAGTGGTACACGCTGCAATTGGAAATGCAGGGAGACAAAGTCGTCGCCCAGATCGACTGCGGCTTGAAAGTCGAAGGACAGCACCCCTCTCTCGATACCAACAAAACCGGCTACCGATTTATCATGAAAGGCGATTCACTCCTCCTCGACGACCTTAACGTCTGGAAACTGGAAGATTAGCCATTCCGCGTGATGAGATAATTCACAGGTTGGTACTACCAGGCACGTGAGGTTAAGTTCTTGCTCGCACACAATCTCATCACATCATCAAAGGCGGTTTGCCAGCAGCATGGCGGGCCGCGGTCACGGTGCCTGAATGGTTCATCACGTGCATGATCATAGCTAAATAACAATTACCGACTGTCGAGAAGAAGGGGGTCTCGGTATGGTGGCTGGGCTGGTCCAGATCGTCGTCGGTAAGTTGCTCCAGATAAGCGAGAGAGTCTTCACGGATCGCATCGAACTTCGGTCGGATTTCATCATAACTCGGGTACTTCGCGGGATCTGTCGTTGGAGTCGAACCCGCACCAAACAATTCCAGGAGTTCAGGAAAACGATTTGGTTTTCCCTGCAGGCATTGATCCAGCAGAAACGATTCGCTCACCGCCAGGTGGCCCAGAATCCAGAGTGGATGATTTCCGCCAGGCGTCGGTTCCACGAAAGGGGTCTCGCGCATGTCGTCCAGCAATAAACAGGCAAACTGTTTACTGTTCTCCAGGCCGTTCTTGATAAAGTCGATGGTATTCATGGTTCATTTCTCCTGTATCTAAAAATGGATTCTATAATGATCGTACTCAATAAATTTTTCACATTCCATTATTTCCGTTTTCTGGTCTCTGATTCCAGTGATTTTTTCAGGTCCGTCAGTTGACTGGCCCAGATCTCTTCATAACGACTGACCCAGCGTTCGTAAATCTGGCGAATGGGGATGACGTTAATGGAATTCACCCGAAAGCGTCCCTCTTCCCGCGTATTCACGAGCCCCGCTTCGCGTAATACATCCAGATGTTTCATCACGCCAAAACGTGAAAGCCCAGGAAACTGATCCACGATGGCGGTTGTTTTCTGCGGCCCTTCACGGAGAAAGTCCAGAATCGCGCGACGCGTGGAATCGGAAAGTGCTTTCCAGACAACGTCCAATGGGTCTGACATCATATTTACTTCCGTTTAAAATCCACTGTTTTTGTCAAACAGTAGGCAATCCCTGCACTGACTCTCGATTTCGACTACGCTTCACTGTCTGTTTTGATCGAATTCAGATAATGATCCCAGCCTTGCGTCACACCCTCTCGATGGGCTTCTTCAATCTGTCCCAGTGCGCGATGTCGCAATGAGACCCGCGTCCCTTCAGAAATTTCTTCCAGCCGAATCTGCAGATGACCCGACACAGGATACGACATAAACAGCGGACCATAAATCTCCAGTATTTGAGGGGCCTTGATGACTTGCACAAATCCCCAAAGATGGCCGCTATTCTCGCCCAGATCCCGATACCAGCGACCGCCGGGCCAGCGCTCCAGAACCATAGGCATCGGTACGCCATCCGGTCTGACATTCTCCTCGGCAAGTCGTTTTAGCATCCCTTCAAAAACAGCAGCCGCAGGGGCATTAATTATAATTTGCTGATCGACATTCAACATCAGTTCTTCTAAATTCATCCTGGTTCTCCTTCGAAAAACCAACTCTGTTTATATGTTACTAATAAGTAACGTAACTAAAAAGTAACTCAATGTCAACGTTAATTCCATTGAATCAGGATTTTGGTTACACTGTGAACTCTCTTTGTCGATAAATTAGTCTATCTGCAGGGTAGCGCAAGGCTTTTGTGCTGATTCGCAGGCAGATCAGCTCAATATAGAAGGATGAAGTAATTCAATGATTTGTGTCAGCATCGGTCGAACCCGACACAAAATGGTGAAGATGGAACACCGCGCTCTGGCAGAAAAAGGAGCGGAACTGGTGGAGTTGCGTCTGGACTGGATCGCGCGGCCCGCCGATGTGGATCGTCTCATTAAGGATCGTCCCACGCCCGTCGTCATTACCTGCCGCAGACCGGAAGATAAAGGACGCTGGAACCGTTCCGAAGAACAAAGGCTGGCCGTATTAAGGACGGCCATTGTGTCTGAAGTCGAGTATGTCGATCTGGAAGATGACATCGCCGAACAGATTCCGCGGTATGGAAAAACCAAACGCATTATCAGTCATCACAATTTTGATGAAACACCGCATAACCTTGAAGACATTCACGCATCTCTCTGTGAGAAAGATCCTGACATCGTCAAGCTGGTCACCATGGCCAACTCTCCTGAAGATTCGGTACGAATTTTGAAGCTGGTCGCCAATGCCAAGGTGCCTACGATTGGTTTCTGCATGGGGGAATATGGCGTGATCAGTCGGATTCTGTGTGGCAAATACGGCGCACCCTTTACTTACGCGACGTTCAGTCGTGAAAGAGAACTCGCGCCGGGGCAATTATCATTTTCAGAAATGACCAAGATATATGGTTATGACCAGATCGGTCCGGAGACAGCCGTGTACGGCGTGGTCGGTGATCCCATTGCCCATAGCCTGAGCCCCTTGATTCACAATTTTGCGTTTCGTCACGATAAAATGGATGCCGTCTACCTCCCGTTCCGCGTGCCCAAAGACAGATTGGCTGAAACTCTGCAGGAGTTTGAATGGCTGAATGTGCAAGGTTATAGCGTTACAATTCCACATAAAGCAGGCGCACTCAAATTGGCAAAACACGCCGATGAAGCCTCTGAAAAGATGGGAGTGGCCAACACGCTCATTCGCGATGAGGACAATGCCTGGCAGGCTCGCAATACCGACTACGATGCCGCCCTCGACAGCATTCGACTCGGCCTTGATCCGGAAGGAAAAGCAAGCGGAGATCCCATTAGCGGAAAACAGGTTCTGTTGTTAGGGGCCGGCGGTGTCTCACAGGCTATTGGAGCCGGGGTGGTCAATGCGGGAGGTGCTCTAACCGTTTCCAATCGCAGTCGCGAACGCGGAGAAACACTGGCAACCGAATTAGGATGTGCTTATACTTCCTGGGAAAATCGGGGAAGCGGTTATTATGACGTTCTGATTAATGGCACTTCTGTCGGCATGTACCCGAATTTCAATGAAACTCCGTTTGCGCAAAACTTTATGCACGACGATATGCTCGTATTTGATACCGTTTACAATCCGGAAAATACACTGCTCCTCAAACAGTCGCGCGAAAGAAACTGTAAAACCGTTTCAGGAATCGAAATGTTTGTGCGACAGGCGGCTGCACAGTACCAGCTGTTTACCGGAAAAGAACCTCCTTTGGAAGTCATGCGAAAAACACTGCGGACAGGAATTTCCGCAGTCGGAAAACTCTAAGGGAATCGCATATGACGGTCATCACACTCATCGGATACCGGGGCAGCGGGAAGAGTAGCGTAGCTGCGCCCTTAGCCGAACGCTTAAGCTTTTCCTGGATCGATGCAGACGATGAAATCGAACGGGCGGCCGGAAAGTCGATCTCACAGATCTTTGCCGACGAAGGGGAAACGCACTTTCGCCAGATAGAACGCACGGTGATGCAGAGTTTACTCAGTCGAGATAAGTTGATCATTGCCGCGGGAGGCGGAGCCATCCTGAATGCAGAAACGCGCCAGGAAGTTCAAGACGCCGGACCAGTCGTCTGGCTGAAAGCCGACGTCAACGTCCTGGAGCAGCGCGTGTCACTCGATGAGTCAACAACCAGTCGTCGGCCCGCACTCACTTCCAGTGGTTCCCAACGCGAGGAAATTCAGAATCTGCTCGATCAGCGTGAACCCATTTATCAAGCGTGCGCCAGTATCACCGTCGATACCGATTCCAAAACGATTCTCCAGATCGTCGATGAAATAACAGACGCTCTGGATTTCACTCCTTAAAACACGACGAAAGCTTTCCTGAATATGACCCCGTTTGGCATTGATCCGAATCTCATGCTTGTGCTGCTGTTTCTGCTGGGAGCATTCCTGGGACGGATCGTCAATATTTGTATCGAAGAACTTCCTCGCGAAGAAAAAGTCGGGGCTGCCTGGAAACGCGTCGGCCACAGATTGCGTCATCTCGGGTCTCGTTATCATATTCCCATAATCGGCGTCTATCTCTCTCGCTCCCGTAATTCGACATTTTCCTACAGACGATCGCACCGCGAAGCGTTGGTCGAACTCTTGAACGGCGTGATCTTTGTCTTGCTCTATTGCGCAGAAGTTCCCTTGAGTGGTCAGGCCACTCTACAACAAAGCGGACTGTTTTCCGCATATGCACCAGATCCGCTGGCAGTCAACTCCTGGCTGACGCCGGTCATGCTGCTCAACCTGCGTTTTGCATTTCATCTGGTACTGATCGAATCATTGATGGTCGCCACCTTCATTGACTTCGACCTCAAAATTATTCCCGATGGCGCCACGATGCCGGCCCTGTTCATTGGCGTGGTCGGCTCCTTTCTGTTTGGAATGTTATATCTGGTGCCGGTCTGGTTTCAGGAACCATCGGTCGTTCGCTTACTGGGTGTCTATTTTCCGGATCAGTATCGCAGTTTCTTTGTGGTCGAGAAAGTACCTTTGTGGATATCCCAATACCCACACCTGCATGGACTGGCCGTGAGTCTGGTGGGGTTGGTTGTAGGTGGTGGCATTGTCTGGGCCGTTCGTATCATCGGTCAATGGACGTTACGTCAGGAAGCGATGGGTTTCGGTGATGTGATTTTAATGGCAGTCATCGGCAGTGTTCTGGGATGGCAGGCGACAGTTACCGTGTTTGTCATTTCACCTCTCTGTGCGCTGGCAGTGGTAGCCTTCTCGATCTTTTTCAAACGATCACGTGAAATTCCCTTCGGACCTTACCTCAGTTTGGGGGCATTACTGGTGCTGTTAGGCTGGCCAAAAATCTGGCCCTTGGCCGAGCGCATTTGCCATTTTGGGCCGCTCCTGCCTGTACTGGCGGTTGTGATGTTGATCATGCTGGCGGGCTGTTTATCGATCACCCAGGGGATGAAGTGGATGTTGGGCATCCCCCTGTATTTTCAAGACGAATGGCTGGATGAATGGACCTCAGCCGATACATTGACCTATCAGGCGGGGGAAAACGTAGAAGAAAATCAGGGCCGCTGGGATCTGAATACCGACGCACATACCAGAGCAGGGCGCGGAACTCACTTTAATCATCAGTGGAAAAAGGGACATTGAATCCCGAAAGAGACTGTTTTGGAAATCGTCTCCAGGGGGAAGTCCTGTTCGGTTAAAACCTGATTCCCCGATCATTTTAAACGGATCTCTCTAAATTGATTTCTGTTTTCACTCCGTGATATGTGATTCACTCCAGATACCATGTCTGAACAAGTTCCCACAACGTTCACTGGCAAGCGCGTGTTGACAGCATGGCAGCCCTAAAATGCGTCAGATGCAATTCTTCGCTTACCCATCATTTTTGTGGACATCATTCACAAAAACAGGTTCAGACACTAGAATTGGCTGCACACCTCGAACTCATCTGTTTTGATTGTGTCCTTCCAGTAGAAGTATGAATCAGAAGATTACTTAAGACCTTATTTTAGAAGCAGTTATGATCACGATCATCGATTACGGTATGGGGAATCTGCGAAGCGTCCAGAAGGCCTTTGAAAAGATTGGGGTCGAGGCGACGATCACTTCGCAGCCCGATGAAATTGCCCGGGCCACGAAATTACTACTGCCCGGCGTCGGCGCCTTTCGGGACGGCATTCAGTGCCTGAAAGACAAGTCGCTCGTCGAGCCCATTTGGGAACACGTCAATTCCGGTAGACCTTTTCTGGGAATCTGTCTCGGTCTGCAACTGTTGTTTGATGTCAGTTACGAAGACGGAGAATACGAGGGCCTGGGAATGATTCCCGGCAAAGTGGTTCGTTTAGAAGATCAACCCGGACTGAAGATCCCACATATCGGCTGGAACGAAATTGAAACGGTAGCACCGCATCCGATTCTCGCCGGCATTCCCTCGCATGAGCATTTCTATTTTGTACACAGTTATTATGTCGTGCCGGAAGATGAGTCAGCGGTCGTCGCGTATACAGAGCATGGCTGCCGCTTTGCTTCGATTGTGGCACGCGATAACATTTTTGCCTCGCAGTTTCATCCTGAAAAAAGTCAATCTGCGGGATTAAAACTGCTGCAGAATTTTGCTTCATTATAAATCCTGTTTATTCGGAAAAAGAAAGTTAGCTCAGATATGGAAATTCTGCCCGCCATCGATATTCGAGGAGGCAAATGTGTTCGTTTGCGACAAGGCGATTATGGTCAGGAAACAGTCTTTGGCGATGATCCCACAGAAATGGCCCGTCGATGGGCAGACGGGGGCGCACAACGATTGCACCTGGTAGACCTGGATGGCGCCAAAGCAGGTAAACCCGTCAATCATGAAGTCGTCAGAAAAATTGTGGAAGCGGTCTCTGTTCCCTGTCAGATGGGAGGCGGCATCCGGGATGAAGCGGCGATTCAGTTGATGCTGGATGACGTAGGAATCGACCGCGTGATTGTCGGCACACAGGCACTAAAAGATCCGCAGTGGTTCAAAGAGATGACGCAGCGTTATCCCGGTCGTCTGGCGCTGGGGCTGGATGCCCGCGACTCAAAAGTCGCGACGGAAGGCTGGCTTGATGTCTCTGAAACGTCGGCCATTGATCTCGCAAAAGACTATGTGGGAACCGATCTGGCAGCCGTCATTTATACCAATATTGCCAATGATGGCATGATGCAGGGCGTCGATGAACCAACCATTCAGGATATGATCTCTCTGGCAGAACTGGGCTTGCCTGTAATTGCATCGGGTGGCGTGACAACGCTCAAAGATGTAACGCGATTGGCAGAAGTCAGTCAACAACAGCCGGGTCTGGTCGGCGCAATCATCGGTCGCGCTTTGTATGAAGGCACAATTGAAGTACCCGCCGCCATCTCTGCCGCCAGTTTGTGAGAACCGTCGAAAACAGCAAATCACAGCACGAACGGACCGCCTCTCATGAGCCAGAGCGATGACCGAGGAAAGCTGTTCCGGGCACGCATGCTGGTTTTGCTGGCTGCAGTACTTTGGAGCCTGAGCGGTCTGTTTGTCAAGTCGCCTCCCTTCCTGTCCATTCCTGAAACGCCTCGAGGGCTGATTCTCGCCTGTTATCGAGTCTTTTTTGCAGGACTCTTTCTGCTCCCCTTTGTCAAAATAAACAGAATTCGTTGGCGTCCCGGCTTGATACCACTTTTGATCGCCTTTGCATCCATGAATTTTCTGTTTATGATCGCCATGACAAAAACTTCAGCCGCTGCTGCTATTTTTCTACAGAATACAAGTGTGGCCTGGGCGATGCTGTTCGGCTTTCTCTTTCTGAAAGAACGAATTGAACGAGGCTCAATCCTCTCAATACTGATTGTGATGGCAGGCATTTTCTTTATCGTAATGGCAGATTGGTCGGGGAAAAACTTCACCGGAAATCTTATCGCCTTGATGAGTGGCATTGCCTACGCCCTGGTTGTCATCTTCTTTCGCGTGCTGCGGGAAGAGCACCCGGCCTGGCTGGTGACTTTGTGTCTGTTCGTTTCGGCAGCGGTTGTCGCACCCTGGGCACTCACTCTGGGGCATTCGTTATCGGGAACGCAATTCGCTCTGATTGCCCTGATGGGGGTGATTCAGATGGGAACCCCTTACTTGATTTTTTCGCATGCTGTCAAAACGGTAAATTCGCAGGAAGCTGCCCTGTTAGTGTTAGCCGAACCCATTTTAAATCCCATCTGGGTCTGGATTTTCTGGGGCGAGACGGTTTCAATAACAACGCTTGTCGGCTGTTCGCTCATTGTGCTGGGTCTGGCTGTTCGCTTTTTAATCTTCAGACCCAAACGAATGCCGGACCCCGAAAATTGTCAGCGTTGATATAGCTTCACCGTTTGCATCTCATGGTATTGAGCGCGCTGCGATTTCAGTTCGGATTGATAAAACTTAATCGTATCAATGGTCACCTCTCCCCATTCTGCGTTCTGTCGATCTTGCAGAATCTGAAACAGCTCGTCCGCTGGTCTGGCATTCACGCGCGCCAGTGTGAGGTGGGGATGAAAACCCTTGCGTTCCAGTGGGTAGCCCAGTTTTTCTGTTTCCTGTTCCAGGTAATCCACCATGGCAGTTAGCATCGTGGCATCGCTGATACCCGCCCAGATGACATTCGGATGGTCAACGCGGGGAAATGCACCCAGACCTTTGAATGCCAGTTTTAAACGCGGGAATTCACTTCGCATCTTTTTCAGGATGGAACTGATAGGCATGATGTCTTCTAATTCAGTCGTTCCCAGGAACTTCAAAGTAATATGCATCTGCTCAATTGGTATTGGTCTGACAGCAGGACCCAGTTGTTCCAGTTTTGGCAATAATTTCCTGAGACCCCGAGGTGGCTGAACGGGGACTGCAATAAAAGTTCTCAAGCGGCGATTTTTGTGCATAATAATTCGTAGGGAATTCCGTCGGAGACACGGAGATATGATGTTCCTATTTCTTTTTCTGGTTCCAAAGAGCTTTCAGTTGATCGAAGCCGTGTAAAGGCTGTTCTCCGGTTTTCATTTCATTCGTAAGCTTGGGGGCAGGGGGCGTTTTTCTTTTGCGAGGTCGTTTCTTTGTCTGCTGCCGGGTTTGACCACCGGTTGCTGGTGGGGTTGATTCTGTTTTTTTCGGTTGCGTTTTTTTTGTCGCCGGTCGGGAAGTCTGCTCTTTTTCAGGCGCTTCTTTTTTGGAATGGCGATCGGTGCCCGGTTTGATCATGGTCAAAGAGACGCGCCGTCGTTCCAGATCCACACTAAGCACCCACGCGGTAATCACATCACCCACCGAAACGAACTGATAAGGGTTTTTGATGAAGTGATTGGCCATCTCGCTCACATGAATCAAAGCACTGTCTTTTAAGCCTACGTCGACAAACGCGCCAAAGTCCACCACGTTCAGAACCGTACCCTGCAGTTCCATACCCTCGACCAGTTGTTCCAGCTTTAATACGCCCTGCTTAAAAATCGGGCCCGGTAAATCAGAACGTGGGTCGCGTTTGGGGCGTACGATGGCTTCCAGTATGTCTTCCAGTGTCAGCAGACCAATTTGTAAACTGTCACTCAGCTCCCGTTTATCGATCTGCGCAACTTTTTGTATTACGGACTCGCGGTCTTTCGCTGAAGTTTTCAAACTGTCTTCAGGTAGATCAAGTTTTGTGAAGACCTTGTGTGCGTGCTCATAACTTTCAGGGTGAATCCAGGTGGAGTCGAGTGGTTCGGTACCGGCATCAATTTTCAAAAACCCGGCCGCTTGTGTGAACGTCGCTTCGCCGACACCGGCAACATCCAGCAGTTGTTTTCGACTCTGAAAGGAACCATGCTTCTCGCGCCATTCGGTAATCCGTCTGGCGATCAATTGGTTCATGCCTGAAACATGACGCAGCAGGGAAGCACTGGCGGTATTCAAATTCACGCCGACATAGTTAACGCACGATTCAATCACTTCGTCCAGAGATTCTTTCAGACGTTTTGCATTCACATCGTGCTGATACATGCCGACGCCCAGATGCTGGGGGTCGATCTTAACCAACTCACTCAAAGGGTCCTGCAGTCGACGACCGATGGAAATGGTGCCGCGAATTGTGGCATCCAGATCGGGAAACTCCTCGCGAGCAACGGGGCTGGCAGAATAAATACTTGCGCCCGCTTCATTCACAATTAAATAACGGGCCTCGGGTAGATGCTGTTCGATCATCTCGGTGATGACTTCTTCCGTTTCCCGACATGCGGTACCATTGCCGATAGCGACCAGCTTACATTGATGTTCCGTCATAAAATCAGACAGTTTTTTACACGCAAAATCTTTCTTCTCTGCAGAACCTGTGACATAGACCAGATCAGTGGCCACGCAAGTTCCCAGTTCGTCAAGCACTGCCAGCTTGCAACCCGTGCGTAAGCCGGGGTCGATCGCCAGAATGCGTTCGCTTTCCAGCGGGGGCTGTAGCAGTAAATTTTTCAAATTTTGAGCGAAGACGGAAACCGCGTGTTTTTCCGCTTTATCCGTCAGCTCACGACGAATTTCCCGATCAAGGCTGGGCAGAATCAGACGCTGTAAGGCATCGGTGACAACGGATGTTAAAAATTCGTGGAAGCGATGACCATTCAAATTCAAATGACTGACAATCGTTGCACAGGCAGAGTCTTCCGCCCATTCAAAACGAATCCGCAACGCACCGGTTTTTTCACCACGGTTAATAGCCATCGTGCGATGGTGGGGCACTTTGACTACTTTCTCGGTGTAATTAAAGTAGTCTCGATATTCCTGACCGGATTCTTCCGCTTTCTTCGTGGCATTCACCGTCAGACTTCCCGAACCCCAGGCGATCTTGCGTGAGATCTCACGTACATCGGGATCTTCACCAATCTTCTCCGCCAGAATATCAGAGGCCCCTTTGAGCACTTCTTCGGTGGTCCGCGCGCCGTCTTCGTCTTTGGTGTATTTTTTTGCTGCTGTGCTTAAATTTGTTAGAGAGGCATCGCCCGACCAGATACCGTCGGCCAACGGTTCGAAGCCCAGTTTTCTGGCAGTTGCTGCGCGGGATGTTCTTTTCGGACGATAGGGGCGGTAAAGATCTTCCAGCCGCTTGAGAGTATCCGCTTTTTCTATCTCGGCTTTTAATCGGGGAGTCAGTTTTTCTTGTGCTTCGATTAATCGCAGGATGGTGGAAGCACGTTCCCAAATTTGACGTTTGAATTGAACGCGTTTTTGAATATCCCGAATCTGAACTTCATCCAGATTACCCGTCCGTTCTTTTCGATATCGGGTAATGAACGGAACGGTATTTCCTTCGTCCAGTAATGCTATCACATTCAGGATCTGATGTGCCGTGAGATTCAATTCCAACGCCATTTGCTCTGCAACTTCTGCAGAGAAAGGTGCCTTCGATTGATTCGCTTGTATCTCAACCGCATCCATTTCGATCTCAATTCGTTTCGATCAATTGTTCCGAAAACTTAGATTAGGAATCTGATACTATAATAGGATTTACTTAACGACTCACTCTAAGAATAACGGTTTTTAGAATAAATAAAAATGGTTGCCGGGTATCCGCTTCACTAACAACGCGCATGGCTGAAATTGACTTTCTCAAAGTGTAATCATCTCGGTTCCCGATGGATAGGCTTACGTCGCTCAAAAGCGGTTACACTCAACTCGAATCTGGTCTGAACGCGATGGAAGATTCCTCTTTTCTGACTACTGGTTTTTGTCTGAGAAGAATTTTGATTGAGGAAACGCAAATCTTTGGGAAAGGCCTTTGATCAATAAGCTCAATACGGTTCAATTCATCCAGGCTGGCATCAATTCCAGTAGACTTTGCCGCTTTTTGCAGGGATAGATGATTCGACCCCTATTTGTTTTAGTGTATGAAATTATCTCTCTTATTCTCTCGCTAGAATCGTTTTTCTCGTTAGGACCGGACCTCACCTCAGCCGATAAAAAGACAAGCAGATCATCTCAAATGATGGTTGGTCTGGCTTGCGCGAATGACTCATTCGTGGACGGACAGCTGTTCTATCACGGTTCAAACAGGGGGGAGATGGCATGACGACTGCCGTCAAAATTAATTCGTATCTACTTGTCTTATTTGTGGTTAGCCTGACAAATGGTGTCGAAGTTCAGGCGGGCTGGCCTTTTAGTTCCTCAGCGGAAAAAGAGGCAAAGTGGGCAGAGAAAGCCTCTCGACCCGTTGGTTCGCGTCAAAAATATAAATTTGGTCAGCTTTGGCCTCCCTACCCACGACCGACCGGACCAAAACAGCATTTCTGGAACAAGTACCATCACTCACACTATTGGCCGCACCCATATACTTGTGAGGATCGCGCTTACGTCAAAGATATTATGGACCGACAAATTCATAATGGCTGGACCGATCAAACAACGCTTTATGCCTATCACTTTGAAAAAGAAGGTAACAAGTTAACAGACGCCGGCTTACTGCATTTACGATGGATTCTCGAACATGCACCGGAAAGTCGTCGTGTCATTTTTGTACAGACTGCCAATGCATCCATTGAGAGCCAGCAGCGATTGGCGAATGTCCAAAATGCCGCTTCAGAGATGGCAGGTACTCAGAATGTTCCTTCCACAATGTTAAGAGTGACACCCGCTTATGGCCGTCCTGCTCGTGAGGAAGATCTCAAGTACCGGGCCTATGTCGGTTCTATCCTGCCTCCACGAATTGAATACACAGCCGGAGGTGGATCAGCGGCGAATGGCAGTAACTAAAAACGGTCGCTGTTCTGTTTGATTGCAATCCTGTTTCTTTCTCTTATTAATTCAGACGAAACCTCGTCATGATTGATCGTCCTACAGAAGATGAACCTCAAGCTCCGACTGATGAGATGTTACCGGAGCAGGATGAATATTCTGAACCACCGGGAACAGACCCTGGCCAGGGGCTTCGTTTTGCTGCAGTAAACAATGATCTGACAGACCTCTACAGCGATCTTTTCAAAAAAAAACAGGCCACCTCGGGTTCACAGACAGCTTTGGCAGAGAATGAACTGGATGCACCGGCTCTTCCCTTAAATGAACTCAGATACGAAGGTGAATCGATACGGGCACCGCAAACGCTGGCAGAGAGCGGTTTGTCTTTGATGCAGCTATGCAATCTGGTCCTGAAACAGCTTTATTTACAGGGAAGTGCACTGGGAATTGATCTCTCTCGTAGTACCCATCTTCCCTTCAGTATAATCGATGAGGCACTCATTTTTCTCAAAGAGGAAAAATGCATCGAGGTGTCCTCCGGTAAGATGATCGGTCGTTCTTCCTATCGTTTTAATCTGACCGAACTGGGGCGGATTCGTGCCCGGGAAGCATTTGAACAATGCCGTTATGTCGGACCCGCGCCAGTCACACTGGAGGCTTATGTGAAACAGTGCCGGTTGCAGACAGTAACAGGCATTGATTGTACTCCAGAGAAACTGCAAGCCGCCTTCTCCGAATTCATCATTCGTGAAGGACTCCTGGATGAGCTCGGCCCCGCAGTTTGCAGCGGTCGTTCGATCTTTATTTATGGACCTCCGGGTAACGGTAAAACTCTGATTGCCAAAGGGTTGGGAAGATTTCTCAATCTTCAGGGGGGAGAAATTTACGTCCCCTATGCCATTCAGATGGAAAGCAGCATTATTACGCTGTTTGACCCGACACTCCATCAGACAACCGATGACCATGAGCTTCAGGAGCGAATTCAATCTGACTCGAAAAACGGGGGGCGCATTCCGGAATTGAAAGAATGGGTCAAGCCGGATACAGACCTCCGCTGGAGAAGAATCAGGCGTCCGGTCGTCATTACTGGTGGCGAATTGACTTTGGACATGCTCGATTTACGCTACAACAAAACCAGCAATTTTTATACAGCGCCTTTGCATCTCAAAGCGAACGGCGGCGTTTTTCTGATCGATGACTTCGGCAGGCAGCTTGTCAGTCCCAAAGACCTGCTCAACCGGTGGATTATGCCGCTGGAGGATCGAATTGACTACTTAACCCTGGAGACAGGCAAGAAATTTGCGGTCCCCTTTGAACAGCTTATTATTTTCTCAACCAATCTCGACCCCAAGGATCTGGTAGACGAAGCCTTTCTTCGTCGCATCCGACATAAGATTCCCATCAACGCCCCTTCGCGGGAGGTCTTTACCGAGATCAGTAAGCTTTGTTGCCGTCAAAGGGAGATAGCATACGACCCAGTCTTCGTAAATTATCTATATGATAATTATTACAATCAGGGAAAACCCCCCAGATCCAGCGACCCGCGAGATTTACTGGAGATTTTGCAGTCAATCTGTCGATTTAAAGGACAGGAACCCATCCTTAACTCTCAACTCATTGCAGAAGCAGCGCAACGTTTCTTCTGCCAAATATAAATTCCTTTCCTGAATTTCTTAATTGTGCCTAACACAATAGGCCCATATAGCAACCTGATTTACTCATGATCACACGTCTTGATCTGCTGCGGATTTTTAACCGTCAATTCTGTTTGCAATTCAGAATTGACAGGAAAAAATCAAAGGCAATCGGTCCGACCTGTCAATCAAAATGGGGAATCAAAAATTCACGTCTTTCAAGTGCACCTCACGGAGGTAATTAAATGTCAATACAGATGACAAAACAGACATGGATCGCTGGGATCGCTTGTGCATTACTTGTTTGCAACGGCTGTTCTAATATGCGAAACTCAATCGTTTCGAAAGCAGATGATTCAGCACCGGTCACTTTGAAAGAGAAAATTTCAGTTGCCAAAAATAAACTGAAGGATCCAGGAAAGTTTTACGTCACTCACGGCCAGCTTCAGGAAAAAATGGGTGATACAAAAGCCGCCCGTTCTTCCTACGAAGTCGCTTTAGGGGAGAACCCGAAATCAGTGGAAGCGGTTCTCGGGTTAGCACGGTTAGATCAAGTGGCCGGCCGTAAAGTCGAAGCCGAAAAAGGGTTTCAAAAGGCTTTAGAGATGGCTCCCAATGATCCGAAAGTACGTTCGAATATCGGCCAATTCTATGCAGCAGAAGAAAAGTGGGATCAGGCAATTGTTCTGCTCAGTGAAGCAGTCAAATCAACACCCGCAGACAAAAACGTGCGTTATCAACTGGGAATTGCAATGGCTTCTTCCGGAGATTATCAGGGTGCCATGCCCCATTTAATTCGTGCCGTTGGCGAAGCGGAAGCCCATTATAATATTGGCTACATTCTGAGAGATCGAGGACAAATGCAGGCCAGCGAGCAACAATTCCTCCAGGCAGTTCTGCTGAAACCTGAATTCAACGAAGCTCAGTACTGGCTCGATGAAATTCGGCGTGAGAAAGAAAACCGTCTGATGCTGGCCGGAGTCTCTGCCAGCGAATCGAAGGGTGTCAATGCGGGAACCAGGCAGGCTTCCTATTCACAGGCAAAACATCAACAGACAGCGCAAATCAAACGACAAAAGCCAGGTGTCTCGAAAGGGATGAGTCCTGCGGGAGTCGGAGCACCGAATCCTAAGACGGGCCCTCGACCCAGAAGTGCCCGGTCAGCGACTCCTCCCACAAATCTGACAGCAGAACAACTGGAACAATGGCGTAATCAACGCCAGTTTTAGCTCAATCAGATATTCACTGGAAATAATGAAACAGGCCCCGTTAAAAACCGGGGCCTGTTTTGTTCTCTGCTGCTTGATTTTGGTTTACGCAGAGGCTGTCGCCGCTTGAAGTTGCTCGGACAGTTTTTTACATAAACGCGTTAAAAGTGTAATCGACTCTGCCGCTTGTTCTTCCGTCATCGTCATCGGAGGACTGATACGTAATACATTGCCGGCCAGAGCACCCAGTAAATGAATGCCGTCTCCACCTTGCTCGCCGAGGTAGCAGAACTTGACCAGTTCAATGGCGACTTCCTGGCTGGTTTTACCACCCAGTTCGGCACATTCAATTCCAAACACCATGCCTTCGCCCCGAACTTTGGCGACGATGCCAGTTTCTTTCAGGCTTTGCAGACCGTCGATATACATCGCTGACAGCTTCTGTGTGTTTTCCATCACATCGGTACCTTCGAATTCATCCAGGGTCGCCAGCACCGCAGCAGAAGAGAGTGGGTTGGCACTCCAGGTATCAGAGGCTTCACCGTACTTTAAGCTGGCGATCACATCATCACGACCAACTGCAGCGGCCACGGGAACCCCATTACCGAGTCCTTTGCCGAGAACCACAAAATCGGGTTCGATCTGATATTTTTCAAAGGCATACATACAACCGGTACGACCAAAGTTGGCCTGAACCTCATCCAGGATCAGCATGATGTCATGAGCTCGGCAGAAATCATGTAACACTTTGTGATATTCCACCTGAGGATGATAACTTCCTCCACCACCAAGATAAGGCTCAGTGATCAGGCAATTAATTCGCGTGCCGAATTCATTCCACAGATCTTCCAGCTCCTTCTGGTAAGAGGTGGTATCCAATGGTTGATCACATTTCGTGATATCATCGCATTCCTCACGCGGGAAGCTGATGAATTTGACACGTGGATCTCGGTCTGGATCTGTCTCCGATCCGGTGACCGCGCCCGCCAGACCTTTTTTGCCATGAAATCCATGACGCGTAGCCAGGATGATGTCTCGTTCGGGATCACGATGCAGACAGGCCCAGAGTGCTTTTTGCACTGCTTCCGAACCAGAGGCGGCCCACAACACCTTTTCACAACGATTGCCCCCTTTGAAAGATTGAATATTGGAGATCAGGCGTTTGCTGGCTTTCGTTTCAATTTCAGTAACCGCGTTATAAGCAGTCAGTGTCGCAGATTCAAAATACTCTCCTTCACCTTCGCCCGTAATGTCTTCTGGTTTCCAGCCCAGGTAATCACTGAAACGTTTCATCCAGCGGCGTGGGTTGTGTCCCAGGTTGGCTACCAGTACACCGGAAGTGAAGTCGTACAGACGGCGCCCTTCGGGAGTCCAGTGAAAACAGCCCGCTGATTTTGCAAGCACAGCCTGGCTGGGTGTAAATGTGCGGAGTGCCAATGGTTCTGTCTGGAATAAATCCTCTCGGATGGCATTGGATTGATTTTCATTGTCAAATTGAATGGCTGTGCTCATGGTTCTCTCTTTTGTGTTACTGAATTGCGAATAATGATTGATCAATAATTTGAAAGTTGGTTTTGAAGTAAACTTAAACGGTTCCCTCATAAAGTACGTCCGCTTCAGAGGAACCGGGACGATAAAGTACCAGGCCTCCCTGTTCGTCGTTCACACGCACGACGCAGTCGGGTTCACCTTGCACATGTTTTTCCAGAATGGCTTCCAACGCCTGGACGGCGGCGACAGTCTGGCGGTCAGCAGACAAATCGTTGTAACTCAGCGAACGCACTTCATCCAGCCGTTGTTGACGTTCCGAAGCGGGGCCGCCATGCTCAATCAATGCAACTTCACGGGCGAATCGTTCAATGACTTCAATCCCGTAACCGCGCTGCGAGCGAGTACCCCATGGTTCGACAAAAGTACCGTTATAATGGTTGTTCATTGAGTTTTTGAGCGTAAAGGGTGTTTTCTCTTCCACCGTGCATTCCACACCTCGCTTGCGGGAATGGCCGTTCCATAATCCATTGTCGAAACGAAATTGGACTTCCTGTTCGACGTAACCGGGAAAATTATCAGGTGTGACCCAGGATGTATGAATATCAAAAGCGGCTTCTCGACCAGAATCATATTCGTAAACCATCTTCATCTGACAACTGTCCCACGTGGGACCATCTTGATCACCAACCAAACCGCGCTGGCCGGACGCCGTAATCGTTTTCAGTTTGCCTCCGAATGTGAAATCAATCAGTTTAATATAATGGACGGCAACATAAGTTCCCGGGTTGCGGCCTGTAATCCATTGCGCAAACTGACTGCCGGAAATCGACTTGGGTTCCAGCAGAGAACAGTAACCGTTATTCACGTGTTGCAGTACATCATCATGAACCAGGGTGCGCAGTTTTTTGTGATCCGGATCGAGTAACTTATGGTAAACGATCTTCGCCGCGACATTGTTTTTCAGCGCCAATGCGGTCAGCTCATCCAGTTCCTGTAATTTCAGAACGGAAGGTTTTTCGACGATCAGATGCGTGCCAGACTCCAGAACTTTTTTGCAGGAATCAAAGTGCCGATCATCGGGGGATGCAACACAGGCAAAATCCAATCCTGATTTCACCATCTGTTCTATCGCATCATCACCGGCAAAACTTTGAAATCCGCCGACTTTGTCTCCTCGTTCCGCAAGATATTTTTCCGCCCGCGAGCCAGTTCGTGTGGCGACCGCCTCCAGTGAAATCTCAACCGGACCAGTGGCACGTTGATAAAGACCTGTCTCGTGAACAGTCTCAAAAAAAGGTCGATACGTCTCATCCACGATCATGCCGAACCCGACCATGCCCGCTTTCAGCTGATTTGTGTTTGCCTCAGAGTTCATAAATATATTCCCAAGTGAATTCAATATAGGTCGTTTTAATGTGTCTAATTCTCAAAATACTTGCTATAATATTGATTATAATAAGTATAGAAAACTTCGGAAGTAGCAAAAGTGAATTCACTTTAGGGGTTGGTTCAGGAATTGTCAAGCCTCTGGACTGAGTTCAGGGGGAAAGAGACCACTCTTTTCCAGAAGGATTCATTTGCGGCTACCTGACTTCAATCTGGTTTTTGCACTTGGAATTGTTCCCCGTTTGAGACGAGAGACAGATGAGTAAAAACAGTACTACGTTAATGGATTTGAATGGACAAACAGTCATTGAGGATGATGTGAGCCCATCCCTGGTTGATGAAGTTTACCAGAAATTATTGTTACGCATTATTCGCAGCGAGCTTCCGGGTGGAACCGAGCTGAAAAGTACACAATTGGCGCGTGAAATTGGTGTCAGTCGCACCCCCGTTGTGCAGGCGTTAGCGCGATTGCAGGCAGATGGGATTGTAATTCAACAGAAAAATCATCGTGCTGTTGTCAGGGATGGGGCTGAAAACTGGCTGGTTGAAATCCATGAATTGCGGGTATTACTTGAGCCATCTGCTGCTGCGATGGCAGCACAAAGAATTCCCGAAACAGAGCTGGTCCGCTTACAATCATTGGCTGATGAGGTTAAAACATGCCAGCAGCAGTATGAGAATGGCGATCAATCCAGCAAACATTTACAGACGTGGGGAGCAGCCTCTCGTTCGTTTGATTATGCGTTGCACCTGACAATGGCAGAACATTGTGGGAATTTACCGATTTCTGAAGCCATTCATAAATGCTGGAGTTATAAACGGGTTTCTTATTCTGCAGTGGGAGAGACACCCGAAATTATGACGCGTGGACTATATGATCATACGCTTCTGCTGGATTCGTTAAAGAATCGAGATTCCGAAACAGCTTCCGCAGCCATGACCATGCATTTGCGAAATGCATCCCGGATGCGGCCAGATCGTTTGATTGTCTGATGTTTGGGTTCAGAGAGACATCAAAATCAGGAACGGCCTTTGAAAAAGCGACCGGGATCGTCTCGTAGCTCTTGAAACTTATCCGAAACCTGTCAAAAATGGCTCCGGCATGGTCCATTACATTGACCCACCCTTATCCGTTTTAGATTTAGAAATAAAAGGCAATACTCCATTATGTCAGATAATCCTCGTGTGATTTTAAGTGCGTTTGCAGATGAAGCAGCCAATCATAAAACAGCCGTTGAGCAAATGGTGGCACTCTCCGCATTAGGCCTGAAGTATTACAGTCCCCGCTTTATTGACGTATTTGGTGATGGAAACGTCAAGCATGTCGTTGACTTGAATAAGTCAGAATATAAAGCACTACTAAAACTGCACGAAGAGTATGGGGTGAATGTCACCAGTATTGGAGCACGCGTCGGTAAAATTAAACTGGTTGATAAAGATGACGGCTCGCATAATGTGTTTGTTCCATTCAAACAGTATTTGAAAAAAGAAGTCACAAACACGATTAACGCCGCCACAACACTGGGAACAAAATTGATTCGTGGTTTTTCATTTTATCCTCCCAAAGGGGAAGATCCAAAACCTTATATGAATCAGGCCGTCGATCAGATCGGTCAGATTGTAGATCTCTGTGCAAAAAAGGGGTTGGTGTATGGCCTGGAAATTGAACCGAATCTGATTGGTGAAACCGGACCTTTACTGGCTGAGATAGCGCGTAAAGTGAAACGACCCAATATGGTCACGATTTATGATGGGGGAAACATCGCCGCACAGAATAAAGATGCCATGCAGTGCTTGAGCGAGTTTCATGATATGAGTAAATCGATGGGTTGGCTGCACATTAAAGATTACGCCGTCGATAATAGTCTGGAATGGACGGGCGTCGTCGATGAAGAACGTCTGAAAAACTTTGTTCCCGCCAACGTGGGCGATGCCGGGCATGAGTTTGTCTTACGCGAATTGCGTGAGATGCTTCCCAAGATGGAAAAGAAAATGAAAAAACTGGGTGTTCCCGGTGTTTTCCTGGAAGTCGAACCTCACCTCAAGGGGGGCGGACAGTTTGGTGGCTTCAGTGGCCCCGATGGAATCGGCGTTGCCGTGCGTGCACTTTGTTCCGTGCTGGATTATGTTGGCATTGATTATGATTTGCGGACTTTCAAAGACATTCAAAAACTGCGAGGTTTCTAAGAAAACAACGCCGCAACTACCGGCTATCGCAGTACCACCAGCTTTAGTTCAAGAGAAAACTGTTGAACTTGTGTTTCTTTTGCTACAATTGAAACAAGCTGGCCTCGATTAATATCTTAGAAAAATTTCTTAGAGAAATATTCAATGTCATTTGACCCACAGCATTTGCAGGACATTATTGCCTGCCCGAAAACAAAAGCGAAACTGATTTGTGAAGGCGACTTTCTGATTTCCGTTGATCACACAACGCGGCTCAAGTATCCCATCAAAGATGGGATACCAGTCATGTTGGTGGAAGAAGCAACTGAAGTTACTCAGGAAGAGTGGGCTGAAATCATGAAACGTCACAATCGACATCCCGAAACAGGAGAAGTCGTCTCCTGAACCTTGACTCTGTTAGAGGAGCGAAGATGAAGAACGCATCGAAGAATTTGCTGACACGGAACTGCATCATCGGCTTTGTGTGCTCTTCTCTGGTGTGTCTGTTATTGACGGTCTCCCTGTCTGCTGAAGAACCTGCCGTCGCGCCTTCCAAGCCGAAACCACTTTCGGAAAAATCGCTCTATTCTTATTCGCGAGACCATGATCCTAATGGAATTGGCAAATTCTATCTCGGCCGCGAAATTGCCCATGTGATGGGATATCAGGGCGCACCCTGGCTGGAACGTAATTCGCGTGAGCTGGAAGAACGACTCTCTTTACTTCCCAAAGCATTAAAATTGAAACCGGGAATGGCGATCGCCGATATCGGCGCGGGTAGTGGAGTGATTTCCGTTATTCTGGCTGATCACATCAGTCCGGGAGGAGCCGTGTATGCAGTTGATGTGCAGCAGGAAATGCTCGATCTCTTGAACAAGAAACTCAAAAAAGCAGGCGTGAAAAATATCCACCCTGTCCTGGGAACACAGAAATCACCCGGACTCAAACCAGCTTCGATTGACCTCGCCATCATGGTGGACGTCTATCATGAGTTTGAATTTCCCTATGAAATGATGCGGGAAATTTCCAAAGCCCTCAAACCCAAAGGACGCGTTGTGCTGGTTGAATATCGCAAAGAAGATCCAGCCGTTCCCATCAAACTCGTGCATAAAATGTCCGAAGCACAGGCAAAAAAAGAGGTCTCTCGTCCTGAGCTGAATCTGAAATGGAAAGAGACCATCGGCGTATTACCTCGCCAGCATATTCTGGTTTTTGAAAAAACCGCTGCAAAATGACTGGTTGGAGGTGAAACTATGCTCGCTATATTTGTTGATGTGTGCACTTAAATCGCGGAAACCTACTTTTTTCAGACCGATCAGCTCTCTGTTCAGCCTTTATCCGAGCTTCTCTCTGTAATCAGAGTGATATCAAGATATCGGATTGACCTTCTTTTCGTATCGCAGTATACTCCCTCGCGATATATGTCCAGCCTCATTGGGGACTTAGATGTCTGGAGAGAATGCCTGTCCCGGCACAGTGATTTCGAATGGGCAATGTTTTTTATGTGGCTGAAACAAATATGAATTTCAGGGGTTGCTGTTCAATCAAGGGGAACTCGCTCCTGATACATTTCAAATCAAACCAGCCATTTTACAAAGGGTGATCTAAGTCGATGATTAGCGGCAGCTTAATTTTGCCCGGCTTGATACTTTTCAGCCTGTTTGTCACTACTCTGGTTTGTACCGGACTGTTCGTCAAACTGTCCCCCAAAATAGGGTTGGTCAAAGAGCCTACCAGGCGCTGTGCTCATATTCAGCCGACTCCCCGCGGAGGAGGAATTGCCTTTGTCATTACCTGCCTTTGCGCAATCGGTTTGTTGTATCGGACTGAGTTGATGACAGGAGGACCGATCGCTGCAATCTGTTGCGGCGGATTAATCATAGCGATGATCGGGTTCTGGGATGATTTACATGAGTTGTCCGTCAAAACGAGACTCAGTTTACAGCTCTTAATTATTATTTCATCTGTTTCCGTTTTGTCTCCTTTACCTGCTGTGGAACTCTGGGGATTCAGCCTGGATGCCTCCTGGCTTGTGGGTGCGATTGCTGTTTTGGGAATGATGTGGTGGTTAAATTTATTTAACTTTATGGACGGCATCGATGGTCTGGCCGCTACTGAAGCTATCAGCGTGCTGGTGATGGCAAGTATTCTCATTTACTTTCAGACCTCAACTTCGTTGACAGACTATTCCACTGAGCAGGCTTTGATGATCTTGCTGGCAGTTTCATTGCTGGGATTTCTCGGGGCTAACTGGGCACCTGCAAAAATCTTTATGGGTGATGTCGGTAGTACCTTCCTGGGATTTGTCATGGGAATGCTGGCTCTGATGACACTTACCGCCGGTTCGTTAAATCTCTGGGTCTGGTTGATCTTACCGGGTGTCTTTTGGATCGATGCCACAGTGACGCTCATGCGACGCATGCTCAGGGGAGATCGTTGGTATCAAGGACATCGAAGCCATGCTTACCAGAGAGTTTCGCGGTTGCTGGAAGGATCAGCAGGTCAAAATAATCTCCGACATGCGGCACATCGCAAAGTCACATCGGGTATCCTTGCCATCAATGTCTGCTGGCTTTTTCCCTGGGCAGTCAGTGCTCTCATCTGGCCTGCATGGGGCATCCTGTTAGTGGTTGCTGCGTGGGTGCCGTTGGTTTTACTGGCAGCTTACTGCGGTGCCGGTAAGCCTGGAGAAATCGCGTGGAACACGGAAAAAGAAGTCAAAACCATACCTTTCGAAGTACGTCAAGTCGAAGATATAATTCCCGAAGAGGTCGTCATTAAATTGACCTTCCCCCGATGTTAGTACCAGCCTAAGTGAGAGAATCGGGGTTCATGGGGTCGG